>JAAHTH010000056.1_pt3 | contig 56034 bp, 33 predicted proteins | sample 6116091 | NCBI WGS metagenome assembly JAAHTH01 (sample SAMN13939990, study PRJNA603662) | sponge metagenome | isolation source: marine sponge | host: Mycale hentscheli | place: New Zealand | collected 2006 | reverse complement strand
CCCCCCCCCCCCCCCCCCCCCCCCCCCCCCCCCCCCCCCCCCCCCCCGGGCCCCGCCGTTGGAAAACAACGACCGGACCGCTACGAGCGAAAACACCAAGGATTGGCTCAGGCTGCAGGACCACACGTCGTGTATCGATCACCTCTATCGCAAGGAATCGATACAGAAGCCACCAAAGCCAACTTCCGGCGCATTGGGGCGTGGGACGGTCAGAAAGAAACATGGCGTGACGCTTGGATCGGTTACTTTGCCGGAAAACAAGAATTCGATCGTGCCTACTCGCGAGGAAACATCCAGTTCTTTCTGGATTCTCCGCAGGAGGCGTTTGCAACTCTTGCTAATCAGTACTACGCGGACAGCGGTTTGATGCTTGAATTTTGCAAAAAACGATGGGATGCCGGAAACCGCACCAACATCAACCAATTTCTGCTGATCGCTGAGTATCTCAGTGAAGGCAAAAACCAAGGCAAATTCTTCCAATTAACGCCGGGGGGAAAACTGTCCGTGGAATCCGTTGAATTCAAACGCGACCCCGAGTCTCGGATTCAACAACTGCAATCGGCGAACCTGAAAGCTCGATTTAGCTACGAGTCTAGCGGTTTGGTGACTTCATTTGAGCTGACAACCCACGAAAATCAGAAGTGATAGCAAACGTCGCGAATGTGATCCAAACGCAGGATATTTCAAAGCAGTCAGTGACTTCGCTTGCTGATTTTCTGGAATCCTGCTAGAGACACTTCATGTTTCGATTACGAACCTTACCATCGCTGGGCCTGTTTTTCATTCTGCCGTTCGCTGTACTGGGTTGCCAAACCCTGCAATCAAGCGATGGACTGCTGGAACAGGAAAGCCCCAATGCGAAAGTCTCTTCACGCCAATTGCGCATCGTACTTGACGATCTCGTGCTCCAGTACTCGAGTCAAGTCGAACTGGCCGCGGATCAGATCATCGCGGAGAATAATGATCCGCGGGTATGCAAGAACGCGCTGATGTGGAAGATGAACAGCATCGCCTCATGTTTTCAAGCTGCCTCGCGTCGGGATCCACTCGGGGCCTACTTCGACATCTGGATTCTCAACAAACAATCTCTCGGGCTCTTCAAAAACCCAAGTGACTCCCCACTTTTTGGTACCTCGCAACCGATTGCTATCTCAGCAACACAAGAAATCGAAACCATCATGACATCAGTGCTTGACCTGATCGGTGATGACCTGCCCGTCGATGAAGCGTTTGCAAATACATTCGCGCGTGAACACCCGATCAACGATCTCTATTTCAAAAGAGCGTCAATCACCGCCAACTACACCAAGTACATCGACAGCGTCAAAATCAAGGGACCTGAGTTACTGGGGGTTGTTGGCGATATCGATCAGCAGTTGGACCAAATCCAACGACTCTCATCCATGTACGCTGAGTTCCTGCCCAAGCAGGCCCGTTGGAATGGGGAACTGATGATCATGGAGACCCTTCAGAGCAACGCAGTGATCGCATCCCTGCAAAACATGAGTTTGGCAGCCAATGGCGTAGCTACAATTGCCGATACGACACAAGCTATTCCACGTCTGATCGAACGAGAGCGAAATTTTCTGAACAATGCAATCACAGACGAACGTATCGCAACAATGGAAACACTTGAAAAAATGCGTTCTGAGACGCTGAACAGTTTCCAAGAAGAACGCATTGCCGTAATGGGGCAAATTGAGTCGGAACGTGATGCAGTACTAAACGCGGTTCAAGAACAGAGAATTGCTGCAACTAAAGATTTGAGTCGACTTGGTGAGGATTCGTTTGTCAAAATGGATCAAGTCATTGACGCAAAGATCGAAGACATTGCTCAACACGGAAGCGATCTGATAGACCATGGGTTTCTGCGTCTGTTACAACTTCTGGGTGCCGTTGGTGTCCTGACACTGCTGTTCGCTACGGCATTCCTGCAGATCCGAAAACACCATCGTGGGAACGCTGAGAGCAACCGAGGCAGTGTCGCACCTATAGGAATCCACACACCGCCAAACGCGGAGCACGAAATCAGCGTCAACGCAGAATCCAATCTCAGCAGCGGAGCAGTGACGCCTCACCCACCGGTTGAGAATCGCCTTCGTCGGGCTGCCTAAAAACACCCGATCCCCAATCTACCACCCAGGCACCATCAGGCATCCTTGACCTGACTGCGCTACTGCCTGATAAGCTCTTGGTGTGATCCTGCTGTTGTTACCTGAACTACACCGATAACCAACAGCCATCCTTGCCGGAACATCTGGCTGCCTTCAGGTTGAAGCAAGATGACAAGCGTTTTGCAACAAACCTCTTCAGTGCCGACACCAACACTACCCACCAGGACTAATCATGACGCGTGCGATCCATTGTGTGATGTTTGCATTTGCCTTTCTTGTATTTTCTCAGTCGTCAGAGAATACCACCAGTGTTGGATGCGAAACTGCCACCACCTCATCGAGATTCGAACCATGCCTTTATGTGTTTCAAAACGGCCTTGGCTTCGGATCAGCCACTGAGGAAGCAAATTTCCTGAAGCAGAATGGCTACGCAGGCGTCTGTCAAGTTTTTGACCAAGGTCCTGCGCTTGCCAAACGGGTCGCTGCTTATGAAAAACGGAATCTTCGCGTCGCCAGTGTTTACTTGAATGTCAACGACACGCCCCTTCTTGAAAGCACGATCAAACCGCTTGCCAATCGTGAAGCGATCCTTGAACTCACCATTCAAAAGATGTCCCCGAAAACAGTCGCTGCAGTGCGACAAACAGCAAGCATGGCAGAAAAACTTGATATCCGGGTGGCACTGTACCCGCATCATGGAAATGCAATTGCCACGATGCCTCAAGCAATCGACCTGGTACAGAAAGTCGGACACCCAAACTTGGGCATCATGTTCAATCTATGCCACTTTCTTAAAAACGAAAAACCGGAAACGATGCAAGCAGTTCTGACACAAGCAGCTCCCCACCTATTCTCGATCAGCACTGCAGGCGCTGACAAACAGGGAACCAACTGGGGTACGCTGATTCAGACATTGGATCGAGGCACCTTCCAACAAGCAGAACTCTTCGAAATCCTGAAATCACTCGATTATCAGGGAGACGTGGCATTGCAGTGCTATGGTGTCAAAGGTGACAAAAAGCAAAATCTTGAAACGTCCATGGCGGCATGGAAAGAAATCCTCTCCACCGTCAATGCAGACTGAACCAACGCTACAAGCACGACCGCAGCGTCCCTGCATAGAACCCAATGCTGAGTGACATTGAGTTCTATGCTGGGTGTTCACTATCAAGATCACTAGTAGCTTGTGATTCGTAAACGTCGCAGATGCACCTGAACGATCATTGGTGTTTCCAATCCTTCGCGGTAAACTTCCAAGTTCAGAAGACCACCTGAGGTTTGAATCATCTCCAACAACACCGATTCATTATCGAATGCGTAGCCGTTGACGCTCAGGATCATGTCACCTGGCTGTAATCCAGCAATGGCAGCTGGTGAGTACGGTGAAACCTCATGCACGCCGAGAGCGTGCATATCTGGAATCAGGAAGCTCTCAATTCCAAAGTACCAAGCCGAACGAACATGTCCATGCATCGGCGGGCACCACACTACTCGATAATGGCACGGTCTCCAGCAAGACCAGTATCCGGGTGCTGCACAAAGGTCCGTCCAGTGACATCTGTGGCGGTGCCAGTGCCACCCACAAAGTAGATCTGCCCACCAGCTACAACCTGCATTAACTCCAAAACGCTGCATCATGGTATTCCTCGCTCCCATGACGATCTGCTGCCGGTTCATATTCAGCTGAGGCTTATTTTCCGTTGGCAAAGTCAGCTTGGGTAATTCTTTGACAAGATCCTTGCTATTCAATGGCTTTGGTTTCAGCTTACTGATACTCGAGAGAATATTGTCAAACTTCCGATTGCCTTCGAGAATGCTGGGCACATTACTTGGCTTGACAATGTTGGATGAACCTTCGCTACGTCCTGGCAGAAGTTTGCTGACGTCAGATCCAGGTTTTCGCGGGATACGTTTACTCAAATCGAGTGGCGGATTCGCCACTTGAGCGGGTAACCGTGTCTGAAACCTCCGTTCCGGTGCCGGAAGCCCCGGCGTATTTAATCGACTTCCCCGCTGATCAGGGTGTGCGTGCTTCATTGTTGGACGTCCTATTCCCATACCACCCTTGCGAACAATACCGCCCAAACCGGTATCTGCACGCTTGGATTCCGGCACAACGCTACGAACCCGAGGATTCGATGGCACCACGCGTTTGATTCCGCCACGAACACTATCACCAACGGTCGTCCCCGGACGTAAATTACTAGAACTTCGGTTAAGCGAAGAACTACTTCCCTCTTTCTTTGACTGCATGCCCGGCAAACCAATCGATTTTGAGCGACTTACTCGCTCCTCGATCTTGTTTGGTTTCTTGAAAACCGAACTGCGAATTCCACTACTTGGCTTGGCAACCATCGCCCGCGATTTCGAAGTGGACGGCGAGCGGACTTTCCCCTTTCCAAGATCTTTGTTCGTGGAAGCTGTCTTCGTGAAGGTTGAAAATGAAGAGGCTTGAGCCTGTGACGAAAAGCTGAATACCAGCAAACTTGGGATTGCAACACCTAATGCTAGACGTCTTCGGATGCTGTGCAACTTTTGCGTTCGAGTGGAATCGTGATGGGTCATCTGTTTACTCCGGTTGGTGTGCTTGTGTTTGCAATCGCGGTCATGGCATCGCATCCCAACATTCAATGCCTCGGCTCTCGCGTTTCACGATTGGGACTTTGAGACTAACTGGCTCTTTCAAACGCACCGTCCATGCCACCCTCAGCCGCAGAGGAATAGCGAGCCCGGTTTAATTGCCACAAACTGTTTCAGGCTATACACTTACAAAAACCAAAGAAACGTGATCTGGATTTCGGAATCGCGCAACGGGCAAAACCAGATCGTCATCATTCTGATGACATGTCGTGAAACTGAGCCGAATGCCCTCCAGGCAAGAAGCCACTCACGCCGAAACGGCGTAAACTTCACAATGAGTCGTGGCAGCGGGAGGAATAACGAGTTACAGGTCCATAAGAACGGTTGGAACCTGGCCACCAGTCACACAACTCGAGCGAGTGCCGCGCCACAGGAAAGCCTTCACAACGGCAAGGGACACCATGGACTACACCGCATACAATCGCCACGCATGGGACGAACAAGTCAAACAAGGCAACGAGTGGACAGTTCCTGTTTCAAACGAGCTCATTGCTGCTGCTCGGGATGGCGACTGGCATGTTGTACTGACACCCCAAAAACACGTTCCCAATTCATGGTTCCCCTGCATCTCCGGCCTGAGCATCCTTGGGCTTGCTTCCGGCGGTGGTCAGCAAGCTCCCATTTTTGCTGCGGCAGGTGCCCGCGTTACAGTGCTTGACAATTCCCCACTTCAACTGGAGCAAGACCAAGTTGTCGCGCGCAGAGAAGGCTTGTCGATCACCTCGATTCTTGGTGACATGCGTAACCTGTCACAATTTCCACCCGATTCCTTCGACTTAATCTTCAATCCCTGCTCAATGTCCTTCATTCCCGACACGCGGGCTGTGTTTGATCAGAGCTATCGCGTACTGAAACCTGGTGGTCGCTTGCTATGTGGATTTACTAATCCTGCGAGGTTCATTTTTGATGAGGACAAATTGACTGAAAACCAATTTGAGGTTCGGCACAGACTACCCTACAGAGACACCACTCACCTGACACCTGCTGAACTGGAAAAACTGCGTCGCGAGAACGAGCCATTCATGTGTAGCCACTCACTCGAAAATCTAATCGCTGGCCAAATCAAAGCAGGATTCACTATCGCAGACATGTTTGAGGATGTGAGCGACAGCGATCCCCTGTCAGAATTTCTACCCGTTTACTTCGCAACACTGGCCGAAAAAGACATTCGGAGATCGAAAGAAAACCACAGCGGATCCGAACAACAACAGTAGCATCATCAGAGTGGTCACAAGATCCTGCGACCAATTCGCCAGCTCTACTGCAGCCAAGTTGTTTCTTGGAGCAGGTTCACCATCACCGAATCAACAGCTTGCTGCCGATCCGAACCTGTTGCGTTGTCCGATTCACTCGTGAGGAGGCACGTCTCAAACGCGGCATCCACAGCTTTGTATGCAGTAAAATGGTATGCAGCGACATCAAACGCGGTGACTTGCTTAAAATCTATACCACTGTTCCGAAGTTGGGTCACGGTGTCCTGAAAACGGCATGAAGGATTTGGTTTTAGGTGCCAACTAAGCATCAACACCGGTTCACCTTCACCTTCATCACCTTGAATCAGTGCCAGTTTATTGAGCACTCGCAATGCATCAAGCGCAGACAGGTCGTCATCTCCATTCTGGTCGTAGTAGTATCCCGGCCAATTGTCCAAATCCAGTGGGCTATCAAGCTGACCTGTCAGCAGGTTTGTGACAGAACCAATCCCCAGTTCGTTGATCGCCACCAATGCATCTAACACTGAAAGCTCGCCATCATTATTGATATCTGAGGGCTCAACCACATTCTGCCAAGGATGCGCAGCATCCAAATAAATACGCTTCGAGGGATCACTCACCGTTTGCACCGACCTCAAGAACCTCACCGAATCGTTGAACACCTCTCCCATTCTCCAACCACTTGTCTGATCAAACGAGATTGGATTTAACAGGTTGGTTGCAAGTTCTATCAGCGGAACCCCCGCGGACGCATCAAACGTGAGCAGATTGGAACCCGCGCCACTTACCGACCCAGCATCCGCACCAAACCAGACCCCCGTATCCAGTTCCAACGAAAGTCCGTTTATCGTTTCGCGGAGCAGCACCCCTTGGCCAGCTTCACGAAGTTGCAGCTCGATTTTGCCAACGTCAAACGCAAAGCTCGCCACACCAACGCCAACCAGTAATTCATAGCTTGCCACAGCGTTGTCGTCATCGCTGACAAAACTGCCGTCCGGACCACTATCCTCCAAGTGCACGGTAATTTTCGCGGTACCAACCTGCCCAAACAAAGGCGTAAACCTCAGCGTGCCACTATCAGCACCTTCGGTGTACGCCACGAGCGGCTCCGACAACAACCCCGCGTTATCCAATCCGGCAGTGACTCTGACTAGCTGCCCCTCATTACCTCCCGAATCAATTCCACTAAGCGTGATTGTCTGCTCACCCGCATTTTCATCCACAGCCAAAGGCAAAAGCAGATCTAATGTAGGCACGTCATTGATGGCAGCCACGTTCACATTGAATCGACGAGTAACGCTACCATTATCTTGACTGGTATTCAGATCACCATCCAAGCCACCATCTTCGATCGTCACCACCACCTCCGCGGCTCCACTTTGATCCGTGGCGGGTGTGAATTTCAATGTGCCTGTCGAATCACCGTCCGTGTAAATGATCGTAGGATCAGGAATCAAACCTGGATTGTCACTCGTCGCTGTGATCTGTAACGGCTGTTGCTCTCCCCCACCTGCGCTCGCTCCCGTCAGATCAATCACTTGCTCAGCAGCATCCTCATCGATATTCAAATCACTCAATGCATCGAGTGTCGGATCATCGTTCACTGGATTGACAGTCACTAAAATCGTACGATTAATGGTCGCGTTATCACCTTCGGTACTTAGAACACCATCAAGCCCTCCATCGGCAACTGTCACGATAATTTCAGCCATCCCACTTTCGTTTTCGACCGGTGTGAATTTCAAAATTCCCGTCGAAGCCGAACTGGTGTACTCGATCTGAGGTGAAGAAATCAAACTTTGAGAATCAGTCATCGCCGTGACCAGAAGCGTCTGCGACTCGCCACCGCCCGCGGTAATTTGTGACAAATCAATTCTTTGCTCAGCAGCATCTTCATTCAAGTTGACATTGCCCAATGCTCCGAGCGTCGGAGCATCGTTAATGCCCTGCACCGTCAAAGTCACCGTGGTCTCGACAGTGTTGCCTAAACCATCAGTGACGGAGTAGACAAAGAAATCGGTTCCAGTCTGTTGAGCCGTCAACGAATCAAACACGCCAGCGCTGGGGTAACTGAAAGCCCCATCCTCAGCAAGAGTGACTGTCACCCCCTTATCGGAGGCTATATTTCCCAGGGTACTGATCCCAAACATGGCGCCAGCACCGGGATCACGATCGTTGGCTAGCACTCCTGGAGCGGACTGGGTGTAAGCTTCATCTTCATTGAGAGAATACGAATCAGCGATGGCGTCAAACTTCACCGAACGCACTGCTTCAATGGCGTCGAGAATCGCCTGGTCAGCACCAGCACCCACCTGCTGAATGGAGAAGCGATCAAGATCAGCGTAGTCAATTTGGCCATCCGCATTAAAATCAGCTGATGGATTAAAAAGTGAATTCTCACTCAGAAAGACAGTTTCAAATTCCTGCACATCATTGAGATCAACATCACCGTCAAAATCGAGGTCACCGAGTCCAGCACCGATGATCGTCGATGTAAAAAGCCCTGGCACACGTTGAACATTCACGTTACCGGTGGGTTCATAAGAGACGATGGTTGCCACGTTGTTGCCATGCGGAACATTCAAGAAACCATAAATGAATTGATCACGGTCCCTTTTCCGAGCCTGATTCTCACCAGCGACCATTTGCAAAACTTCGCCATCAGTCAGGCCTGCAGGCAAGTTCAGGAACACGTGCGCGTTATCAGCAGTTTGGTCAATCGACCGCACAACAAGATCCCGATTTTCATTGACACCGGTTGTGTAGGGGTCAAAACTCAGCACCTCGGATTCCGGAGGCAATCGATCAACATAAATCGACTCTTTGAAATCGCTAAAAATCGCGGGACCGCCATCTGTGCGATGTCGAAAAGCACGGACTTCCAGAAAATGGGTTCCCTCGGACAACACACTTGTATCAATGGTTTGCAGAAACTCACCATCTCCACCGGTATCACCCAGGCCGCCGGGCCCCACACGCGGACTGGCTTTATCAAGAAACTGTTCAAACCCATAGCTGACCAATCCAGGCGTGACAAAATCGACGGTACCATTGCCATTGAGATCAACCCCACCATCCAGACGCAGCAGGGCATTGTCCCCGTCGGCATAGACATCACGTAACGACGACAAGCCCAACAAATTGACTTCATCTGTCTGCAATTTGACCTGAATTGAATCCCCCGTGACCACCAACAGATCACTCAAGCGTGTTCTGCCGTTCTCATAATCGTTGGGCGAGGGGATCGAACCGGGCAAGGTGGCATCAACTCCTGTGAGTTCCAGTCCGGATGCCGCCTGCGGTGTCGGCAACCCATAAATGACATATCCTTTGCCATGGAAGTCACCGTTGGCATTCAGGTTACGTGGAACACGCAAGGTGATCGTCCCCGCTGACGACACCGTCAGCACCTCCTGAATATCATCATTCGGATCGATATCCGAGTCCGATGCATTGCCCGTCAGTTCGACCAGATGAGTACCGGGAGCAAAACTGACATTCACCGTCCGCTCGTCGTATCCCGAATCCCCGCGATTGGACAGTCCAACAACTGCGGAACCCTCGCGTTCAAAAACATAAATCCCCTGATCATCAATCCATCTTTCCAGCATGTCACCACGACCATGGGAATTTCTGATTGCGACAAGGTTCCCGATCGTGTCACCATACACTCCACCAAGTGCGTCACCGCGCCCGGCTTTTGGGAAATCGCGTCCTTCACCAAACTCCTTCCCGTTCATGTAAACGACTGCATTGCCAGGATGCATCAAGGCGAAGGCGTGCCCTACATTATCGAGCGAGGCGGGCCCGAATTCATCATGACTGCGAACAAACAGCACACCCGCAGAACCATTGTGCAAGCCATCATCATGCACATCCAAAAGCGAATCACGAATATTCTGCCAGGCATTCGCAGTCCCCATGTTGCTGAGATTGTCACGCATTGCAAAGAAGGCGGAGAAATCCAGTGAATCGCGGTTACCTCCAATTCTTCCGGGATCAGCAGGATCAATGTTCTTCTTCACATAAGACAACAGCGTATTTTTATCACCGGTAAACACCTCGCTGTAGCTGAACACATGGTCGGTTGAACCATCCAGCAAAGCCCGCGGGTTGGATCGGTAGACCGCCCGATCCAAATAATCCATCACAAATCCTTCGAAGTGCTGAGCCGCATCAATTCGAAAACCGTCCACACCGACGACCTGAACCATCCACTGCATGTATCGCATCAGATAGCCCATCGCATTTTCAGTTGTTGCGTCACCGCACGACGAACAATCAGTATCAAAGGAATAGACCGGGATATCTGACTCGTTAGTCACGGGGTCAAATAAAAACATCGCGTCCCCGTCCCGATCAGGATAGAATCGCGCATTTTCTGGCTTTGGCACATTGGCAAGACGCCCGCTCAAATCAGCAACAGTACCCGGCGGGATGTTAGTGACGTCTGTGGGGTCAACTGGCTGACGAATCATCTGGTGATTGGTAGTGTGGTCAATGTCCACCAAGCCAGAGAGTCTGCCGTTGAGTACCCCCGTATCAAACCCAGAGTGAAAGTCACCGTCGATCACACCGGGCAGTGTAATGGCGAGTCCCGGATAGCCACCTGAATCGACGAAACCGGTAGTTCCCTGATCTGAGAAACCGGAATGATTTCAAATTGCATCAATCTGCAGCGCAACTCCCGCACGCTCAAACGCGGTAGCGACCGATTTTAAACCGGCTTCGGTTCCATACAACGTTTCATGATCAGGCGACCCCAAATCAAAACGATCATAAGCATCATAACCGACTGACTGCTCACCAGAATCCGCGCGTCCGGGCGGGGGCAGCCACACCGCGCCGTAGCCTGTCTGAAAGATGTCCGGCGTTCTCTGCTCGACGGTATCGAACGAACTGTCAAACCACTGCAGAAACGCGGGTGGTGACACTGCTGCCAACAAGCGTCTGCTTTCCAACTGTTCCAACAAAGCCGCACGACGACGCACCCCCAGTTGCTTTCTCAGGGACGGTTTCATGACGTTACTATCCATTGTAAAGCGTGCGTAAGCGATCGAATCAAAAATAGCAGCGTGGTTATCAACGGACGTCGCACGCCACCCTGCTGATCACATACACCACACAATGAGAAAAAATTGCGTCGCATAGTCTAACACGGCAGCAAGGCCATTGCTGAACAACACATCTCAGCGATCCAGTTGGTAACGTAAGCCGGTCGCATGAAAGAACAGCTCATCACAACCTTAAAACCTGATGAACCGACCCAAACATGCCCTTGCCGTCTGAAAACTCAAATCCTACGAAGCCCACCACCGCGAACATCAGTCGCTGCAATAATCTATGACTTGGCTTAAAAAGTGGAATCGTCAAAGCCACAACATCCGCATGTCATCACCGTCAGCGTGCAACCTACAATCCTTTTCTCAAGCTCTCGCACATGGAAATCTTTGAATAATTTTTTTGGACAACGAGGTTCCAATCGTGACTGAATCCGCAGGCGGCCTCGGCTGCAAACTCGCCCGTATTCTTTCTGCCTCGAACGCGACTGTGATGCGAACGCGACTGTGATACTGGTCGATATCAACAACAAGCGATCACTAAGCTCTCAAATGAGTTAAATAGCCAGGGGGCATCAGCCGTGGCCAAGGTGTGTGACATCACCAGCGCACAAGCCATTGAAGCACTCGTCAAAGACATCGACTTGCAACACCAACGCATTGACGTGCTTGTAAATTGCGTCGGCATCCTACGCTCCAATGAGCCATGTTCAAGATCATGCCCGAGGAGTGGGATGCCGGCATGACAATTAATCTGAAAGCTACCTGGCAGATGTCAACCATCATCGCTGGCTACATGCTCGACCAAAAAGATCCAGGGTCGAATCGTAAACCTACCCTCCTCAGGGGGCCGAAGAGCACAGCGAAAACGCATGCACAAGGCAACATCCAAAGCAGGCGTTGAGCACGTGACACGCAGCATTGCCATGGAACTGGCAAACTGAACATCGGCGTGAACTGCCTTGCACCAGAGTGGCTGGTAACCCCTAGGGTCAAGGATATTGCTGATGGCCCCAATGGCGAACACTGTTGTAAAACAATCACCATGGGACGAACTGCCGACCCACAAGAATTGACAGCTGCATTACCTACGCTCACGTCCGGCGCATCCAGCTACATGACGGGAAGCGTGCTGCGGGTTGACTGCGGCCATTCATATCGTGGTATCGATTTCGACTTCTGATCATCCGTGCCGTTGATTTCAGCTAATGAATTCATCGTGAAATTGCATTAGAATCAGGGCATCACCAAGGCTCAATCGCTCCGAATTAAGCAACTGTTGTTTCGGGTGGCAACTGCTTCAAATCCTTTATTTTTCGTTTTTTGCAAATCAATGATTTCTGTTGAACCGGCTCTATTTTCCAACATCATCATCACTGTTCAACGCACCAACAGTCTGTCGGGAGGGTCTGTCAGTGGACTGCCCAATGGAGTCGTAATTGAAGGATTGAAAGGTGTTAGTTCGTTCGGTTCAGATATTTCCGAAGCTCAAAAAGAATTTGAGCTTGGAAGAATTCGCTCGGCACTAGATCGGATCCGACAAATCGAAACCCAGTTTAACGGCATCGCTGGACGCTGGACTGCTCAGGTGAACCAAATCGTTTCTTCGGCGCGTCAAGGAAGACAGCAACTGTCCATTCAAAAGCTGAATGAAGTCAAGAATGCCCAAACGAAGATGCAGCAGTTAGTCGGACCAGCCAGCAAGTCATTCCAGGACCTCGTGTGTGCCTTGGAACACGCTGTCTCAAGTGAAGGAAGAGAAAGTACTGAGGATGCTGCCGAGCCCGCCTCGACGCTCACAGATGCAACAACGAGTACAACCTCCACTCCCGCATTCGAGCCATCGGATAGCAACCAAGACGCCTCGACCGAGTCAAAAGCAGCAGGAGTGCAAGATGCTCGCCACACAGAAGAATTGGTCCCCACCCCAGATGCAGATCTACTGGGCAGTTACATGTCCAACTACCGCTTCGGCGAGAAGTTAGTCGTCAAAAAAGGCGCGGACAAAGTTTCGCGACTCGTTCCACGGCTGGAAAAAAACAAGTTTTACTTTGCCTGCGGTTTTGAACCACCACGCGTTTTCCGTGTCAGAGATATCCAACGTGGAAAAGTGATCCTTTACGACACTATCCTTGGTGAAGATGTGCTGCTGGACTCATCGGACTTAAAAATCCAGATTCGACTCGGAATCTGGAGCCTACGCCCCAAGAATTCTTAGGGGAGCTTCCCCTGCCGCGTTGCCAAATCCCTACTGAAGCCCATGCTGCTTCCGGAAATCCAAACATCCAGACAACCTCAGCATCAGTCGCAATCCAAACCAGCATTCGATGTTTGGAAGTGGCAGTCCTATGATCTAACATCGCCCCGCTGTAGGCATTTCGCATCTCATTTCAGTCGATAAGAGGTGCTCTTATTGTGTGGAAACAATGCAACCCAATCCTAGAAAGAGTGAAAGAGGGCTGATGACGCATGTACCGGTCACACATTACGTTGCAAACATTCGCTCACATTTTGGAAGAGCTGAAAACCTTCGCCAATAAAATCACGAATCGACTCTGCATTGGCGTCCACTCGCTTGCCAGCCCGAAAGTGCAGCAGAACACCAGCCTGACACTCAAGCGAGCAACCTGGATTACCTTCACAGACGGCCACCATTTCCGCATCAAGGAACTCACACGCTTGCTCTGGTTGATCTGATTGAACGACATGTGTTTTAGCAAACTCCGGATACGGATCCATTGCTACCCCACCAGCACCAAACATTGCCTTGATTCCATCAGCAAACGCTTTGCGAGGACGCACCTGCAAACTGGGCAACACCAACATATCTGACCTCAAGCTCGCGACGGTCGTGCGATGTGTTTTTTGACTCCTTCCGTAGCCAGTGATGAAAAGGTAGTCAAACACATGCACTTGCAAGTCTGGCGTATCTGCAACGATCAAATTGGTGAGTTTCTTACGGCGGCCCTGATTAAAAAGTGGAAGAGGTCCCAAGTCGACCATCAAAGATTCATCTCCCGCAGGCTCAAACCTCAATCCCAACTCGGTGGTAGCAGTTTCCAAAGCGACGGTGCGAGCTTTTTCGCGTCGTGCCACATACACAAAGCAAATCACCAAGATGCCTATGACCAAGGTAAAAATGCCACCGTAGACAACGGTAAGAAAGAGAGCGAGATGCTCTCCGATCCAATCTTTGTTCCCTTCTTCTCCGACGGCATTTTCGTCGCTGCCGCGTTTTCCGGATTGTGCCCTCAACTCATCCCAAGCTTTCAGCGCAGCTGCTTCTGTCATCGTTCCCGCTTCCACCGCTTTCTTCAATTCTTGCCTACGTACTTCCAAGTCCCCTGACTGCTCACGAGTCCCAGAATCCCGTTCAGGCTTACCGTTTCGGTTTCCGAGTTCCGAGACATCAGGCTCTGAACTTCCTGAATTTTCCCCTGCGGACGGCTGCGTCGTTTGATTCGCGTCCGTTGTATCCGCGGACGCTGGTGGGGCTTGTTGAGCAAGTAATCCGTAATCGACCCTTCCACCAAAGATGGAGACATCACTCATCAGGCTGCTCAGGAAAACAGCAATTACGTACAGACAGCACATGTGTGTAACTTTTTCGAAAGACTTAACGGGGGTCGGTTCCGCCAACACAGGGCACTCACGACCAAGAGTCTAAACCTTGTCGTCCGCGGGTGAAACACTTGCGACATACTGGTACAGATTGCCCCATTGCGATCTGCAAGCGAACAGCCGCTTGCCAGTCGCCTGATGTTGATCTGATTTTTCCAATCCACTCGGACACATTTCAAATTTTCGCATGGAACAATTCATGATCGGCCAAAACCACAGTCCTGAACCTGCACCAGACTCAATTCGGGAAGCCAATTCCGGTTGGTTTCCAAGCTAACCAGCATCACTACTTATCTTCGATCTCGCGTGCTTTCGCCAGCGCAGAGGCAACAATTCCAGCCGGAATCGATATGATCCCAAGTCCGATCAGCAACACAACAAAAGTGAAACAGCGCCCACCTAACGTAATCGGATAAACATCACCGTAGCCCACGGTCGTCAATGTTGTGGTGGCCCACCAGAGACTATGAAAGACTGATGCAAAATGCGTCGGTTGTGCTTCGTGCTCAAAAAAATAAATCCCTACTGCAGATAGGTAAAGCATGATGACCGAAACGGTACCAAACAGAATCAATTCTTCCCGTGCAATATTCAAGGCAACATGAAATCGACGAGCGGCGTTACTGTAGCGAACCAATTTCAGAAGCCGGAACAATCGCAGCAAACGGAACACACGCACGCTACGAAGATCGGCACCAGGAGCGATGTAAAATGGCAGGACTGCCAGCAGGTCAATGATTCCAAAAAAACTGGTGGCAAACTTCCATCGGTTCTCCGCGGCCCACAATCTCAGGAGATATTCTGCTGAGAAGATGACCACCGTGATGACTTCCAACCATCTCAGCCAACCTCTTGTTTCCGCGGTCAAATCCGGTAGCGTCTCAATCGAAAACCCAAGCAAAGAGGCGACGATCAACAATTGAATCACGATCGCAAAGGTACGTCCCACGACAGTGACTGGGTCGTTGAGTATCGAGTCGAGCTGAATTCGATTGGTATTGGCTTGTCGCTTCATGGACGAAGAAATAACAACTACAAAGCCAAAGATCAATCCATGCAGTTTTATTATTCGATGCCACCAGACCTGCAACGAGTCGCTTGATCTGAGGTGCACGTCACCCTCGGAATACTCAAATTATCGATAGCGGGTCCAGACAAGTGACTCGGGAATCCGGCGAGCAGGCGAAAACGCCCTCAGACAGCTTCATTCCACGAGGCCAAAGCTTCAAGAATACCAGCAAAAACAGCACGATCACTTTGCGACCGCTCGGACTACCTACTACTGATCGAGTTGGAGTCGCAGTCTTGGGCCAAGGGAGTCTTGAGCATGTGCCAACGAGGCTCTTTCCCATATGAAAAGCAGATTCGATTTCGTCCCACATAGTTGTCAACCCATGCAAATGAACCACTTGGGCTCGAAATGCCAACCTGTTTTTGCCTCATAAGTCAAATACGGATGCAACACCGACTGCCGTAAACTTCACTTCGGGCAGACAACTCCGCATCTCGCCGCGCCTTCTACCGCCAGCGACAATAAGTCTGCTCAGAGACTTCAGGATACGGTTTTTAGGAACTCGCAAATTCAGGGCGTCTTCTTGCGCTTACCGAGTTCTAAATCCGCTTTACGAAGCTTGGCAATGCTCTGATCCACGACGTGACGTTTCTGAGGCATTGTGAAAGTCCTTTCCGGGCAGTACGCCCGATTAAGAGTCTCTCACTCACTGTGGAGCAATTATATGGGGGGAGGTCAGTCACCCACCAAAGCCATTCCTGCGTCAACACATGATAAGTCACTTGCCTCGCTGTTCTGTGGATTACCGAATGCAGCGTCATAGGAATCCTGCCCCTACAGTCATCACACTGCTTGTGCCAATATGAATGCTGCTGCAAAATGTTTTATCGGAGAACACCTGCTAGTTTTGGAGCCCGACGAAGAGTTCGAAGAGCAAGAAACTCATTGGTGCGATTCAATGCAAACCCAGTTAAACGATCTTGGGTAAGATGAGATCGAGCCTGTAAAAAGCAGTCTGTTTTGGTTAAATTACACGCTCACTGCTCAACCATCGGATCATCCAACAGCAAACTGGTGTCGAATGCTTGCAGCATCCAAGATGCTGGAATAAATGACAGCAGCTACGCTCGTCCACTCAGCAAACAACTTTTGATCAGTCACGCCCTGACACTGTTCAAACTTCTAATCCCCCAGTCACGTGAGACCGTAAATTGCTCCCGAATTCATCTGAGGTAGAACACAAGTCAGTGGCAACAATGCTGGTCGCGACTCTACGCATGACGGGAAAATACAGTGACGCTGGGAAAGGTTTTTCCCAGCTGGGAAAAAAGTTTGGTCGGCATATATGTGGCAAGGCGTTCCTTCTGCACTATGACTCGGAGCACAAAGAAAACGATGCCAGTTTTGAAGTTTGCATGCCAGTCCGAAAAGGACAAAGCGTTGATAACATCGAAGTGCGCGAACTCACGGGAGGCACCTGCATCTCGTTAATTCACAGAGGGCCCTACGATCAAATTGGAACGGCTTACAGTAAGATTGTTGAATTCGCCCGCCAGCAAGGTTACCAGATCGTGACACCTACACGGGAGGTTTACCTCAAGGGTCCCGGCATGATATTGAAAGGCAACCCCAAGAAGTATGTGACTGAAATTCAAATGCTGATCGCCGAAACGGCAGATTAAACGATGCAGCACTCCCGGTCACAAGCGTTTGATGGCGTTAGCTTTCGCTACACTCAGCCTGAACGCCCTGCCCAACACTTGGCATGGACGGATAGCCGGAGCCTTTGGCGACCATATCGCTGCTCGCCAATCTTTCCAGTCTGTCCTCGACAGCTTGGATGGTTGAATCCAACGTGGACGTCCCCGCCGTCAGACCAATAACCTCGAAACCGGCAAACCACTGGTCAGTCAGTTCATCAGCACAGGTCACGTGAAGGGCCGGTACCCCATGCTGATGGCAAAGGTCTGCAAGTCGGCGGGTATTATTTGAATTCCGCCCACCAACGACCACAACTGCATCAACACGCTTCACAAGATCCAACATTGCTGCCTGACGACGCTTAGTCGGGTGACAAACGGTATCGACGAACTTTATATCAGCTTCGTTGTTTCTAGCTGTAATTTCCTCACGTATTTCCGCTAACAGGCACGACGGCATTGTGGTCTGACATACGATTCCCAGAAGCTTACTCTCGTACTGTTTGACCATCTTGATATCGGCAACGACATCGTAGCTCCCTAAATCCTCAACGATACCTTGCACTTCAACATGCCCCGGCTTCCCAATCAGCAACACATGTCGCCCCTCAGCTGCCAATTGCATCGCAGCATCATGTGCCCGTCGCACAAGAGGACACGTTGTATCAATTACTTGTTTTCCGATTGAATTCAATCGCTCACGTTCCCTGTTACTCACACCATGGGCGGTAATCAGAACCACCGGTGTTTCAGGATCGGCATCGCGCCCTGTTTCCGATGACTGCACAAAACCAGCAACATCCAACTGATGTATCACGCGTGGATTGTGTACCAATTCACCATGGATTGTGACTTGAGTAGGATCATTTACCTGATCAGCGATTTGCAGAGCGTCACGAACTCCAAAACACATCCCCATTTCTTCTGCTCGTATGATTTTCATGACATCACTCTCGTAGATAATTTACCAGCAATAAACAAATGTTCCGAAGGAACAAATTCAGAGGATCATCCACTGAATGAATCGACTCGACACTCAATTCATCATCTCAAGCTGGAGACCAACCACCCGACAATTTCGATTGCTTGGAACCCATTTTCTTAACGCCCGGCTGACCATCAGCCACAACGCGTTCAAGAACACTGATGTAATCAGTGAACCGCTGTCGCCCTTCGTCAGTCAGCCGGTACATCGTTTGTGTACGATTCCCGTTGCTACCTTTCCAAATTTCAACCAACTCAGCTTCCGCCAAAACCCCGAGGTGACGACTAAGGTTGCCATCAGTTAAGGAACAGAGTTCTTTGAGATCATTGAAAAGAAGACCGTCTAAATGGGCCGCAAGTGATGCGAGAATGCCCAGCCGAGCCTTCTCATGCATCACGCGATCTAATCCTTTGTAAGAGAACCTACCAGCTGATCCTAATTCAGCGTCTGTTTTTTTCAAATGCGATTTACGAGCCATGACTTCGCTCCAACGTCCAATACAAGATGGCGGCACACAGTAATTGACCACCGCCAAAACAAAGTGCCATTTTCCATGGAGCCAGGAATTGAACTCCCGCCCCGCCATAAAGACAAATACAACCACAAACGACGTAGTACAAACCCACCCAAGCCACCTGCGATGGCAGCAGACGCGAGGATGCAAAAACCCCCAGCCCAAAAACCAAAGACCACAATCCTGGCAACATCCAAGAAACCTGCGGAGCTGTTCGATAAATGCAAATCGTCAGCAAAGCTCCTACCACCACACAAGGAATAAACTGCTCCACCGCCAAGCGTGTCATGTCACGCGCCAGCCCTGAACCTGACTTGTAGGCCCGCATCGCCAACTCAACGCCTGCAATTACCGCACTCAACGCAGCAACACCAACCCACAATGCCAGATACCTTGTGAGGTCAGTTTCCGGATCCGCTACCCAGCGTCTCTGTACAGCAGCAGCCAGTAAGCCCAGCACGCCGGATGCACCGACCGTTAACGATCGATAACCGCGGAACACCTCACTGCGCGCCATCTGCTGACGAATGTCGGAAATCTGCTGAAGTGCTTCACGAAGCTCCACGGGATGCCCCTGCAATCTATTTTTCTTATGTGCGTGAAAATGAAACGCTAAGCTTGAATCCAAACACAAATCGCCGCAACAAAATGTCGATCCGCACGGCCAGTCTTTTCAGTAACCACAACATCACCAAATATAAAACCCATCAGGGAATGGTCGCTGGCATTGAACAGCCATCACGTGAACTTCCCCATCGATACTTGAAACAAACTCATTGGCCTCAATCTGGTGGGACAAACCTGATTTCCAGATCACCAAATCCTGATAGCCGTCTTCATCGATGTCTGCCCATGTGATGTAAGCGGGCCGTATGTCCCTGTATAAATCATTGTCAAACCTCGATCCCAACATCTTCTGACCACTGGGACACTGAACAACCAATTCAGCGGCACCGTTATCACCCGAATTGATAGCGAATGACCGAGTTTCAATCGTAATCCGGTGCTTACCAACGTCGAAGCGATGCAAATCGTCATAGTCCAACGCTTGAAAGTGCTCTGACCGCCACAGACCGACTCCCAAAACGGCGGCCAAGCAAGCGGTTCCAAGAACGGCAAAACGAGTCAACATGCCAAAAAAAAGACGCACTGGGAATGTGAGGAAACCTTCCACGCGGAACACACCGCACCACCTACTTTACAATGCAAAGTAACTGCGGTACTTTCGCAAGTAAACGCAAAGCTCGGATTTTTCTCTTGGAAAAATCCGATGGGAGTGTTAGCTCTGGAAAAATCCCGCAGCCCCCCTCCAATCGCCCACAAGACACACAGGACGCTCTGAAAAAGGATTCCCAGATTCGGGTAGATCCATCTATTTTCAGCATGGGGTCCATTCATCGGCTGTGTCACCGCCAGTGAAAGGCTCGCGCGGTGTCACCCTGAGCCCATCGTGTTTCTAGCAGGGGCTCGATTTTCCCGACGACGGAACGAATTACTCTAACAGCCAGTTGCTAAACTCTCTGAGCCTGTCGACCGCTTTTTCAAGAAACGCGAGAGATGCGATCAATCATCAAGCGTTACTCCCAGCAGAAACGGTGCTGCTGCAGTCATCGTGCTGCGAAAGTCGATCGTTTCAATCTTGGTTTCAGGCTTTGGATTTTCCCAACTCATGGTGTACAGCCCAATATCTCGGCCTGGCACTTGTGAGCTGGGGTGAACCCACGCAAGCGTTCCATCACTTACCTGCCGAGTGTAATACTGAGTGAGGAACCAGTCACGAACATGCCTTCCCGCGCAGATTTCAACTGTCCGTGTTTCGCCATCTTCATAATGGACAACGACCTCACCAATACAGGTCCCATGTGGCTCGGAGCCACCCCACCCAGCTCCATGCAGGAGGTGCATTGCTGATGCTTTCCGCCCAACAGAAATTCCGGTGGCCTCGGGTTTCAAGTCGTAGACTCCCGCTGACAGCACGGTTTCTGTACCAGCCAGCGCGAGAACCCCTCGAACATCAAACGATGTTCCAGCAAAACTACCGACACCAGGAGGAATTTTGTCAAATGTCTCCGTCAAGATTCGTGCCTTCTGCTCAGTCTGATAAGGAAATTCACCAAGCGAAACATTGTAATGCTTGGTGAGGTCAACAAATCTCGAACTGACATCTTCACTCCGCTTCGGGATGGATTCATCTAGAACAGCTCGACGCACTTCTCCCTGAGTGTCCCTCGCGAGTGAAAACTGATTCAACGCACCTAAAATCTCTGATTTTAACAGCAGGCATTCAGCACGGTTGCCGCTTTCCAAGTCAAGTGCTGCGTTGACCGTTTCGAGAGCACGTTCGAATTCCTCAAAGCGATAATAAATTTTCCCAAGCACATACAACGCTGCTGCATCGTTTGAGCCTTCAGCCTCAATTTTTTCCACAACTTTCTCAATCTGTTTTGCAACAGACTGATTGAGCGGCGATCCTTGACTGAGCTTTTGCATGGCAATCTGCGCGACCAGCGATATCTCCTTTGGCTCCCGTTCCAACTGCTGACCAAAGGATTCGACTGTCATCGCAGCTAAAAATGGCTGTGCTCGACTGCCCCCAATCTTCAAATCCACATGGTCGATGGCATGTTCTGGGGTCGGATTATTCCAGGTCGACTGACACAAAACCGCATCACTTTCGTCCGCAAAGGGCGTCACATTTGCTGCCCGCCAGACCGTACTTTGCGGAGAGGGAGCATCATGATCTTGATTCATTTCGCTAATGTCTACACCGTAGCGAACGATGTGGTCATGAACATCTCCGTTTGACAGGTGAACTCGATAATTCACCACGGGTGTGCCAGGCCTGTCGCTATTGAATGTCGCATGCAGGAAATGCAACTGGTTCCCTTTGACACCCACCTTAATTCCATCGACCTCCTTGGAGTAAAGATTGTGCATATCAATCTTGTCTCGAGCATTCAGCTGAATCAGCCCACGAATGTCATAGGGAGTTCCGTGAAGCACGTGAATTCCCGCCCGAAACTCATTTAAGAACGGCCCGTAATAATTGGGGTACCCTCGAGGTGTGTACCAAGACTCTTCGAGACTTGCGTTGTAGTGGTCAGAGAGATCCACCAGACACTTCGAAAGCCCATCCTCTTGCGGTGGAATCAGCAGCTTGTAGAGCCACTTCCGCCCCTCAAATTCGCCCATCTTCACCTTCACATCTTCGGTGAATTGATCCCATATCAATTGTTCGTCCTGGTTCAAAACAGCGGCCAAAGGCTGCTCTCCCGCCTGGCGTTGCAGCGTGTTTGCAGCTTCCTCCGCGCGACCAAGTTTCCACAAAACACGGCCATGCAATAATCGACAGGGCATGCTTTCGGGATGATCCTTGCGAATTTCTTCAATCAGCTTCAAAGCTTGATCAAGCTTGCCAATTTGAAACAGAACCTCCGCGCGCCGATAAGTGACTTGAAGATTTTCGGGATCCAACTCAACAGCTTGCTTCGATAATGCATCCAATGCATCTCGTGTTTTTTCTGTCTTCCCCTCGATTAGGAATGAGCGTCGCAAGGCTTCGATTGACGAGCGACCCGCATCATCGACTGAAGCATCACCAGCATTTGATTCCAGAGAAATTGCAACGAGAAAGGGGGCCGAATGCGTGTTCGTTGACTCAAAGGAGATCGATCGAATTTCAACATCTGGGCGTGGGTTCTCCCATACACTGTGCGAGAGTGTTTTGCATTGACTGTAAAGCCCCTCGGACCAACCGACCTGAGCCCGTGTAGGTTTCACATGACGATTAAACACCCACGGAATCACATCCTGTCCAAATCGTATTGGGAACCGGATCTGCTCGTCGTCAGCGTAATGCAGCGTGTAGTAACCAACGACTTGCCCCTTCGGAATACGGCGTTGGACATTGGCTACGACGTTATGCAGAAAATGCACGTAGTCAGCCGATTGATTGACGGGGATCTCACTAACCTTGGATGGAACCGGTACCGCGAACTCCTTGTTGGCAACAAAACCTCCACCAAGTCGCACGAGACCGCGCACATCAAAGAGAACATCATCGATCGAGACCAAACCGATAGGCAAACGCTTCCACGTGTAGAGGCTATTGTTCTGTTCCGTCCGCGGCCGATATGGCATCTGTACGAGTGTATGATTGTATTTCGATCCGAGATTGATTTGATTCAATGTCGCATCCGTCGACCTCGGTGGTATGCCGAGACGCAGCATATAATCGTGAGCTTCATCAAATCGCTGTTGCTGCACTAACTCGTCGCATCGCTCATTGAGCAAGCGACCGTACTGATGCCAATCAACAGACCCATCTTCAAGGTGCTGCAAGGACTTGGCGATGGCCTCCCTCAGTTCTTCCTCACGCTCCGCTGACGCAAGCACCTGCGACCGCAAACCCCAAACTGCTGCATCCTCTGGAGCCAACTGACAGGCATAACGAGTCAACCAATCCGCTTCGAGCCGGCGACGCTCAAGTGTATCTCCAGTCTGGAATAATCGGGTGGCTCCCGCCAAAGCCAATACGTAGGGTTTGAATTTTTTTTGTGAGAGAATCTGCCGTAGTGTGCCCACCAAAAAAGGTGCCTGATTCTCCCAATCCAACGCATGACGATTTTCAGGCAGCAAGCTGATGGATTTTGTGAAAGCCTTGTAGGCCTCTTCCATCTGCCCTTGCTGGTGCAATGCGAAAGCATTCACATACCAAGCGATGGGAGTTTCGGGATCCAACTCCAATGCCTTTGCGACAGAATCACTTGCGGATTGGCCTAGAACCTGTTCCACCGCCCCTTTCAATGCCCACGCTTCACCGACTTTGGGCGAGAGTTCTGTGCCCTGCTCACAGTACCAGATTGCAGTCTGATCCCATTGCGTCTGAGCATGTGGTTCAAGCCTCGCACGAACGGGCGAGACGGACAGTAGGTAACCAATGCGGCATGAGATCAACCCATTATTCGGGTCCAATAAAAAGGCTTCGTACTGGTCACTTAATGATGAGCCTCGAGACTTGACGTCCGCATAATCCTGTGTGGAGAGATCTACCGACAGATCGGCCTGACGCTCAAGTGGATCACTAAAAAACCATTTGGCCCACTGAGTGTATCCATCCTGTGAATCGGAGGATTCAATCGACGATTTCAGGTCCGCCAATCCTCCAGAAACCGCTTCAACGGCGCCACTTTCGTTAATACGTTTTCTCGCGACACGCTCTGCAAGCTCCGGCAACCAATCCGGGATAGGATCGTTGATCGGTGGCAATTCGTAGACCTTCACCGCACCATCTTCACCGCAAGTTAGCAACCTCTGACTATCTGAACTGAATTTCAAAGTCCAAATCCGCTCTGAATGCTGCCGAGCACGGAAAAGCCGCTTCCCGGTTGAGACCTCCCAGACGATCATCAAACCATTGACGGTACCAGCGGCGATGAAACGACCATCGGGGCTAAATTCCATCGCGCCAGGATAAATCTGCCCCTCACACTCAAGTGCCTCCACTGGCCTTTCCCCTGTACGCCAGTTCCAAAGGTCGATCTGTCCGATGTCCCATTCAGAATTCTTGGCGTTACATACCGCCACGATATCGCCACTCGGATGAAATACGGTCGCAAGATTGCTTTCACGACTTGGAGCAGTCCATGCCAATTCACCTGTCTCGATATTCCACACACGCAAGAAATCACCAAATCCAGAAGTGGCCACATGCACGCCATCAGGACTCACGCCAAACGTGATCCCCGTACTGAGTCTCTCGCCAACTTGAGTGATTTCACCTGTTTCACTGTCAATCAGACGCAGGATCCCATCGCCACCTCCAAAGATGACCTTCTCACCATTCACAGAGAAACGCGCGTCTCCATCCAAATTGATCGAGTCAAACACGGGAAAACCTGACTCGGTGTCCCAAACACCAACATTCCCTTCAGCTGTCTCGATCAGCAGACGATTTCCTGATTGATCGAACTCTACAAACTCTGGGTTACCGCCGGGCAAAATCTCATATTCCAGAGCATCTTCAGACCCCAGATCCCAGACACGAACGACTCCATCGGATGAGCCTGTCACCAATCGATCTCCGCCAGGATTGAAGATCGCACTATTGATACCGGCACCATGCCGAAACGTTCTCACCGTTTTACCATCGGCGAAAGTCCAGATTTTGGCTTTCGTATCACGTGCAGCACCACCCGCAACGACCTGGGTGCCATCAGGGCTGAAGCTTGCCTGATAGACAGCTCCATCAAACTGCTGAGGAAGCCTTCTCGCCAGACGAGGTCGAGCCGACCAACGGCTGAGCAATCCAACGTCCAACTTGGTGACTCCTTGCGCAGTCACCTCAGTCCGTTCAGCAGAGACAAACTGTGTTCGATCTTGCAACTGGGTGAATTTCGTTGCGAAACCGCCAGTCACTGCAGGAAGAGGAAGTAGCAACTGCTGCCCAGTACGTGTACTGAACACACGCATCGACAGATCGCCCACATTGAAGGAAACTACTTTTTGGCCATCCGTTGTGATCGCAAACGAAGGTTCAAACGGATGTTCAATTGGCCGAGTGACCTGCAGGCCAGAAAACACATTCCAAATTCGAAGCGTACGATCCTTGTGTGTCGTGATCAGGCGACTGCCGTCAGGGGTAAAACTAGCCACCGACACAAGTGAATCATCGAAATCGAAACGATGAATCTCTTTTCCGCTTTCAAGATCGTAGACTCGAAATTGTCGCCCCTTCTGGCTTGCGATACCAATGATCCAGCGTTCGAGCAAATTTTCTTGGTCGTTGTAACCGAGAAAGCGAATCGCCGCGAGTGATTCCTGCGATTGAACTCCGAAATCATCTTCAGTGATTTCACTGACGATGTCTCCCGACTCAAGATTGAGAACACGGATCATTCCCTGCTCAATTGTGCGACCTGCAATCATCAAAAGCGGTTTTGTGGGATGAAAGGCTACTCTACGAATCGGAAACTCAAACGTCTTCCGCTTGAAACTTGGCTGTGCCTCAGACTTGTTGGAATGTTCCCCAAGATCGGTCCATGCCACAGTCTGTTCAATTCCAGAAGCGACAAATAGCCAACGAGAATCGGGGCTCATGCCACAGTCGCTGATTCCCATCCCGTGTTTGAAATCACGAACGACCGATTCACCGTCAGATGCTCGCCACACACTGATGGTTTGATCCGCATAGGCGGCGAAAACATGCCGATGATCGGGACTCGGACCTGCAACTCCAGCGACCAGTGGCGCCTCAGACCCCCGCTTCAAAGGGATCGCTTCGCCGGTTTTCCCGTCCCATAGAAGCAACTGTCGAGTCGGGACATCGTCCAACAAAATACGAACCTCATTGGGTACTCGAGAAAGCACTCCATAGGGTCGATTGAATCGGTTGCTCACTTCCATTATGGGAGTCACTGGTTTACCGGTCTCTGTGCTGAGACCAACAATACTTCCCCCCTGATCCGGTAACGACACAAAAAGAAGGTCACCCGATTCGGTGAAGGTTGGCCAATCTGCTCGCTCACCACCATTGAGAGGAGCAATTCTCGTCCCTTTACTGGCATCCCAAATGAAACCTACCAAATCATCACCGAGTGACCAAATCAAACGCTTGCTCTCATCGGTACCCCAGTAACGGAAAGGCTGGTCCTGCTCTAAAGTCTTATTATCTTCGACAGGAAAATTCTTGCTTGAAAGCAACGAAACGATCTGGGCTGCAGACTGCCAGTAAGTAGGCTTTGTTCTCAATGATCGCGCAAAGTAAGCCAGTGCGAGATCATTTTTCTCACTAGCAAGTTGCTCATGTGCTGTAACAAACTGTGAACGCGTAAGCGTCTCGTTCAATTGCAGAGCCGCATCCTCAGCTTGCCGCTGAGCTAATTCGGCGAGGTTTTGTGATTGCAATGCATTTGCGGCATTCTTCTCCGCGTTAAGTTTTGCCTTTTCTGCCTCTGCAGCATTTCCCTCGGCCAAACCTCGCTGACGGATGGATTCACGCTGAGCAATCACTGCAAACACAAACGCAATCAGAGCAACTACCGCGACCGCCGCCACACCAGTAGACAGAATACGCAGGCGCCGTGCAGCTCGCTGTTGGCTCTCTGCTCGCTCTGCTTCGGCAGCTGCTAATGCTTGTGCCTGCTCAAGCTCTCGCTTCCTTGCTGCCTCTCGCTCCCGTTCTGCCGCGAGTGCAGATTCCTCACTGCGCAGAAGGAACGACATGGCTTGATCGAAGCCAGGTGCATAGCGAACAGCCCATTTTGATGTCGGAGACTCGTTCTCTCGCCAAGCGAGGGCAATCTGCAAGTCAGGATCTCGATAGAGGCCAGCCCTGCTCTGTCCATGCAATTCTGCAGTTTCGGTCAAACGACGATAAATCCGGGCGGATTGTGCTTCGTCATCAACCCATTCCTTCAGACGAAACCAGACTCGCATCAAGCTCTCGTGAGAAATGTCCACCACAGTTTCGGGTGTGAGAGGCACTTCATTCGGTGGCATCAGGAACGTGACACCCGGATGACGATAGGCTTCGACGACCTTGACAACCTGTTCCAGTTCTGCATCGGCGATCAGCGTCAACAGATCCAGACGCGTCGGTCTCCGAATGCCTCTGTTGTCAACTCCACGTTCTGTAATTGCTTTGAAGACCGCTTCGGCAACGCGCTGGTGTGTTTCGTCGAGGCTGGCAAAGACTTCATCCGCATGCCGTGATAAAGCCTCTTCCATCCCACCGACATCAAGGTAGTGTTGCAACTCCAATGCATCACCAGCATTCTCATCCTCTCGCCAATGATCAAACGTCCTCATCAATGCGTGCTGCAGAACAGGCAACTGATCCTGCTCGCTCCCGAGGCTGTTCAACAGTTCCTGGACCAGTGAGAATGCAATCTGTCCGCCGCCCACTTTGATCGGCCCCTCAATGCAGGAGCGAATCTGATCGCGTGTAAGGCGTGGAATCAGATACTCGCCCTCATTCACGGCCTCGGTGAGCCCACGAAACTCGGTGCAATCCCCCAGATAGTCGGATCGCATCGTAATGATCACAAAGATCGGCACCTCTCGCTGTGCCCCAGCTTCCAGAAGCAGATTTACAAAGCTAACCGCCTGTTCTTCATTACTCGCACCACTACGCTGAAATCGAAAGATTTCCTCAAACTGGTCGACCAGGATCAGCACGTTGGTGCCCGGTTCGATTTCTGACTGTCGAATTGCCTCAACAAGCCCAAGTCCGCTGTGATTAAGAGTGGCCAGTAATTCACCGATCACTTTGGGATCTTCAGAATCTTCGAGCGATGCCTCTGCAATGGATTCGGCCAAATGCTGCAGCGGTGCTCCACCGGGTCGTAAGACCAGGGTTTCCCAATCTGAACCCACTTCCTTCATCATGCCGCCCTGCAGTTCGGGCAGCAGACCTGCACGCACGAGCGACGACTTTCCGCTCCCCGACGTTCCTGTGACGGCCAGAAACCGCTGTTTGCGCAGCAGGGTTACCAGTTCAGCAACCTGCTGTTCACGCCCGAAGAATAGGTAGTCCTCTTCTTGATTGAAGGGCCGCAAACCGGGAAACGGATTAAAAATATTCGACTTCTGATCAGGCATAAATTCATATGCGTTGGCATGGTGACCAACGTCCACTGTGTTTGCTAATTACGATTGCCGACTCGACTTGATTGCATCCACAAATTCCTCCAATACAGATCCATCAAACGGTTCAGATCCGTGAATTACCTGCGCAGTGTGACTGCGGAACCGTTCTTTCCGACGATCAATGGGCGGTGCAATGTAAACGGCCTGAAGTGAAATATCACTGGTGCGACCGTACCCACGCGCCTTCATCAGATTTCGCACTTTGATGTCGACCCACGAATGGCGTGCCGCACCGTAGTAAATCAGAACCGCGTCAGCATCAACCAGATTCTCCCGGTGCGTTTCAGCTGCTTCTTCTTCCTCTGCTCCAAATGCCGGCAACGAGATCTCCATGCCTTTCTCAAACAGGAAATCTTCTAACTCCTCGACCGCTTCCTCATCACGCTCGTCGCAGATCAGATAGACACGCAATGGTTGGTCACCGGTGTCGCTTATCGAGCTGTTGTTCGGCTTGGGAGCCTTCGGCTTCAACCGGTCGAGCACATATTCCTTGAGGCCTGACAATTGTCCTTGGATGATCTCAGCACCCGCATACAAATCCGGCGCAGTCTTGAGACCCTGCAGAAAATCCTGCTGCCTCTCGTCAACGATCTCCATGTCACGCGGAATCCACACAACACGATCCAGATCACCTGCTTGCGTTGTTTCTGCGGCTATCCGATTTTGAATCGCTACCAACGACTCACTCTCGCCCTCTGGCACGATCCCGTATGACTTACCCACGGGATGAATTGACAGCGAGCTCTCGCTCAAATAATCCGCCACCTGCGGCAACAGTTCATCGCCGACCATCGAAAGCGGTTGTGACGGTACAACCTTGTGCCCGCGTCCTATTAATTCCCGACGAATCTTCTCTGCTTCGCCAGCCAAGTCGGATGTGGTCTGAGCCAAGTAGATCGTTTTGGTATCACCATCAGTAACGACTGATTGTGCTAACGCACCGGACCTCTGCTTGAGCGTCTTGATCACCGGCCACAATTCCTGGCAGACATCATAGACCCGGGAATAATACTTCTGGTTCGCTTCCGCTCCAAACCGCTCATCGAACTCGCTGACGCGACTGGAATCGGGATCTTCTTCAAAGAATGAGTAGTCCATCAAACCGTTCAGCCGCGACCTCAAAGATGCCGGCATTTCGGACTCAGCTACCGGTGTCTTAACCACCTTCAAAAACCGACTGCGAGAATCGACCACTGGCCCGCCGGTACTGGTTGACTGCGATGCGAAATGTTCCATGAACTGATGAGCCGCCGTTGTGTGCAAGAACGCTGGCGACAAGACACAAACCACGGCCTCCAACTTTTCCAAAGCAGGCAAAATCACATCCCAAGCTTCATCGCTACTTGGCAAATTTGTCAGTTTTGTGACTCGCAATTTCTGACCCGAGAGTTGCTGCAAACGAACTTGCATGTGCTCGGTTAACTTAGTGACCCAACCATCTGTCCCCGGGGTGATTGGATGGTCATCAACCTCCGCCGCAAGAATCACCACGTCACTCTCGTGAATCACATCAGCTGCTGAGGAAACCGAAGTCCCGTCAGCTGCTACCTCCATGGTTTGGTCCAAACCAGCGACGGGCACAGGAGCAGTGAAGGCCCCTGCCAAACCCGGCACGGAACCGGTGTGCAATGGTTGCAAATCCTGCAAAAATGCGACGGGATCCGGATAGCGATCATCGGGGTTCTTGGCAAGACATTTCTGCAGCAGCAAATCTAGGTCAGACGCATCCTCCACTCCTTGCTCGGCAAGGGGTGGTACTTGTTGATTAAGGATCCGATCAAAAACATCACCAAGCGACGCACCTGAGAATGGTGTCATGCCAGTCAACATTTCATACAACAAGATCCCCAGACTGAACAAATCAGACCGATGATCCACAGGCCTTCCGCGAACCTGTTCAGGGCTCATGTACTTGGGCGTTCCCAATACCGACCCAGCCGCGGTCATCGAGGTGTCAGCCGCGACGGGTTTGGCCAAGCCAAAATCGGTCAACTTGGGGACCCCCTCTTGGGTCAACAGTACATTCGCCGGCTTGATGTCCCGGTGAATGATATTGGCGTTGTGCGCTGCAACCAGAGCTGAGCAAAGCTGCCCCGCCAACGAAATCGCCTCAGTCCTCCCAATACGCCCTGCTGCACAGCGATCAGCTAACGAACCGCCTTCGACGTACTCCATGATCAAATACGGACCATCCTTGGTTTGGCCGTAATCATAAATCTGAACAATACTCGGATGGTTAAGCGCCGCTATCGACTTCGCTTCTGTCAAAAAACGCTGCACAGACGTTGAATTGGCAACCTCCGATCCCAGCATCCGCTTCACAGCAACTTTTCTATCCAGACGCATATCAGTTGCCAAATGCACCTCCCCCATGGCGCCCTTGCCAAGAACCTTTCCGAGCTTCCAGCGAGATTCGAGGTCGACGACTTCCATCGTTTCATCGAATTCGGGAGTTTCTTCGGACATGGTGGGCACTGCGCGGGGGAACGGTCGTAGACCATCGTGGCTGAATGCAGACAAGGAACGCTTGGACTAGAGAATAACCACCTCCAATCAAAGCCACAAGTTTAATGCATGATCCACCACTCAACTCCACACGATCCGCACGATCCGCACGACTGTGACACAAACCAATCCCCTCGTTTGGGGAAACTTCTGGCAAAGTGGATCCCGCCTGAACCTGTTGAAGTGAAAAGACATCCCTTGCTCAGCCCCCCAGAGCCAAGACACACCAAATCAAAATCGTTATTCACCGATGATCTGTCAATCGGCGTTAAACAACTCTTGTGACTTCCGTCTCAGGGTGAATCATGCAACTGAATTAAAATAATGCAGTTCGCAAGCCGCGATCCAATTGGCATTTACGAGCACGAGGCTTCGATAGCCAGACCTTCTCTTCGAACAGGTCCCACTTAGTACAAAACAGGGAAGATACTGCGACTTGGCGAGCACCTGTTAAGCTATTGCTTGATTTAGCGTCTACAAACGCGAGTCGCACTCGAATAAATTTCAATTTGGAGAATTGCTGTGTTCCCTCGTCACACAACAACACTGATTTCTGCCCTGACAGTCTGCTGCTCAATCAATCTCGTGCTCGCCGACTATCCCCTGCGGCCTGTTCCATTCAATGAAGTTGAAATAAAGAGTGACTTCTGGCGTCCGCGTCTGCAAACACAGCGCAAAACACTCGTCCCCTTTGCGTTTGAACGCACCCAACCTGGAGTTGAGCACCTACAGGCTGCTCGCGACTACCTCAGAGGCAAAAAACCTGAAGGGCACCGAGCACATCGGTTCATCGATTCGGACCTTTACAAGGTAATGGAGGGAGCCGCTTACCTGCTTCAATTGAGGCAGGATCCAGAGCTCGAATCCAAACTCAACGAACTAGCAGATATCATCAGCGGCGCTCAAGAGTCGAACGGCTACCTTTACCCATCGCACACCACCGGGGTTGGTGAAGAGAAAAACATGATGGGTGATTCGCCCTACACATTCGTTGTCCACAGTCACGAACTTTATAATGTGGGACACCTCTACGAAGCAGCCATTGCGTATTACCAAGCAACTGGGAACAGAAAACTGCTGGATGTCGCAGAGAAAAGTGCTCAACATATCAATCAGGTCTTTTTTTCAGGCGACCCGAAATACAACGGTGGTAAACCAATTCAGCAAGCTCCGGGACACCAGGAACTGGAACTGGCATTGGTCAAATTACACCGTGTCACTGGAAATCAACTTTATCTGGACATGGCCCGAAAATTCCTGGAAATACGGGGCGTGACATACGTACCAGATGGTGACGGTGTCATGTCACCGACCTACGCGCAGCAACACGCTCCCGTCAAAAATCAAAATGAAGCAGTCGGGCATGCCGTTCGGGCAACTTACCTATACTCAGCTATGGCCGACGTCGGCACCCTGACGGGTGACACTGAATATGGTGATGCGTTGGACAGAATCTGGGGCAACATCACAAACACTCGCATGCACATCACCGGTGGCTTGGGTGCGGTGCATGGGATTGAGGGATTCGGTCCCCAATATGAACTTCCCAATGCCGATGCCTTCAATGAAACATGCGCTGCGGTTGGCAACGTACTTTTCAATTACCGCATGTTCTTGCTTACAAGGATGCTCGTTATCTTGATGTGGCAGAGGTTGCATTACTGAATAATGTGCTGGCTGCGGTTAACTTGGAAGGAAACCGTTTCTTCTATGTCAATCCACTTGCAGCCGACGGGAAATACCCATTTAACCACGGCACAGCTGGTCGGGCTCCGTGGTTTGCCACAGCCTGCTGTCCCTCCAACATGGCCCGCTTACTTCCACAAGTGCCCGGCATGACCTACGCACACGACGACAACGATGTGTACATCACTTTCTACGCTGAAAGCCAAACCGAAATCACGCTCGATGGGGTGAAAGTGAAACTGGAACAACAGACTGCCTATCCCAACGATGGAGAAATCAGCGTCACGGTAAACCCTGCTGCCGATAAACAGTTCCGTTTGCTGTTGCGAATCCCAACGTGGACAGGTGAGCAATTCGTTCCCGGCGAACTCTACCGTTATGCGAATCCCGCCCCCGCGAATGTCAGCGTGAACGTAAACGGAAAAACGGTGCCACTCGAAATGAGCAAAGGTTTCATAACCATTGATCGAAAATGGACCCGTGGTGATCAAATCAACCTGACACTCCCAATGCCTGTGCGCATCAACGAATGTCACCCCTCCGTTAAGGCTAATCAAAATCGAATCGCTTTTACCCGTGGGCCGTTTGTGCTGTGTGCTGAGGGCATCGACAATGGTGGTGCGACTCAACGATTCTTTTTCGCCAACATGCCCAAAACCTCAAACGCGACGATCACGACAACGAAGCTCGATTCCGGTTCTTTTCTGCAAGTCGCAACGAAGGCACAAGCGATTACGGCGAACAAGTCAGCTGAGACATCACCGCTGGTTCTAACGCCCTACTATGCGTGGAACAATCGAGGCGTCAGTTCGATGACTGTATGGTTCCCTCGCAACCCGGCAATGGCCGTTTTTGACCCGCATCAATTACCCAAGGAAAGTCCATTTTCAAAAGTTGTCGCATCTCATACCTCAAGCATTGACACAATTTCTGCCATCGGTGATCGCAAAGAGCCAAAATACTCTAGTGGAAAAAAGGTGCCCCGTTGGACAAGCCGTCCGCAAAAAGATCAATCACAATGGATCGAAGCTAGATTCCACGGCACCAAAAACCTCCGCAGTGTCGGAGTCTATTGGATGCAGGATCAGTTCGATGTGAAGTTCCCTGCGGAATGGTCATTGGAAATAGAACAGGATGGGGACTGGAAACCATTTCAACTGTACGTCACTGACCGCTACGACACACGAGCCAATCAATACAACGTGGTGCACCCAGCTGCTCCGATCCGCTGCGATGCGATTCGCGTGCTCATGAAGCCCAAGCCAAAATCATGTGTGGGAATACTGGAAATCATGCCAGAGTTCGAAGCGGAATGAGGTGGCCCACCAACGCCGACGGATTCGACGCCTGTGCTGCGAAACTGGCGTGAGACTAACGCGAAACTGGCATGAGACTCAGTCGATGTTCACCACACCGCAAGCCACGGTCTTAATCATCGGTAAACCGACGCTACGTTGAGGTGCCCCCACCACGCACACCTTGCTCAATGTCAATGATCAATTTGATGCACTCAGGCGGCACCAGAATCAGCACTGAATAAATCACCAGGGCAAGAATCAAGGCTAACCAGTAGACCAGAATCAAAAACACAACGCCGGTGAAGGCCATGATCAGCGAGGGTCGATCTCGATTGACTTCCGCCTTCCTCGCAGAAATCCATGCTCGCCAATCCGAAACCACACTGGCAAGAACCTGTGGTGACACACCCACATTTCGATTGATTCGGTCTTTCACCTGGAAACCGCGAAAGTCATATTTTGACAGCTCATCTAATAAGCGAGAAGCGTTTGCTGCCGTAAGTCCTTGCCCCTGATTCGACGGAGCCAACAAACCATCAATGGTTGCATTGTTGTATGTCTCAAGCCTCTGGTCACAAGAACTGCTGGCACTGGAATACTCTGAGTAGCCGTTGTACACAAGGACAAACGGATTACCGATAAATGCCAGCGCAGAACAGCCCATCATGATCCACCACAGCAAGACCATCAAATTCCGAAACGCCATGAGCGCCGGATAACGTGAAGCGGACACACTCTCGAAGCGAATGGAATCTCGCCACCAACCGCGAGAGGAAGTCGGAACAACGCGATTTTGACGGCCAGCGGCAGCACCATATTCTTGTGTTTTCCGATCAGTAGATTCCCGATCAGCAGGTTCTTCAGTATTAATTTTGCTTGCATCCACATCCGCTTCAGCTTCATGTGACGGGACGACGATCTCCGAACTGCCGGATGGTGCTGGCCCGAGAACTCCTGATGCACTGGATGGCACGTCCTGTGCTGCCGCATCAGCCTGCATGTCCTCAGGATCAACGAGCCATCGGTCATCCACTTCGCGTGACTGCCCCGCCCGCTGTGCAGCAAGAGCCTCACCGGAGTCGTAGCCTAGGTTGTGATCAACTCCTGAGCCCCCCAATTTCTGAGCCTTGGCCTCCTCTGACTTTTTCTGTTTAGCCGCTGACTTTGCCTCCTGTGCCAAACGGCGTTTCTCGGCTGCCTGCTTCAGTTTCTGTTGCCCCGGAACCTTGAAACCCTGCCCACACTCGGGGCATTTGTCATGAGTCCCTGCCTCAGAAAGCATCGCACTCAAACGCAACTTACATTTGGGACAATCGAATTTCACGATCGGCTTACCGACAAGATTCTTCGTGTACTCAACAGACATTGCGAATTCTTTGAGGCAGAAAGTTGGTGGCTGAGCAATGGACTGATGCAAACTTTTATCAGCAGAGATAAATCCCCCACTACGATACCAACCTCACTCTGCGTCTGCTCGCCTCGCATCAAATTTTCGCTTCTCGAAAACCACACTTTACCTCCGCTTGCATAGCACAAACCGAAAACACAAAAACCAGACTCCGATTCGGCACGGGATTCCTTTTGAATGCACAAAAGGTATTGAATTCTTGAATGCAAACCTTCGCACAACCCACTGCGTCAACCAGAGCAAAACCACGGTCATGGCCTGACAACTTTCATTGAGTACACAAATGCACCACTGACTTGGGCAACCTTGGGATCCACCGACTGCATCGCTGGGAAATGCAACCCGACCGCACCTCATGCTCCTGACTAAAGCTCGAACATCGATTGTCAGAAAACCAATGTCCGTAGTGTCCTGAACACGACTGCCAAACACAGGCTAACAACTCACGCATTGAAGCAAACCGAATCAGAAACACCGAGACACGCTTTCACACACATCACGGGACTGAGCAAAACATCCATCGAACCTAAACTCGCCACTGAGAGCTGTTCTCTCCACTGAACCAATGAACGACGCATCTACCGGGATCGAACGTCAGATTCCTAAAACGAGCCTCGTGACCGCTCCGCAATGCGTGTCGTGAATGTGGAACGCAATGTCCGAAAATGATAGGTCGCTGTCGCACCCTCAGAGCCATACCGCATCGGCAATTCAACCCGCACCCAAGGTGATTCGAGGTCAACTCCTGCCGTGTCCGTCGCAACCTGCTTCAGAAAAGAACTCCGCTGCTCACGGGTCTGACTCTCTGTCACTAATACGACCAATCCAGTAGCACCTGCGGGATTCTCTGGAAGCGACGACTCCGTATCATGTGACATGATCGTACTATCGGGCAGAAATACTCTTAGGTTGCCTCCAAGCCGCATATCAGGGGTCACAACAATTTGTGGCGTTGTGTCCAACTGGTTCTCGATCTCAACTGCCAATAGATCGTATGGCATATTCAACCAGCAATACTTGCCTCTCCACTGTCCGGCCAGCGGACGCACCATCATCGCACAAAGAAGAACAAGCATGATCGCAACTGTCATGACTTGTGCCAAGTTTTGCGTCCGGGGCCGCACTAAGACGTGACCACCAAATCGCAGCACGAGATACGCTGGCAACAAACAGACAAACGGTTGAAACCAACGATTTTTGAATTCAATTGCATGACCTGACAACACCAGCATGAACAGGATTGTCAAAACGACGAGCAAAAACCTCTCGATCAGCAACATCGCCGACCGCGTCTTTGCGGTCGACTCGGGGATGGAGTTGTTTTTCCGTACGTAAAGCACCATGAACACAAACAAAGTTAACCCACAACAGGCAAAAGCTGAAATCAAAAAAGCCTGAGACCCCAACCACATATTATCGAACCAAAATTCAGACCTGTCTCCAGTCAACGTTTGCACGGTTTTGCGAGACGCTATCATCGAATGGTCCAGCACCCACAGCAAATGCGGAGTCAGCATCATCGCTGCTATCGCAACTGACAACAGCATCCTGTTGTTCAACACTAGTGGTCGGTACTCCTTGATTGTGAGAGCGGCAAGTATAAAACCGACAACAACGATTCCAAAATTATATTTGAACAGGATACCCGCAGCGACAATCAACCCGAGACAAGCATAACCGATCCATGGCCTGGGGAATCTCTGCCCCGCCATCCGTACGATGCAATAAAACAAGGCGCACGTCATGCACGTCGCGGCAACCGTGTGCGAAAGATCACGATGACTTTCCCATGCAATCTGCGGAATAGTAAACATCCCCAACGATCCAACAATTGCCAGTGGCACACTATCTGTGACTTCCTCAACGGCTCTGAACAGCAGCCAATAGGTCAGTAGCAGAAAGCCATTTTTCATCACAGCCATCGCAAATGCATTACAACCCAACACTTCGAAAAAGAGGGTTTGGATCCATGTGTAAAGAGGTGGCTGACTGTTGTATCCCCAAGCCAGACTTTGAGACAAAAACGACTGTTCGGATTCATCGAAGTTGAGCGATGGCGAGATGAAGCCCCGCAGTATCGCATGCGCACAAAAATAGACAGCCAATCCGATCAAGACAACAGAGCGACGATTGAACTTACGGTCCATTTTTCAAGCTGCCCGCCGGAATGGGACGTGAACAACCTCACTATTTGAATCAGGGTTGAATAGTCCAGCGTCACAGGAAGCGCCATTACCATACGTCTCGCGAACTGCATACGTGGACTTATTTGACGATTCAAAATAGATACGCGTCAACATTTCAGCCATCACGCCAAAACAGATCAACTGCAGCGAAGAAAGCATGGCAAGACCACCGAGAAGGAACATGGGACGCGTGCCAATATCTTCCCCGACAACCAGCTTGGAAAACATCACCATTCCCATCATCACAACACCCACGGCTCCCACGGCAAGTCCAAGCGTTCCAAAGAAATGCCCCGGCCTGGCACGGTACTTCAAAAAGAACAACACCGATACCAAATCCAAAACAACGCGAATCGTCCGAGAGATCCCGTATTTGGACTGACCAAACTGACGTGGGGAATGATTCACATCAATCTCACCGATACGATTCGGGTGAGTGACCGACGCAATCCACGCCGGAATGAATCGATGCATTTCTCCCAGAAGCGAAATTTGGCGAATGATACTCGCTCGATAAATCTTCAGACTGCAGCCGTAATCCCGAATCTTGACTCCCGTTACTTTGGCAATCAGACGATTGGCAATCCAAGAAGGAATCAAACGTAGAATCAAACCGTCTTTGCGTTTTGCACGCTTACCAACCAACAAATCGAGATCATGTGCCCGCAAATGATCCACCATTCGCGGAATGTCTGCAGGATCATTCTGCAGATCACCGTCAAGCGTTGCGATTAACTCACCGCAAGCATGATCAATACCAGCCTGCATCGCTGCGGTTTGCCCGAAGTTACGATTCATCGTGACCACGCGGGTCGGCAGTGAAATGCCTGCACACGCGTCGTTTGCTGCCTGAACCGTCGAATCCGTGCTGCCATCATCTACAAGAATTAGTTCCCAAGTGACTGGTTGAGCACTATCCGCAGCCGACGCCTCCGCTTGTTCATGTGCATCACAAATGGCTGCTACCAAATGCCCAACCGACTCTTCTTCGTTGTACAAAGGAACGACAACTGAAAGGTCCAAATCAGTAGATCGGTCGTGGCTTGTGACATCCATGTCATTCGTTTTCATGCTATAGGTTTCTTGATTTCCCTCATCAGACTGCTCAACCCAAAGGCAGCCCCATGCCACCCTCATCCTTGAGCTGGCATTTGCCATACCTGCGTCACCTACTGCCACTAAATCGTCCACGGCGGTCGCAACGCAAATCTGGGTTGGAACGGTAACATTCCATGGATAATAGGAACAGATCAAATTTCCATGAGGCTGGTTGATAGCCAGGCCTCATCCAGTGGCAAATTGGAAGCGACGTTCTACCCCCGGCCCATCAACTTCACGCATAACCAGATAAAAAACCAACGTCAAACGCGAACTGACACAGAAAGAAGAGCCGTTTACGTTTGAAAACAGAGTACTTTGATCGAATTCAATCCATCTAAATTGGATGCTCGGTTTTGCCCCAAAAGACCACAAGCCCGCGAAATCTGGTCCACCAAGCTGCTGTGGCTTGCTAGCATTTCACTACCGACCCGACATAGGGTCAGCGATTCTGCGAACTGACACAACTGGGTAAAGCTAAAAATCGTTTCTCTGCGTTTTCACATCCTCAACATGAGGCAGTTTACGACAGCACTCACTTAGCGTGGACTGGCTAGCATGAATGCGAATCGCTGAGAGGACTCAACCATTACATAACACAGCAACACGAACCACTCATGACTTACCGAACTCGTCGCTTGCGTCATTTTATCCTTCATTTATCAAAGCCCCTTTCTCGTGAAGCAGTGCTTCGGGTCAGTTGTTTCGCATTCGCGTGGGTAACGTTTAATCAGATACTTGCAACCACAGCCTCGACCGCAGCCGAATTAAGTGTTGGCCAACCGGACAAAGTCGATGTTGACCCCACGACATTGAATCAGGCGGCATCACTGATTCGAGAATCAGTTACGGAGGGCAGGGTTCCGGGTGCTGTGATTCTTGTAGCGAGGAAGGGAAAGATCATTTTACATCAGGCATTTGGACATCGAGATTTGCAACGCAATCAGCGGATGCAGAATGACTCACTCTTCCGCATGGCCTCGAATAGCAAAGCGATCACCGCCGCTGGAATCATGTTATTGGTTGAAGATGGGAAGCTGAAATTGGACAAACCGGTAGGCACCTATTTAAAAGCTTTCCAGAATAAAAAGTGGGACGCCATCACACTTCGTCACCTGCTGACGCATACCAGTGGCATTCGCATCAAGCCATTGTTCGTGACTCCATTACTGCAAAAGTCAGCAATTCACCCCCAGGCCCCGGACCTACGCTTGGAAGTCAATCGATTTGCAGCAATCGCGCCTCAGGAGTCTGCGGGAAAAACTTATTCCTACAACAATGCCTGCTACAACACACTGGCTGCCGTGATCGAAGAAGTCACAGGCTCCTACAAGCAACATCTTCACGATCGCATTTACCAACCACTGGGCATGCTTGATAGTTGCAATCACGAGTCGGATGCAGACCACAACCGAATGTCCACCGTTCTCAGACGCCAGCGGGATGGAACATGGAGCGTGGGCTGGAAACCGGGCGACGCACCAGACTGGCCTTTCCCACGTGGCTCAGGTGGCATGGTTTCGAGTGCCCGAGACTACGCACTTTTTTGCCAAATGCTTCTCAACGAGGGACGATACGGAAATAGGCAAATCATGAGCAAAGAGTCGGTCATGGAAATGACCAACCCGCAAGACAACCACTGTGAGGCTGCAATCAACTACGGCTTGGGATGGAGCGTGAGCGAACCTGGTGGCGTATTTTCGCACAGTGGCTCGGATGGTACCTTCGTCTGGGTGGACCCCAATCGCGACTTGATTGGGATGCTGCTGACTCAGTGCAACGGGATCAAGCCACCACGAACCGAATTCCGGAAGCTTGTTGAATTAGCCTGCATTGGCCCAGACGGTGCGAGGGGCGAAGTGCACAACAAGTGATCCGCAACTGCGTCATGCAGAGGCTCATTGGCTGGGTAAAAATGGAAACAACTTCCGAACATCAGCATCCGACGGCTGGCGGCCATACTCGCAGATTTCGAAGGCTTCCGCATACTTGACGCTTTTCGCATGCTCTTCTCCGTACCAGCGAATCAAGCCACTACGAAAGCGTTTTGCCTCACCTGACTGACGTTTGACCCACTTTTCTCTTAACCACTGAGCACGCAACTCGGGCTGAGAGGCAGGAGGCGCTGCATCCATACGCTCCTGGCTTCCCAGAGCGCCACCTTCAAACGTCTGCGACACCAGTGCTGTCAGTGCATCGACCTTGCGTTCAAATACTGGATCGACATCAACCACGATGTCTGCTTCAAAAGGATACGGTTTCTGAAAGCGATCACTGGAGTACAGGAAGACAGGGTTCTTTTTCAGCGGTGTCACCAACGGCATAAAAAACGGAACAGCTACCATGTAAGCGGCGTCTTGAACCAGCACACCGACATAACGATGATCTGGATGATAATCCCATGGGCGATGCGAGATCACGACATCGGCATTCCATTCACGAATCAGCCGGGTAATTTTGCGTCGGTTCTCAAGCGTCGGCATCAGCTCCCCATCGTGTATATCCAGAACTTCCGAGGTCACGCCCAAGGTCTTCGCTACTTCCGCTGACTCGGCCGACCGACGCCGAGCCAATGCCCCACCAGCCATCGCCCAATGCCCAATGTCTCCATTGGTCACCGAAACCAATTTGACGTGGTGCCCCTGCTCTGCCCACAAAGCCGCTGCACCACCAGCCTTGTACTCGGCATCATCGGGATGTGCACCAAAAACAATGATTCGCAATTTGGAAGTGTCCCTGAAATCCTCAGCCGTCGTGGCTTCCAAAAAACAACAGGTCGAAACGAGCAACAGAAAAATTTTCATTAAAAAGCTCCAGTCTTGAGCACCGCCAGTGGCATTGATGAATTGCAGGCACGAACACCAGCAAGAAAGACAAGTACATTGTACTCAAATCCACCCCACAAGAATGATGTGCAGCAAGCTCATCCTAAGTGTGCGCATTCTCTTTACTCACTCATTCACTCAGAGATGCCATACAGCCCGCAGCACTGAAAACAAAAACAGATCTGGGCGAATCACCAACCTAAAATTACCGAGAATGCAGTACGGATTCAAAAGCCATTCAACAAAGCCAACAATCTTAGCGCCCCGTTGCAATCACGCTTATGCCAAACACGCTTATGCATTCAGCTGTTCTGTCCACCCAATGCTTGCCATTACATACCTGCCACCACTAACGGGCAGAACACGTTGTAGCCCCCCACCTGAACAGTGAACTACAAACCACCAACACAAAAAAATCATTTCCGGCTTCCGGCTATGGGAAAAATAATCTCTTGTCGTAACTCATCTAAAAAATCAGGTAATCATGTGAAAAAGTCATTCGTGGGAAGCATAGCTTTACTGACGCTAATATTTCTTGGTTTACTCGCAGGTTCATTCTGGCTTGCGCGATCGACCGGCAAAACGCTAAAAACACTACGCAGCGAGATTGCCGCTGCAGGAGATCCAATCTATTACACAGACTATGCAACGATCCCCATTCCTGCTCAGGATAACGCATACGAACTGTTGTCTGAGGCAGAACAGGGAGTCAATGCCTACGCTGAATTAGTGAGCAAGTTAACAACAAAAATTAACCCGGGAAAATCCAACGATACTGTTGTTCCGCAAAACGCCCCATCTCGCACTCAGAAACAGCAGGAAGCTTTTTTCTCAGAGAACAGTGCATTGTTCGCATTACTGGAACAGGCATCTCGCCGTCCGGGCTTTCGAGCTGACATTGACCGCAGCCGAGGATTTGACAACAGCCTTGCTTACCTGCAAACAATAAAACAAGCGATCATGATGCTTGCAGACAAGGCAAGCATGCTCGCATCCAGGGGCGAAGGAGATGCCGCGAGCACAGCCTGCCTGACAGGCTATCGCATCTTACACCTTACCGAGCAGGAGCCTTCTCTTATCGGTTTTTTATCGGAATGTGCTGGCTTGGAGAAACTCGGCAACGTGGTTCACCAGACACTGGCAACATGCGACGTCTCTGATCCGATACGTGAGCAAATCGACAAGCAATTACAAAAATTCAACTTGAACGCAAACCTCACTAACGCCCTGAAGATAGAACGTGCTACAGGACTACTCGTATTTCAAGAATTTCATCAGGCAAAGAAAGGCTCAGCGGAAAACCAACTTCCCCTCCCAGCTTTCTTTGCTGAAACGAATATAAGTAAAGCCTACTTAAACGATGACGAAGCTACCTACATTGAATACATGAACCAGTGCATTTCAGAGGTCAATCAAACCAAGACTTCGCGTGACCAACGCCTGAACGAAATGATCTTAGAACTTTCAGACTCTGGTTTTCTAAAATTCGTCAGCAAAACCATAACGCCTGACGTTACTGGGACTTTGGACGCAAAAGACGACACAGTCGCCAGACTAAACGCATTGCGGCTCTTGCTGGCAGTCCAAAGGCAACCCAGCGTGCAGATCGAGTCTCTTCCTCCAACGATCAAAACAGACCCCTACACAACCAATGACATGATTGTCAGAAAGACAGCCAGTGGTTGGCTGGTATACAGCGTAGGACGCAACCTGAAGGATGATGCAGGCAATCTGACGCCCACCAACCCATCACAGCAACCGCCAGACATCGGATATAAACCACTCCCAGCACAACCAAGCTCCACAAACTGAGCCGCCGATTTTGTGCTCCAGTATATTTGGACCACCACGAACCCTCGTATGAATAGCGTCTACGAAGACATGAAGCAGCATGCAAGAGTACTCCCAACGATCTGACGCACAGCCACTTGCCCCGGTGCCCGGAGTGGCAAATGCGGTGCCCGGAGCGACGAATGCAGCGTCTGGAGTGGCAAATGCAGCGCCTGCGGCTAATCCCACAGCAGACCCCGAGCGAATCTTAGTGCTGGATGTGTTGCGTGGTCTTGCGACACTGGGCATTTTGGTGATGAACATTCAATTTTTCTCGATGGTCAGCAGTGCCTATCTCAATCCAACGGCATTTGGTGACCTCAACAACGCCAACTATTGGGTTTGGTACCTGAGCCACCTCTTTGCGGACATGAAATTCATGTCCATTTTCTCAATGTTGTTTGGCGCTGGTATCGTACTGATATCAGACAGGCGAACTGCCGGAGGCCTGCCGGTCACCGGCTTTCATTTTCGCAGGATGGGCTGGTTGCTGGTGTTTGGATTACTGCATGCACATTTACTGTGGCAGGGAGACATTTTGGTGCCCTATGCCCTGTGTGGCACGGCCGTCTTTTATTTTCGAAATAGCTCTCCACGTGTCTTGTGGATCACAGGTCTGCTGAGCTTCAGTGTCGCCTCTGGACTATCGATTTTAACCGGCTTGTCAATTCCATTCTGGCCAGCCGATGATGTCCTTCAGATGCAGCAGGAAACTTGGCAACCGGGAGCAACTGAAATCAACAAGGAGGTGGCAACCCAATTGGGTCCCTGGCTGCAGCAACTGCCACTGCGGACAACCCAGGCAGTCTTTCTTGAGACATTCGTATTCCTATTCACACTGGCGTGGCGATGCTCTGGTCTGATGTTGATCGGGATGGCGTTGTACAAGCAGGGGATCTTAACCGGTGTGCGTTCCAGTTCAATTTTCTTATTTTTAATGGTAATTGCGGCTTGCATCGGAATCCCTGTAACGATTTATGGAATCCACCAGAACTTTGCAAACGAATGGAACATGAGCTATTCGTTTTTTCTCGGTGACCAATTCAATTACTGGGCAAGCCCGTTGATTAGTCTTGGATATGTAGGTGCCACCATGCTGATTTTCAAATCAGCAAACCTCGCAAAAATGGCATGGCCGCTTGCCTGTGTCGGACAAATGGCACTTTCAAATTACCTGTTCCAAACCGTGCTTTGTACTTCTCTTTTTTATGGGCATGGGCTGGGACAGTTTGGCAAATTTTCACGAGTAGAACAGCTCATCACAGTGCTGACAATTTCGCTGTTTCAACTTATTTTCTCATGCCTCTGGTTACGTTACTTTCGCTTCGGACCTTTTGAATGGCTATGGCGAAGCCTGACATACTGGCGACGCCAACCCCTGCGGATCCCACCCCCGGTTGAAGCGACGGGGTAGGTCCGGAAATGGTTTACCTGCCTTCGGCTTTCCGGAAAACTGGCACATCGCCCTGACTGCTGTGGTTGATGTAAACTGGTGTCTGGAAACAATGCCCCACTCACCGTGCTTGAATTCGATACCAAAATCAAATTCAATGCACTGACCGGACCCTGTAACAGGATCAATCTGGATGAAGTTGAACATTTTTTGCATCTGGATTTCAATCGTGCTGGGAGGCCACTCTGCCTTTGCATCAGATCCAATATTCGATATGGCAGCCATTGAGGATGCCAACACATTACAAATCGAAGTGTTGCAGGATTGGCACGCGGTCAGCGGATGGATTGCTACTCGCCAGAAACTCGTGAGCATCAATGTGGGTGACCTGTGGGAGGGACAGGAGTACCGCGTGCCGGTTCGCATGGTTGTGCCTGAGAACCAGAAAGCTGCCGGCTTTCATCTGACCGGTGGAAGCACTCCTTCACGTTTACGAATGGACACCAAACCAAATCAAGTAGAACGCCAGCTGCTCAAATCCGGTGTGGGTCTTGTATTTACTGTCGTGCAGGAACCAGGAACCTATGGCCAGCGTGCGATGGCAGCAGCCGCCAGCCAGCGTTTTGCAGAAACACTCAATCCCCACTACAAGATTCAGTATTGGGCATGGCCGGCAACGTTGATGCGGGCGATTACCACTGCCTACGCTGAGACTGGTCATTTTGAAAAAGGCAAAGTCGCTGTAACTGGTTCATCCAAGAACGGCGCTTCACCATCGATGGCGATTCTGCATGACCATCGCATGACCGCCGTTCACGCCACTGTATCACCAATTTGGGACTCCCCACTGAGGCTCTGCGATCGTCAGGCATGGGACGAACTTGAATCACAACCGGGCCGACGTGGCATCTTTTCCGGAGGCAATTTCGGGCCCGCGTTCAATCGGGCCGCTCTGGCTGCTGGGCACACGTGGCCCGACCTGCAAAAATTCACAGCGGACATTGCTGATGATGTATTCATTTCACGCAATCTGGAGCAATTGCGTCAGCGGAACGTCGAGATGTTGTTCCACCCAGGAACCCATGACAGTGTTGCGTATGACCTGGCGTGGGGTGGAGCCCACAACCGGGACATTCCTGTTTACCTTGGAGCCAACACGGGGCACGGCAAACGCGGGCACCCCAAACGCGAGCAGGACCAACAGAACAAGTCTGCGTTTCTGTTGAAACACTTTTTCCCCGAGCACGTGCAGGGAAGGCTATTGTCTCCTCCTGACGTTACACACAGCATTGAGAATGGAATTCTCAGTGTCATGGTAAAGTTCCCGGAGACATCGCCAGCTGAAAGCGGCCGCATCTGGTGGATCTTTGACCGCGCTCCCGATGGCAGCCCGAATTACCTGAACGAACTGATTCCGAATCAGAATGTGTCCGAGATGCAGTACGATTCAACGCTAGATGCATGGACTGCAGAAATCCCAATGAAAGCGGGAATTACACGTGTCGACTTTTTCAGCAATCATCGCAAAACCATCCGGCACAACGAAGAATCTTACGCCACGTACCTGTCGAGCCCCTACACCCGCGTTCAACTCGGCAACTGACCTTCCACTCAACACAATCCATGACACAAAAAACCATTCTGGTTAACCTGTGTACGGAAAAGCCTGCGATTTGCAGCAACTTGAACAAGAAACCACAAAGAGAATCATCATGCACCGAATCGTTGCCCTGCTCTTGCTGACCATCGCTGCGCTGCCCCATTCAACGACAAATGCAACCACCCCGGCGACGCAACCTAATGTGGTTCTGATCATGGCGGATGACATGGGTTACGAAGCCCTGTCCGTGAATGGCAGCGAATCTTGCAAAACACCCAATCTGGACAAGTTAGCTGCCGGTGGAATCCGATTCACCAACTGCTTTGCGAACCCCCTTTGCACGCCATCACGAGCCAAGATCATGACAGGCCAATACAACGTGCGCAACTACGTGAAGTTTGGACTATTGGATCGGGGACAAACCACATTCGCCCACCAACTCAAAACAGCTGGCTACACCACCTGCATCGCTGGCAAATGGCAACTTGGCAAGGAAAAAGATGCTCCCCAACATTTCGGATTTGATCGTTCATGCCTTTGGCAACATACACGCACTGGCCGCTCCAAACAGAATGGAAAAAATTATGATCGACGCTTCGTTAATCCGATGCTGGAAATCAATGGTGAAGAAAAAGAATACCTCAACGGTGAGTATGCCCCCAAACTCTGCACGGACTTCATTTGTAATTTCATTGACCAGAACAAAACCAACCCGTTCCTGGTTTACTACCCGATGATCTTGACGCACTGCCCATTCGACCCAACCCCAGACTCCAGCGACTGGGATCCAAAACGACTCGGTTCAACAACCTACAAGGGCGACCTGAAGGATCCCCAACGACATTTTCGAGACATGGCCGCCTATGCTGACAAAATGGTCGGGCAAATAGTCGAGCAACTCGAAGAATCTGGCGTTCGTGACAATACACTACTCATTTTCACAGGAGACAACGGCACCGACAAACCAATCGTTACGCCATGGAATGGCACCAAAGTGGTAGGTGGCAAAGGAACCATGACCGACATGGGAACGCGTGTGCCAATGATTGCCAACTGGCCCGCTGGCATCAGCAATGCTGGCCGCGTCGCTGATGACCTGATCGAGTTTGTGGATGTCATGCCGACCCTGTGTGAAGTCACCGGTGCCAAGCTACCTGCCGATTATCCCGGCGATGGAACAAGTATCGCGCCAATTATGGAAAAAGAGATTGGCACGCGTGTCAAAGACTGGATTTACATATGGTACCGAGGAAACGTGATGGTCCGTGATAAGCAATATTCACTGGTGGCAAAAACCGATGGAACCAACGCCACACTAACACGATACCAAGGCCCATTCGACGGCAAGAAACTTTCTGAAGCTGAGCTAACTGACAAGGAACGGATGATCAAGGAACAGTTTACATCCACATTATCGAAACTCGCCAAAGCCAGGCTCACCAGTGTTGACAGGGAAATGTGGTCGCAGGCGGAAGATCGAAAGCAGCCGAAAAACAAAAGCAATAAAAATAAATGAGCATGCGATTGAACTGCAGAACATGGCAGTTATGAGCAGGACTTACCTATCAACGTCACTCAACAAATGCATGTTACAGAGGTTCAATGCTATGTACTTTTGCCAGTCACGCCACGCGTTGCAAAATCTAATGAACCAAATCCTTGCCAGCAACAACACAAGTTCATTGCGTATTCTATGTCTGCTCATTGCCAGCCAATGCTGCAGCACTGGTCTCCAGCCAAGCGTGAATGCAGCAGAAAAGGAACAAACAAGGAACCCTCTTGGAAAGAGCCCCAACGTCTTGTTCATTGCCGTGGACGACCTGCGTCCAGAGCTTGGATGCTACGGTTCGAAAATTGCCAAGAGTCCCAACATTGATCGTCTCGCAGACTCGGCCGTAACATTCACCCGCGCCTACTGCCAACAGGCAGTCTGCAATCCGTCACGTGCAAGCTTGATGACTGGCTTGCGTCCCGACACGATCAAGGTATGGGATTTACAGACCGACTTCCGCAAAACCACCCCCAACGCAGTCACCCTAACCCAACAGTTCATGAAACATGGCTACCATGCTGTGGGCATCGGAAAGATTTTTCACAACAACATTCAGGATCCACTTTCCTGGAGTGAGCCGAAACTGAACATTGCGGACTATCCGTTTGATCCGGATGCGGTTTACCGCGCCAAGGACAATGTGGCCTGGCTTGAGAGTCGCAAGGCGGAATTGATTGCAAAGAATGACCTGCGTCGCATTGACCGCTTTGGCAAGTGGTATCTGAAACATGTTGCCACAGAAAACGTTGACCTCCCCGACGACGCCTATTTTGATGGTGCCCAGACCACGATCGCAATTGACAAGATCAAGAAACTCGCGACTGATGAAAAGCCCTTTTTCATGGCGGTCGGATATTACCGACCACACTTACCCTTCAATGTCCCGAAACGCTATTGGGACATGTATGACCGTCAGTCGATTCCGCTGGCTGAGAATCGCTTCCGGCCAAAAAACGCACCAATCATGTCAGTCAATACTGCCCGAGAGATTCGTGGCTACACGGACTTCAAAGACAATCCCCGTCCGCACGAAGGATCGTTCACCGATGAGCAGGCGAGTTTACTGAAGCATGGGTATCTGGCCTCCGTCAGCTACATTGATGCGCAGGTGGGTCGCTTACTCGATGCACTCACGAAACAAAACCTTGAACGCAATACCATCGTGGTTCTATGGGGCGACCATGGTTGGAAATTAGGCGAACACAATAGCTGGTGCAAAATGACCAACTATGAAATCGACACGCGAGTTCCGTTGATAGTCCGCACACCCGACGCGAGTGAGAATGGTAAGAAGTGTGATAGGCTGGTGGAGTTCGTCGACGTCTATCCCTCCTTGTGCGAACTCGCCAATCTCCCTTTGCGAAAAGAATTGGAGGGTGTCAGCTTTGCTCCACTGCTTGAAAACCGAAAGCTGCCATGGAAGCCAGCCGTATTCAGCCAGTTCTTGCGTGATGGAATCTGGATAGCGCCCGATGGCGTGGCCTACATGGGGCGTTGCATTCGGACCCACCACCATCGATACGTCGAGTGGAAACCCAAAGACGGAAACGAGATCGTTGCTCGTGAACTTTACGACCTCGGTTCCGATCCTCAGGAAAACAACAACATTGCTGAAGAAGCAAAACACAGCAAATTGATTCAACGCCTCTCAAAACAACTGCATGCCGGGTGGCATTCGTTTGAAATACAAACACGCCCCACCAAATAAATCTGACCAAAATTCGACCCCACCTAAAATGCGAACCTGATCCATGACAAAATCTGACAAGAGGACTGCGACGGAGTCCTCCTCTACGAAGTCCGCCACCTCCTCTACAGCACTGTACGAACAAGAGTTTCAAGCGAAACAAAATAAGCGCAAACAAACCAGAGCACGTTTAGAATCACAACGCCGTTCATCAGAACGCAACAATCATCACCTCAATCCACCTCAAAAAACGCTTTGGCCGTACGCCCTGTATGCTGGTGCAGTCACTCAGTTCATCTTTCCATTTTTGCGTTGGAAGGAAGCCTCCACGAAACCATATGATCGAAGTATGCAACACTTGGCTGAGTCGGTCACCATGCAGGCAATCGCTTTTGCACTCTGTCTTGCTGCTCTCGGATTTGTCATAAAGTGCCTCACTGACATTCGCTGGATTCAAGCTGACAAAGTGAAGGAACAGAGCTGAAAAAGTGAAGGAACGGAACTGAAAAACAAGTGATCGCCCACAGCATCAAGAGATCGCAAACACTGCCTGCGGCACTTCCCTCGACTCTCACGGGCAGACCCAACCACCGAAGCAGGCAAGTTCAAAGGCACTCACGTTGGGCTGCAGCACAAGCCAAGAACTCTTATCGCAGTTGCCACACAGATCAGTACGTGTCAATGAGGTGGTCGTACCTGGCAAAAAAACAAAAAGTTCTCGTGTCACACCAAAACGACCCACGAAAAACCGAGGTACAACATCAATTAATGAAATCCGATTCTTTCGGCACAAGAGTGAGCACCCGCCTCAACTGGCTGCTCTGCAGCGGTGAAAGCAGACATTGTGATCGAAGCTACAGGCGTTGATGGGGAGATACGGCCCGGCGTGGTCGCTGCCTGCGAGGCCGATTAGCCATCCCATGACAAAATGAAATACAACCTCAGACGCTATTGATCTCAACGATCGATCGGGACAAATCAAGACGCGTAGCCAACTCGCCCGAGTCCCCATTCACGAAGGCATGACCATGTGTCCTGGTGCCCGAAGATCTCATTTCACATTCTTGCGTGATTGCTGAATCATGTCCGTTCATAACGATTACGGAGAAGCAACAGCCAAGCCCCTGCGAAGGTTTGATGAAGTCACCGCAATCTGGACTGGCGGCCCTTCCCAACGAGCCTTGCATCGCTAGGATTCACTCAGGCTACGGTCATGGATGACGACAACACTTCCCTCAGCAGCAGTGGAACAGTCATGCACACAATCAAACCAGCAGTCGCGAACAGCAAGTTTCTTTTCTTGTGCGACAAGAACGGCAACATCATCGGAATCATTCCGGCGACAGCCGCTTAGCCAATACCCGAAAACATCATTTCTGGTTCATCAAGGCATGATTCATTACATGCCTGGGGGGTGTATTCGCCTCCTGCAACCGTCAAACCGTGCAACCGTCAGATCGAGTAGCACGTTCTGGGCTCGCAGATCACGTTTTCTGAGGATGTGGAAGTCCTGTTCTCTCAGAACGGTTCACCGAACCAACTTATCGGAACCGGAGAGAGGCTTCTCACCTCTGATTCCCCACCTGCGTGCTCTTACTGAATGTGTTAGCAAACATCTGCACTGCCGCTGCTCTGGCTACTTCAAGACAAAATATCACCAATCACTCGACCGTGCACATCAGTCAGGCTTTCATCTCGTCCCTGATGAAAGTAGGTAAGCAATTCGTGATCAAGCCCCATAAGGTGCAGTATCGTGGCGTGCAGATCGTGCAAATGCACTTTATTCTCCACGGCTTCAAAGCCAAGTTCATCGGTCTTACCGTAGTTAATTCCACCTTTGACACCGCCGCCGGCCATCCACATTGAAAAACCATAAGGATTGTGATTCCGCCCGGGTGCATTCTGTCCTTCGCTAAATGGCACCCGCCCAAACTCGCACCCCCAGATAACAAGTGTGTCATCCAAGAGCGAACGACGCTCAAGATCTGCCAGCAATGCAGCAATGGGCTGATCCACTTCAGGGGCATGCTGCCCGTGATTCGATTCGATACCTGCATGAGCATCCCACGTTTCTTCCAGATGCCCTCCACCAGAGTAGAGCTGAATGAATCGAACACCACGTTCAACAAGACGTCGAGCGATTAAACAATTGCGACCGTACTCGTCGGTGGGTTGTTTCCCTACGCCATACATATCAAGCGTCTCGCTTGTTTCCTCGGACAGGTCTACTGCCTCAGGAGTCGCCGACTGCATCCGGTAAGCAAGTTCGTAGCTATTGATTCTGGCAGCCAGTTCTCTTCCGCCGCCGCGTTGGTCAAGATGCTGTTGGTTGATGTCGGCTAGCAGATCAAGTTGCTCTCTCTGTGCCCTGCGCGAGAGATGAACGGGTCCACTCAAATCCAGAATGGGATCACCCGCGGGACGAAACAGGGTTCCAGAGTAGGTCGCCGGCATGAAACCACTCGCCCAGTTGGGTTGTCCACTGATTGGCCCACCACGCTTATCGAGCATGACGACGTAGCCAGGCAAATTCTCATTCTCTGTTCCTAATCCGTAAACCGACCAACTCCCCAAGGATGGACGACCGATCTGGGTCTTACCCGTGTTCATGGCGACAAGAGCCGAACCATGCGCGTGGCTATCCGTGTGACAGGAATTCAACACACACAATTTGTCAGCATGCTTGCGAACTTCTGGAAAGTAGTCCGAAACCAGCAACCCACTCTCTCCTCCTGGTCGAAAGGGACGCCATGCGGGAGTAAGAAAACCCACCTTGCGGCCACCTGAGTTGATATAGCTTTTGTCAGCAGGCAGCTGTTTGCCCGCATACTTTTCGAGCTCCGGCTTGTAGTCGAACGTATCTACCTGCGAGGGAGCACCGTTCATTGTCAGAAAGATACATGATTTGGCTCGCGGCTTGTGATGACCTTTCCTGGCAGCGATGGGATTGAATGGTTGAGCATTCTCGGCCTTTGCGTCCGAACCAAAAAACGAGTCCCGAGCAAGCAGTTCCGTGAGCGCAAGCCCAGTGAATCCACAACCCATTTTCCAAACAGCTTCGCGACGAGTCTGCCCACAGGGGTAACGTTTTTTTTGATTCATGGTTGCCTCAATCGATGAATAAAAACTCGTTCGAGTTCATCAACACGTGACACAGGGAAGCGAGAGCCAAAGTCTGTATGTCCATCTGTGGTGCGGTTTTCTGCGAGTTCATCAAAATACCATAGTGCTCTGCCAGCTGCGTTTCTACGGATCGTCGTTCACGATCTTTCAGAGCACGATCATAGACTCGGAGTTCGGCGACCCTGCCTTTCCAGAATTCACCGTCAATGTTGCCCTGCTGCCCGATGACCCACGGCGTATCGAGTCGGCGTTTCGAGAGCTGGCTTGCTGATTTGAGCAACCGACCATTCTGAAACACGGAGGCAGAATCCTGTCCATTGACCGCGCTCAAAATGAAAGGTTTTGTAGGGTCAGAAACTTCGCCAGCTGACCCAAATGCGTCACTAAAACGCACCGTGTTGTCAGCCGTCAGACCGAGAAACAACGAGGATGTTGAATTTCCATCACGTCCACTCCAATTCGAAAATAAGGTGCGATGCCCTGAGCCATGATCATCACCAACAACGCAAACAATGGTACACAGCGGGTCAGCGAGAATCGGTTCAGCAAGATTCATGAACTGGCCAGCTCCATTAAATTGCAAAGCAGGCTTACCACCAATTCCCTCCGCCACCAGCGTTGGCTGCGCATCAGGCAGCGACTGCGTCGCATGATGACCGTACCCTGAAAGATCGGAGACAGACTCAACGACAAATTTCTTGCTGCTGGCCGTGACTGCGTTTTTCGCATTCAGGTTGAGAACCAGAGATTCAGCCGTTCGCGACGAAACGTCTTCCGAGTCTTCTTGCAAAGAATCATCGAGGTTGGGTTCAGAGAAGATCCTGCTCTGAGTCGCAACGTGCTCGATCGATCGCTGCAGTTCCACGTTGGTGGGCTCGCGCTTCAAGACAGAACGCCACACCATTTTCACTTGCTCATGAACCCCAGAAGTAGACTTCCGAATTACCGTGGCAAGATGTTCGCTGCGGTCGTGTACAAAGCGATTGTTCAGTAGTGCCAACGCTTGTGTTGGTACAATTGTGACATTTCGCTGCCCACACGAAAGAGTTGGTTCGCTTAGATCAAATGTGGTCATCATCGGTGGCAGCAACCCACGCTTCAAATACAGATAGAGACTTCTACGATTCTGCGATTCTGCTGGAGAGGCCTGCCATGCAGTTGATTTTCGGGATAAACCTTCCAACGCGTCCGGACTGATGGTCGCCTTGAAGCCAACGCCTCCCTGTTTCAAATCCAACTCACCCGAAACTGCCAACAACGAGTCCCGCAATGCCTCAGCGTCGAGGCGGCGGCGTTCAGCATGCCACCACAGCCGATTGGTTGAATCAAGCTTTTCAAGCTCAGTTGCTCGTGGATGAAATACTCCCTGCTGCCATGTTTGTGAATTCAGAATCAATCGGTGAATCGATTTCATGCGCCGCCCTCCAGCATCAAATTCGGAAGCCAACCAATCGAGCAACTCTGGATGCGTGGGAGGATCTGCCAGAAAACCAAAGTTATTTGGAGTCCTAACGATTGCTTGCCCAAAATGGTGTTGCCACAATCGATTGACAATCACACGAGACGTCAAAGGATGCTCGGGGTTCGCAATCCACTCGGCGAGTTGGCGTCGTCGGTGCGATGTCCTCGAATCTGCCGGAGGCGCGTCAAACGAACTTTCCAAGGAAGGAATGAAAGAAAGCGATGCAGGAACCACTTCCTCGAGGGGTTGGTCACGTTCTCCATTTTTAAGGCGATGAAGTGGTTTGGGTCTTGGACTCGTGTCTGTCCAAGCAAGCACATCATCAAAACCAATCTGTTCGGCCGTGGGACCACCGAGCTGCTTGCCACCTGTCAATACCGGACCAGCCCAGAAAGCCGAAGCCATGCGATAGTAGTCTGTTTGTGTGATTGCATCAAACTTATGGGAGTGACAACGAGCACACTTCACCGTCAAGCCAAGGAACGCTGACGAAGTGGTGTGCACAAGATCCTCAAGACGCTCATATTGGTAGTCGAGCCGATCATTGGGTTCATCGTTCCACGTCCCAAGACGAAGGAATCCCGTCGCGATCACAGACTGCTCTGTTCGGCCGTCGATCTCGTCCCCGGCTATTTGCTCAACGATGAATTGATCGTACGGCATGTCGCGATTGAAAGCCTGCACCACCCAGTCGCGGTACTTCCAGGCGAACGGCTTTTCCTGATCGCGTTCATATCCGCTGGTGTCCGCGTAGCGTGCAAGATCCAGCCAATACCTGGCCCAGCGTTCACCATACTGTGGCATCTCCAACACACGATCAACCAGCTTTTGCCAAGCATCCGGGTTCTCATCATTTTCAAAGGCAGTGATGGCAAACTCACTCGGCGGCAATCCGATGACATCGTAATACAGCCTGCGGATGAGCGTTCGACGATCGGCACGAGGGGCTGGTTTGACATCGTGTTCTGCGAGTGCCGCACCAACGAAGGCGTCAATCGGGTTATTGGGCTGCGCTGCTCCCGTCAAGGCGGGAACCAAGGGTCGAACCACGGGTTGAAGCGACCACCAATCGCGTCCCGCACGCACGTCATTGGTACGTTCAAAGTAGTCCAGAACTCGCTGCTTTGGCCAGCTCGCACCTTCGTCGAACCAACGCCGAAATAGTTCAATTTCCGAGTCAGAAAGCTTCTGCGACCGTCCCTGCTTTTCAGGTGGCATCTCACCAGACGTGATTCGCTCAAGTAAATGGCTTGCCGCAGGATGCTGGAGATCAACAGCATCACCCGAATCGCCGCCTGCAACGAATCCTTTACGATGGGTAAGCATCAACCCACCGGAAGGATCTTTCCCCTGATGACATTCGACACACCATTTGATCAACAACGGTGCAATCTGTGACTCAAAATCAATGGTTTGATGTTGGTTCTGGTCATTCGCTGAAACGCTTGCCCCAAATAGACACCCAATGAAACAAACACCAAATGTGAGCCCTGAACCAAACAACGTCGCTGGCTTTCGTAACCATTCCAGACAGGCAGTTAGCATTATAGAACTCAACAAATTCAATGATCGCACCGTGATTTCAAGATCCGAGTCTGGCAGGAAGTTTTTCTGGACGAACTGTATGGCACGGCACACGCGTCATCCGCGCGAATGGCTCCTTGAACGCGAAATGCATCTTAACGGTCGATTCACTTCCCAAGCTACACATCGCGAATTCAACTCCTTGCATCCGTGGCCCAACGCATTTCCTCTTTTACCGGCCGAAGCCCTGAAATGACCTTGGTCTTTGTCAAATCCACACCTTTAGCACACAGACGAGCATCCAAACACCAACGGATCTTACCGGTACTCGAACCGAGCAAGAACGAGG
>JAAHTH010000168.1_pt1 | contig 56120 bp, 40 predicted proteins | sample 6116091 | NCBI WGS metagenome assembly JAAHTH01 (sample SAMN13939990, study PRJNA603662) | sponge metagenome | isolation source: marine sponge | host: Mycale hentscheli | place: New Zealand | collected 2006 | reverse complement strand
CCCCCCCCCCCCCCCCCCCCCCCCCCCCCCCCCCCCGCCTCTTATCTGCGTGGAGCCGGGCGACATACCCAAGCCCTGGGCTGGTTTTCACGCTGTTACTATGTCAACTGCAGGGTTCTCAGATGGTGATACTGTTAGAATTGTTGTGACAACTGATGTTGCACAAATGATGGTATTCATCTCAGGTATATTGTCTGATGCCGCTAAGGTTTTCCAAATACAGCCCACAGCGTCTGCTCAAACCAAGGGTGCATCATTTCAATTAGTCTATGTAGAGTCAGCATCACTTTGGGCAGTTCTTAGCACTAATGGGCTAGCAACCTTCTAAGCCTAAATTTTTCACAATACCTTGCTATCTTTTCTGTAGCTCCATAGTTATCATTGTGTATTTTGAAAGCCCGGAGATCATGATTTGCCAGATCAATATTTTGAAACGACAGACTTGGCACTCGCTGCCTTCTGCAAGAGTAAAGGATTAGTCCTGGCAGACCTGCGTAAGAACGATCGAGGTATCGTAACTTTTGTCTTTAAAGATGAAAAAAATCGCTCAAAATCACTGATGATCGAATATTTAAACTCGGATGAGCGGAACTTCCATGAGTCGCTGAAGGCGCTCAAGAGGCTCGCATCATCGATATGAATATAAAAATATAAAAATCACATCCTGATCCCTATTCCATTCCCAAGACATCCTAATACCAATGTAGACCTCCAAAGTACCGGTGAAGTCGCACAGTGCGAGTATTCGTCTGAAAAAGGATGGCAAGCCATTTAAACAAGGAGAAAAATAATGGCTATTACTAAAATTGGCGGTCGCCAGATCGACGTCGAAAAGTCACCACTATCATCATCTAACTACGACTCTTCGACACTTAAGGACCTTGACGGTGGACTTACTCTTACGGGTAGTGTTCGTCTTACTCACGCTCCATCTAATGATCTTGACGCCGCAACAAAAGCATATGTTGATGCATCTACAGGTGCATCGGTCGCTGCAGGCTTCGTTGCATTCGGTGACTCAGACGGTTCGGGCCTCGAAGGTTCAGGCAGGCTTATGTATCTTGAGCTTGGCAATGCAGACCTTCCACCAGGTGATGAATCCCGTCTTGCACTCTCAGGCTCTATCGGACTTGGTAACACAGTAAATGTTCCTGACCTGTTGCTCTCAACAGCCTCAATAGGTGGCGCTGAAAACACGGGATTGGTTGGTGCACGCCAGGCTTTAATCCTGTCGTCCTCTACAGGTGTTGTTCACCTTCACGATGACGGAGTTAACTTCGGTAGCTTTGTAAATAGCTCAAGCGATCTTATCGTCAGCCAGTCAGTCTCTAATAAGGATATTATCTTTAAGACCAACGAAGGCGGCACTGCAACAGAAGTTTTCCGTGTTGACGGTTCTGCTTCATCAGTACTTGTCGCATCGGGCAAGGAGATTCAGTTTGCCGACACCGGTGAAGCGATTTCTGGTGACGGAACTGACCTGACAGTCAAGTCCGGTGCCAAGATCAACCTTACTGCCACATCCGATGTTATCCTCCCGGACAGCGTCGGAATGTTATTCGGTGATGTTGCAGTAGGCGGAGAAAAGATTGAAGGCGACGGAACTGATCTTACGATCGCTTCAAGTGCCAAGATCAACCTTACTGCCACATCCGATGTTATTCTTCCAGATTCTGTAGGAATGTTATTCGGTGATGTTGCAGCCGGAGGTGAGAAAATCGAAGGTGACGGAACAGATCTTACCATTGCTTCAAGCGCCAAGATCAATCTCACTGCTACGTCTGATGTTATTCTCCCGAACAGCGTCGGAATGTTATTCGGTGATGTTGCAGCAGGCGGAGAAAAGATCGAAGGTGATGGTACAGACTTGACTGTTGCTTCAAGCGCCAAGATCAATCTCACTGCTACGTCTGACGTTATTCTTCCAAACTCTGTTGGCATGCTCTTCGGTGATGTTGCAGCAGGCGGAGAAAAAATCGAAGGTAACGGAACAGATCTGTTTATTAACTCAAGTCAAAATTTGTTCCTGAGTGCTAGTACAAACATCTCGATCCCCCAGGGTATCAGTTTGACCTTCGATGACGGTGGACCTGCCGGTTCGGGTGACGTGATTCAGGGTTCTGCTGTTGGATTGCTCGTTACGTCTTCTTACTTACAGTTGGGCGGAGGTCAACAGCTTGACATCTCCTGTGGCGACGGTGCGGTCATAACTCTGACCGACGGAGCTGCGTTCGTTAATAGCTCCAAGACAATGCAAGTGCAATCCTCCGCAACGTTGGCGCTCGCCAACGGCGCTGCTTTCAGTGCAGCTGCAGGTTCTAACTCATCATTTGCAGGTGCCGTCACTGCAGGCGATGCCACTAGCTTTGAACTGCCGAGATACATTAGAAATACCTTCCAGTACACGTCAGCATCCGCTGCAGCCTCTGGTTCGGTGTTTACGCGTCTTCACGGTGGAGCAAACTTCCAGTTTAATCACAGTAACGATAACACTGGTGCTGGAACATCTGAAGGATCGACTTTCACTTTGCAAGCTACTGACACCTACAACTTCACTCCGACAGTGGATACGTTCAATGTCTATTTGAATGGTGTTCGTCTTATGAGCGGGTCGGGCCTTGACTACTTTGTTACAGGCTCAGCAATCCTGGCTGGAACCAAGCCTTGCTTGATCGTCGACTTCCAGAACGTTCTTTTGAACACTGGCGATACGGTTGTCATCGACTTCCAGGCACCTTCTGCCTAGTAAGGTAGTTTAACCTAGTAAGAATTTTCGAATTCTTGCGCTTTAAAACTTCGGTTTTTGGGGCCCGCTTCGGCGGGCCCCTTTTTTATGTTAGTGCATATTTAACAGCAGAGTAGTATAGCTTTTTAATGAGAAAGCATGTCTGGAATTTTAGATAGTAAGCAGAGATTTGTCGATACGGTCATTACCGCCGAAGGGCGGAGGCAGTTAGCTAGTGGTGAATTTAAAATTGAGTTTGCCACCTTTACCGATCGAGATGTTTTTTACGGAGCTCATCCCGACAGCGGCTCAATCGACATGTCAAATCAAATTCAACTAGAGGCGCCAAGTAGCTCACCTCGAGACATTATTACTATGGAGACAAACCTCTTTGGTAATGTGGTGGGAGAGGTGTCAGCAGGGATATTATCAGGATCAGGCGTCAGAGGTACCCTGTCGGGAGCCTTTACCATTCGCAACGGCCAGGTTTTTCAGAGCGCTAATGGTCACTCTAAAAACCTGATGACCGGCGAAGATTATGAGAGCCTAGTTAACGGGATACTTAATGACTCTATCAAAAACTTTGATCGCCTAGAAACAATCGGAACTTTAGAGCCGCTCATGGAAGATCCAGAGTTTAGAACTTCAAGGTCTAGAATAAATTTCGAACTGAATAACAGAAATGCTAATGATATCTGCAGCGTAGCATCAACTCCCTTAGAGCTAGCAGAAAATATTTTCGCAGATCGCCACTTAGCTCACTTGGATAACTTCAAATATTTACCTCCCCGAAACAAGTCAACGTCAGCTTCTCCTACAGGAAGTCTTCTCTTCGATTACCCTAACAATAGCCAGGTGGAAGCAAAGACCCTAGATGAGATTGAGAATGAACTGAAGTTCCTACCTGCGCAAGAGATCGATTTCACAAATACTTCCAGAGGAAACAATCTTGTGTGTCAGCTATTTGAGACCTCTGGAAACAGTATCACCAAGTTGTCTGCGATTGATTTTGGATCATTTTCTACTGGAGACCCTAATAGACCTACCAAAAGATACTTCTTTGTTGGTAGAGTGATACCTAAATCATTAGATCCTAATGGTGCTACCACTTACGTAAACATGTTTACCCTGGAGTTTAACTAATGGGAAGACCGTCCGAGCCTAGCCCTAGGTCAAGGCAGACACCTCCGCGTGATCCGGCCCCTATGTCACAACCTGAAGTGTCTGACGGCGCTCAATCACCCTTCCCGGCAGGATCAGATATAGTTCTGACTGACCGCCTAGATTTGTCTTTTATTAAAGACATGAAGTCTGTTCTTCCCGCAGAAGCACGTGCACGATCTCAGGATGCGTTAGGTTTCGATGAGCAGTTTGGAGTAACCAGAAATGATTCGGAGCAGTCTAGGGTTTACCACTACGATATCGATTACGCTATAAAATTTGATGTAAACCTTGCCGAGATTGCACGCTTCCAGGAATCGCAATCTAACTTCTTAATCGACCGTCTTCGAGTTCAATTGCTGGGCGAAAACAACAAACAGCCGTTTTCCATAACTGAAACCGAGGATATTCACCTAGGGCGCCTAAGACAAAATTCAGATCAAGAGATTAAAGATGCACTGGTGAATATTTCAGCCAGGCCTAATACACAAGTAAGGGTCCCTGTCCAGCTTAATTTTACTTCTATTGACAAGGGGGTTCTGGACTCTGCTTCTAGAATTTTTGTCCAATTTCAATTTTTTGCTCCCGCTAGAAATGAATTTACTATAGGAGAGCCTCGAGCTAGCATGACATTTACAGAAGATGTAAATTACGCAGAAGACAAAAGGGTTCTCTTTGCAGTCAGAAACGCCATACCTATCAGTGCAATTGCAATGGATTATGGTGAGACCCTAATCAAAATTACAAAAACTAAAAATCAGCGCGCCAAAGGTGTCGACCTGTACCGTCGAACAATTCTAAAAAATGCTCAGACTCAAGAGCCATTTGCTTATTTTCGAACTGTTGAATTTGAATCTGAGCCCATGCTAAGCACCGCTGTTGATGAAGACTATGAGATAAATGTCGTTGATCGAGGTGTGGACAACTCTTTTTCGTATGTTTACCGTGCGATTCCAGTAGGTTTCGAAGACGCGCCATCCCTTGTTTTTGCAGATGCTCAGACCGTACCCTTAGATCAAGGCGATGTGATCATGGGTGAAAATTTTCATGTTAGTCCTATTTTTGATAGCATCGTTCGAATTGACAACGTAAATAATCAGCCTGTCCAGAGAACGCTTCTAAATCGAGTGTCAGGATACGCCTTTAATGACAAAAGCTTCTTGTCTGATGATGACAACGTAGATAAAATTTCTGAAAATGTAACTATTTTAGGTCGATCAACTCTCCAAGGAGTCCAGCTTAAGATATCAAATATAAATTCGGTGGCTAACGTAGTCCAGTATTCTCTTGTAAGAAGAAATTTAACAGCAGGAGAGAGTAAATTTTTACCCATTAGGCTTGATAGCGGCAATTTTTTACAATCAAACGTTCCTGTGCTATCAACGCCAGAGGTTCCCTCACAAATAAATGTTACTGACCCGACTGTTCTCGATGACAATTCGTATGAGTATGGCTGCATGTTGATGGATGTATTTGGAGCAAAGCAACTAGCAGTCGATACGGCAAATGTAACTTACACAGATTTGTCGCAACTGGGCGGTGAAGATATTGACATACGTGCTCTCTCTCAAGTAAATTCTGATCAAAATTCTATATCTCTGACTATCGATGTTACTCTACCAAAAAATGTCTTTGACTTTTTCCAATCCATCACTCGAGTCCAGCCGGGAGAGCAGGAAGTATTCCTTGGCGACTTCATTCAAGGGAGAGAAAATCTAAACGTATTACCCTATCTTATCGTAGAGCGGTTTGACACGACAACCGGAAGGCAGAGAACATTTAGCGAGATAGGTCTTGGTCAAGACGTTCGAAAATTTGTAAAAACATCTCCAAATGAGCCTACGGAGGTAAATCAGCAATCTCTACAAGAAGCAGGAAATACTTTTGGTGGCGCAGGAGAAAATTTTGCTAGGAATATAGCGCCCGATCAAAGCGCCGCCCGTAACGCCGGTCGCAACAATCAGGGAATTATTCAAGGAAATGTGACCAGAACAGTATTTACAGACGACACCGTTGAAAAAGGAAATGAATATTACTATGAAGTAAAAATTTGTCTTAGAGATCCTCTGTCAATTGATGCTAATTTTATCAAAACAGTTTCAACTCAAGCCGGCAAATTTCTGTCCCAGCCTTGCAAGGTAAGAAACCCTCTTTTTCTTAGAAAAGGAATTTTGCCTCCTACTGCTACTGGACAAAATTTTATTCGACAAGAAGATTTGCAGACAGGTCCCAGGCGCTTGTTGAACAGGTTTACCAGCAAAAATTCTTATGAGCTTGGAGAGGTTTCTGCAAGAACACTAGTACCTGAACTAGATGTAATTTCAATTGCCGAAGATAATCCAAGCATTTCAGTTACTAACCTAAGAAACGATAGAAGGTATTATGCAACTTTGCAATGGCGCCTAGGCGAAGTAGCGGCCTCACAAATTGATAGATTTGAAATAATCGCCAGAGACACATACTTTCCATCTAATGTATCTCATCCTAGCTATGTTCGAGAGCTTCTTCTGCACAGCGTTCCTGCAAACAGTCGAGACTCTGATGGAGGAACCTTTATTGCAACCGACCGTGTGCCCAGGCTTAGCCCGGGTGATGAAATTACCTTTCAGCAGCCGCGCCAGAACCTTGATGCTCTCAAGCTGCAGATAGATGTAGAGAATCAAGTTTACGGCATTAGAAGGCAGTATAAAATAATACCTGTGACACTTGAGGGCAGAAGGTTAAGAACTATTGCTTCTAATACAATTGATGTTTGTCCTTTGAGGGGTTCAAGTTCTTTTATTAGGCAGTCCATTTCGATGCCACCTGCAGAAGAAATAGCTGAGAACTTGCGTGTTGCAAGCGATTCTATTTTTGGAAATTTGCAGAGTGCTATAGAAAATCTTGAAAGACTAGGGAGTAATGTTTTAGCTGTTCCTCAAAATGAAGCTAGCGCAGTAGCTTCTTTGGGCAGGGCAGGAGGCCTAACAGCACGATCCCTCAGCGTTGCCGCCAATGTTGCAAGATCTGCTAGTGCCTACACGCCTCCTGGTCTAGGCAACAACAGTAATTTTGATAATTTCTAGCAGAGGGTAAAAAGCATGTCAGGTATTAATTTCGGTAGGCTCGCGCTTGGAAATTCTCCGGTTGCTCGAGCTATAAGGATGGCAAGTGAAGGCCTAGCACCAAATTTGGATTTTAGCGATCCCTATAATCCTAGGGCAAGAGATAGAAGGACTACTCTGCAAAACTTTGACGGAGGCAGTTATCCAGTTCACGACCGCGGCGTTTCCGTCCTCCAGCCTGAAATAATAAGCTTATTTGAGTTTAGGCCTATTTTCCAACAGCCGGATATTCTCACTCCCGAGGGTCTTTTTATTGACACTGCTCTTAATGCAAGAAAAGTGCGTATAAATGACTTGCAAGTTTTGTTTGAAAAGCTTACAGAGGATCCTGAATCTGGGACAGGTAGGCTTGCTACAAATTTAATGGAGGCTCTCGATAGAGAACTGAGAGGCGCGCAGTCTGATGTAGATGCCATCCAGGACATTGCTAATAAAATTAATTTGCTTCTAACTTGCTTTGATTTCAAGAGCAATCAATTCGACCCTTCAGAAAAAATCTTACAATTAAGGACAGATAGGTTCGGTGCCGAAGACGCTATACCCCAAAATCTTCAAAGCCCACTCTCATTCCTGGAAATGCTAAGTGAAGACTTTAATATCCGCCAGACAACTGCAGCAGGATTTTCAAATACAAAACTACTGATGTTAGTCTACAAGATGATAACAGTGCTTTCAACTGGCATCGCGAGAAAACCAACTCTTACGATTAGTGAATTCGGTGATAAGCCGCTCATTATCAAAGAGGATTTGATCGAGAGCTTCGAACGTAATTCCCAGCTGGCAAAAATTTACCGTCAAACGGTGCGCTCGTATTATCGAGACGCCGGCCTAGGAAGAGATGCAAGATATGGGCATCTGGCAAATCAATCTCGAGGCGAAGCGCTAGCTTATGGTATGAACGCCGGCGGCGGTCTGACAAACAACGACAACACTGTTTTTGTCGCTCGAGTTTGCGCTCTCGCAGAGGACTTTAGTATATCGTCAGCCCTAGGTAACAACAGCTTTATGGAGGGCTTTCCACTAGACAATGTAACCTCCGGTGATGTTATGCAAACCGTCTTTAGAAACGGGATTATAAAGAACTTCAACAATCTAAACAGATCGATAATCGAATCTGATCGAACCCTTACTAGCGTATTATTATCACCCTTTAGAGATAAGCTTATTACTTTAGTGGATTCTCTCGAACCTCAAGGGCTAAATTTTGATCGTCTTGTAAGTGACGCAAGCCGAGACGATGTTGTTTCCCTGGCACGGCCTGCGGTTTCACTCCTTCAAAGTATCCAAAATGCGCAGGGAGAAGGAGAGATCTCTGCAGCAATCTCCGACATATCAAGCTTGCAGCAGATAGTCCCAGGCTCTCTAAGAAATTCCGCTGAGAGATTGCTATTCTTGACTGGGAACGACCAATCGCCTGTGCAGGGAGGAAACGTTCTTACAGCAGAGCACATCACTAGAAGGTTGATGGAATCTTTTGACAGGGTCCTTGATGGCTTAAATTTAGATAATGGAGGTGTTGCGTCTGATGCCCTCTTGGCGCAGCTGGCAACTTTCAGCGAAGCGTTTTTTAACGGCGCGCGATCGGAACAGTCAATCGCGCGAGAAGACCACACGGCCTTCAGAGCCCGAGTTGCTAATTTTACTGACCTGATATCAATCATGGTTACTTGCGTAGCACGAGGTAGTGATCCAGGTCGACCAAGCTTTTTCGACCTTATTCCTGAAGAGGGAGGAGCAGCTCCCAATAGAGATGCGAGCCAGGCTGCAGAGGACGGAAAAAATTCTAATCGCCAAATATTCACCGACTTAGCAGGTACATGTGCCTCCGCCATTAAGAGTACTCTCGTAGCGTGTCAGTCTACCTCCGCAGGTTCTGAGGGAAGCCCGGGCAAAGCCCGGCCAAACATTAACAGGCCCGGAACAGCAAGCCCAAGTGATTTAGTTGGCGGGCCATACGTCTCTGCCGACGTTCGAAATGACATTCCTACAACCTTGTTCTCACCTGGAGAGCAAGACAGGCTACTGAAAGCATACATCAATGCAGGTAATAGCAAGGTGAATGTTAATAGAGACTACGGAAGCTACGATGAATGGAATTATATTGGCACACGATACATGCCAACAGTCGGATACCAGTTTTTTGACAGTGTACAAGACGGATCCGTCCGAGGCAACCTCCTCGACCGCCGTCTCCCTGCGGGAACTTTTAGAAGCAGTCTTGCCACCGCCCTGCAAAATCGCCAAGGATTATTTGGAGATTTAATAGACATAATGGAAGAGCTGTACCAGGCAGCTCTAGAACGATGTCAGGCAGACCAGGGTGGAGCATTCGCTTCTAATAGAGGGAGGATGCTAGCCTCCGGAACCCAAGTTGATAATCTTATTGCTATGCTTGTTTACTCTTGCGCTTACTTTGCTCGAAAGCTAGCAAAGATAAGATTTGTAACAGTCAGAAGTACAACAGGTAGCGGCAACGACGATGGTAATACAGCCTTCGCTGACGACTATGATAGTGACGATCCTTTTGTAAGAATATTTTTAGATGACGTTAACACAACTAAAATTCTGCATCGCGATATCAAGGCTTATTTGGCTGCAGATGGCAACCGAGAAGAAGTCCAGCCCGGCCCCTTGCGAAACCTTCTCAATGATATCGATAACTATTCTGGATCTCGCCGCAAAGCAATTACCGATTTCTGCGACTTTATGACGGCAGCAGCCGACAATATTGACGATCAAATAGGCTCTTTCCTCACATCTTTTGTCCAGGAAGATAGAGCCTCTCTTAGGACAGACGTTTCTTTTGAAAATATTAGAGAAGCCATCGCCGCATCGTCTGATTATACACAGCTCGTTCTTTCCAGAAAGAAAATTAATGACATAGACCAGGCTGCAGATTTTCAAAAATATTTTGACAATTTCTTGACTAAGCAAGGGCAGGAAAATTATCTCTACACATGCACTAGAGACCCAAGTTTAATGATGCCAGCAGGAGATAACAAGGTAATACTAGCAGTAGGTATACCTTTTGGATTTACCCAAAACGTCCTAGGCTTAGATCCTATGCTAAATCCACAAGAATTTCTTAACAATCGAAAAGTTGACATTGTAGTCAGAAGAAAAGAGCTTCTATTTGGCGGTAGCAACGAGAAAATCGAAGAAGCCGGATTTGCACCTTCTAACATAGAGTGTGATGAGCTAGTCTTTCGTTTTGATTTAAATACCTTCGTAAAAGAAGTTCAAGATCCTGTTATTACAAATCCTTCAACAGAGAGCGTACTGGACTTAGATTTTGAATCAGAATCCTTTGGCCAGTTTAATTATGAGAAATCGGTCACATCAAGACCGTTTCCGCCTGCAGAAAATGCCCTGCAGGAATATGCCGTGATGACAAGAATTAATCCGATTACGCCTGACAATTCTGTGGAATTCCAGTTTAACTCGCTTGAAGATGAGGCCAGTCGAAAAGAATTTAAAAATCATGCGTCTGACTTTTTAGCTAAGGCTTATGTGAGGCTCGCTTACGGAGTTAATATCACAGAAGAAAGCTTCTTTCTTCGCCAAGAAGATGAGAGGAAAGTTGCCTCTTCACAAGAAATTGATGATTTTAAAAGCCTAATTAATTCACACCTCGCTGATATCACAGGCCAGCCTGTCACTCTAGATACTTTTCTTGCAGGAGATAGGCAAACGAGAGAGCTTGTGAGGCGACTAAATACAGGAGAACGAACTCGACCTATTATAAGCGCTGTCGACACAATCATCGAGGGTGTTTCGCCAGACGCAAGTTTTATAGCGTCAGAAGACCTAGTTATCTTCTCAAGAATGCTAAGTGACAACAATCCGTTTGTTGTTCCTTCCACAACTCGGGAAAATATAACTAAGCCAAAGCTTTTTGAAAGAGTTTTTTGCATCATGATCGATCCGGACGAGTTTAGAATTAACAGTGCGCCTCCTGAGCAAGGTGGCTCTAGAATAAATCCGATGTCTGCAGAGGCTCGAGCAGCGCTTCCAGATCTTGAAAACTATGTTAGAAGCGCCAACCAGTTTAAACAAATAAAAAGGTCTGACGGGCTACCGCAGGCATCACAATACGACGTGTTTATAAGGCCCGTAAGTTGAGGATAAGAACATGACTAGATCACTTGAGCCAGCAGATCCAGTACTGGACATTGTTCTTCCTCGACCGAAGGTGATAGACCTATTTTTTCAGTACAATTTCTTTGTTAAGAACGAATCAGTTGATGATCAAGGAGAAGCTTTCGACAGTATCACAAGCCCTAACTTATCTGATAAGCCTAGGTTCGTTCGCATTGAAATGACAACCGAGACAAGTCTTGAGCCTGCTGATGAAAGATCATCAACGCCGCCGCCGCTAAGCCAATTACTAACGCCCGGAGAGAGGGCTGACATTCTCAATATCATAAACAACGAAGTCAGTATTCAAAATGCCGTCCAGTTATCTGTGATTAATTTTCAGGACCTAAACGTTAATGACAAACTTTACAACCTTGTCCAGACAACTGCAAGAAAAAGAATACTAACTGAAAATCAAAGAGTTGAGAGAGAGCTCGATCAAAACAAGAGAAGCTTTCTTCAAAGGGCATATCGAAGTCAGCAGGACTTTGTAAACGTCTTAAGAAGAGAGGTTCCTGTCGCCGATGACTTTTTGCAAAGAAGCTTGCAGCAAGCTGATAAGCTAAATGAAGCATTTATTGACGAAGAAGAGCAGCGCGTCATAGTAGCTGATAATTTTAAAAAGATTAAGAAGGCCAATTTTAATGCGAAGTTTAACTCTAAATTTGTGGCAAGTTGTGCACAATCTGCGATAAATGACACGCTTGGAACTTATGCAGAAGAAATTCTTCCTGTGGTTGAGAACCTACGACGTGTACAAACAGACGCACTTACAGGTTACCAACCTATCTTCGGGAACAACGCTGTAAATTTCAGTGCAAATTTTCTAAGCAATAGATCGTCAACACCAGAACAGCTTGGAATTGCAGTCAATTCTTTTAAGTTTTACATTGGAGCCTATTTGATAGAAAAGTTTGAGATTTTGCCAGATGGAAGCATTGCTCAAATAGATAGGTTCTTTGTAGAGCCAGCTTCGGGACAAAGATCAGTAGTTTTCGATGATAAGAAAGTAGCATACGGAAAAACTTATGCATACGCAGTTAGCACAATTTACGTGTGTTCTGCTAAAGTAAGCATTGATCCTTTTGGGGGAGCAGGTCTCGAGCCAGATGAACGCCGGATGGCTGACAGATATCTTTTAATGTCATCGCAGCGTGCCCCAACACAATTTGTTGATTGTGTGGAAGGTATTCCTCCCCTAGCACCTGATAATTTAACCATAGCGTGGGATCAAAATGAGAAAGCTCCTCTCTTGTCTTGGCGCCACCCTCTCAACGCTCAAAAAGATATAAAGAAATTCCAGGTACTCAGAAGAGATTCGATAGATGATCCCTTTGAGCTTCTCATTCAATATGATTTCAATGATGCAATAGTTAAGCTGGAAGGCTTAGAAAAGGTAGCACCTGAATTATCGCAGCGTGTTTCCTTTCCTTTGACTTTTTACCACGATAAAAGCTTCGACAAGAACAAAGCGTATATTTATTGCTTGAGGTCTGTTGATGCACACGGATTGACTTCATCATACGGTGAGCAACTTAAAGCCTCATATAACAGATTCACAGGAAAGATTGATGTTGAGCTTATATCAACCCGCGGAGCACCCGCTCAAATGCCTAATTTTTATCTGATAAATAGGCTTTTTACACCCACAATCAAAGATTCTAATCACAGAAGAGTTAAAATTTATTTTGATCCTGAATATTTAGAGGTAGTAAAGAATAATGATGAGGATCAAACAACACAAAATATTCCTATATTTACCTATGATTCCCAGCAAGCTGAAGGAGAAGCTCCTGACGCTGCAAGAACGGCTAGATATAAACTACAGATGCTTAACACTGATTTACAGCAAACTGAAACAGTTGATATAGTGATCTCTGACAAGAGATCAAGAAATACGTAACAAGGAGACGAGAATGGGCTTTCTGCAGCAAGATACAAATAACATCATACTTGATGCTGTCCTAACAAAAGAAGGCAGAAGAAAATTGGCTGCCAATAACGGTACATTTAGAGTGACACATTTCTCTCTAGGAGATGATGAAGTCGACTACAGTATTGTTGAGAAATTTGGTCGAGCTGTCGGGAGAGAAAAGATTGAAAAAAATACTCCTGTCTTTGAAGCTCTTACAAACCAGAACATTGAGTCTCTAAGTCGCCTTGTCACTATTTCCAATGACAGCGAAGCCGTTCTTTCAACTTTTACAGTTGGTTTTCAAGGATCAGGAGGCAATGTTACAACGCTGTCCTTTGCGAGAACTATCAGTTCAAATGCAACTGCGGTCACTGTAACTGTTACTCAGGCACCTGGCGCCGGAGCTACGTCTATACCGCCAGAAATTGCAGACTCGGTTCTTGTTGTCTCCCTGGATAACAGGTTCTTAACCCTGAGCAATACTCGTCCTTTTTCTACAAATGGCAATGAGAGCAAATTTAATGTTACAGCACGCCAAGTTAACGGTAATCCCCAGTTTGAATTTACTATAGTTCCCAGGGTTCTTACTACTGCCGACTTTAACACTTTCGGAAACAGTGCTAACAAGACGCAGATCACGTCAATGGTGAGAATACAAGGAAGGCAGTCAGGCTTGTTTAAAGATTTGACAGCCACGCTCAATAAGGAAAGCGCAAATTAATTTAAGAGGAAGCTATGAAAGCATTTAGTCAAAACGACATCCAGACAGCTCAATCTTTCTTGACACAGCTAGTCGATGTGATTCAAGAAGACATATCAGGTTCTGTTACAAGAAGAAAATACCAAGTTTATGTGACAGGCGGTATGGGCCCGGGCGTAACATCGTCTTTGTTCCAGACTGTTTATGACCAGGACTTTACCCTGCAGACCGCCAACTCAGTACTTGATATGACTGTAGGGCTGTTTCAGTTTGGCTCGTCTGTTACAAATATTACTTCCTCTACGGATGCTTCGACGGGCTTTATTAATGCACCTAGAACTGCACTTATGATGAGAGAAAAGGTAGATGTTTACCGCTCTTTTGCAAAGACACTTCTCGGTGATGCAAGCAAAGCTTTCTACGCTCCTTACGTTGATAACACTGCTGCTTTTGCCAGGCAAAATGATCAAACCGGCAATTCAACAGGAAAGTCTGGAGTTGAAAATTTAGGAGCTGCAGGAACTAAAACTAGAATTGACGAAGCGCTATTTCTCGGATTTAAGCGCCTTTTTGCCAGAGACGGCATCAAAAAAGAAACTTTTGCATTTAAGTTCTTCACTTCCGCATCGAATGCACCTGGAACCTCCGAATCAGGCGGAAAGAGAAGCCACCCAAATATTGTTAACAATTTCCCAGCTTCCGGAGCAGTGATCTTTACAGACGCCGGGTCTTCGAATACAGATCTAAGAGCCGCAGGTGGATCAGTAGGAGAGATTGTTAACTCTAATAACTCATCTGAAAAAGTAGGGCTTATGTTCTATGATCGAGGCGTCGCAGTCCTAGATCTCAGAAAAATAATGTCAGGTGCTCAGCACGTTTCTGGAGTCATTAGTGCGGTAACTAGCTCTACACCAGTTGATACGACGATCGGCAACGGAAAAGTCGTGATCGGTGCAGGGTGGCCCTTAAGTTCCACACCTACTATCGCAGATGACCCCTATGTAAACCCAGAAGCTCAGTTCATACCTGATTTTGTAACGTCAGCTTCGATCGATGATATCGTGGATCACATTGCATCCTGTAGGTTTGGTAGTGGGTCACTAACTGGTATCACATTCCAGAATTTGACCAACATTAACTCTACTCTTTATTTCGCACGAGCTACAGCAGATGAATTCAATTATTCTTCTAATCCAACATACCTTGATTCTGACGGCAATATTCGAGTCATAGACGCATCAGCAAGAGCTGACGGAACTCAAAAAGCGTTCTCCTTCGTAACAAAAGTAGGTCTTCATGATGCTCAAGGTAATCTGCTAGCGGTCGCCAAGCTAAGTCGACCAGTTGAGAAAAACAGCGAAAAGGATATAACCTTTAGAGTTAGACTCGACTTCTAAAACTATTGCTGGCGTAAGCGGGAAGTCTGAATGTCTATTATTAAAGTAAATCCATTCGATTTCGGGACAGTCACACTGCAGACTTCTCCTGTGAGATCGTATAGTTCCAGCTCTGCCGGAATAACTGGGTCTATTAAGGTATTTGCCAGGCGCTCTGCGTTTGAAAAAGAAACCGCGACACTCGGTACACTAAACAATCAGCAGTTCGATGACTTCAACATGGAAGAAATACTCAGCTTTTTGGTTGAGGCGAGAAACACCAGGCCAAATGATACGAATATCTCTGACCTGGCGGGTGCTTATGTAGATTTTGTCAACACTGTCCCAGAGACGCCTCGAAATTCGATCGATGTTGATGTGCTCAGGTTCGAGCCTTCTGTAAAATACACTGCAGATACTAGCAGAAAGCTATCGATTATCAATTCGATAATGCCACAGAAGAGAATAGCATTCCCTGCAGCACAATTTTCGTTTACCAATTACCACTGCTTGAATTTTTTTACATCTTCAATGGTGCCTCCAACTGCAGCTCTTCTTTATCCTAGCTCTGCCTCTTTGGACGATCCCAACATTGATACGTCAAAGGTAACAGGAAGCTACGGGGTAGATGGCGCATTTACTTTTGAGTTCTTTATAAAGCCGAAAAACTATCTAAAAGATCTAACTGAATTTAGAGCTGGTACGATTTTTCACCTAAGCTCGTCCTATGCCATATCAGTTGTTACCGGATCTAGCAGGGACCAAAACGGAATAGCTGATAAATTTAGGCTTGTCTTGCAATTAAGCCATAGCGCTGATTATGCACCTTCATCACTAGCTATAAGCTCAGATTCAAGCCGAGCCAATGCTGGTGTTTTTCCGAGAGATTTAATCTTGGTTTCTGATGACAACACGTTGTCAAAGGATGTTTGGCACCACGTTGCAATGAGGTGGGGAAACAATCGAGACGGAAATGATGCAAAAATATTTATTGACCAAAAATTAGCAGGAGCATTTAATCTACCTTCTGCTTCTATCAAGCCTGCAGCGCTTACTAATGCGGGACCTGCCAACCCAGATGCACTAGTGATAGGAAACTACTACCTGGGATCAAATTCAGGAGACAATAGGCTTTCTAAGTTTTTCGCAGTGAGGCCCTCATTAAGAGACGGACTCAAACGAATGGATCCCAATTCTGATGTTGATGGTCCAACGGTTTTTGATCTAAGTCACGCTTTAAATGCGGAAGTACATGAACTTAGAATATTTGACACATACCGCTCGGTTGACGATATCAACAAAGGTAGAAAACAGGGTCTCGACCTTTCTACCCCTGGCCTAAAATTCTATCTTCCCCCTTTCTTCACCAGAGAGTCTCCTGTTCGACAACAGATCGGAGAAGTAGGGGGCATCTTGCAGACTCCCTTCTTTGGAATATCGGGATCCACTATCGATCCATTCAATATCTCGCTGTCGTTTGGAGTGGGTGGCCACTACATTAACCTCGAGAATTTTACGAGAGACTTGGCAACAAAAACCTTTCCAAGGTTGCTGCACTTAACAGGGGCACAGATCAATGTTACGACTCAAGCTAAGTCCGCAAATGACTTTCTCTACGCCTCGGGAGCTGTAAGGTACAGAAACCTCTTCACTCCTCCGTGTGATAACGGTCAATTCATGCCTAACTTCTTTGCAATCTCGCAGCAGGAAACGGGTAGCTTACCTACAGGGAAGATAAGTTCAGGCTCTACCTATTATAAGTACAGGAACGATCTTAATGATCTCGATCTTAGTTTAATAAATCTTAGAAATCTTTTACCAAGCAGCTCTTTCGTCAATTATATTGTCGATGAGATACCCGTAGGAGAAGACGGAGAAGACGCTCAAGCTGTTGTTCACGCCGGCGCCGGATTTGAAGAAGAGATTCTAGGGGCCTCTCCAGAAAAAATGGGTATTGACCCCGGAGAAGTTTTAACAATATTTCAACGAACTAGAGATGATACCTCTAATGAGGTTTGTTTCTTTGATATTAGCACTCTCTTTTACGGTCAGCGAATAAAGCCAGGATCGCTTGAAATCATCGATGACAACCTTTCAGGATCTTTTGGGGTGCTGTCCATGAAATTGAAGGACGATGGCTACGGAAACATTTATCGTGCTGACGCTCATTCTCCTCATGCCAAGTGGAACTCTGTGGGAGCCGTCTTCTACGACGAAGGAATCGTAATGATTAAGTCTCCTATGCTCGCCCTGTTTGGCAAGGATCATTTTAAGATAAACTTCAGAGGCGAGCAGGATGTGCACGTTCTAAACACTGATATCGTTGCAGGAGCAGGCCTAGTCACATCTTCATCAAATCCAAATTATTTAGTAGTTTCTGCATCTGCTGACGCAAATGACAAAGACTCTCAATTTGTCGCAATATCAGGCATTAATTTTCACGATGACAATCTAAACGTTATAATGAGATCGAAGTTTGCACAGCCCGTAATTAAACGAAGCGGTGACAAGATTCTCTTTAGGACCAAGCTAGATTTCTAATGTCACATACGCTAGGGCTTGATATATCTACATCCTGTACTGGAGTGTGCTTCCTCGACGAAGCTGGGCAGATCGTGTCTCTCACCCACATCAAGTATCCGGGCAAGTTAAATCTTTGGGAGAAGGCAGACTTTACCCTTAGCGCTCTCAAGCAAATAGCTGACGACGAAGGGGTCGAGCTTAATAACTTCTTTGTGGAGGAAAGCCTACAGAAGTTTCGCCCAGGTTTATCGTCAGCGAAAACTCTCACTACACTATCAAAGTTTAACGGCATAGTCTGCTACTTAACACGCCAGGTTTTTGGTCTGGATCCTGAACCTATTAATGTCAACACTGCAAGAAAAACAGTAGGTCTAAAAATACCTCGAGGTAGCAACTCAAAACAGATCGTTCATGAGTGGGTTTCTACTGAGACAGATTTCGAATGGCCTACAAAGATACTAAGGGGTGGCCCACGCAAAGGACAAGAGGTCTTGATCGATGCTTGCTACGACATGGCTGATGCATACCTTATCGCTCGAGCAGGGCAGTCTCTTGTAAAACAGGAAGAGTAAAGCTTATAATCACTCGATGAGCTTATCTACCACCGAGGAAAAGATCTCCTTCGTCAGGAGTGTTTTTGGTAAAACCCGTCTCATGAACGACGGTGTTAATGCACATGTTAAATGCCCGGCATGCGGAAGCGGAGATAAGAAGAAGTTTGTCATCAGGCTTGATAATGACCTTTGTCACTGCTTTGTCTGCGGCCTCAAGGCAAGAAACCTGGCGCCTATCCTCAAGAAATACTTTCCTAAATACCATCGGGAGTATTGCGAGAAGTTTCTAGGCACAGACCTCGCATCATCCCCGGATGATGTAGAAAAAGATCTTGAGGTTAGGCTTCCAGATGATTTCGCTCTGTTTGTAGACCCAGCAATAAACTTAGGTGACCCAGACATTAGGGATGTGCTTACCTACCTTAAACACCGCGGAATGACTAAAAGAGATATGTGGTATTTTAAGTTTGGTGTCTCTATCTACAATGGCTTCCGGCGCAGAGTTATGTTTCCTTCATACGACGCTGAGGGTAACCTCAACTTCTACACCGGTCGCGACATCGATGGAGACCGATTTCCAAAGTATCTCAACGCTTCAGTCGACAAGAAACAGATGGTCTTCAATGAACTGTTCGTAGATTGGTCAGAAGAGCTAACGTTGGTGGAGGGTCCGTTCGATCTGGTTAAATGTAACGATAATGCTACGTGCCTTCTCGGGTCCTTTCTGGCACGCGACTCATTGTTATTCCAAAAGATTATCGAGCACAAGACACCGATACTGCTTGCGCTGGACCCAGACGCCAAGACAAAAACTATAAAAATAGCCCGCTCCTTGTTAGAATATGATGTGCCTGTTCGTATGCTTGATCACGGAGAGTATGACGATGTAGGTGACATGACGAAGCAAGAGTTCTCAAGGAGGAGGCAAGATGCTAAACCGTGGAACAACACTCAAGGCCTGTTGGCCAAAATTCAAAACATGCCGATAGGCAGCATTCTGTAGTATATGACAATAAAAATAGCCCACATAGCTGATGTTCACTTTCGTAGTCTATCAAGACACCAGGAGTACCGCCAGGTTTTCCAGGATTTTGTGCAGCAGTGTAAAGAACTAAAACCTGATGTTATCTACGTAGCGGGTGACATCTATCACACAAAGACACAGGGGATCTCTCCTGAGCTAATCGATGAGCTTACTCACTGGATGAGGACGCTGGCAGACACTGCTCCTCTTCATATGATCCTCGGTAATCACGACGGTAACCTTGTAAATTCAGGTCGTCAAGACGCAATCACACCGATCTTTGATGCTCTTAATCACCCCAATGCTTTCCTCTACAAGAAGTCAGGCATCTATCCGACTGGAGTTCCGGGCTACAACTGGGCTGTCTTCTCTTGCTTTGACGAGGAAGGCTGGAAAGATGTCAAACCCGTAGAGGGCGAGATCAATATCGCCACTTTCCACGGCTGTGTTGTCGGTTCCAAGACAGATCAGAACTGGGAGCTGGAAGGCGACGTGCCCCTAAGCTTCTTTGATCCTTATGACTTTACGATGCTAGGTGACATTCATAAGTTCCAGATCCTGAATGAGAAAAAGACCGTTGCCTACTCTGGTTCGACAGTCCAGCAAAACTATGGGGAAGATCCTGACAAAGGGTTCCTCTTCTGGGAAATCAGGTCTGCTGATGACTTTGATATGTCTTTCCATCGTCTAACCAACCCGCACCCCTTTGTCACAGTTGACTGGCAGGGTAATGTACGCGACACTCTTCACGAGGCCAAGAAGTACAAGAAGGGTTCACGCTTCAGGCTCCGAACTACCGAAAACATTCCGCAGCTTGAGATCAAACAGATTCACAACGAGCTTAAAGTTTCTAGAAATGCTAAAGAGGTTGTCTGGAAGTTTGACCAAGGTGTTGACGCAAATGATATCGTTGACAGTGAAGCCCTCATTAAGAAAGAAGATTTGCGTGACCCAAAGGTTCAGATGAAGATCCTTGGAGACTATGCAACAATCACCGCCTTTGACGAAGAGGAATGGGAAGACATCAGCAAGCTTGTTGATCGCTACATTGCACTTGCTACGCAGGATGAAGACGTTGCACGTAACGTGAAGTGGTCCATCAAGGAAATTGAATTTGACAATATGTTTTCCTATGGTAAAGGAAACAAGATTAACTTCGAGACGCTTAATGGCATCACTGGCATTCTTGGAAAGAACCGAAGCGGTAAGTCCTCTATTGTAGGTACATTGATCTACACGCTTTTCAACTCTACTGATCGAGGGTCCATCAAGAACCTTCATGTCATCAACAGTCGAAAAGGGCATTGCAATGCCAAGATGCGTTTTGCTGCCAACAACAAGCGCTATGTTGTGGAGCGACAAAGTGTGCGTAAGGAAGATAAGAAAGGTCACGTATCAGCCATTACATCCCTGAACTTCTATCAAGAGGATCCAATGGGCAATGTGGTCGAGGACCTCAATGGCGAGCAGCGAACTCAGACTGAGAAGATCATACGAAAGATGCTAGGAAACTCTGAGGATTTCTTGATCACGTCCTTAGCGACTCAAGGAAGCATGAACCACTTTATTAGTCACGGTTCTTCTCATCGCAAGACCATCCTCTCCAAGTTTCTCGATCTTGATATCTTTGAACGCATGGCTGAGTTTGTCAAGCACGATTCTGCAGCCATCCGAGGTAAGATGAGTAACTACCCTGAGCGTGACTGGAATGCTTCCATCGTTGCGCTTCGAAATAAGCGCCGCAAATACGACGGGCAGATCGAGGAAATAGAACATGAGCTGGCATCCCTGCGAGAGGACCAGCAAAAGCTTCAAATCCAACTTAGTAACTTTAGCGAAGCAGATCTTGTCGATGAGCACGAAGTTGACAATCAAAAGGAAGAGTTGAGAAAAGCGCAAGAACGCTTCGACGAGCTTGACCAGAAGTGCGACGAGTGCGTTGACGAGATTGAGAAGCTAAGTGAGCAGGTTGAGACCATCGAAGCAGTCAAAGAGCAGTTTCCAATCTCCGAGATTCGGGAGCAGTATGAGAGCCTGCAGGACCTTGAGCGTTCTCTCACTAACTTGGAGCACCAGCGCGAAGTTGCACGTCAGCTCTATAAGGGTCAAGAGCGCTCAGTAAAGATTCTAGATGAAGTTCCCTGTGGAGATCAGTTCCCCACATGCAAGTTTATCAAAGATTCGCACAAGAACAAGCGCTTAATCATTAAGCAGAAAGAGATTATCGACGAGCAGTCATCCGAGTTGCGAGCAATCCGTCGAGCTGTGAAGAAACTCCAAGAGCAGAACCTTAAACAAAAGATCGACAAATACGACACTCTTCTCACCCGCCTATCAGACACAGAAGTTAAGGTGTCGCGTAAACAGTCTGAGTATGATCTTTTCTCTCGTGACCTTGATGTTGCAGAAGAACACCTGGAGCGATGCAAGAAAGTTCTTGTGGAGATGAAGCTTCGGGTCAATACCTCTAATCTGACTGAAGCAGCTCGCAGAGTTAAGGACATGCTTAACGATATTAACGGCCAGATTAAACAGAAGGACGCGCAGCGTATTTCCGCAGCAGAAATGAAAGGAAATACCGATAGCCAGATTAAAAAGCTGCAGACTGAACGTGATGAGTTTGCCGAATTGCGGAAAACCTGGAAGATGTATGACTTTCTGATGAAGTCCTGGTCAAAGAAAGGTATCCCAACGCAGATCATTCGGACACAGCTTCCTGTAATCAATACAGAGATCGAGAAAATCCTGAGCAGCGTTGCCGATTTTACAGTTAAGCTTGAAGCTGATAATGACTCTAACGCCCTTGACATTTACCTTGATTATGGTGACAGTAAGCGCATCATCGAGCTGGCTTCCGGGATGGAGAAAATGATATCATCTTTGGCGATGAGAGTTGCCTTGCTGAACGTTTCATCTTTACCTAAAACAGACATGCTTATTATTGATGAGGGTTTTGGTACGCTTGATGAGACTAATGTTGAGGCCTGCAACAGGCTTTTAACTTCTCTTAAAAAGTGGTTTAAAAATATTCTTGTGATCACTCACGTTGATTCTGTAAAGGATGTGGTTGATCAAGCTATTGAGATCGGTAACAAGGGAATAGATTCATATGTCCACCTTGACTAGACAAAAATATGCTGTCGTAAAGCCAGATAATTTTAAAATGATTCCCTTGGACTGCCCAGTGTGTAAATTTTTCATGTTAAAAGACGATGACATACAGTATTATAATGAATATGCCTGCTGCAAAGAGTGCGCAATTACTTGGGCGGAAGGCCCTAACAAGGAAAAGTGGAAAGAAGGCTGGCGACCTGCCGATGACACGGTCAAGGAAAAATCACTTGCTAGAAGCGTTCTTGTGCCAAGATTAAAACTATAAGTCTGTGATAATTAGAATCACAAGTATGAGGTAAAGCAATGCTATCTTCCCAAGACGTAAATGCCATAGGTCAACTTATTGACACAACTTTTGGATACTCTTCCACAGGAGAAAAAACTTATCAAGTCCCTGCAGGAAGATCTATAACATGCAAGCTTACAGGTGAGTCTGGAAAAGACCAGCTAGTTGTTAAATTTGTTACTATTGTGAATATTGACGGCAGTGAGAGAACTCTTCTTGATCCGTCTCACCCTAGAAAAAGAGAGCTCGATAGAGAGTCAATTAAGATGATAGGTGACTACACAAACAGTCTTAAAAATTCCTATCGCGAATCTATGGAAAAGACTTTAAAGCTTAAAGAGACTTCTTCATCTGATAGTATTGAGCTTGTTAACTACAATATTTTTAGCCCAGTACGTCAAGTTTACTACAGGCGAAATACGGTCTATGACGTGAGCGTCTAATGGCTTCTAAGCCGGGCAAGCAGGCTCAAGTTAAAGAGATCATCCGTTGTGGAAAAGACTCTCTTTACTTCATGCAAAAGTATGTAAAGATCCAGCATCCGACAAGAGGTCTTATATCTTTTGATACATTCCCGTTTCAAGACGAGTGCGTCACGCATTTCAACGACAACCGATTTAATGTCATTCTTAAGTCTAGACAGCTCGGGCTTTCGACCCTAGTCGCGGCCTACGCGCTTTGGATGGGAATCTTCCAGCGCGACAAGAACATCCTGGTCATCGCGACCAAGCTTTCAGTTGCACAGAACTTTATTAGAAAAGTCAAAGTAATGCTAAGGTCACTACCGCCGTGGCTTGTATTGCCTGAAGTTACTGCTGACAATAAGCAAACTATAGAGCTTAGTCACGGCTCAGTCATTAAGGCTATTCCTACCTCCGATGATGCAGGTCGCTCTGAAGCACTGTCTCTTCTCATTATAGATGAGGCAGCTTTCGTTAAAAACTTCGACACGTTGTGGATGGGCTTGTATCCCACCCTGTCAACTGGTGGCCGTGCCATTGTTCTATCAACACCCAATGGTGTCGGCGGCCAGTATCACAAACTATATACAGAAGCGATGCTAGGTGAGAACGAGTTTAACTCAATTAACTTGCCTTGGAGTGTCCATCCAGAAAGAGATGAAGAGTGGTTTCAAAAAGAAACCCGCAATATGTCCAAGCGCCAGATTGCACAAGAGCTTCTGTGTGACTTTGTAGCATCAGGCGAAACCTTTCTTCAAGCCGATCATCTCGAGTGGATAAGAGAGAATATTCGAGAACCACGAGAAAGAAAATTTGAAGATCGAAATTTATGGGTCTGGGAGAACCCCCTGTCTGCCCACAAGTATGTAATGTCTGCGGACGTCGCCCGAGGCGATGCTAAGGATTATTCCACCTGCCACGTAATCGATGTTACAACGTCAGAAATAGTAGCTGAGTACAAAGGTAAAATACCACCTGATAGATTCGGTGAAATGCTTGATAACTTAGGGCGGCAATATAATAACGCTCTTTTAGCACCTGAAAACAATACGTTTGGTTATACGACAGTAATGAAGCTTAAGGAGCTAAATTACCCAAACCTTTATTACCAAAAGTCAAGGGGTGTTTATCTGGGCTCTTACACACCCCAGAACGAAAAAGATGTCGGAGGATTTTCAACTCAAGGACAATCAAGAGTTCAAATTATTTCTAAGCTTGAAGAGATGATCCGCAACAAAATGCTTAGATCTTATTCTCAGCGTCTTTACGATGAACTAAAGACATTTGTCTGGAAGGGCCAGAAAGCTCAAGCAATGAAAGGCCAGCATGACGATTTAGTGATGAGCCTGGCAATTGGAACGTGGCTTTTTGATCTTTTCGGCGGAGGAGGATCTTCTAATGCAGATCTTAACAATGCAATACTTGCCGGGATGTCAACAGAGAAAAGACAGGCCTCTGAAGTAATTCAAGACAGGAAAGCTCCATTCCCTCTAAATCCGTTTAAGCCCATTGAGCAAAAGTCCTGGGAAAAAGGAAATAAAAATTTCGATCCTAATAAAGATTATGACTGGTTGCTTAAATAGCTTTACAAAACCCATAAAAGATTATATTTATGATTCGTAGTGCTCACTACCACTAATGTAGGAGCGGCAAATGGCCGAAGACCAGAATTTTTTCAATAGGCTTACCCGACTGTTTAGATCGGGCCCCCTAATCAAAAGAAAAGTTAGAGCTGCAAATCGATCTCCCAATATGGGAAATTTACTCCAGCAATTTCAGAAATCACAAAGTCATGTCTATGCTAACGCAATTAGCGCATACGGCATGTACGATCGCATGTCAAGATATGCAGATTTTCAAGAAATGGAAGCTACTCCTGAAATAGCATCTGCTCTAGATATCTACGCTGATGAGGCAGCAAGTCAAGATGAAATCGGCAGGGTTCTACACATCTATTCAGAAAATGACAAAATAAGAAAAACACTAGAAGATCTTTTTTATGATAATCTAAACGTAGACTTTAATCTAAATCCGTGGGTTAGAAATCTTGTTAAGTACGGAGACTTTTTTCTCTTTTTGGACATTTCTCCAGAGCATGGAGTAATGAACGGTATTCCTATACCTGTTAATGAAATTGAAAGAGAGGAAGGATTTGATGCTAACGATCCTCTAGCTGTTCGATTTAGGTGGGTAACACAAGGGAACAAAATACTGGAAAATTGGCAGATAGCTCATTTTCGTCTTTTGGGAAATGATGCATTCTTACCTTACGGGTCATCCGTTATCGAGCCTGCAAGAAGAATTTGGCGCCAGCTTATTCTCATTGAAGATGCAATGCTTGTGTATCGAGTGATTAGATCTCCAGAAAGAAGAGTTTTTTATATCGATGTAGGAAACGTCCCGCCAGAGGAAATAGAAAATTACATGCAGCAAGCCAAGTCGGCATTGAGAAGCTCCCAGGTAATCGATAAGAAGACCGGTCGTGTTGACTTGCGCTACAATCCTCTTTCTGTTGACGAAGACTATTTCTTACCTGTCCGAGGCGGAGTTGATGGCACTAAAATTGATACCTTAGCAGGCGGCCAGAACACTACGGCGATCGAAGACGTTGAATACATCCAGAAAAAGCTTTTTGCAGCGCTTAAAGTCCCCAAAGCTTATCTTGGTTACGATGAGATGCTTAGTTCTAAAGCAACACTTGCTCAAGAGGATATTAGATTCTCAAGAACAATAAACAAAATACAGAGAGTAGTAATCTCAGAACTCAATAAAATTGCAGCTGTTCATTTATTCTCTTGTGGATTTGAAGGCGAAGACCTTATCGATTTCACGCTCCAGCTTTCAAATCCGTCTACAATCGCCCAGCAGCAGAAGCTTGAGCTATTTAGAACTAAATTCGAAATTGCAGGCCAGTCTCCGGAAGGAATGCTTTCAAGAGATTATCTGCGAAAGAGGGTTTTAGGTCTTACGAACGAAGAAATAGGGCTAATTGAACAGCAAAAAGAAGAAGATAAATTAAGAGATCTTGAAATGGAAGCCATAACTCTTCCTGATGCAGAAGCAGGAGCTTCTCCCGGAGAAGAAGCAGGGATTCCAGGTGAGCCTCTTGGCGGAGAAGAAGGCGAAGAGGATCTTGAGACTGCAGATGAAAAAAGAGGCGAAGATCTTATTTTAGGTACTGATAAAGTAGAGCCCAAAGATGACGAAAAAGCCGCTCGCGAAAAAACAGATAAAAATCCCATCAAGGCTTCAGGGACTGTTGGGAAAAATTCAAGACGTCGACCCGGGACGCTTCAAAGAAAAAAACAGGGCCCATACGACGGCAGGTCGTTTGACTTAGGGAACTCTGCAAACAAAACGACTCCTAGTAAGGAGAGATACATAGATAACTCTAGGTTTGATAAGGATATCGCACAGGGATCTCATTTAAGATTTGAAAATCAAGAGGCACAGCAACAACAAATGACAGCTCAACTTAGAAATACCTTAAAAAGCCTCAAGGATAAGATAAATAGTAATAGGACAACATCAAGCTTGATTGTTGAAGGAGAAGACAATGGCTCGTCACAATAAGAAGCGTAATTCTGGCTTGCTTTACGAGTTTTTAGTGAGAACAATCTCCAGAGCGATAGTCGAAAATGACGAAAGCAAAGCGCGGACATCAAAAAGTATTTTAAGAAAATATTTTAAAATGGGAACCGAATTGCACAGGGAATATCGATTAATTAACGCTCTGGTAAACGTATCAGTTGGCAGCGAGACAATTGCACATGCTGTCTTAGAAGAAGCACGTCGTGCAGCACAGCAAATGAATAGTGACACCCTAAAAGAAGAAAAAAATAATTTAATTAGGGAAATCAACTACCTTCTCGGGCAAAATGAAATTTACACTGAGAGTGTAGAAAATTACAAGGACTACGCTTCAGCAGCTTCTCTAATAAAATACTGGAGAAACGAAAAGAGTCTAGATATTTCTACGGTAGTCAAGTTCGAAAAAGTATTAATTGAAAATTTGTCACGCCCTGTAGGGGAAGATGCCGAACTAACCCAAGACCCTAACATTGACAATCTTGTAGTTAAAGTCGCGACTGAGAAATTGCAGAACAAGTACAATGAAAAATTTACAAATGAGCAAACTTCTCTTCTTAGAGCTTACGCGGTTTTACAAGATTTCGAAAAATGCTCCGATATAATATCTGAAGTCTGCAATGAAGCAAAAAGTTTACTAGAAATAGAAACAGAAAAAGCTGATGATTTCCTAGGCGGGAAAATTGAGCGAGCCATGAAAAACATTGATGAGCTTAGCATTAGAGGCGTTTGTGATGAAACAATTACTAAAACACTTCAGGTCATGGACTTAAAAATAGAGCTGGAGGCAAAATAATTATGAAACTCCTTACTGAGCAGTTTGACTTTGAGTACGATAAGGTTGCGCTAAATGAACAAGTTGAGTCTGGTGGAGCATTCCTTATGAAGGGTGTCTTGCAAAAAGCAGACACTCTCAACCAAAATGGACGCGTATACCCCAGAGGCGTACTCGCTAGAGAAGTAGAAAATTACCAGAGGTTTATAAGAGAAGGTCGTGCTCTTGGAGAGTTAGACCATCCCGACACTTCAGTTGTTGAACTAAAAAATGTTTCTCATATTATTAGAGAGGCTTACATGGATGGAGATGTCTGTTACGGAACCCTAGAAGTTCTTGATACTCCAAATGGGCAGATATTGAAAAGCCTTGTTAAGAGCGGGGTAAAAATTGGTATTTCATCTCGAGGCGTAGGATCTACGAGGTCCATAGATGGACATCAGCAGGTGCAAGATGATTTCCAGCTAATTTGTTGGGATATTGTCTCGGAGCCTTCCACACCCGGTGCCTTTATTATGAAAGAAGGGCGCGACTTAACCGACGAAGAAATACAGCAAGTTCAAGAATTTTTCGGAAAAGATATACGGGTCGAGCGCGCAATTAACAAAATTCTTGAATGGAACGAGGAGACAGAATAATGCCTTTAAATTGGCCACCAGCAGGACCGGGTGATGTCCCATCCTACCAGATGTCGGGCATCCCCTTTGTCACGTCTTCTAATGGCGCCGAGGTTTCTACCTCCGCAATATCAGTTAAATTTCCTAATGCTACCCGATTTATAGTAGTTCGAGAAACTCAAGGTCAAGATCTTCGTGTTGGATTCACTGCAAACGGAGTTTTGGGAAAAGGCGGATCAGTTTCAGGATCAATACCTCCGGGAGTACCCTCAGACCACAGAAATTACTTTGTTGTCAAAGCAAATGAGACAACTCCTCGCCTTGAAGTACGATGTAAAGAAGTATTTTTTGTAAGAGACGGAAACACAGACTGTGGATTTACTCTCTTGGCAGGATTAACACCGATTCGACCCACTGACTTCCCGATCTTAACAGGATCAAAAGGATACGTTGGAATAGGATAATGAAATTAAGTAAAAGTGCTTTAAAAGATCTTATAAAAGAGTGCATAGTTGAAGTTCTGTCTGAAGGAATTCCAGAAATTTCTAGCACTTCCCAGAATTTAATTGAAAGAAAGCAAACGGCTACTAAAAAGATTTCTTCAAGAGGACATAAAAAAGAGCCGCGTCGACCAAGAGTATTAGATAAGATAAAATTTGACCAGGCTGCAGTCGCCACGGCGTCATCGCTTACTCAAGATCCTGTAATGCAGTCAATATTCGCAGACACTGTAAAGACGACCCTTCAAGATCAATATGTTTCAGAAAAAAATAAATCTATCGTTCCTCCCAATGCAGATCGAGCGTCTTTTCTAGCTGCAGAAGCAGATCCCACACAGCTTTTTGAAGGCTCTTCTAATTGGGCTTCACTCGCATTTGCTGACCCTGTCGGACCTGGCAAGTCATAATCAAGATCTAAAAAGCAAGATTTCACAATACTTAATATCGTCTGATAGAGGAGACTAACGTGGCAAAGTCAGAATTTTCTCACACCAGTATGGGCAACCTAATCGAAGTGTCGAATCCTGAAAATCCAGGGCTTCCCGGAAACAGAAATTCAACAACGCTTCAAAATGCATTTCCTCAATCTCCTACTAATGAATCTAATGTAGACGATCGGATCAAGCAGAGATTTGATAAACTTGTAATGCAAGGACCTGTGTCCAACGGGTTTGGCTTCTCTTTATTTAGCAGAGACTTTGTTGACTCTCCTGATATTGAAGCAGTTGAAAAAGATAATAATGGTAGCACTCTTGTGAGTCCCTTTGCACCTAATGTTGCAGCCCCCAACGAGCAAGCCACTGCCCAAGAAAATGAAGTTCCCCCTGTAAAAGGCGCAGGAAGTCCTTTCCGAGGCGATGGGCTTGCAAATCCTAAAAGAACATCTGAGAACATCTCTAAATTTACGCTAGGTTCTTTAGGATTGGGCACTAGCGCCCAAAGAGAATAACACTCCATGCCATCAGCCCTATTTGAGGTTTACTATAATTTTCCCAGCTATGATGCGAGGACAGGGCACGGCTACGGATCCATAAGTTCAAAGTCCCAAAAAGAAAAGCCCTCAGTAGGGACACAGCTGCAGAAGGATGATTTCTATCCATACACAAGACCTCCAAAAGAAGTCGACGACGAAGAGGTTGAGGCTGATGCTTCTCCAAAATTAAAAAGAAAAATAACTGCAAAAATAGGGGGCCCTGTTCATATCAATGATCCCTTTTCCAAGAATTGGACAGATAGGGGCTCATTTGTAAACGGCGCGTCTCGTTTAGACCTAGGTCTCTCCGAAACTGTTTTTACTATTGATGATATTGATTCTAGAATAAGCCCGCTATATTCTCGTGGTGGCATAAGCCAGTTTCTTGCCATGGGAAATGGTGCAGGCATTTATAAAACACAGCATGGAAAAACTATCGGAATGTCAAACGCAGGAAAATATGGCTCTTTGGCTGCCAAAAGAACGCAGAAAAAAGTTCCGCCTTCTCTTGTCCAGTTTATTAATCTTTACATGAAAGACGGCGACGAAGAGGCATAAATGAAAAAGAGAAAAAAGAACATAAGTGGAATTTTAGAAGTACATAATCGCGGCAACGATAGCAATGATTTTCTTGTAAGCGTATTCAAAAGAAAATGCAAAAAGCAAGGTCTGCTAAGTGAAATCCGAGCCCACTATCTGGGCAGGCATAAGACCAAGCCGAAAAAAAGAGAGAAAAGCACAAGCGCGCCGTGGCTAGAATGTCTAGATTGAAAAAGTGAACTTTTTATGGAAGAGACCATATTTAAGCGTGTAGATGGGTGAAGATTATGACCAATGATCTCTATAGTCAAGCTATTGCAGACGCAAAACAATTGCGTGAAATCGCTGAGCAGAATGCAAAAAATGCGATAATTCAATCAATTACACCCAAGATTAGAGAACTAATAGATTCTCAAATACTTGGAGAATCAACAGATGAGACTGAGGAAGATATCTTAGAGTCAGTTGTATCCGATGAAACGGACTCGACCGACTTGGAATATGATATGACTCCTGAGTCGATTGATGAGTTGAAGAAAATGTTGGAGTCTGTACAGCCGGAAGATGAAGAACACTTAGAAGATTCATCACAAGACAGTTTACCTGAAAAAGTAAATGAGGCCGCTGAGTACTTAAACATGCTTAAAGAGCTAGTCTTGGAATTGAAAGAAGTTGATGTAAATCAACTTGCGGAGGGTGAACTATCAAAGCATGTAGCTCTTGTTGCAATCGCTGATAAGTCCTCCCAAAAAATAATTGAAATGCTAAATTCTTTTAATGATGCTAAGATATTCGAAAGCGTTGTTAAAAACTCTAATGATCAAATTCTCAATTTACGCAAGGAGATAAATCAAATGAAGAGATCACTAAGGGACTTGTTGTCCGAGGAAGTTATAACCATAGAGTTGGATCTCGGTGATGAAGCCGTAGTTGACTCTGAAGATATCGCCGTAAAGGTCGTAGAAGAAGTTCCCGATGAGGAAATTCTTTCAGCGGAGGCGGGAGACGAACAAGGCGACGACGAAGAGGTCGCCGTAGATGTGGATGTCGATGTCGAAGAAGAAGACGTTGATCTTTCTGAAATTCTCAACGAGCTTGAAGAAGAAATGGAAGAGGGACATTATGGCCACATGGAAGAGGAAGAGGAAGTTGATGAGGACTACGTAATGGAAGGCCTCGAAGACGACACTGTCCTTGAAATAGACGAAGATATGCTTCGGGAAGAACTCGCTAAGCTCATGCAAGAAAGCGAAGATTCTGAAGAAGAAGTTATTGAAGAAGCCTCGGAAGAGGAAGAAGTATTAGAAGAAACGGCCGAGCCAGTCGCCACCGAGCAAAATGACGAACTCCAAGCCGAGATAGAGAGCTATCAAAGCGCAGTTACTGACCTCCAGTCACAACTCGCTGAGATGAGCTTGTTTAACGCGAAGCTGCTCTACACCAATAAGCTGCTAATGAATAGCGATCTCAGCCAGACCCAGCGGGCACAGGCCATAGAAACGCTCGATGATGCCGCAAGCTTGCGAGAGGTGAAGCTTCTATTTAAGACTCTTACGGAGTCATTTAGTAAGCGCGTTGAGGAAAATGCATCCTCTCGCAATATCGGCGGCGCAAGCCGTCCAACCCAGTCTGCATCGATGAATCTCAACGAATCTCGTGAATCTAATGAAACACGCCGTTGGGCATTGCTAGCAGGCATTAAGTAACGAAAACTTATAAAACAGGAGACTATAATGTCAAAGTTTTCACTCGAGACTCTCGCGGAAGGCATTCGCGCGCGTCACGTAGGTGAAGAGAGTTCCCGTTTGGTTGAGAAGTGGTCACGTACCGGTCTTCTTCGCGGTCTTGATGGCGTGAAGAGAGAGAACATGGCTCGACTTCTTGAAAACCAAACTGCAGAACTTCTCCGTGAGCAATCCTCCATCTCTACAGGTGGCGGCAACCTCGCATCATCCGGTGATCTTCGCGGTTTTTCAAACATCGCCTTCCCAATCGTTCGTCGTGTATTCGGCGGACTTGTCGCAAATGAGCTGGTTTCTATCCAGCCAATGAGCTTGCCTTCTGGGCTGCTCTTCTACTTGGATTATACCTACGGTACCAATGTTGGTGGTGACGCAAGTCTCTCCACAGGTAACGAAGGTCGTGCTGCTGCTGAAACTTATGAGCGCGGTCAATCCATTTACAACAACCCGCGTGGCGCAGGCGTACGCTCCGGTTCTTTAGCAACCGGCGGTATGTATGACCTTGTTGGTGCAACGTACTCTAAGGTACACAGTTCATCAACAGTTCCTCCAGGTGACATTTTGCTTTCTGGTGCTTTCGGCGCTGGCAACTCTATGACCACCGGTCTGAACGCATTTGCTACCGGTTCTGACGGTCGTCTGTTGCAGTTTGATCCTCAAGTTACGGATCTTATTACCACTGACGCTGGCAACGATGGTGCTCTTGATGCCGACGGCATCTTCCAGTTCCTCGTTCTTGATATGACCACAGATCGTCTTTCAGGTGCTGACCTTACAAACGTCAAGGATATTTCACTCTTCTCCGATACCGTTGCTGGTACTATCGGACTTAAGATTTTGGGTGAAACCTTCCAGGGTGGTAAGGGTATTCTTAACTTGCGTCGCTTGAACCAAATGGGAACTTTTGTAAACAATAAGTTTACTGCAGACCCAATGGTACAGCACGGTGACACAAATGCTGCGCTTCTCTGCGTTGTTTCAGGAACGATGACTTCCACCGGAACAGACCAGTCAGCACTGACAGCATCGTTTGCTATCACAGATAGCCTGAACGTTGAAGCAGGTGTTGGTTCTACACTGACGATTCCTTCGTTTGAATCTGACTTTGGAACTACACCTTCTCCAATCATCCCTGAGATCGACATTCGAGTTGAGTCCATCGCAGTTACAGCCGCTACACGTAAGCTGAGAGCTCGCTGGTCACCAGAACTCGCACAGGATCTTAACGCATACCACAGCCTTGACGCTGAGGTTGAGTTGACACAGATCCTTTCCGAGCAGATTGCTCTGGAAATCGATCGTGAGATCCTTAACGATCTTCTTACCGAAGCTAAGGGTGCAAACCTCTTCTGGTCACGCGCTCCAGGTAAGTTCGTTAACAAAGAGAACGGTGATGAAGTCGTACAGTCTTCCTCGCTGGCTCCAGGACCTCGCTTTACGGGTACAGTTCGCGAATGGTATGAGACTCTCACTGAGACAATCATCGACGTTGCAAACACCATTCACCGTAAGACCCTGCGTGGATCTGCAAACTTCATCGTGGTTTCCCCTGATATGGCAACCATCCTTGAAGCTTCCGTGCTCTACCGTCCATCCTACAGCCTCGATGGTGAGGGACAAGTTTCCAACCCATTCAGCTTGGGCGCAGAACGCGTCGGTACTCTGAGTAATCGTTTCACGGTCTACAAGGACCCATACTTCCCACGCAACAAGGTTCTTGTTGGTTATAAGGGTGGTAGCTACCTTGAGACGGGTTACGTCTATGCTCCGTACGTTCCGCTGATCGTCACTCCAACGATCTTCGCACCAGAAGACTTCACACCTCGCAAGGGCGTGATGACTCGTTACGGTAAGAAGATGGTTCGTGCTGACTTCTACGGTACAGTTACCTGCTTGGATCTTAATATCATCTAAGCGAAAATAGAAACTTTTAGTTTCGTGAAGGAGGAGCCCTTGTGGCTCCTCCTTTTTTTTTATTTTAAATCTCGCTCTTTTAGATCGGGCAACCTATCTAATATTAGGTCCGTCGCATAGCATAAAGGTGAACTCGCCACCGCGTCGGAATCATGCGAACGAAGGAGATGAATTATGCCAAAAGTAGTTATTAGCGACAAAGGTGTCGAGCAAAAAACCGGGGGCGGACTAGAGGTTAAAAATCCTTTGCACGTTAGCGGTGAATTAAAAGTTGCAGGTACACTGTATAGCAATGGATCAACAGTTACAGCTGCAGTAACGACTGGCCCTACGCTGTCCAGCTCTTTAATTCAAAACGTTGAAGCAGGCACTCACGACCACAGGGTTACAATGCCTCTCGCTGTAGGTGCAGGGCAACTGATGATCATTCGAAATGTTGGTGCAACAAACCGAGTAGACGTTAGAAATAACGCTAACGATGGCGATGTTCTCAACCCGTTGTCAGCAGGAAAAGTAGCAATTTGCTACAGTACAGCCGCCGGTGATAACTGGGTCGGTTCACAGCTTGATTAAACCATTTAAATTATTAGGAGAAAATTATGACTAAGATCGTTATTAATGATTCGGGTGGAATAAGTCAAGAAGCCGGATCTGGAACAAAAATTGACAGCAATATTTCAGGATTAGCGTCAGCTCAGGTTAAGAATGCATTTTATTCAAACCCGGAAACTATTACAGCTGCCGGAACTGCAGTTCAGCTTGACTCAAGACCCGTCCAGCTTGTAGACTCAACCGACGACGCGCACAAAGTGAAGATGCCTTTGGCAGCAGGCGGCGGACAACTGATGATCATTATCAATGTCGATTCCGGCCAAGATGTTATTGTTAGAAACAATGCTGATGATGGAACTCTCGCCACCTTAGGTGAAGGCAAAATCGGAATATTTGTAAGCAGTGCTTCCGGTGACAACTGGGCCGGTTCTCAGGTGGACTAAACTTTTAAACATATAAGGAAAATACAATGCCAAAAATTGTCATATCTACAGAAAAAGGTCTGCAAGAAAATAAGAATGGTGCGGGCCTTGAAATAAAATCAGAATTTGAAATCTCGAATGAGATTAAGGACGAGGGAGCTTTCTACTGCGGTAACGATAAAGTTACTGCTGCAGTTACAGGATCTTTCCCCCTTATTTCCGGGTTCGTCAACACCCTCGACAGCGGTAATGATGACCACGGAGTCAGGTTGCAAGACGCACCAGGCCCGGGTACACTCATGATCATCAGAAATGTCGACTCCGGCCAAGATGTCGTCATCAGAAACGAAGATCAAACAGGTGCAATTCTTCTAACCCTCGGGGAAGGAAAAACTGCAATCTTCACCTCCACAGCCCGCGGCGGCGACGCCTGGAACGGTTCTACAGTAGACTAAGTAATATTTCTACATTTATTGCTGCAATCAAGGTGCTCTCTGAGCACCTTTTTTGTTTTTCATTGAAAGCAAAAGTGTCCTAAGCACTTAAGCTCCATATTTAATAGTGAGAGATTTTCTGGAGATTTTTGTGACGACATTTGCTAATACAACAAACCCAACACCTTTTGGTGCATTTGACAGCGATACTGACTTCCAAGGTGATGCGGATAGTATGGTTGTCTTTGTTAAGCGCAAGCTTGGGGATGATGTACTTTCTGTGGAGTTGACAAAGAAGCAGATATTTGCTTGCTTTGAAGAATCATTTTTCCAGTACGGACAAATTGTAAACGAGTACCAAGCAAGATCCACTCTGTCTACTTTTCTTGGTACTGCTACAGGATCACTGTCCGGATCTGAGCAAAAATATCCACGCGATACATTGGAATTCCTGGTACGTCAAGCTGAGCCCTATGCCTTCGAGGCGGGAATAGGTGGAAACTACAACTCCATATCCGGCTCCATTCAATTAGAGGATAAGCGCCAGGATTATGATATCTACACAGAGCTTGTAGATAGCAACGGTATACCTGTTGTGAGCTCTTCATTAAATCGGATGAACACACGAATGAAAATTCAAGAGGTTTTCCACATGAATCCTCAGGCAGCATACAGATTTTTTGATACCACATCGGCAATAAATTACCTCAATAATGAGTTTTCATTTGAATCTTTTACACCTGAGACAATATTTTATGTCTTGCCGGTCTTTGAAGATATCTTAAGAGCAGGCCAGATGGATGTTTCCGCCAGGGTAAGAAGATCTAACTACTCTTACAAGATAATTGGCACGAAGATTAGAATATATCCGATGCCAACCGGAAACCAGATTAATAAAAAATTATTTATGAGAGTAGGTTTTGCTCCTGATCCTCTGGACCCACCGTTTACAGATGATACTATTAACGGTGTTTCTAACCTTTCCAATATACCTTTTGGAGACTTAAACTACTCTAAGGTTAATAGCATCGGGCGCCAGTGGGTCCGACAGTACACCCTTGCTTTATGCAAAGTTCTTTTAGGGCATGTGCGCTCTAAGTTTAAATCTATCCCGATCCCTAATACTGATATTCAACTTGATGGCACTGAACTTGTTTCCGAAGGCAGAGAGGATAAAAAAGATCTTGAGACAAAACTAAGAGAAATGCTCGATTCATTAACCTATGATAAGATTATAGAGACAAATGCATCCAAGGCTGAAAATATTCAAAAGCAACTAAAGACGATCCCGATCCCTAACGGTCGCGCTATAACGATGGGATAAGATAAATGGCACGCCTCTTTGTAACCCCTCGGGAAATTGACCTCATTAACGATCTCACCAAGGAGATCATCAAGGATGTTGTTGGTCAAAAAATATACTATTACTCAATTTCTGCCTCTAGAACAAAAATTCATGAGGTTTATGATGAAGCTCCTGAGAAAGTTTTCGAGACACCTTTAGAAATAGAATGTCTGGTAGACTACAAAGAGCCTGAATTTGTCACTAATATGTACGGTGTTGAGAAAACACAAAATATTGAAGTGTATATCCAGTCTCGCGACCTGCTTGACAAAGAGATAGATGTAAAGACAGGAGACTTCTTTACTTACGGAACAGTTATCTTTGAAATAACGTCAGTTACAGTTTCAAAAGAAATCTTTGGGCAAACTGAGCACGAAGACGGAATAAAGCTTATTGGCAAGCAATCCCGGAAAGAGGTTTTCTTTACCAAGGTTCTTGGCCCCACCGGAGAACAATACACTGATCCCGATGCAGTCCAGGAAACTTTTGTCCAGCAAAGAGGATTCCCAGTTAATGAAGAAGGCCCAACTGGAGATGTTAGAGAACTCCAGAAAAAAGGCGTGTTAACTAGGCCGATCACAGGGCCTAAGCAAGTTTCGGAAAAAGGTGACCCCGAGGACGTGGGCTCTGCTTTTTATGATGAGTAAGTAGATGACGACTAGACAAACAATAAAAAATCCAAATGTTTCTCCTGTAAATGACGTGGACAGAATAAAGTCTGGTTATGAAGGAAACAATATTCCTGACGATTTTTATCTCCCACCCTGCGGATTAGAAGATATCGATAAAGCCATCTTCAATCTTTTTGATAAAGAGTTAGCGCTATCAGTATCGCAAAATAACTCCACTAAGAAAATTCCTGTTGTCTTTGCTACAGGTGAGAGATTTGCGCTTATCAAAAGAAGAGTCCCTATTCGTGACGAAAACGATGCTTTTATTTTGCCTTTGGTTTCTATACGGAGGACTTCAATAGACCAGTCACCTGCAACAGAGCGCCTTGCTGATGTTGGAGACTTGGTTCTTAAGAGGCGCCTAAGCTCTAGAGATCCCGTATATCAAAATCTTACTAATCAATTTGATTTATTGCACCAAGAGAACGTGAGGTCGGATAACAATAGTAATAGCGCCACTGATCCGAGAGGCTCAAAGCCCGGTACTGTAAACTCTAGAAGATTAGATTCTCGAACTGCAGCTGGTGGACCTCTTTTGACACCATCAGTTGAAGGTCGACACATCTATGAAATCATCACTATACCCTTTCCTCATTTTTTAACTGTGAGTTACGAGATTACATTCTGGACGTCTTACACGCAACACATGAATACACTTATAGAAACGTTCGTGAGTTCATACACGGGCAACAGGAACCAGTTTAAAATCGAGTCAGATAAAGGGTATTGGTTCGTAGCTTATCCAGACAATTCGGTTTCTAATGCAGATAATTTTGATGACTTTACGAATGAGCAAAGAATAGTACGCTACACTTTTAACATGACAGTTCCGGCTTACATAGTTGCCCCCCAGGGATCAGGAAACATGTCTCCGTTTAGAAAGTTTGTTTCAGCGCCGGATATTTCTTTTGAGATTTTTGCGTCGAACGCTGAAATTCTTCACTATCCGCCTGATAAGCCTGACCCTACGGGTGATATTGGCAAATTTATGCTAAGCGAAGTGGAGCAGATTAACTCGGCTGGAAACTTAGTTGAAAGCGATAGAATAAGATACCTAAAGGCGAAGTCTAAAATTAAAAATCCTTTTACGGATAAGACTGAGACAGAGTATCTCAAAATAGTTACACGAAATCAGAGAAAGGGAGAGACAGTTCTGTCGTCAAGGATTGTGACTAAGATTGACGACATTTAAGATATTTAAGCTCTCTCATCATACTTATTAGTGTAATTTGTAAGTCCATTAGGAGACTGTGCACATGGCTGAAAAGACATTCCGGTCACCAGGTTTCTTTGACCAGGAGATTGATTTATCACAACGAGTAGATGCTCCAAACACTGCAGTTCCTGCAGGTGTTATTGGCACTGCTGAGAAGGGACCAGCTTTTGTCCCAGTTACTGTGTCCTCATTTGATGACTTTAAGACGAAGTTCGGGGATCTTGATTCTAAGAAATTTGGACCTTACGCGGTAAACGAATTTTTAAAGAATAGAGATGCCGTAACGTATGTTCGAGTTCTAGGAGCTGGAGCTAACGCAACAGAAACAGATATTCAGGTCACAAGAGAGCAGGGTACTGTAAAAAATGCAGGCTTTAAACTAGATCCCCAAGTTGGAAATAGCGGGACTGATCTAAGTCAAGTAACTCAGATAACTCAATTTATCGTTGCTCACCACTTCCTCTCTGCATCTGAAGCTGTCTCTCCTCGCTATTTTACTGATAACGACTCTTATGACGCAGCAACTAATCGTGTAAACCTTGTGAGAGCAATGCTTTTCACTGACAAGGAAACAAGAATTTGTGTTTTAAGTGGAACGGTCGGCGCTGGAGATTCTGTTTCATTGCTCTTGGGAGACCCTGACATAGGTGGTGATAACATGGGTGCGATTGGTGGTCCAAACACCAACGGATCTATGGACGGAAAATTTAGGCTTGTAATCTCTTCCTCTGTTGCATCTTATGGATCCGGAGACGGGTTGGCAGGCATAAGAATTTTTACAGCATCTCTTGACCCTAGAGATCCTGACTACATTAGAAATATTCTTAACACTGATCCTGAAAGGTTTGAGGCTGAGCGCCACCTCCTATATGCTTGTTTCGACGTTCCTGCAGAGCTTGCGTCTGTATCTCAGGCGGGATCAATCGGTGCAACCACCGCAGATGATTTTGCTGTAGGCGTAGTATCCGGATCAAACCGTATTTCTGCAGGTAATCCCGCCAATCAGGCATTTAGTTCTTCTTTTGGAAGGTTTGATACTCGATATAATTCACCCAGAACAACAGCATTTATTTCGCAACCGTTTGGCGAGACAGAATTTGACCTTTTTCACCTAGAGTCGCTAGATGATGGTGCATACGCTTCGGGTAAGTATAAGACATCCGTCAGGAATATCAGGGCTTCAGTAGATGATACTAATCCTTACGGAACCTTTACCCTCCAGATCAGAGCTTATGATGATACTGACAAGTCTCCTGAGATTCTTGAAGAATACGTTGAGTGTGATCTCAATCCAGTTTCAGAGAGATTTGTCGGAAGACTTGTCGGAGACAGGAAAATCACGTTTAACTTTGATGCTACTTCGGACTCTGAAAGAAAAGTTGTAACATCAGGAAAATACGCGAACAAATCAAACATCGTAAGAGTTGTCCTCTCAGATGACCTGGCTAATAACCGAGTTCCACAAGAGGCACTTCCTTTTGGATTTAGGGGTATTCCTGCTCTTAAAACCACAGATTCTCTTAATGACTTCCAGGTACTAACAGGAAGCTCAGAGCGTCTAGGCATCCACGGAGGAATCAATCGTAGAGTTCCTCTCACTGGCTCCATACTTCCTCCAGTTCCCTTAAGGTTTAAGATAACAAATGGTGCAGCAAGTGAATCTTCTGCTTTCGTAGGTAAGGCAGGAACTTTGGCATCTGTGGACGGTAGATTCTACTGGGGCGTCCAGACGACTCAAATACCTGCATCCTCATCGCTTCAAGCTGGCGGCATTTCTGAAGCTGCTCTCAAGGCAAATGCTTCTAGTGAAGTAAATCAAGGCCTTAGGGATATGCTCAAGTTTATGGGCATTGACAAGATGGATGTTCTTGTTACTGGATCTTCAAATCAAGACAGATTCAATAACAACAAGTTTACTCTTGCACGAGTCGCGCTTCCGAACCAGGCAGGTGAGTCCTCGACAGGAACTTATAATGACAATGAGCTTACCGGGACTGTTAAATCTCACATGCTCGATGCGGCATATATTAGAAATGCCGTGCCAGACAACACTCAATACACAGTCAACACGACAGGAATGTCAAATAGAATTACGTTTGGAACCCTTATTGCGCAAACCTCTTCAGTGACATTTAACAGATTTACTGATTTTATGAAGTTTACTAACGTGTTTTACGGGGGCTTTGATGGCTTGAACATTCTTGATAGAAATGCTTCTCGTCTCAACGATAAATCCACATCGCTTGACACAAATGGCGGAGCTGCTTCTGGGTTTGTTTCACCCGGTCTAACTGCCAACATGAACGGTGAAGGAAAGGATAACAGCGGGGTTGCTTCCTATAGAACTGCCATTGATGTTATGACTGATCCTCTCCAAGTTAGGACTAATATTTTGGCAGTGCCTGGTATTAGAGAAACATTCATCACAGATCACGCAATGACCAAGAATAGAGATTACGGACAATCGATTTACCTGATGGATCTACCTCAGTTCGATGATGATTCAAATCGCCTCTACGACGGTAGCACAGCGAGGGTTTCTGTAACTAAGACAACCAATGAGTTCGAAAGAAGGACTGTTGATAATAATGCAGCTGCAGCATATTTCCCGAATGTTGTTATCGAAGACGATAGCACTGGCGAAAGAGTTGAGGTTCCCCCTTCTGTTGCAGCTCTCGCAGCCTTAGGATATAATGACAGGGTTTCTTTCCCGTGGTTTGCTCCTGCAGGATTCAATCGCGGTGCTTTGGACTTTGTCAAGGGTGTAGACGTGAGGCTTACAGCCGGAGATCGTGATACGCTTTACGATGCACGTATTAATCCAATAGCAACCTTCCCACAGCAAGGCTTTGTAATCTTTGGACAAAAAACTCTGCAAGTTGCCAAGTCTGCGCTTGATCGAGTTAACGTTAGAAGATTGCTGATTGAGGTGAGAAGATCAGTAACTCAGGTTGCAAATAACTTTGTATTCGAACAAAATACACCTGCACTAAGATCGAAGTTCGTCTCGCAGGTTTCACCATTACTCGCAGTTGTTCAAGCCCAGAGCGGAATAGAGCAGTTTAAGGTGGTAATGGATGATTCTAACAATACCCAAGAAGATATCGAGTCCAACAGATTGAACGGTCGAATCGTGATCGTACCCACTCGGACTATAGAATTTATCTCGATCGACTTTATCGTCACGAATGCAGGTGTAAGTTTTGAGTAGATCATATGTATCAATGAACTCGGAGATAGCTAATGGCTGAGCGTACCTTTAAAAGCCCCGGAGTCAGGGCATTCGAAATAGACAACTCAGGACCCACTCCTACAGGACCCACAGGCGTCCCAGCAGGAGTCATAGGAACAGCCCAAGACGGCCCTGCCTTTGTCCCTGTAACAGTTGCAAACTTATCAGAGTTTGAATCTAAATTTGGTTTCGTGGATGGCACACAGTTTGGTCCAATCGCTTCTCAAGAGTGGCTAAAAAATGCCTCAGCTTTAACATACGTCAGAGTTTTGGGTGCAGGAAACGGCCAGCGCCGCTCCACCACGGACGGTACAGTCACAAATGCAGGTTTTGTCGCCGGCCAAGAGCTTCCATTGGATAATGGGTTCTTAGGCGGAAATAATCAAGCAAATTCTCACGGGACACTAGGAAGAGTACACTTTCTAGGGGCGTATATGTCAGAGTCAGCAGGCTCTACCATCTTTACTGATTCTGATATTCAGTCTAGATTCGGTTCAACTTCTGACAACACTTCCGTCCCGATAATTCGAGGCGTCCTCATGGCGGCTTCTGGTGTCACCATGTTCTTGTCTTCGTCAAATCCAGGCGCTACAGCATCAACACCAAAATTAAACAGTGTTGTTTCAACTGTTATTGCAGGCGCCGACAACTCAAGATTTAACATGACCGGATCCGTAGACCTCGAAGACGGAAATGAAAACTTTAAGCTTCTTTTAGTAGGGCACAAAGGCCTTAACTTTAAACAAAACCTTACAGCTTCATTTAATCCAAATGCAACGAACTACTTTGGAAAAGTTTTTAACAAAGATCCTTTGGCAGTTCAGCAGCACGGGTATTTCTTATACACACACTATGATATCTACCCACAGTACGCAGTAGTGACAGGATCAGGAATAGTTAGTGAATTTGCTACAGGTTCCGCAGAGTGCGCATTTATTACTACAGGATCTCAGGCAAGAAATGCAGGCGCTGCAGATGCTCCAAATTATGAAAACTTTGAGGATCGATACCGAGCCGCTCGAACTCCGTTCATCGTATCACAGAAGTTTGGCGGAAAATCTCAAGACTTGTTTAGAATCCACATGCTTTCTGACGGTGTCGTAAAAGGTAAAGGATCAGACGGTGTTGGTTCTAATACTAAGTACAAGGTCTCCGTTGAAAGTGTCGGCAAGTCAACAGATCCTCTTAATAAGTACGGGTCTTTCGATTTGACAGTTCGAGATTACTACGATACGGATGATCAACAGTTTGTTTATGAAGCCTACAGGGGTCTAAACCTGGATCCTTCTTCGCCCAACTACGTGGCAAGAAGAATCGGAGACCTGCACACTTTCTTTGACTTTGATCGTGCACTAGGGTCTCAAAAGGTTGTTGTTGAGGGGAAATATCCTAACATCTCTAATAGAATTAGAGTTGAAATGAACAGCTTGGTTGAAGATGGGGGAGTTGATAAAGAATCGGTCCCATTCGGATTTAGAGGCCTAGATCACCTCGTAACATCAGGTTCAAATGCTCTCGCAACCTCTGGTAGCGCTAGCAATGATAGGTCTCTTGCTAACGGACTTAACCTAAGGACCATCTTCAACAGTGCGAACCAGCCCCCAGTACCTTTCAGAGAAAATATTGCCCTAGGTCTTTCTCCTAAGAAGGTGCCGAACAAAGCTCTATACTGGGGTGTCCAGTTCCAGAAAAAGCAGCTTGTAAATGAACCTAACAAGAGCACAGCTAGCGATCCTACTATTGCAAGTTTTACCAAATTCTTCCCTGACCAATCGGTAAGTAATCTGAATGTTATGACAGGATCTAATGCAGGTCAATCTGATGAGAACGGTTATGTTCTGGACTGCGACAAATATAACAACAATGGATTCTCGATGGAGAACGTCAGGGTAGGCACAGGATCTGATGGCTATGCCATTGCTACTGATACTGCGCTTATTAATAGCTGGTCATACGTTCGAGCTGGAAATGTTACAGCGAACGAGAATCAAAAGACAAGAGCTCTCCAGGTATCTGATACAGAAAGACCTGCCATACGACGCTTGGTTAAGTTCACGATGCCTTTCCAGGGAGGATTCGACGGTGTCAATGTTATGAATGTTGACACAATAGCGCTTAACAACAACGCTGTTATTGGTGAGATGGCCGATGCCTCCCGCGGGTCAACAAACGGCCCTACGGTTGCAGCCTATAGAAAAGCTCTGGATATTATGTCTGAAAAATCAGACGCAGACATCCAGCTTCTTGCAATCCCAGGAATAAGGCATTCTGCTGTGTCTGATGAAGCAATCACAACAGTTGAAGAGAGATTTGATGCTCTCTACGTGATGGATATTGAAGAACGCGATAATCTTAACTCTGTTGTTACCAGTTCGGTACAGAATGTCAACGTTTCTAACACGGTGACATCTTTCTCAGACAGGGCACTTGATACTTCTTTCGCTGCAGCATTCTTCCCAGACATTAACTCAAATGTGACGGTGAAGACTTTAAACAACTCCACGCGCACCGTGGAGGCACAGCAAGCCACTGTGAGAGTTCCGCCATCAGTCGGAGTTCTTGGAGCGCTTTCTTTCAACGATTCAGTTGCCTTCCCGTGGTTCGCCCCAGCAGGCTTTGCCCGAGGCGGCCTAAATGCTGAATCTACTGCAGTGAGCCTTAACAATACTAATCTAGATGACCTTAACGGTAAGGATATCAATCCAATCGTTGCCTTCCCAGGAAGTTCAGGTCCCGTGGTGTTCGGACAAAGAACACTTCAAGCTGCAGCATCTGCGCTTGATAGAATTAATGTTCGCAGACTTCTAATCGACGTCAGAAGAGCGGTTAAGCAAGTCGCCGAGCAACTTATCTTTGAACCAAATAGAGAATCTACTCTCCAAAGATTTAGTGCACTCGTAAACCCAATCCTACAAAGAGTACAGGAAAATCAAGGTCTTGATAGATTCAAGGTGATTATTGATTCTTCCACTACAACGCAGGTCGATATTGAGAACAATACAGTTCGAGGCAAGATCTTCTTGCAACCAACAAGAACTGCTGAGTTCATCTCGCTCGACTTTGTTGTTACTAATGCAGGTGTTGAGGGTCTATAGGTGACGTTTTTGAGAGTGATGCATACTTATAAGATGTTACGATAGGAGACTATGATGGCTGAGACCCTTTCCGTTGCTGAAATGCTTCCAAATAAGTTTGAACCAAAACGCCAGTTTAGGTGGGTCTTTGCAATCGAAGGCATTGACGCGTTTTTAATGAAGACCGCTGCACGCCCTACGATCAGCACCAATGAAGTGGAAATGCCCTTCATTAACCACACACGCTACCTCGCAGGTCGCACAACATTTGGAACCATCGGGGTCTCACTATACGATCCTATCGCACCATCAGGCGCTCAACAAGTTATGGAGTGGGTGAGAACTCACTTTGAATCTGTTTCTGGTCGAGCAGGATACGCTGACTTTTACAAGAGAGACTGCCAGATCAAGCTTCTTGATCCTATCGGTACGGTGGTTGAACTCTGGGATGTTAAGGGAGCGTTTATTACGGAAGCAAGTTATGGCGACTTGAGCTACGACTCGAACGACGCTTCAGAGATTTCTTTGACTCTTCGTTTCGATAACTGCGTGCTTCAATACTAATAGCTTCGTTTCACTAAGATTTAACTCCCTTCAAATTCAAAGTATTGTAGTAAGGCTATGCATGCCTTTGACAGGGAGTCTATATGTCAAGAAATCAAATTTTCACGGAAGCGGGCGAAGCTGGAATACCCCAGCAAACTCGCGAACAGGCCCAACAAGAACTAGGGTTTGATATACCTGTTGAGCAGGTTCCACTACCCTCCTTAGGTAAGGTATACCCAAAGGATCATCCTTTGCACATGAAGGAATCCGTTCAAATCCGTGCAATGACTGCTCGAGAAGAGGATATTCTTACATCTCGCGCCCTGATAAAGACAGGAGGAGCTGTAAGTGCCCTTATTAAGTCATGCATGATTGCACAGTCTGTCAACCCGTCAGAACTTCTTGCTGGAGATAGAAATGCTATCTTGACAGGTATTCGAGTGACGGGTTACGGCGCCGATTACAATGTTGATGTGACTTGCCCCGTCTGCAACACTCGCCAAAAGTGCGCTTGCAACCTCACTGATCTCCCCCTAAGGATGCTAGAACTTGATCCTGTTGAAATGGGAGTCAATGCTTTCAGCTTAACCCTCCCGGTTTCTGGAAAAAGAGCTACGGTGCGCTTTGTAACTGGTGCAGACGAAGAAGAAGCCATCGTTATTAATGTGCGCAAGAAGAAGCATGGCATGCAAGTTGATAATCTAGTGACTGATCGCCTCTTTCGATCAATAGTCTCCATCGACGGCAATAATGATAGAAGCAAAATCAGGCAGTTTATTAATAATATGCCTGCCAGAGACTCTCTTACGATAAGAAAATTCCTAGATCAGAACGAACCAGGTATTGAGCAAAATTTAGCTTTCGAATGTGACATGTGTGGTCACGAGGAGGAAATGCCCCTTCCCATGGGGGCAAACTTTTTTTGGCCTGACTCCTGAGGATCGGGAAAACGTTCTTGAGCAGGCATTTTTATTAATGTACTACGGAGGCTTTACTTACTCTGAGTGCTACAAGCTACCGGTTCGATATCGCGTCTGGTTTATTGACAGGATTACGAAAGAGTTTAAGCGAAGCTCTGAATCTGGCAGTAACACATCCAGAGCATCGCACCACAATACAGCATCAGACAGAGCGCTGCAAGGTAATTCCAGAATAAACGGACCTTCACGCACCAGAAGATTCACATAGTGCATATTTAGTTATACCGATTACATCCTCCGGATTTTAACTGCATGGCTACACCTGAAGAAATAGAGTTAACTAAACGACTCAAAGAAGCTCAGCTGGAGCTTGAGACTGCACTCCTTCGTGCGGAATCTGCAGCTAGAAAAAAAGGTGTAACCGACAAAGAGCTTTTAAGAAATCACCGCAAAATTCAAAAAGCTCAAGTCGACTACAACAAGACGTTATACGCCTATAATTCTCAAATTTTAAAAACCAATAAAGCCACTAAAGAGCAGACAGCTGTAACTCAAAAAGCTACAAAAGAACTTGCCGCATTGAGGTTACAATCCGGCATCGCTGCAAAAGGATTGGGGCAGCTATCAAATAATGCTGATAAATTTATTGCAGCAGGAATTGGAATTCTTGCGGTAGCTAAAACTTTTGAAAAAGTAGGCAACCACTACGACAAGTACATCAAGCCTATTGATGAAATTAACCTTTCCCTGTCTAAGACTTTTGGAGAGGTAAGAACTGCAGCTCACGGATTTGCAGACCAGGCAGGCGGTGGCACTGCACAAGCTTCAGACGCATTAAGAAGAGAAATACTGAGCCTTCGATTCGGTCTAAGAGAGACTCGGGATGCAGCAGGAGAAGCTCTGTCACCTTTGCGGTTCTTGCAACCGGGTCTGGCGGGGGTACAGGAAGCCGCGAAACGTACCGCTGCAACTACAGTTACCTTAGCAGAAAAACTCGATGCGCTTACCCAGCCTTTTGGACAATCATCCCGAAGCGTTCTAATCTTCCAGGAGATTCTTAATGCTACCGACGCCGACGTAGGAGTATTTGCTGATCGATCAATTGCAATGGGTACAACTGTAGAAGCACAGATGGCCGCAGCAGCATCGGCTACTCAAAAGATGGGCAAGGCCTTTAACGTAAATCAAAAAGTTCTCTCAAAAGCTGTAAATGAGCTGAGAAAAGATTTCGTAGGATTTGCAACTTTCTCAGAAGAGCAGCTAGCTAAAGTTGCCGCCACAGCTACTAAACTAGGTGTTTCTCTTGAGGGCATTAAGAAGCTTAACATGTTTGATAACTTTGATCAAACTGCTGACAAAGCCGCAATGCTCAGTCAGGCGTTCGGCATTAATGTTGATGCATTTGATCTTTTTGCTGAGCAGGATCCGGCTGAGCGTCTTAGAATGCTTCAGGAGGCTGCTACCGATGCGGGTGTTGATGTTACGCAGCTCGGACGTGTTGGCCTCAACTACTTCGCTGACCTAACTGGCGGAATGAACCCGCAGGATGTCTTGAAGGCATTCTCTCCCGGTAATATTGGTCGATTTGAAGAAGGCATCACATCGGCAGCCGGAGCGCCAGCAGCCACGATGGAGCAACAGCAGGCACAACTTGTTCAATTAAACACTCAGCTCACGTCAAATGCTGATAAGTTCTTTAGTAACTTTTCTGACCTGATCCCGCAGGCTGTCTCTGACTTCAAGACTAAAACAGGCGCAATTTTAGATGCAGCTCTAATGGGCGGCGACAGATTTAGAAGAGGCGAGCAGTTATCAGGTCGAGCTGCAGGAATAGCAGGCCAAGCAGGCGCTGCTCTTGGCAGCGAAGGTGCCAACGCCGCGATGATGAATTTCTTCGAGGACTCTCTTGACTTTATGGAGACAACTTTTGCAAACGCTGAGGAAATCGTATCTCAAATACCAGGAGTTCTTAATACAACCAGTTTACTACTCAAAGAGCAAGAAAAGCTCATGGGGCAGCTTAACCTGAACTCTCAGGGAGTTCTCCAGCTCAATAAGAAGCAAGAAAAAGCCTTAAAGGATCTCGTTGCAAAGCAAGATGCTGTAACTGTGCAGCTCAGTGAGTCCGCAGCAAAAACTCTAGAAGATCAAGGCCAGGCCTTTACGGCCTACATGCACAGATCTCTAGATAAAGTCCTCGGCTTTATCGATACTGGAGCAGGATCCAACCTGCAGGGCAAAGCGCGCCGAGCGATTGGAGTCCCCCCAACGAAAGGGGGAGACATCGCGATGGTCCGAGATGCTACAGTCTCTCCCATGACTATTGTGACACCCACGGGAATGATCAAACCTGCAAGAAACGACGAGGCGCTCCTCGGCCAACCCGGAGGCATGATAGCCAAAACTATGGAAGCTTCTCGGGAAGCAATGGCTGCAGCCCGAACAATTGTTGCTAGAATACCGATGACAACTACGGGTGACCAGCTTACTGCCACAGGTACCTCCTCTAATGGAGATCTAACTGTCAACCTCGATGTGTCCCTGCCCATTAATCTGGGTGATCCAACAATACAGGGTGTCCTTGCAAAAGCAACGCTCGCTGGTCAAGTTAATCCTGGCGGAGCTTCCTTGCGACAAATTCTGGAGCGCCCAACCACAGGACAAGGGCCCAGAGACTTTAATACCGCCTAGTAGGAGGAAAACTTGGCAACATTTATTCCTAAGAATCCAAAAGATGTGCCTCACGCTAAATTGCTGGAGCACACCAAGAATGACCCTGTCTTCAAAATGCTAATGTCTAACTTGTCCGAAGAAGGACAAAAGAGAGTTGAAGAGAGGCTTTCATCATATTTAGCTACGTTAACGTCTGGTGTGACAGCCGACTTAGCATCTAAGCAAGCAGAGAAGAAGGATGGCTGACGATCCCACAAAAAAAGTAATCATCCCTGAGGACAAAAGCGGCGACGGAAAGCTCATGAATGAGTTTACTGATTATCGTGCCGACTACGGTGCTCTGCCTGGAAACAGAGACTCCGGCCAGGATGACATACCTTTTCAACCCCAGCCCACTGTCGACAACGTGACTCCTGTGTCTTTAAGATCCGCCCGGCAGCGAGCCGGCCAAGATTCTCTCTTGAACAAGAACCAGATCGGAGCCTCTGACACTCTAACTTCTGACAATCAGTATCTATCAGATGTTGATAAACCATCAACCATTAATCGAACTTCTCAGACATTTACGCTTGGCCAATTTATTAAGAAGGGCGCAGCAGGACGCCGAGCCCCCCTTTCCGATGAGCAGATTGGTGATATTGTCCGGCGCCCGGGCGATGTTCTACTTAGAGAAGTTGATCCCGCAGACCAAGGACCTTTTGAGTCACCCCACGGAAGATCTCTAAAAGGAAACTCACCAGCTCTGGGTGATTCTGAGACTGTTCCAGGGTCTGGCCCTTTGGTTCAACGTACTGTTTCCGCTGTTTTATCACAGAATCGATTCTCGTCAATCTCAGAGGATACCGTCTATGCTCCGCCTGGTGTCAACCCTGACGAGGCAACATTTACATCGCTTCAGGACTATGTCGGTGCCAATGGTGTGGGACAGGGTGATACTCCTCTCAAGCTAGAGGATCTCAAGGGCGTAGCTATGGATATGATTAACACAGCCATGGGCATTAAGCCCGGAGGAAACACTAACGAAGATGTGATGGATGGCAAGGCCAAAGTAGTAGCAACAGATATCAGAGCCAGAAATGCTGCGCAAATACCCGGGCAGTCTGCGCCAGGAATCACAAGTCTCAAAGCATCTTCAGGTCAGTTCAACGAGCCGGGCCTAGGAGAGGTAACCTCTTACGGCCAGTTAAATTCACCTGACCAGGTATTTGACGGCCTAGCTCCTATTGAAATGATAGCCCTGGCTTTTGGAGTTTTAACTGCGACTGCTGGTTATCTAACAGTATCTAGCTTTATTGTAGGAATAGGCGGCGCAGTCCTCGGATCGAAGTCCGCACCAGGAACTCGACCCTATAGTCTAGGCAGTTTTCAAAAGACCAACCAATTTACAAGAGTGCTTTCGGCTGCAATTTCCCGAGAAGATTTTGGCTTAATTTATACGAAAGCTCCTCTCGCTCAAGCACTCCAGCAGGGAATTCTTTCACTTTTCGGCCTCGGCGGCGCAAACTTTACTTCAGCCGGAGCAGCAGCTCAAGCGGCGCTGGATGCTGCAAAAGCAGCTGCTAATATTACTCGCTCACCCGGTTTTTATGTAGTCTTCGGAAGAGCAGTTCTTAGAGATGTTGAAGATTTAATCAATCGAGTTACAGGTGTGACTGAGGCTCCTCCCGGCATTCAGGGTGCTCTGACTTTTATCGAAGCGCTAAAAACCTCAAAGGTTGTAGGGGGAATAAATGCACTCGCAGCGGTTGGTGATTCTATTATCACTGGTGACGCGTCACCCTTTGATTTAGACAGTCTGAAAAATGCACCTCACAAAAGTCGCAGCGGCACAGGATCAGGAGAATCCGCAACTGACCTTAGGTTGGCATGGAGAAATTCTGGAACCACAAGTCTTCTTAGACTGAGTCCCGCAACTGTTTTTGCCCAGCAAGCTTTGCGCGGGAGGACTGACTCTCTCGGGATCGGAGCAATGGCTAGCATGGAAAATGCTCACTTGCGATCATCAAAAATTTCTAGTGCTGAAGCCGAGCAAATTGAAAATCTTTTAGACTCTGAGTACGTTCCTTTTTACTTTAAAGACCTGCGTACTAATGAAATCGTATCTTTTCACGCTTTTATCTCTAATCTAACAGATGATTTCAGTGCAAATTACAATGAGGTTCGCGCAATAGGTCGAGCAGACCCAGTTCAGATTTACGGCAGCACAAAAAGATCCATTAGCTTTGATTTCTTTGTAGCAGCTACATCAAAAGAAGATTTTGATCAAATGTGGTACAAGGTAAACAAGTTAGTAACCTTACTATATCCCCAGTACACCCGCGGCCGCCGAGCTGAAGGAGCAAGGTCTTCTGACAACAATTTAAGAGAGGGCTTTGTGATGCCCTTTAGTCAAGTTCAGTCAGCATCGCCTATGATTCGTCTAAGGATAGGTGACGTAATCAGATCCAACTACAGTAAGTTTAATTTAGCTAGGTTGTTCGGGCTGGGCACTGAAGACTTTATTCCTGATTCTGAAGCTATTAAAGGAGCAACCGAAGCTCAATTTCAAGACTTCTTTAACAAGCTACCTGAGCTTTCGCAAAAGATTGCAACAGAAGTAAGTACTATAATCGATAGTGTAAAGAGTCCTAAAATGGGCGCTTTCGGAGTAGCATCAAGCAACGGATTAGCTGTAGGCGATGTCGTCAGGGTGTCATACCCAAGCACTCAATATCTTGATACAGATGATGGTGCCTTAGCTTCAGCAGCAAAAGGTCTGGCAGGCGGCTTTGCGTCAGGGTTCCTACCTCCTGATAGATTTTACCTCCCCTTCAAGGATGTTTTTGCAAAGGTTGTGGGCATAAAAGGCACTGCAAGTGGAGTGAGAGCTGCCTTAGGCGGCGGCGGATCAGCAGCTCCTACTTACAGTGTTTCTTTGCACGCTTCCTTTCAAGATGCTCTAGATGGCGACAAAGAATTAGAAAGGGCAAAAGGGGTCAAATACATTTTGAGTCACAACGATGCTGTAGTGTTCCCGCAAGGAATTGGAAGAGTGAGAGACAAGCTAAAAGAAATGACGAAAACTTTGGATGAGGATCCCTTTAGGGTCTCTACTAAAGAAAACTACAACAATGCCACATATAATTTTTTTGATAAGCGAAATAATGCAGTAGTACGATCTTTTGAAGAGTCCGGCGGCAAAGGGCTTGCGGGATTTATCTCAAGAATGAGCTTTAACTGGATCAATAATTCGACAGTGTGGGAAACATCATTTGGCTCTCGGGCACCAAAGATTTGTGAAATTAGAATGTCGTTTGAGCCTATTCACGACATTGCTCCGGGTCTGGATAGTGACGGATTTAATAGAGCACCGGTATATCAAGTGGGCGATGTAGTTCAAAGTGTTGCAGGAGTTGAACGAACGCGAAATACTATAGATCTTCCGGAGGCCCGCCCAATCGAACCGGGCTCAGATTTAGTCGTAGATCGAAACAATACTCGCAAGATTGATCAAAGCATTCTTGAAAAGACAGAGAAGTAAGGAGTAGCAGTTGGCATTCAGCAGGTACGCTCGAGATTCGATTATTAGGAATGGCCGTGCATTCGGTACTGCAACTTCTGTAAATTTAATTAGACAAGCCGTTCGATCAGGTAACCTTGCTGTTGAGGTCCGAGTATTTAAGCAAGCGGAAAGACTTGATATTCTCGCAGGGCAGGAATACGGTGACGCCTCTCTCTGGTGGGTTATTGCTGCAGCCAGTGATGTAGGCTGGGGATTGCAGGTCCCGCCAGGAACAAGAGTAGTAATACCTGTAAACATAGACCAGGTCGCAGAGCTTGTTGTATGAAGATTGGAAAGTCTAAATTTTTGGCGCTCAAGTCGTCGGCTGACCAGATCCGGCAATCTACTGGATATGGGGGCTTGCAAAAAATTCTTAGTGCTAAGTCGAGAGATTACACTGAGGGGGTCTTATCCAACTTTAAATCCATCCAAGATCCTGACATGCGAAAATTTGTCGATATCATGCTGGAAGATATCGACGGAGCTTTCTTTGGTAACGAGATCGCTGCAAAAATTCAGGACTTAGGCGCCGGCGCCGACAATGAGCAGGGATCTGAGGACGTAAGTGTTTTAGCAAAATTTAACAACAATATTGACCTTTTTTTGGACAGGCACAAGACACTCAAAGACAATGTAGGAGATAAAAAGGGTTGCAAGACTTCAAGTTTTATACCCACTACTGTAATAGCTGAGGCTAATAACAACAGTTCCACAAAAACCAGTAAGTCAGATGAATCCCCAAAAGGCCAATCAAAGACAGATCCCTCTCTCGTGCTAGTAAATGCAAACCACCTAGACTTTTCGCCAACAACCGCCCTAACATCAGAGATAGAGATCTTTGCGAACGCTATTCCTACGCACGAATTTTCTCGGTGCGTACCTTTTCTTGACGTTCAATTTCAAACTGCGACAACCTCAGTAAAAGACGGAAAGCCTAATAGCATAAGCCTCGCAAAGATGATACTTGGTCCAGAATCTGTCGTGGGCAAAAAAACAAATAACCTCCTGGCATCTGCTCAGCCAGAAGGGACACCTGACGATGCAAAAACTTCAACCTTTGGCATGGAGCTCTTTACATCTCCGCAGACTTTAGTTCCTCTTAATCGTGAGGCACGAACTGTTCCGCTCCTTGATCCTTTCAAGCCTTTAATGTCCATTGAAAGCGTTGATATCTCAATCGTTCCCGCAGCAGGCCTAATTGAAAAGAAGACTGCGCGAATGCAGCTGACACTTCACGACAGATCTCGTCTTCACGAAATTGCCGAGCTTATTAGACCTGAAAACTACGGAACTAACGAGCTTCTTCTTGAGTGGGGGTGGTCACACCCAGATAACTCTGGTGATAATGCGTATGGCACCTTCTTGAACGCCATGAGAGCTAAAGAGAAATTTTCAGTCTATAATAGCACGTTTAGCCTTGAAGGAGACGGTCAAGTTAGAATAACTCTAGATCTTTTCGCACAGGGTTCTTCTGACCTTTTATTGGTCTCTATACTTGATAACACAACTCTAAAAGATGAAGGCAGGGCGATCCAGAAATTGTCAAAGCAAATTAGGGACACTATTGGTGAGACAGAAAAAGTCCTTAAGAGAAAAATGATAAAGCCTGTTCAAGTGCTTTCAGGACACCTTTCGAGTAATTCCACTATATTCGCCGAGGACTTAAATGCTCTGCAGAAGCAACTTAGCGCTAAAACCCAAAAGCTAAAAGGAAAGGAAGCTGTAGCTGTTGCTGAAATTCAAAAGTCTCTTGCAAGGCTATCAGAGAGAAAAAAGTCGTTTACAACTGTTAAAAGTGAAATTCTAGATGAAATTTTAAAAAAGATGATGTTGACTCTTGATCCTTTTCATCCCGCCATACGTCCTTTTTTGGATCAAGGAACCGGAAAGGAAAAGTCAAAAGCCTCTCGATATATTTCAGTAGGAAAAATATTTGGCCAATTCGTAGGCCGGCCCCTTCTCGCTACAAACAAATACGCTGAAGTTCAAATGTTTTTCTATGGATTTGGCACACAGTCAGGAAGAAATGGCGCTCTCGCTCGCTACACGGTAGGAGAATTTTTAATTAACAAAGACGAATTTCGCAGCGCCTTAAATCACTTAATTAATTCCACCCGAGAGTCGCAAATACCTATCCAGGCATTTATCAACTACATTATCAATACATTTATCAAGTATCCCGATTCTGTGCTTACTAACGTCAAAGCCAAAGGGTTTATCAATAATAAATTAAATGAGAGAGGTGTTCGACCTGCTCCTGACACCGGATTGAAGCGAAACAAAAAAGGGGAATTGACTAAAGCAGCACAGCAAAAACTCGATAAGCATAGAGAATTTATGTCGACCTTCCGCGCCCCAAACGTAAATGTAAAGTTTGAAGCTGTCCCGGTTTCTCCTAATTCTGAGTATGCTAAGCATTTCAACACAGATCAAAAAACCATATTGAAAGTGCATGTCTTTGATATGAACGGAGGGCGATCTGACGGTTTTACTCAAATTGTTGGCGCCTCTAGTAATAATTTCGAAACAGTCAAGGATATCAGTAACAACTTGCGCAAAGCTCGAACTGCCAAAGGGAAGCCACAGAGTGATAGTTTAAAAGCCCACAGTGAGCAACTTAAGTCTCTAATCAAGCAGTTTGAAGAAGCAAATCCTGCCTTCGTCAAAAAGATAAACTCCGCTGGTGCAGACGAGTATAGAATCAACGTGCCTTTTCATGAACTCAAAAGGATCCTTGCACAAAATTATCCAACTCTCGTGTACGGCGCCGAGGGATCAGTAATGACTGCAGCACAATTTGGATCCATTCAAGACCAAGGGTTCAAGAACTTACAGCTTTATCGCTATGGTAGAAATCCTGAAAGAAGCCCAGCAGGAACAGCTGATAATGGCCTGCCTATAAAAATACAGCCTACTAATGCTTCTATTACTATGCTAGGCTGTCCACTTTTGCGATATTCACAACATTTTTTTATTGACTTTGGAACAGGAACCTCAGCGGACGACATGTACTACGCAAAAACAGTTTCACATTCCATCCGACCAGGAAGCTTTACCACAAGCCTCCAGCTTAGCACAAGAGATGCTGACGGTAAGTTTGAAAGCACACTAAGCCTCTTAAATAAAGCAAGCCAATTTATAGAAGATGCTAAACCTGCTGCAGCCAACAAATAGCTTTTGTAAAAATCTGCAGATTGTCCTATAATCTTGTGTGAAAGTTTGCATACACAAAAACTTGCTAGGGACAGAAAAGCACCTCCAGACTGACTTTGAGAAAAAGTCATCCTGGGTTCAAGACCCTCCAGCAAATTGTTTTCATTTCGGTTTTAGCAAATTTGATGAGCTAGACGTAATATCAAAGCTTTCGGGTGTTGACATTCCGACAGCGCCCCACGAAAAATTTCTCAGACCTTTTAAAAATTTAGGCCTTAAAAGTATCTACTGGTCTGAAGCTATGCCAAAGACAGCCTATAAGAGTTATGTCCAGGGTATCCAGAATGCCATCAGAGAAAATCTAAAGTCTGATCAATACGAATACTTTAAAAATAGGGTTGCTAGGCAACAGAAGCTAATCTCATCATTGCAACCAGCTCATATCGATGAAAAGGTATTTGCTCGAAGGTATGCAGATCCTGCTACTGTCAATAAATCTGTCTTGGCGTCCTTTTCACCCATGAAGGGAGTGACTAGGAAAGTAGGGTATAACCTCACGGGAACTAGTACAGGTCGGCTCACAATATCAGAAGGCCCGCAGATTCTTACACT
>JAAHTH010000218.1_pt1 | contig 56157 bp, 40 predicted proteins | sample 6116091 | NCBI WGS metagenome assembly JAAHTH01 (sample SAMN13939990, study PRJNA603662) | sponge metagenome | isolation source: marine sponge | host: Mycale hentscheli | place: New Zealand | collected 2006 | reverse complement strand
GGTGCTCCGGTTAAGGCGACCTCGCTCAGGGAAACTTGGGCGAGGTTTCTTTATGGCATAAATAAAGCCCCACACGAAGGCAGGGCTTTTTAATGGACTTAAAGGCTCAAGTCTTTATAGGTACTCTAGAGATACATACAGTCCATATGATGTTTTTGATCCAATACTTAATGGAGAAGCTGAGATTCCAACATACCAGCTATGTCGTTTTGCTATACCAGTACCGCCGAAAGTATTAGTCGTTGTCTTAGTTCCAAGGTTAGGGCAGTCATCAGGACGGTTACTATTATCGTAATATTGTAACCACTTAGGCTGCACAGCTGAAACAGTCGAATTAATAGAGTTGAGGAAGAATCCTCCACTTCCGGGTGAATTAAACAGAGGCACAATAACTCCAGTACCGCCAACAGTTTCTGTATCACCAGTGACGCTACCAAGTCTAGAGTCTCCATTACCTTGTCCAGCAGTAGCTTCTGTCTGGGTAAAGTTTGTAAATTTGACACCAGAAGAGTTCGTATAGAAGTCCTGACCAACTCTAACTGGTCCAGAATCTGGCCAAGGAGATCCCCACCAAAACATGTCGCCAGAACCATAGAAGTTACTGTTCATAGCTACATTGTCTTGCCCATTCGAGGATAACCAAGCGCTTGTTGTTTTGCCGTCAAAGTTTACTAGTTCACAGACTTTAGTGACAACACCAGAAGCTGGATTGCTAATATTAACTCTATCATATATTCTCAACTGACAATTCTGAACATTAACATCAGATGTATGATCAAAATTAATATGGAAGGTTCTATTACCAGAATTTATCTTGCTTAAAGGAATACCAGATCCTACAGCTTGTGAGTTACCTGTAGCTGGAACTTCGTATTTAATGTTGTTTGCTGCTGGACCTTGAGAGGTTCCCGCAGAGTTAGTTACAAATGTTCTGTCTTGGAAAGACCCAATTTGAACCGAGGAGCCAAACGTTGACCCATAGAAGCCCAGTCCTGAGCCGACAATATTCTCTTGATTGTCTATACCAAATGTTATTTCTGCCATTATATTCTCCTTATGATATCTAAAAGCACCTATGTATTATAATACACAATATGCTTGTCTTAACTCCATTTTTTTTCTATTTTCGACCGCAATTACACCCTCCTTCGGTGCGACTGTATGGGCCCCATTTAGCAAGAGGACATGCCTCAGATGCCCAGCCCGCCTTCATTTCAACAAAACATCCACATTCAGAGCACCTAGATCCCTGAAGTTTATCGCAAGTATTACAGATTTCTAGCCTACTACGCTTGACATGCGGAGGAGTGCTTTGCGCCCCACTAGCTACATGTTTGGTCATAGATGTAGCAAAGTTCTTGGCTTGCTTCATCAAAGACGGCATCTTTTTCTTTTTACCTGACTGGCTCACCTGCTCCGGTTTCTTTGTCTTTTTTGTTCCAGATGCGCCTGACGACACAACAAAACCACAGTTCTCGCACTTGCAAGACTGACCAACCTGACATGAATTCCTATAGTTACAACGTTTGCATCTCATTCCTGATATTCTCCAAATATGTCTGGGTTAAATGCGTCTGTATCCGAAAAGTCGGGAGTCACTATAAATTCATTGTTTTCATCTAATATATAACCTCTAAGAAGCATACCTCGAACCTCCGACAAACTTATAGTATATCTATCTGCACCGGCTACCTTGAAGTTTATTACATCTCTACCATAGGATTGTACTGTGCATTCTCTAAGTTGATTTGCCTGTCCGCTAGCAAGATTAGTGTCCATTATTTTGACTTCCTTTCCTATTGGAAGCTTTGAGTAAATATAACCTTGATAAAAGTTTATTTCTTTTGCCATTGCATCTCCTAATGAAGTTTTATCTCTAAAGGTATGGAAGCGATAGGCTTTACCGTCTTATCTATCTCCACTTTACTTAAGCTTCCCACATCAACAGGAATTATATTACACCTAACATTTAAAGCACAGCAAGCGTCAATTGTTGTTCCTCCTCGTATAGTGTTTCCGAAACACTCCCCCTGACACTGATTACCAAACTCATCAAAATTGTCATTTCCTGATGTGGTTTGACGTTGTAGTCCTCTATACCAAACATATCCATCTTTATGAGGAGATGATTCTTCTCCACACACATAGTAGGTAACAAAACATGTATCTAGTTGATGGTCAGGAGGATCGTCCGTATCCATACAGGCATCACAGCAGGTTCCGGGCATGTCAGGGCCACCAAATTGCTGTAGCCATGGCGATGCTATATCGAACTGCTCTGACCCATCGCACTTCATCTTACATAGAGCGACCTCGTCAGTATCGTTCCCATCCGCATCCTTTTTATAAACACACTCGGCCTCATAGTCAGGCGCACATCTACTACAATGATATAAGTTCAAATCAAAATCATCAACAGTCCTGAGTGTTGCTAGTGGGTAGGTTTCTGTACACCAGTTGCCACCTATAGGTATGTATTGGTCAGGGTCGCTAACAGTGTCTTTTAAATTGCCGGCTTCGTCAAAAGCATCCTCATCAAACTTATGACTAAAATACATTTTTGTTCCACAGGCATATACATATTTATCTTCTGGCTCTGGAAATTGCTCCCAACACCTTTTGCCATTAGCGCCTATTTTACCTAAGTCTTCCGCATTGTTGCCGAACCCTACAATTGGGGGCTTCATAGGAGCAGGGAATATCTGTTGTATGTTTTCTCGATGTATCACATAGATATAATTGTCTTTGCGACATATCTCTTTTACCTCTTCTCCTTCCTCATCCTCTTTTATACAAACCATCTCCTCTGGAACGCTATCTTTGACTTTGCCGTCTTCGTCATAAATACATCTTTTAATGATGTTACTATCTGGGTTTAGTCCTCCGAATCCGTCTATTGGAAAACTAAAGACATCATCTACAATTATATCGCAATCAAATATTCTCTGTCCTGTGTCAAAATAGGGCGGAGCGGGCGTGTAGAAAGATGAGGTGGCGCCAACAATATCATCAGTGCTATTGTACTGTCCTACGAAGAACTCTAATGATCCCTCATTACATGTCTCTACCTTGTTCATTGGCCAACAAGAACCCTCAACTCTCAATTCATAAGGTGCGCACACAGCGGTATTAACGAAATCCGCCGCGTGACAATTCTCCCAGTTTCTGGTAACATATGGCCAATGTCCGCAATGACCAAATATGCTCATATCATTCACATCATAACAGCCCTGTTCCTCCTCCTCGCCAGTCCAAGGATTTTTGCGCACTACTTTCCCGCAACGGGATCGCCCCGACAGATAGGCAAAATCTGTATCGGCTCCGAATCCAGCACCAATCGTGTTTCCATAATGATCATAATATGTTGTATCATCACCGACTAGAAAAGGGTCATTGGCATATAAATATGTGCCAGCTTTATGAGCTTTATATATGTACTCTACAGCGCCGAGATCTACGCCAATTCCAGAATACCAGTCTTTGACTAGCTCCTCAACGGTTGTGCTGTCAAAACCGCCTTTGCCTACATCTTCAGGTATTTGGTTAAGTGACTGAGTAAAAACCTTTTGATAAATTTCCTTTAATGGTACGTTCGTAGTGCCTGTTTGTGTTTGCATAGAATCTACATCAACCGTATAGAAAGTTATACCTATAAGTTGGTCTATACCTTCGCTTGAAATAAATCCTGATGTACCACCGTCAGATAAACTTCCATACCAATCACAAACTGTATGCGTACCGCATCTACCTCCAAAAAATTCTTGGGAGCCAGACGTTTGGGAATCACTGGCATCGAAGCTAACCGAAATGTCATTATTTATAAGGTAGTCTAGTTTAGTTAATTCAAAAGCGTCTCCGTCACCGCCTTTTACTCTATGACCGACCGTATTAAAGTCTGTTGGATTATTTCTGGGTGTGCCGCTGTCATTTTGCGCATGCAGGTGAATTCTTAATTCGTCGTCTTGCGAAAAATTAGTAATTGAAGGTCTTGGTCTTTCCTTATCAGTCATAGCTATATTGCCACGAATAACAGGCTTGCAAACTCCAACAATCTTATCTATAATCTCTCTGTTTTGTTCGGAACAGTTCTCATCAATTGCATCTACGGGAAAATCATGCACATACGCCTCACCCCAATTGCCATATTCCCCTGTGGGTTCATCGGTCTCTGGATCTATAACTTCATTCCTAGAAAATGGCAGTAAAATACCTGTCCCGCAAGCTATATTACCTGTTCCAGTTCCGCATGAGCCGCCAAATCCATCAGCATCGTTGCCGAAACTATCTGTTACGCTACCGTCATGGCCTGCTATATTGGATTGTTGACCACACCCCGGTATAAACTCTTTCTCTTTGTAATCTTCCAGAAAGCCTTCAATCGCAGCCGCTGCACTTTCAAAATGATACTGCTTTTGCTGCTCACAAAAATCGCTCGCTCTTTTAACAAAAGGAGAGTCAAAAGAAGAAATTTCCTTGCATACGCTGCCAAGGTTTGTGGAGCACGGGACTAGATTGTAATAATGTTCTTCAGGTAACTTGGGAAATTCCAGCACGCCACAAGCTATGCCGTTGGCGTTTTCATTGGGTTCTTCATTTTCATCTTCTTCATTTACAGCAAGCTCTTCTTTGCAAAACCTACAGCAGTCCACAGTTTCAGCCAATGAGTCTTCGTCTTCATCTTCGTCGCAATTTTTAGGATACGACATCGACGCGTTATACTGCGTCGGATCTATAGTTGTCCAATATTCTTTACCTCCATCTCCGGGCTGATTAACCATAGCCTCACCCCAGCCCGCTTCGTGGATAACCGTGTGGTAGATTTCCCCTATCTTAGTAAATCTAGTTTGTCTTTGAACACCAAGTTCTTTTTTGTATTGCGTGTTATGGAAGTATCTACCTTGACTATTCTGGTCATACCCAGCACGTCTAGTGGGATGAGACCCTATAACATGCGGATGTTTTGAATTGCCCGATATTTCAAATTCTTGTGAACCATCTATGGATTCACATTTACTGCGAACAAACAAGAAAAACCCTTCACCCTTATATCTATTATAGCTCTTCTCGTCTTCACTACCTTCATCCTCTTCATCGTCAGGATCGTCCTCAGTAGTATCTCCATTGTCGTCTGGATTGTCTGGATCTCCACCAACATCTCCAGCATCGCCATCACCTTCGCCTCCAAGCTCGGCGCCGCCACCGCCCAGATCTTCCTCGCCATCACCTTCGCCATCACCATCTTCTGTTTCTCCGGGACTATCGTCGCCAGACGAATCTTTAATCTCTTCAAGATGATCAAAATCAAACGTATGACTTTCCTCTACAACCAGCTCTCCACAAACAGGGAAAAAACTAAATATATCAACTGGAGCGAAAATACTTATTGTTTCTACAGTGGTCGCAGTATTTATCATATTTTGATAGATAGTGCCCGTAATAGTATCGACATCGACGAGCTTCATCTCGTTACCTTCGTCAGAAGCTATACAGTCTTGACAGCCGCCCAAAGTAATATCTTGCTCGTTAGACACCCTCTTATTATATGTCTTAAGCCATGTACAATAGCACTGTATCTCGTCTTCCGTTGGAGGATTGCTGAATTCTCCAAATAGATGTTGATAAATAATAGAAAGATCATACTTCGCAAACTCTCTGCCTCTCGACCAGAAGCCAAGGGGAGCTTCTTGTGATGGAGGTAGGCTATAATCACAGGATTTAATCCGTTCAGCCGCAGATAATGACCCGCTCAGCACTCCGCCGTCTTCAAATTGTATACGTATATCACCAAAATAAGTGCGCACTTTGTTTTTAACTGTAACAACATCCCCCGCTGTGTATCCTCCACCAACAGTAAACTGGGGCGAACTTGTTGAGGCCATCGGTGTCTTTTCGCCTATTTCACCAGTGTCGAAAGACCAAAAGTTGAACTTATTGAAAATATCGGTTATCTCACCGAAACACTCTGTTGTGCATTGGGGGCACGGGCCAGTAAAATCTTCTGGTCTAATGCCTGTTTGTCCATATCTAAAATATTTGTCGCCTGTTTTCATTTTATTCCTCTTCTTCCACTCCCCAATCCAAAGCGGGTGATAGTTGCTCAAGCTCAAACTCTAGTGTCAAATAAGTTCCAAATAAATACCCAAAGTTTGGTTTCTGCGAACCCTTAAAGTTTACTCCGGATGAAAATTCAGGCTTGCCTTCTCCATCAAATGTCATATTGTGACCTAAATTAAGTTGTCTAAGAACATTCATTATACTAACAGCACCAGTCTGGTATACTATATTATCAGCATAAAACTTCTCTAATGCAAACTGACCGGGACTATTTGTGTCAGAAGCGGGGCAAGGAGGAATTATAGGTTCTCCTGATGAATCTTTTTGCTCTCTCTGCTCGTCTGTAGCAAACATAAAATCGCAACACGCATGCGTTACAGACTTATTGACATGTTTAAAAGATATGCGTGGAGTTACAATTGCGCTGTTGTCGGATAATACGCATAACTTTCCAAAGCCATCATTGCTTTCTTTATTAAAAAGACCATGTAGAGGGAAAGGCTCTAGCACAAATGAATGAGGTACTTCTTGGTAGTCTTCTGCGTCTGTGACAGCAAAGTCATCGAAACACTCTCTACCTCCAGCAAGAATAGTATCTCCATCCTGCCTAGCTAGTACCTTTGCGTACTCTAAATCTTCAGGCTCAGGTGGGTCTTCTGGGCAGCGTGTTTCTTCTGGTATCTTATTCCAAGATAGGGAAGAGGTTAGTTTTATTCGAGTTGGATTTAAGTGTTCTTTTCCATCATGTGTTATGACAACAGAACCTCTTTGCATGTCTTCCTCAACATAAGCTATATCGTCTAAATGCACATGCTGTCTCCTACCCCCACCATTATAGTATAAGTCCTTTTCTGGATTAATAAGACTAATAGATCTCACTCTATAATAAAATGGGTTCCTAAACATTCCATGTAAATAAGTTGTTTGCAGTTGGTATGTACTATCCCCCATAGCATATGAAAATACATCGCTTGCAGATTCAACCTCAGACACATCAACAGGCTCATTTTCACCTCTAAGGTTTAGTTTTTGGGGAAGTCCCGAAGGCCCAAACTCCTCAACGTTCTCTATCTGTGCTGTTTCACATCCACCAATAGGATACCAGACTAAGCCGTGCTCCATCATGTCCTCTATCTTTTCAGTGGGAACCTTCCTCATACTGCGACTCTTTACTACTATTATGTCTCTAAGTCTGTCATCCCCATGGTGCTCATTCATATCGGGGTTTGAAAAGCCGTTTGGAAAACTTAAACCTGTCTTCATGCTGGTACCATTCACAAGTAATGAGAGCAAAGACTGAGGCAAGTAGAATGCCTCATCTCCATTGCGCCACAACGGTGGCTCTACGACACGATTCTTCTCGGTTATTGTTCTCTGCTTAGTCATGACCCTACCAATTCTATCAACAAGGCGTTGCTGACGAGGAAACAAGACATCAACAGTAGTATCTCCAGCACCACCGATAGGGGTATCTATTGTCCCTGATTGTGCCTTTTCTGGGTCATTTAGTTCGGGTCGGCTATTGTCCTCTTCCTCGTTAGGGCTCGTCGCATTGTCGTTCCACAATCCTAAAGGAGCATAAGAAGTGATCATCCTTTGTGGTATGTCTTTTTCGAGGTTTATTTTAATATCTGTGTAAGTAAATGGTTTGCCTCCAAGCCAAGGCTGTTTAATTATATTATAGTTATTAACGAGGTCTTTCACATATTGCTCGTATTTTTCTCTTTTTTCTGTCCAGTCTTCAAGAGCCTCGGCAAAATCCTCATCTCCTCTTCTATCAATCGTGGAACCTTCAGGCCCCTGCATGAAGTCTTCTCTCTCAGGTTTGTCTCCCGGATCTGGTTCTGGCCTCAAAACCCTATCTGGCTTTTGAAGAACTTTTTTGTTGGGAATTATTCCATCTCTTAATCTACCGGAACTTTCGGTTGTTTCCCCATCATTATAAGTTCGCGTCGAATGTCTTGGATAACGATACCCATAATGTTCAAAATCTGTCGAGGGAATCTGAGCCATTGTAGTGACATAAGGGTTAAATACGCGGAAGTCCTCACTTATAATTTCAACGCATTTAAAAGCATGTTCATCGAAATGTCTGGCTAACACATCATCCTTTCTAGGTACATTAGTTATAGAAATGCCTCGACGGTTTTGTCCAGACAAAACTTTAACATAATCTTCCGGGGCTGAATTGTTAGGCATAGTTTGACTCATCTGAAGTCTATTAGATGTTGTTCTGGGCCCACTCTGTTTTGGATAATCACTATAAGTAGGTCCCCAAGATGTGCCATCAGTGTGCTTCATAAAGGGATAAGTTAGGCACCAATCAAAAGCATCATAACCTAAGTTGGACATCGCGCTTCCTCCAGCGACACCAAAATCCGCCATAGCATTTCTGGCTGGGCCATTAATTTGCCAGCTACTGTCAGAATCTTTTCCACCAGTAAATCTCCAGCAGAAGAGCTCGATTTTATTACCTCTCATCTCTCCCTGATAGCCGAAACTTTCATCTTCCTGTGGTTGTGGATTATATAAAAGCACGTCCTCTATGTCCATCTCCTCTACGTCGCCACCATCAATCCGCTCTAGCTTAAGCTCGTATTGTATTCTACAAGGGATCATCCTTTTGGAAGTACTAAGGATTCTCCCAACAGGCTCAAGTTGCGTTATGGTTCTTGTAGCACTTCTAAAGGTAACTCTTTTAATAACCTGTATCCGAGTTTTTACGTCATCTTCATCGTCAGGATTTATCGCATCAAGGTATGCGTCTTTCCATAACTTCAAAAGAGGCTCAGGAATTTCATTCTTTCTTGAATCAGTTCTGCTTAGACATGTTCTTTCGCCTTGTAGATCTTTAAAACCAAACTGCTCGCCATGAAACCTAAATTCCATTACCTGTGGCTGTGGATTATAAGCATTGCTTACAATTATCCCTCTTTCTTCACCATTGTTATCATCTTCAAGTATCAATCTTACTTTCCACCTTAGAGGCATATGCTTGCCAGTACGGGCTGGGCGGTTACTGGTGTCAATAGTATAATAGGGAAAATATTCTTCTTCAAATATACTCCAAGGAGGGTTTAGTCCTTGGGGAGCGAAAGTAATTTCTGGATGGAGCCAAGGACCGCCTTGGGATTGGTATTCTGCAAAGTCTTTTTTACATTCCGAATATTTAACTTTGCTTCTATGGTTAAACCGAAAACCTCCATGGTCAAACTGTTTCTCTATGAGGCTCTCTATATACTTTCCATAGTTCGGAAGTTTTCTGGGTAGCTCTTCTTGATTGTTGTCATCGTCAGCAGCTTGAGCGGCTTCTGCATCTTTTTCAGGATCTACATTTTCGCACAGATACCCAGCAGATTCGATCTCCCATCTGGCAGCCGGCTCGCCCGGATCTCTAACTCGTGTAGCTACACGGCGTTCATAACATACATCGTATGTATCAATAACACATCCTACTTCTGATTCGTCGCAGCAAGAACTACATCCGGGCCTTCCCATATCATTCTCCTATTAGGCATTGTCGCAGCTTATGTAAACAATCCGCCACTCATAATTGATTCTAGCAGCCATGACATAAATATCATAATTTGCATTTCCGGGGTCTACTGACAGCGAAGGATCTCTATTCGTTAGTGTTATTTCATCAGGAGCTTCGTGCTCCCATTTTGTATCATATTCAGTTGGCCTACCCTTTTCGTCAAATTGAGTCGCTTTACGGTTTCTTCTATATACTTCCATTGTGGCTGTCGTAGGTTCTCCATCCGTAGCGGGCTCTACAGCGTCTTTAAGCTTGCCCTCTAGGAATTGAAGACCTCCTGCCCAAACCTGTCTTTCATCATCCCACATGACATGAAGTGGGCCAGTCTTCCAAAGAGATCTATTCTTTGCGGCATTTTCAACAAGGTTATTGGGGAATGGATCACTATTTTCAGATGGCGCATGATTACCACATATATCGTATCCCCATCCAGACAGAAGCATAGGAGTTCTCATACCATATGTCCTCACTTCCGCATCAACTGGAGTTGGAATCTTGCCCTCATTATTTTGCAGATGTATGTTGTTTTCGTCGCCTGCAAACCATTCATAATCATTCATGACAACAGCGCCGTAATCAAGCACACCACCCTGTCTTTGCGGGTAGAAATATGGATCTAACTCGTGAGATGTAGGAAGGACGTTGCCTTCATCAAAATCTCCTTTGGAGTCCTCTTGCCCGGCTATGTTTGTGGTCTTTTTGTTTTTTAAGACATATGGCAATAACTCATATCCTAATTTTGTGTCGCCTCTTTTTCCGTCATTAGGAGTGTTCTTTATACCAACAGGTGTGAATATTTGCTCAGGAGTGCAGCCAAACATTCTATTGTATGTCTGGTAATATTCAGGAATAGCATCGGGATCAACAGCGTTGGCTCTGACTGTGGGGAGATAGTTTCCTTCTTCATCATAGTAATCTCTGTTCACAAAGTCTGGATGCGCGGCACCACCAAAAATCATACTCATGTCCCAAGAGGTTCTTCTCTTATGAAACGGGTTAGCATTTGCTCCGCCAGCGTTTAGTTTAGGCTCTTCGGCAAAAGAAAATCCAGTGAAGAAGTTACTACCATTCCTATTTCTTACAAGCTCCTGATTATTCGTTTCCTTAGTTTTAGTTGAACCTGCGGCACCATGTCCAGAAAGACCTAAAGATCCAGCTCCGCCCTCTCTAAATCGCTTGATTCTGGCCTTGTTAATATCAGCGATTCTTTCTATATTATATTTGGCAATTTTCCCAAAATTTCTTGTCCAAGTAGAGAATGTATAATTAGTTGTCATTCCCGCCGTTCCAACAGAAACATCCATCTTGGTTATGTATGGACCGTTTACATCAAATCTTTCTGCCATATTGTATTGAGGAAAAGCAGCAAGAGATAAACTACCACTTTCGGATGCATACATATCTGCTGTAGCAGCATTTACGAGACTAAATGCGGCCTTATCTAAAGTCTCAACATCTCCAAAAACTTCTGGTCTAAGGTTTTCATCTTGTTCTACTGCAGCCTTTCCATATTTTGTTTTACCATAAGCATACCAAGGTCCCCAAGTATACATGTTGCTTTCTTGGGGTATACAGACAAAACTGGGATATACTAATTTCGGAGCCTGTCTAATTCTTGTCAGGCCACTATCAATTTGATCGTTCTGCCATATCGCGACGTTCTCATAGCCAAACTTATTTATTGCTTGATCTTGAACCTGACTGGCCAAGTTTCCAATGTAATTCCAGAGATATGTATTCCCGTCAGACTCATGGACTTGAGGGCACGTAACATGAACATATGCCTCTACAAATCTTTCATCGCAAGGGTCATAATTGTTAACCCATCTATTGTTGACATTCACTAGTAGTCGCTCTGGTGTTGGCAGATAGTGAATTTGTTTATCTATCTGAATATCTGTGGTTCCAACAGTTTTCTCGCCCGGATCAACCCGAAAGCAACCTTGCTGGCTTACTAGAGGAAACGTTGAGCCTAATGTTGAATAGTCTGTTGATATTAATGGATTATCCTGAGTCTTCCATCCTGCAGACGCTTTAAGTTTTCCTTCATCAGTATATGCAGCGTTAAAGTTTCCTTTTGCTCTGAAGCTAGGGTCCCAACCACTTTCAGAAATTTCCCAAGCTGATTCAAAATTGTGCTTGGCGTCATCTTTGAATCTTATATTGTTGGATTGTCCGCCGGGTTCTACAGGAAGTCTTACAAAAAAGGTTTTACCGTAATAGTTTTGAGCATAGTGAAGAATTGTGTCCCATCTGGATTCATATCCTGTTATCTGGGTGATATCACTTGTGTTCGTAAGGTTGTCAGGATGAAAGTAACTATCAGTCAACGAAGTGACTTGTCCGCTATAACCAGATAGTGCGGCACCCATGCTACTGAATCCCTTTTTTACTTTATTAAATAAGTCTAGACCAGCAAGAGAAAATCTACTGTGAATACCCATATTTTGTACTGCAGGTAGTCCATAGTTTACCCTGAGCGAGTTATAAAGAACCCAAGTATCTTCGCCCGCTAAGGCGCACCTTAATTCAAGAATAGTAACGTCAGTAAACGCAATACCGGAGCCGGCATCGTAAGCTACTAAGGTGTCGCTATCACTAAAGCCAGACCCAACATTCCAATTGCCATTAGGTTCTTTACCAAAAGCAGGAATATAATTCAATGCGCAAGCTTCAAATATTCGGCTAGCCTTCCCGCCTAAAAGGAGCTTCTGAGTTACAACATCAGAAAGTTCGGCCCCATGACTAGAACTCATATAGAAATTCTCATCATTATCCTTGCCCTTATAATCATTTATAAGTTGCTCAATAACACCAGATTCTGTCGGTGTTGACTTATCTAACATTTTAAATGATATAGCGGGGCCAATGACAGGTTTCTTTGGATCATTTTCCTCGTAAAGTTGTGGTATCACACCATTAACGACATCTCCCTCACTTGCAAACGCTATGTTTCCAGTTCCGCTACCCGCAAGATTGGGGGTAACTAAATCAGTCGGAGCAGGAACAAGATCTAGCACACAAACATAATCATGAACTATCATCTCGCACGCCTCTTTGACAACAGCGTTGACTGTTTGGATTGGGCCCTTCATCCTTAAGAAGTCATCATCAGTAATTACCCTTCCTATAGCCTCTTTTAACTCTGTGAAATCTATAGTCATTAGAGATTCGCCATAGTGAACAGGACCGCCAATAACTTCAGAGTCATCATATTCAGGGACCACATATGCATCGGTGCTAGGGAATGTGTCAGGAAAATCTCTAGTGTTGCCGTTTGTCATCTTGGTTGGCGAAGATGTACTACTATTTAAAGTGTATGGTGTATATCTATATCCAGACTTAGATATGTTTTCTATTAAACTAAGCAGTCCTAATCCCCGAAGAGTTGTGCTAGTATCCATCAATCGCATACCGTACTTATTTACGTCAGGCTGACTGAAAAACCCTCTTCCTGTAGTTATACTGTCGTCATCAAAAAGGAACCTATAGTTAGACAAAACGCCGTATGGGTTGTATACATTTCTTATCTGGCTAGTAAACAAAGGAGAACCATAAACATCTTTACATTCATAGCCACAAAGTGTTCCATCTGGCATTTTAACTTGATTACAATTAGCTGCATTATCCCATTTGGTTACAGTAAAACCCGCAGGGTCAAGCATGTTATTTTGCTGAAATGATGAGCCATTAAAATCACCCATAATAACCTGTACTCCGTCAAGAGCTTTGGAAGGCGATTCAAATACAATATCATACGTTCTGCCGCCAGTGCTTTCACTGTAGCTGTGTCTCTGGAAAATACCAGCAAACTCAAACCCTTGAAACTTGAATTGACAGGCTGTTCCGACCTCGGGAAAACCATCAACCTTTTCCATAATGAACTCACCCGACCCAGTTTTTTGTGGCACGCCATCAGAATCTTTTTTATAAACATAGTGATGTATTAATACAGGAGCAGACTCCATGACCTTAGTATTCTTCGCACTCGTAGCTTCATCTATCGCCGCTGTAGTAGTTTGAGTAGTATCGTCAGTGCCGTCTGCTTTTTTAGGAAAATATAGAAGCTCGCCGGTTGCGTTTCTTGACTGAACTTTATTATTGGGGTCCTCAGCTATCTTCATTTGCAGAGTGCTTGATTCCGCTCCGTAGCCTACAGAAGAAGTAAAGTCTAGAACATAAGCCCCAAACATACGTATAGGCTCGGTCAGTGCTTGACCTGCCTCCGGTTGCCATTTAGATACTTGATTCGGATCTACCATATTAATATGCCCACTCCACGTTAATTCCTAATGCCCCTGTTGATTCATTCCAACTTTGGCTGTAACTTTGCTGCCAGTAATTTGTATTCTGAGTTCCTGCAGGTCTATATGAATTGACAGCATTCTCTGCTGATTCAACTTTTGTTTTTCCTAAAGAGATATTATTGCCGCTATTTTTAATATAGTTAGTAATTGCTTCTCTTATGTTTACAGTCGCTCCTTCGTGCTCAATTTCTTTTTTAAATGTCCAGCTCAAGGTTACGCTTCTCCTTTGGTCTCCAGATGTTCCCATGTCTTGAATAACCGGACCATTGTCTTTTCCTATAACAGCAAGTAAAGCTATCACCCTATTTGTATGTCCTCTATTGTTATCTGTAAGCTCTATGCTCTCCTCAATAGTGTCTTCATTTTCCTGCGGTTTATCATTATAGGTCATTGAGACAGTAATTACACCGCTAATTCTGTTCTTACTAATACTGATTGCCTGCTCCACTGTGGCTAATGTATCAGCTCCCTCTGCGCTAGCGTTAATAGATTTTCTTTCTTGATAAAAAGTATTAGAAAGAGAATACGAGTCATTCAAAACACCTGCCAGCGCCGTCTCTGCATTATTAATCTTGTTCTGCTCTCTAACATCAATAGAACTGCTTAGTCCTGTAATAGTACAGTTAAAGTTAACAGTAGATACACCCTCTTCATCTGTGTCAAATGACATATCAAAATCTACAGTATGATTCTGTTTTGACAAAATCCAAGTTTCTGTTATAGCGTAAGTTCCGCCTGTGGTGTCAGGACTAAACTCTTTCTTATAATCATACGCAGTATATGTAGACAGATCTATCATAGAAATATTGTCTGCGGACTCATCTGCGTCCGTGTCTGTGTCGTCTACTGCATCTACAAGCATACCCATCCTATCTACCTTAAAAGATGTAGCTGTATTGCCTGCCTCGTCAGTGGTAATAGTTTTGGCTATTGGGTTTGTTACCAGTCTTGAGTTAACCCACTTCTGAGCCTCTGCCCACCCAGAAACACCCCATGCTCCAGAAGTATACTTGTCATATCCCGTAGCACTAATCGTATGAGTTAGAGTGTAGGTTTTAAATAAAGTGCCAGAAAGCCCCGATGTAGCGTCGGCAGATTCATCTTCTGTGTCTGTGGTTGGATCGTCTACAACACTGGCTGTTGAGTTAACGAAAATTTGCCCTTCATTTTCAGCAAGACTCCAGTTTTCTTCAGCAGAACTTAAGTAGTATATGGAGCCCTGTTTTCCACTATCGGCAGCATGCGCTTCAAAATTGAATGTGTACTCTGCGGTTTGAGTCCCGCCAGTTTCGTCGTCTCCTTCGGGAAAATCTACAGAAACTAATCTTGCGTCACTAAAGGTGAAGTTTTTGCCACTTGAACCTGATCCATAGGGATCTATATCTAATGTCCCGGTAGGTCGCTTGTTTTCAAGCAATGCTAAGAGCGCATTTTGCCTTTCCATTAAGCTGCCCTGACGGGCGCCGAGCGTGGTTATATTTCCAATTGCAAGCATTGAGCCAGTAATAGCGATATTGTATATAACATCAAGCAAGACGCCCTGTTCGCTTTGCACTCTTTCTGCAGAGATACTGTACTTAGGGTTTGGCCCAGTGGCATCAGTACCCCCTATGACTACTGAGTCTCCAGTAGCTGGATTAAATGTTACCGCCATTTATATTGCTCCTTCCTACAGTTGATAACCTTTTGTATATAACGAAGCGTCTTTGTTTATAGCTCCAAAAACTCCTGAAATAGCGACATTCATATCACCATTAACTATGTTCGCCCCACTAGTATACACATTTACGTTAGAACTAACAGTAATATTGGTCAGCGACATATTCATAGTCTTTTCAATTTCTTGACCTCCACTTAAACCTTTTCTATATAATACTAAATCTACTCCTGAATTAGCAGGGCCAGCAGCATTCATTACTATATCTAGACCTTTTCTTGTGATTATACCACCAACAAGAGAATTTCTTGGTATTGAAGTTTGTGTATTTTGCAACATTAAATCATTAGCTTTGGCATCTATACCACTAGGTTCGTCAACCCTAATCGCGATGTCCATGTTGCCCGACCCAACCAAAAATTCAGGGCCTTTCATCACAGCGGTAGTTATTCCGCTAGCAGGACCAAAATCTCCAGCACCAAGATAAAGTGATTTAAGTCCAGTTATATTCCCTGTTCCAAGGCCTATGACATTTGAGATTTGCAAGTTCTGTTGGCCAGATGCATCAAATATATCTACTTGTGGTAAGAACAAATCAAACCCAAGTTGTTCTGAATTGCCCGCTGCACCAAGCAAAGAAAGATCTGCTTGTTTAGTAGCTGCTGCGTGAGGTTCAGCCATCAAGTTCATAGCTCCGGTTAGTCCGGATGGACCAGACATATATGTAGTCAAAATTCCACTGGACGGTCTTCTTTCGGCAGTTATGAAGAGTGGGAACTCTAACTCTGTGCTCGCTCTCATGTGTAATGGTATTATTCCAGTAGATCCGCCCGGAGACGCCATATATAATGTCGTAGCGCCAGTTACGCCATATGCGGCAAACGTGACGCTCATGTCATTACTAGCTGTACCAAACGTCTCCATAGACAAGTCTACTATGCCAGTAGATGGTAGAGGGCCTTGAAGCATAAGTGTTCCGCTGAGATCGGAAAGATTCATCAACGAGATTTTCTGTACTGTTAACTTCTTGCCTAAAGCATATGTTGCCGAAAAGTCCCTTCCTACCAGAAGAACAGCTGAACCAAGGAGGTCGAACTTTTTACACATTGTTATTGTTTCTGTAGAACTAGATATTTTTTCTCCGGCTATATACTGTTCTATTTCCGAACCTATATTGCTAGAGGAATAGCTAGTACTACTAGAATTTCTTGGGTCTTGAACTTCAAATGCTGTATTTGTAAATAAACTACTTGAAGATGAGCTGACGAACGAGCCAAACTTACTACTCGTAGATGTGTAAGAGTTATCCAGTCTTGGAACGCCATCAGAGTCAACAATAAACTGATGAGCCTTCTTAGATACGGGCTCTCCTATGGATAGAAACTCACTAACAGAATCATAGTCTATATCATATCCAAACAGCTTAGGCTCGTATCCACAAGAACCTTCGCCTGCAATATTAGCAGAGGTGAATCCTCCCGCATATACTGAGCCGGTATTTGACCAGCCTCCATCATTTTTAAATATATAAACTGCGCCGTTTGGTGAAGAAGCGTTTGTTGCCGACAAAGTATTGTTCGCAACATAGTTATCCATGAGCGGAGCCGAGACAAAGGCGAGATCTCCGGAAACAATTATTCTACTGCCAAATCCAACTTTTGTACCTTCTGGCAAATTATATCTGTTGTCGTAATATCCCGTACCGTCTGAAGTATCACTAAAAGAGAAGGCGGTGGTGTAACCAGAGTATGAGTCAGAAGCCAACATCACTTTAACCGAGGCATATCTATTGCTTTGTTTATCAAAGTACAGATCTTCACCATTCCAAGCAACTGACGTACCCATAATAATGTTTAATTTTTTATCTATAGGTGTGTCAAGTGTCCAAACCTTAGAGGATACGGCTTTAGTTAATTTCCATCCATCAACAGAAGAAGTAACAATTTGCTTAGTTACAATAGGATTCAAAGCACATATATCTGTAATATCTGAGTTTACAGTAGATGTAGTTATTGTAGATGGTTCTAATATGCAGACAATATCTTTGTAAGAAGAAGACGCTTCAACACGTATAGAAACAGCAATTTTGTGTGCGGAAGAAATTTTGACATCTTTATAGAATATTTTTATAAAGTCTTCATCGCTATTTATTACACCAGTAGTCTTAAGCTCCTCTAAGAAATTGTCATATGTATATTTCAGTTTAATAGAAGACGAGTTTACTACTTCAAATATTTGCAGCGCGTACTGCGTAGATAACACGCTAGTGTTTGAGCCTATTGCTAGATAAGTGCCGTTAGAATCAATAGATGTTCTACTTGTCTCATTCTCATAGAAGTTATCAGCGTAGAGACCGCTGTATTGAGCTATAGTGGAACCAACACTAGAAATTCTCCTATAGCCATAGTCCATACTACTTCCAAGAAGTTTGTTTCTAGATATAGAATTAGAGTTCGTTGACACGATGCGAGCTTCCGCATTTCCGCTAACATCAAATGGTGAGTCGGAAACGGAAGGCAATGACTGGTGTGAAAAATTGTCGCTCAGTGAATTTGCTGAAGGTGCAATACTTCCAGAAGCGTATAGCGTGGCGTCAGCAACTGCCGGCTCAGGAGCTTGGACAAATAGATCAATATCTTGACTCATCCTTGTGTCGTTAAGAAATAGACTGGTGTTAGAAGAGGCGAGAGCATGGCCATGTTGGTCTAAATCAATTCCACTGCCGAAAAACTCTGTGTTTAACACAAGAGGCATATCTGCATTTACAGGATCTGGTGAACCCATATATAAAGGAGGTGCGCCAGTTGCAGAATTTCGATTTATATGTAGCGTCATATTATTATTTAATATGTTCGCTCCGAAAGTACGCAAATTACCTTCAGCGCAAGGTATGCTATTTACCGCTCCGTGAACACCAGAAAAAGCAACATTCATATTCGCGTTATTTGGCGCAGGCTGTCCAATAGCCAAATTTAGCGTGCCTGTAGCAGAAATATTCCCTATACTCAAGTCAATACCCTGACTGACACCAGAGCCTCCGGCAAACTGAAGATCAAGAGCAGAGTTAACTCTACTGCCAAGAGGTGTGGGTGTGAACAGACCCATGCCGTCACACCTAAAACCGAGAACTTCCGGTACACTCAATGTTCTGAATGTCGAGGATTTAGTAGCGCCTATTTTTAATGGCATATCGCCAACAGTGGAGGCTATCCCCTTGACGTATGCTACTGTATCTCCACTAGCGGGTACGGAGCCGGTTAGGAATAAAGTACCTTTACTCATTATTCATCCTCCGAGCTAACTGTTGGGTAAGAACGTATAAACAAGGGTAATATCTCTGGCTTCTGTATATCAAAATTACCGTATCTATCTAGACCACCACTACCTGTAAGTCCATGATTTACAAGGCCATTGTAATCACCATCTGAGTTATAATACAAAACCTGAATAGATTCACTGCTAGTTCCACGACTAATAGTGTTTTCTTTATCAAAATATGCAGCAGATTTTGAAGAACCAATCCTTATAATTCCGGGGTTTTCTCCTGACGGCGTATCTTCAGAGCTGCTGCAGTCAAGTCTTCTATTCAAAGTATCCTCATAGGCTGAGCAATGAAATCTTCTTATATCTCCAAGATCATAATCACGATAAGATAGCTGAGCAGAAATAACCCTAACATCACTTACAAATGAATGCTGGTTTGCAACCGCATCATAAGGCTTGCTGTAGGGAACAAAATCTAACTCTTGCTGTCTCATTTCGGATGTCCATTTTTGTCGGTATTGGTCTGGATCTATGGAAATATTTTGATTGACAAAACCAACAATAAGGCTGTCTTCTATTGATGCTTCCGAATTAAAGCTAGGTTTGTTCTCATCATCAAAGTTCAATGTGTAAGTGTTTATCTCTCCTGCTAGAGTAGCCCTGCCGTTTCCATCATTATATCTAAATGTTCTGTCGTCAGAACTGTTTTTTAATACACTTCCCGATCTTATAAATCTAAATAGCTCCGCTGTCGTGAAGGAGTACACGCCTCTCCATTCAAGTATAGCTTCGCCTAAAGCAAGAGACTTCTGCTGGAATGTACCCTCTCTTGCTACGTCATAACTATCCTGCATGCCATCAGTATAAAGAGGAGCTCTTGTCGCAGTTTTTGCTCCGTACTTCAAATTTATTCCGGACAGATGACCCTTCTGTGTTATGGTTTTTCTTGGGTCTTCATTGTAAAGTGTCATCACGGGGAATACTGCATCTGCGCCTATATCGACACCAGCCTGCAAGCAAATATTATTACCTATATCGACAGTGAATTCAGCGCTAACTAACTTTCTTATTATCTGATCTTCATCTGAGACATTATCAATATTATATACTAAACATAGACCTTTGTGATCTTCACAAACATCAAATATATTATCAGCAGATGAGACTCCTGCGCCATCCCTATAGGAAAACATATTGTTTAAATTGTAAGGTTTTTTTGAATCGAACTTTTCTGTGAAGCTAAAATACGGTGATGAAAAGTAAGTTTTGCCTACATTCTGGAAGTCTATTCTTTTGGTTCTTCCTGAGTCAGAAAACACAGCATGTCCAATAGGTGTCTTCAAAACTATTTTTCCGTCTAGAACATCAAACATATCGTCCATGAGATATGCAATAGAAAGGCTATGGTCGCAATTTTCAGAAAAGGTTAATGTTCCTTCTCTAAAATACTTTGTATAACTTAAGTCTGAGGCAATACCTCGATCCGAACGAATGTCTGGGCTATTGACAGCGGGCGTAATCTTCTGAAATAGATTAACGCTTTTTAACGAGTCGCTAATCTCATAAAGATATAGCCTCTGCGCCAAAACATCTACAGACACATCAAACTCACTATTGTAGGATGTTCCATTTGTTGCTAAAATATGTCCGTCTGATCTGAAGTTATGACCAAAAGGAGTTCTTAATAATATGTTATCATCTTCAATGTCTGAGTTATTGACAGTTACAAAGTTGCCTACAGCGTTAACACTATACATGCTACCTAGACCGGGATAAAGTCTGAAGGAAGTTGCAGACGTGTCGGCAAACCCCTGAGCTTCTTGAAACGATGGAGAGTTGTAAGAGGTGCCCGAAGATGACGGATAGTGAACACTTTCAGAATTGCCATCGTGTATTTTTGAAAATTCCCAGAATTGCATAGGGTCAGAGTAAAGATTGCTATTCACATTGTATATGTTGTAGTCATCATTCTCTAGCTTTTGTGCCGCTGTAAAATTTTGATATTCTTCTGAGCCAGATTCTATTTGGATATCTAAGTTAAATGTATTGAACTCGCTTCCACTCAAAGTAGACGAGCCCTTGTATAGGGTTGTGTTATCGCCCTCGAAAAACACTTTGACTCCATTGCCATCTGTTCCAGCTATAATTTTACCGTTTACATACTGCATAGAGAAAGGCTTGCCATACCATCCTACCATGTTTCTGTATTTTGTGGAAAGATCATTAGAGGCATTGAAGTAGTTTTGCTCGACAACCTTTTCTCGCAATCTAGTTGTGTGATCTAAAAATTTCGAGTTGTATTCTTGATTTGGGTTATACACATATATAGATCCGCATCTGAATTTATTCCCAAGGTTATCTGAGTTAGTGCCGTCCGTGCAAAAATCTATTATAAACTGATTTGTTTTAGTATTTCTTTCATAGAAGTCTAGCGCATCTCTGTCATTATAGCCGGCATCTATCGCTGAATCTATCTTCTTTTTTAACTCTTCTAGCTGACTGTCTGCAGATTGACTGACTGATGTTATGTGGGGAAATGCTCTATTGGCAATTGCGACTATAGGCTTTAATTCTGAGCCAGTAAGATTTGGTAAATGGTTTTCTTTAAGTGCTATGCTATAACCAAAGCCATCAGCAAATTTATAACCATCTGTAAGCCACCTGAATGAAATAGCATCTCTTTTTTGAAAATAGGGTAATGTATTGTCTTTTACATATTTGACTATGTTCTCTCTATAGAATTCAGAATCCCATCTCCTCTTGAAGGAAGCTCTTTTGCTGCCATCGGTCTTTAAGAAAAACTCATCATTTTCAAAAGCCTGCTCAAGGTTTTTGTTTGAGTTTTCAACTGTAGAAAAAACTCCAGATGTATTATCGGCAATAGCATTTGCCACAGCTGCCCTATACCAATACAGATTTCTATAATCTGTAAACGCATCCATTGTGACACCAGAATTTTGAAAGGGTGCAGCATTAACGTAAGGATTAGTGGTTGACGCATCTATTTGATCTGGCGTTGATATACCGCTCAAGAAATCATTTGTCGTACTAAGCTTGTATAAAAACACTTTACCAAAGGGCTTACTGTTAGGCTCTACAAATTTGAATCCGCCTTCGTTTTCATAAGATCTAAACAAAGTACTTGAATCGCCCACATCAGCTCTCTCATCCACTATGACAGGATTAGCCTTTCTTTTATTGCCATAGTAATCAATACCCTCTAGACAGGAATAAGGGGCACCAACTTCGCTGATAGCTAGCCAGTAAAAATCTTGACCGGACTGCCTAACTATATCTACAGACTGTCCAAATCTATATTTGTCAGCAACAACAGAAGTGCCGTCATAATCTACTACGGTTTCAGATGTAGGAGCAGAAAAGGTGTGATCGGTTGGAATGAGCATATCATCTTTAAAAACCGACTGCCCGTTCAATCCATTTGGAGAAAAGAGAGTCGTGTAGTAACGCCAAGAACCAGTAAGGTCTTGGGTTGAGCCATAATGAGTCCATGTCACGCCGGACACACTTCTAAGAGAAGACGTATCTGTAGACTCATACATTCTTTCATCATCAAACACAAAGTATTGAGTGTCACTAATTCTTTTTACATACTTAATGCCGTTGATTGGGTGGTTGGTAGCAACAGTGTTGTTGGTGTTTACTGCGCCAGATATTTTAATTATATCTCCATCTTGAAGTAGCTTTGTATCATATGTGCCATCACCGCTTGGCCCGGACAGGGTTATCTTATTTCCATCGACTGCAGTAACAGATCCCTTACGTCTTTCATATATATCTACTCTGCCACATCTATTATGTACTCCTGTTTTACTGAAAAAGGAACTACTAGATACGTCAAACAGCACTTTAATAAAACTAATGTTTTGTGAAGAATTGCTAGGATTTACAAAAGAAAATATAGTCTCTCCCTGACTAGCAAAAGAAGTGAGGTTGGCGGAGGTGGGCGAGAAGTTAACAGCCAGACCTTTGTAATCACTACCTTCAATTTTTGCTATAGCTGTCGTCGTAGGAAAGAATATAATATCCATGCTAGGATTATATCCTAATGAATCTGTAATATAACTATCTTTTTTGGCTGCTACTTTACTGACATCAGCGTCAACTGAATAAGCTGTTTTGGATAAAACTGAAGTTGTGGAGGAATCGCCATCTACTAGAGTAAAATCTACACGAGAATCTTTGCCCGCATTAGAGTCTACAAAATCAGAAATGTTATCATTAGAAGCCCCAACGTTCATAAATACTAGCCCTGTTTGTAGTTCGTATTCGGTTGTGGTAGACTCATATCCAACAGTGTATGTTTTCTTGATTATGAAAAACTTTTCTGTATTATCGAGAGGCCTGTTCGCCAGAAAAACTTTTTGGCTATGATCTTTATAGGAAACTATAGCGATATCATCGAGTATCTTTATGTCGCTAGGAAATTTGCTGCATGTGTCGTCAGAAAAATCTCCAAATATAGAAGAGGCGTTATCACGGTAGGGACTGCTAGTAAAAGCAGAAAGAGGTGTTCTTCCTCTGTTTATAGAGGTTATCCTGTCGTTAAAGTTAGTAAAGCATTCTATTCCGCCGGGAGCCTGTAGAAACAAGTCCATTTCAGAATTTCTCTGCGAAACACCATTAGTCCCTGTCTCATCATTTTGTATGAATAGGGATGTGTTTTGATTTGGTTTACAACTCATTATGCTACTCTGCCATCCTGTTCTCGCTGCCACATTGTGATTGCATTGTCTATCTTGGTTGCCGTGCTTCCAGCGACCGAATCTCCGATAATATTAACCAGCTTGTTAATTGCCTCCTGAGTAAATCCGGGTATCGCTAAACTTCCACTAACATTTACATTGTGTGTTATTTGCATATTTCCAAACTGTGTTGCTATATCCTGTAACGCATTAGCTACAGTATTAAACGCTGACATAGCTTGAGAGACATTGTCTAAAGCCTCCATCAGCGCAACTCTTCCACCGAGAATGCCTCCACCATTTTGTCTATACTGAACTCCATTAACAGAGCCGCCTCTAGCAAATCCGGGAACGTTGCCCTTGTTAACCTGTTTCATGAATCCAGTACCGTGCTTCTTGACGGCAGCGGTACTCATAACAAACTCGCCGGGAGTCAACATAGCTGGCACAGAATCTACAGAACCACCTGAAGCAAAGCCTTTAAACTGCGCCATGGCAAAGTTATCAGCACCTTGAAATCTTTGCCCAAACCCTGTCGCGAAAGCCTCCTTGAGTGCAACCACGTCTGCATAAAATTGAGGATTATAAAGCGCATTTAGTAATCCCTCTGCCCCCGCTTGTGCGCCAGCAAACGATTCTAATGTAGACGCAAATTTACGTTTGGTATTATCGTCCTTTCTAGCCTTTATAGCCGAATGATGAACTCTTCGCTTGTATAGTCCACTATTTTCGCCTGCCTCTTTAACAGCGTCGAAGTTGTATGGTTTGCCCTTAAACGCGTCTGATCTGAATGTAGCCCTGAAAAAATCTGATGGTACGGCAACTGTATCGTCTTGGTAAAGCGCCGGGTTTATGTAAATATTCCCGTCTCCACCCATCGCTATTAGTTGGCCCTCCTTAGCTACGACTCTTCCAAAACTTGCTCCTGCGTGATTCGTATTCGATTTTACTGCGCCATAACGTGTAGCATAATCCTGTAAGCCGGTAATACCGCTAATTGTACTGGGGAAAAGCTTCGCTATTGATCCCGCATCCCCCTGTAACGCCGACCCATAGAGTTTAAGAAAGTTCTTGATTCTGGGGTCTTTTGCTGCTGCATTTTTTTGCTTTTGGTTTAAAAGATCTCCTTTCGCCACGAATGAGCCTTTAAGTAAATTAGTTAAACCTTGTTCTATGAATCCTCCGCCGGCTGCATATACAGTAGAAGCGTTGCCGTTATTTAAAGCACTTAGAGCTCCTACACCAATTTTGTCTACAGCGCTTTTCCTAATAACAAATTCGCCGGGTGTTAACATTGCTGGAACAGTATCTGTGCCTCTTGGCTGGAATACATTACCCCCTTTAGCAAAGCCTCTAACAGGAACAAAACCTCCTCTAGCGGCACCGCCCGCGTTGTCAGCCTCATCAACTGCTGTATTGGTATTGGTTTTTAGCCATTGCAACAGATTTTCCGCAGCGGTCTTCATGGAGGTAAGAGCTTGCAATTGCTGGTTGGCTTCTTGTTCCTCAAGCTTTCTAAGTGCGGCAGCAGCATCCTGCTCTTCTTTATTTAATTGACGAAGGTCGGCAATAAGTTGTTCTTCTTTTGTAGTAGCTTCAAATATAGCTTTTACTAACTGAGGAGGTACGCCCTGTTTTCCGCCCGACATCATTCGGAACTGTTGCTCCATCTGTCTGATTTGAAGGTTTTTAGAAACATCACCACCAGTCATTTTTCCAAATATTGGAACATCTTTAAATTGATCTAAAAGCTTACCTACGGCAGATCTAAACTTATCGGGTATTGCATTTATGTTTCCTGTCTGCAACACTCTTTGCAGGGCTGCAAACTCTTGATTCATTCCTTGTCGCTGTTCATTAGTGGCAAAGGTGAAGTCCTTTACCGCTCCCTGCATTGCTTCACGGGAACTCTTTTCTTTTTCTATCTCGCCCATAACAGCTGCGGCTTCATCAGACCTATCAGCCAAAATCTTAAGCGCATCTTTAGTTCTACCTATCTCGTCCTGTAATAGTTTTTGGGCATTGGCCATGTCTTGATCGCGTTTTACAGCCTCTGTTCCTACCACTGGACCCGCATTATTTCTGGCCTGCTGTATTTGATTAACCCGAGTATTCATTGCCTGACCTCGGGCCGCAAGACCAGCCACATTTACTGGACCACCTATTCCGGCTGCAGCGCCAGCTTTTTGATTGGTTCTTGCTCTAGCCATACGTGCAGTCATTTCTTGGCCAGTAGCTTTTAGTATTCTGTCGATACCTTTGTGTCTGACATCAACCTCGAATTTATACGCATCAATTATCTCTTTCTTGTTTTTCCTTACGGCATCCCCAATAGCAGAAAGAACATTGACATAATCACCTTGGGCTTTAGCTAGTTTTTGTAGTAGCTTTACTTGTTGGCCTACCTCGGAGCCTAATATCTCCGTAGCTTCTTTAATATCTGTGGAGTCAAATCCATCGTCAAACAGCTTTAAGAGTTTTTCTTGCATAGCATCTGAAAGGCTTGTAAAATCTATGCCCACATCGCTGAGCGCTTGTTTTCTCTGTGTGTTACTTAGGTTTTCTCCTGCGAACTGCTCAACCAAACTATCCAAAGCGCCTTCTAATTTCTTGTTCTTCGCTAAACCTGATCTTATACTCTCAGCTATTTCTGGACTGATTTTTCTTGCTGCAGCAAACGCTTCTGGACTAAATCCATCTTTCAAAGTTGCTATAAGACCGCCAACATTTACTTTAGCATCCTGTATAGACCCAGAGAAGCTCTTGACAGCACTATCAATTTGACCCATTCCCACACTTGCCAACTCAAATCCGCGATTGGCTTTATTTATAGCTTGAGTTCTCGCTCTTTCAAGTCTCACTAATTCTAGCTCGGCAGCCTTCAGTGCTTTTAGTTCGCGGATACGCTCTTCTTCTGCCTTCGCCGCCTCTTTGTTTGCTTTATCCAAGTTCTCGGCAGCTTCCTCTGCTTGTGCTGCACCTTGAGTTTTTGCGATTTGTTTCTCTCTAGTTTTTACCAGTTCTTTTTCTGCAGCTGAAAGATCTTCAAAGCTCCTAGTGCCAAAACCGCCACTAGACATAGCTTCATCACGAGCTGAGCCTGAAGCAAGAATTTCTTTTTCAAAGCCCTTCGATAATGTTTGGGTCAACTGGAGTAATTGCGCTTTGTACCTTGGGTCTGCAAATATCTCTTCAAAAGATTTACCAGACTCGCGCATATCTTTGACCATAGTCGATATGTTTTCTCTGACCCTCGCGGCTGCTTCAAAGTTCGCTTTTGCTAACTCTTCTCTAGAATTCGCAAGCTGATCTCTAGCCGCTTCAAACTCTTCGCCCTCAAAAATATTGTCATCGCCAAGCTGTTTAAGTTTCTGTTCATATTTTGCCATCTCTTTATCAGCTCTACTCTGACCAGCGACAAAAGCATTAGTAGCTCTTATGTTTGCGTTAACAGCCTTCATGCCTGTAAGTTGCATCTGTTCGTTCTTTTTTATTGCTGCATTATAGTTGCCTAAAGTTTCGGCAGTTTCTGCTGACGCGCCTACAAAAGCTTCAATAGCCTCCTTTTGTTTAAGTCTTTTTCCCAGTTCATCTGCTTCTTCCCTAGTCTTAATAAAAGCTCCTGCAAACGGAATCATTGCGACTGCAGCAGATTGGAGAGCTCCCAAATAATCCCCCTCCATGAAAGAACTAACCGAATCCATGGCATGACTAATGCCCGTCATATTAAACATCTGTTTGCCGATATTGCCAAAACTTAATGCCTCAGCCTGATTTGCATTGTCTGCAAAACCTCCAAGGTCTTTTATAGCTCCAGCTCTATCAAATGTACCTCCGCCTTCGATGACCCTTTTGGATTCTTCTGCGACAGATTCTGCCAATTCCTTGGCTGCTTCTGATGCCTTAGACTGGAAAAACATTAGTGCTGCTATAGCCGCTGTCACTACTACAGCTAATATTGTGAACGGGCTCGTTAGTATCAATGTCATTGCAGCTTCACCAGCAGTTGCTGAAGTTTCCGCAACTGATGCAGCTACCTCAAGCATTTTTGCATCAATCATTGCGCCAATAGGAACAATCAGCATTCCCAACATACCGGCAACCATAAGTGCTGCACTAGCAGCTTTTTTGTTTGCTTCTGAGAGATTAGTAGATTCTAAAATCATAGGAGCCATAAATGTAGCCATCATAGCGGCATTGCCTAGCCCACCCATGCCTCCTCCAGCGGCTTTCTGAGTTTTAGCGTTTTGAACAGGACCAGTGGCATGAGCCTTGCCACCGCTAAAGCCTATTGGGGTAGATGCTCCTTGAGCAAACTTAGCGGCACCTTGCTGTATTTGGGTTCCAGCTGCCGAAGTCTTACCAGCTGCTTCTTGCATTTTTGTCTTAAGAAGGTCTATGGCTTTTCCAGTTAAATTAAATTTTGCATCTAAAACACCAAGCGGACCTACACTTCTAAGTAGGCCACCTCCAAATTTCTTTGCAGTAGTACCAACCATTGATAGCCCAGACTTGATTTGAGTCATAACGGGCGTAGCGCTTTTTAGCTGGGCAGAAAACGCCGTTAAAGATGGACCTAAAGTCGCACTTCCCATATTGGCAAAATTTCCCATCGCCACCGGAGTCTGTTGACGGGGGTTCGGAGGCACATATTGACTATGCGGGTTGCGTACGCCACCGCCTAAGGCAAAGTGCTGTACACCAGTTTTGTTCATTCTGTTTAGATTGCCATAGCCTATAGACTGGGCTGATGATTTATTTATTACATACTCGCCGGGAGTTAACATAGCAGGAACAGTGTCTACTTGACCACCTTTGTTAAATCCTGTTACATTAACTAGGCCTTGACTAAAAGCTGATTTACCATTTTTTTGAACATAGTTAGCCAGTTTTCTAGGAATCCCCGTAGGTCTAGCTGCCTCACCTTTACTCCTTTTCACTTCCAAAACCTTGGCTGCAGCTATCTGATTAGCTGGGCCTGCGCCATAAAGAGCATTGAGACTGTCTCTATTGGCGGCCACTTCTCCAAATCCAAGGTCAAAGCTAGCCTTGCCTCCACTTGGAATGGCTCCGGTCATTGCCGAAATAACACCTTCTTGTATAAAGCCTTCCAATGACTGCACAGCCGTATCATCTAACATTGATGAGGCTTTTGCTGCAGCAATTTTGCCCTCATTTACTTGAAGAGCCGGTAAAAGATCTAGCAGTCCAGACGCTCCTATCCGTGTTGATGCCTTTCCAACACCAGAGGCTATGGCGTCCATAGATGCGTCTGTGATAATATTAGCGAATTGCCCGCCTTGTAGCTTTGCTGGCTGAGGTGCGGATATTGGATGTGATCCGGGGCCTATCTTAAAAGGAATAGTCTGACCTGCAATCAGCTTCGTATCTCCACCAGTATACTTCTTCGCAAGTCCACTTTGGACGTTGGTGGGAAGCTGGCTACCCATAATTACTTGTTTACCTTCAAATCCACCTCCTTGGTATGTGGTAGCGGTTCCTATTGGAAGCATTATTGCTGCCCCAGCAGCGTTAGGTACAGGTGCCATTGTTAGAGGGGGGATATTGACTGCTTTCTTAGTGGCAGCACCCTTCTTTTTCGATACAGTTGATGCGGCGGCGACTTGAGGCGCTCCCCTTCCAGCTGTACCGTTTGTGTACTTATTTGCTTTAGCAAGATTTTCAGCCCCAATAGACTGTACACTGCTTTTCTTAATTACAAACTCGCCCGGACTAAGCATTGCTGGCACAGTGTCTCTATTGCCACTTCCGGGGACTAAGCCTCCTCTATTGAAACCATATATCTTGCCACCTTCATTCTTGCCGGTAAGCCCAGAAAATCTACCAATTGCGGGAACAGCAATCTTACCTAACTGGAACGCTGCCAAAGCCGTCATGATAGGCAAGAGGGGCTCTAGAGCATCTACTACATTTAGTATAGCCTCTGCAAACCTAATAGCCCCTCTAGCTAAAGTCTGGAAAGTGTCACTACCAGCAATATTACGTATTGTTTTATCAAACTCTTCTTTGAGTTTCGCAAAGGCGTTGCCCAAACCCAGTTGTGCTGTAGCAGCATCTCTCGCTGTTGACCCAGATGAAAGATTGGCTAGAGCAAGAGCTTCTTGTGTTGTGCCAAACTGCTTCAACAATGGAATAACTTTACCGACCTGCCTAAAACCACCAAGCTGCTCAACAACCTCTTGGAATCTAAAGTCGGTGGCAGATAAACCAGCGAGACCTATTTGCAACCTTTTAATTGCTTCAAGCGGACCAACAAACTCACCCTTTGCATTTCTAAGCTCTATACCAAGTTCTCTAAGTTGCTCAACAGTCTCAGTTCTTTGAATACGAGTAAAAATAGTTCTAAACCCAGTCGCAATAGTCTCTGCGGTTTCACGAGTTGTAGATCTGACCGAAGTGAACAAAGCTATCAGCTCATTAATTTTACCGCCAGCAGATTCAAACACGCCCCCAGTTCTACGAACCGCAGAAATCAAGTCAGCAGATTCAACAGCAAAGTTCTTAGAAACTGTATTGATTGCGTCCAAAGACTTTTCAAGAAACGCTAGGTCTCCACCTGTAGCTCTAGCCTCACTCCTAAACTGTCTGAGTATAGCAATCGCACCTTCAGTAGTATCAGCTAGATTGTCAAATGTTGCGCCCAAGTCTGTTTTGGCTAATATAGATAATGCCTTTTGTGTCTTACTAGCAGAGAAGCCTGCTTGAGAAAGAGTTCTCGCCACATTAAGTAGTTCACTAGAAGAAACCCCAAGACTTGTAGATAGCCTACCAACCTCAGAAGTCAGACTCTTCATGCCTCCCATAGTCTTGCCGGTAACCTGACTTATCTTTAAGAGTTCTTTCTCAAAATCTACAGCTCTACCAAACGCCTCAGTTATACCTCTAGCCAAAGCTAAGAAAGCTCCAGTAGCAATAGTAATAGACGCAAATCTTCTTGCTGCTGCACCAAGAGCAGATCCAAGACTACTTGCCGATCTAGAGGCGGTCTTTAAATTAGCACTAGCTGTTTTAGCTGAGTTAGCGACATTCTGTACTTGTTTATTAGCGTTAGCTAATGCTTTAGTATTTATTGTAGGGTTAATAGTTATGTTTGCTTGCGAAAGCTGACGACGTACCTGCGTGATAACCTGACGGGTATTCGTAGGTGCTTGCAACTGCATTTGTGCTGTTAGTACAAATTTGCCTGCCATTTATCAACCTTTCAATAAAAAAATAGGGGCAGCACGATACCTTAGTATTTTGCTACCCCTTTTTAAGACTGTCCAAAGTTATATACACAAAAACTATGTAATTTCTTCAGTCTTTTTGGGTCTACCTCTTTTTTTAGGTTTTTCTGCAACTTCTTCAGTTTCTTCGTCAGAAGCTTTCTCCTTAGTTGGAACATCTACTGGTTTACCATTGTCATCCAAGAATGGACTGAATGAACCGGCAACTGTCCCTTCTTCATCAACTTCTTCACCATCAATGTTTATGAAGTAAATATCTTCAGCGTCTCTATTCTTATATCCCTCATCAGTTTTATAAGCGATATACCTACCATCTTCATTGATTAATCTTTCTGTGCCGTCATCATCTAAAGAGATTAAGTGCCCGTCAGAGTTAATCAACTCATAGTTATCGTTAGCAAACTTATATGTCGATAAGAATTTATTTTCCTCAAGAGTGTCATCATAATTAGGATCTAATTCATATATCAAACCTGCTAGCTTTGAAGCAGCTTCTGCCGCGAATGGCTCGGCAGCACGTTTATCATACTCCTCTTGATTAGCAAAGAAAGGTCCTGACTGATTTTCTTTTAGGATACAAAGACTGACCAATGCATTAAATCTAGCATTGTCTGCTTGGCCTTCAACAGTGTTCGCATCGAGCATAGTCCTCTCTGCTACAAGAGATCTAAACTTACCTCTTGTCTTTCTGAGGTCTAATGCTGTTCTTCTGGCTTCCTTGAGAGGGATACCGCCCGACCTAAGAACTTTCTCTAAACCTATTAGCTGGTCCATGAGCTTTTGTTCTTCTGTTTCTTTTTCATCATCCCACAGTCCCTGATCTCGCATATACTCGTTGAGTTTTTTCTTAAGCACAGCGCCGCTGTCTAAAGCCGCCCTAAATGCTTTGTTATAGCTGATCTGAGAATCTCTATATTCTTTGACTGTTGGCTTTTTGACGTAGACAACAATATCGTTTCCATCTCCGTCTTGTCCTGTAAATAGGCCTTCTCTTTTGTCTTCTTTAGCCATTTTCTTCTCCTTCTTTTCTGCTAACAACTGGTAGTGTTAAGCTGTATTTTTTCCAATTAATATCGTAATTAACAAACTCCGCTTTAAGGTTTCTCATTTGAGCATTTCCTCTGTCCAATATTTGAGATCTGGCTTCTTCAAATATCTTCTTAAGCTCTGACTGTTCTGGAGTTAGTTCTCCATCAGACTCCCAAAGGAATCCAAAACTCTTCTCAATAGTATCAAGAGCTCCAATCATAGTAGTCTGTATCTTTTTCCTAGAAATCTCATAAAGTCTTGTTTTTGAAATTTCTTTATACCTTTCCTCCCTCTTTGCCTTCAAGTCTAACGACTGTCTTAGCAGGCTGTTATAATCATCCATTTTTCATCACCTTCCTCCTTTAAATCTATCAGCAACTGCTTGCTGTCTTTGCATCTGAATATCCAACTTAACGTCGGGCATAGCTGTATGTTTTAGGTCTTCTCCTTCTGTTTGCTTAATTCTGTTTTGTCTTTGTATAATTGTTCCTCTAGCTACAGGGTCATTTATATCGAATATTTCGCCTGCCTCTTCTGCTGTATTGGCCATTACAAACATCTCGCCTGAATTTTTGATTTTGTCATTAGAGGTCAACGCTTCAACTTCACGTTCTTTTCTTTCCCTCTTTGCCTTACGCTTCTGTGCCACAAACCATCCATCGAGAGCAATATCATCTTCTATGATTTTTTCATTGGGGTGTTCTGGATGCTCTAATACATTATCATACATCCTACTATAAGCGACAAGCCTAGCTTGAGGAGCTGTTATCTCTATAGCGGGTTTACCAAAAAGATCACAGCCTCCAGTCTTAAACAATGTCCACATTCCTTTCCACTCATCACATCTAGCTATCTCTCTTGTGTTTTCTAAACTTATAGCGTTTTTAGTATAATAGTTAACAATTTTAGGTATTGTTAGAGAAGACCAGTCGTAGAGCTTTCCGTCTCTTGTCTTGACGGTTTGAGAAATTATCCACTGTGTTCTGGCTAGCTCTGCCGAACCCTCACAAGTTAGATGCTTTAGTGACGACTTTTTAGATATTGTTTTAGACCACTTCTTTTCCAAGCTAATAGCTTTTCTTTTTAGTCTATTAAGCTCTTTTTTATTGTAGAAACTTTTAAAGGCTTGGTACTTAGTTTCCTCTACATCTTTTTTGATTTTCTCGATCTCCCTGTCATCCAGAGGGCTCCAATACCCATACTCTATAAGTATAGGCATTATTTCAGACTCTACATACGAACCCTCTCTGTAGGACTCTTCATACGCTTCGTCATATATTTGATATGATTCTTCAATGATTGCGGAGTCAGGTTCATATATATATAGAAAGAGGCCGTCACGAGTTTTATAGCTCATGCGACCTCTTATAATTCTATATAATAATTTTTCGATACGCGCGTCCGCCATATCACCTTCCTCATATCCTAGCCTTGTGCTCGCCGCTTTATCCTAAAGTGTACGACTGTCGCACGATCAAAATAATTATGTTCTAGATCCTGATTACGCATCTACTGTGGCAGATTCTACCACTTTCAAATCGTTAAATGTTGAGTAAGAGTAAGTAATACTTGCATTACCACCGCCAGTGTCTCCACCAGAGTATGATACTGAAGTTAACTTATTCTTAGTTCCAAGGTTCAAAAATGTTCCAGCATTATCAGCGATAGTAATAACCTGATCTGTTAGGTTTTGGGCATCGCCCGAAACACTAATCAAGTCACCACTAGTTGCAATAACTTCAAATTCAGAAGTAATTTCAAACGGGAACGTTGCATACTTATAGTAAGGCCCAAATCGACCCAACTCTAAGATGTTTTCACGACCAAAATCAGCACTAACGCTAATATTCTGGAGGTGAGCGTCAACTGCACTTGTTTTAGTACTACCCGTAATAGAAGTCGCAGGAGCCTGTCTAACAACTTCCGCAGGGAGGTTAGTAGATGCAGCTGCAGCTGCGGGAGATGTAGGATCAATTTCGACCCTAACACCAGCATACCGTCTTTGAAGACCGGAAGCCGGAGTATCAGTACCATCAATAGCTGTAGCTAAGTTATTGACCCACATACCTGCAGTACCAGTATCGTTAACATAAGTTTTCTTGGCAGATGATGCAACATTAGCATTATTCCAATATTTGTCATTACCAACCAAGGTAACAGATGTGGTAGCATTACCATCTACTGGATAAGTCCAAGAACAGCTACTTACGTACATTCCAGAACACCAAACAACACTCTTAGCTGCGGTTGAGGCGACACTACTTGCGGTGTCGTCATATATAGCTAAGTAAACATCTGACTTGACAGCTGAGGCATCTACGACGCCGGCTGCAGCTGGACTAGCTCCAACAGCAAGACTATAGAGACCTTTTCTACCGTCAATCAATTTTTCAATAGTGACTTCTACTTCGGCAATTTCTTCTGAGTTTTCGTATATTTCAACTTGGCCCAGTTCAAATGCCTGCTCTAGACTGAAGTTAGTGTTAATCCCAACGGATTGAACACCTTTAGCAATATGAGCAGCAGCGGGCGTAACACCCGATGGCACAATCGCTACAGCTTGGCAGGCATAGAAAATTCTATTATTTGCCATGATTTAAATCTCCTTGTAATATACATGTATATATTTATCTATCTCTGGCTTGGTTACTATTATATACACAAAAAATCGAAAAGAAAGCTAGATTGCCTTAACTTCTGTGCCGAATCTTACTGTTCCCATATAAAGATTAGGAGCTATTTCTGTTATTTGAGTAGCTCTTGTGTCCCCTATGTAACATTTTCTATATCTAAAGTTATAAGAAGTGTCCGATGTGTTTGGTGCCTCATCTACAAGCTGAGGATATAAACCGCTAGGCAAAGCATTTTCATTAAGCTCCCCTCTGTAATTTAGGGGGTATACTCCAGATAAAGCAATTTTATTAGTATCAAACATCCATATAGCTCTATCATTCTGAAATGATATTTGGTCTATTAGGTTGTTGCATTCCCAATGAGTCTCTGCTATTACATAGAACAACATGTCTGAATTGACGAACTGACCGCCTCCAAGTTGATAACCATTGAAGGATTTATTTGGTATGGTTTCCACAGCAATCGCAGGTAATTGAACTCTGGTCTGACCGAGCTGAGCCCAATCACCAGAGCCAAACTGGGTAAAGGTACTATTGTCTAAGCGTGAAGCTCCCTGCTGTATTTGTCTAAACCAAGGCACTCCCTCTGCAGGAATAACATTAACCCATTTATGGGAATACTCTAGCTTTACTTCGCTTGTTGTTGAAATAGCGGTATCTAGAACCACTCTGCCGTCAGGATAGTTTATATGGAATGGTTGTTGAATATTGCCAGTTGCCCTGAAGGTTCCTCCAATAAAAACACCAGATATTTGTATGGGTTGCTCTGGATTTTGAACCCCTGTTTCCCAGACCCAATTACTTCTAAACCCCTCCCAGACCTGACCATCGTTATAGTTAGGATCTTTGACAGCTCTTAATTTATGCTTATCTCCCCCGTATAATCCAGTCTCTGGGATTTGAACACTATAAAATCCACCAAGATCAACAAGACCCCAATCAAAAAACATTATAAAGTTTTCTAGTAGCAGGTTAGAAAGTGTGGCGTCTTGAGTGTTTTCTACTCTTTTCAAATGTTTATAGTCTGCGTCTGCCATCTTATATGTACCTCGCTATTATAGACATTATCTCATCGTTTGTAGATTCAATTGATTCTGTGATAAAGTTATTACCTGCCGTTCCGGAGAATTGGCTATCAACCTTATATGGAGAATTATAATTAAGTTTCATTGTAGCTTGACCACTTCTACCAGTGCCACCCTTATATTTTACCCCATAGGTAGCTACAATAATTGTATCACCCTTCAGTAAGAGCCAGTCTAGCCAAGGAAGTACCTCGCCTTTTTCTGTAACTACATTACTGCCGGGCAAAGACAAAACGTTCATATAATCTGTTGGCTGTGCCGTAAGAGTTATTCCTCCTTTTAGCGTTCCCCTCCCTGCGCTTACAGGTATAACTGTCATATCAACAGAGCTGACAACCTGCTCTATAATCGCTGTAACAACATCTGCTCCAGACGGAATACCAAAATCTGCTCTGAGTTTTCCGCCGGAAAGAGAAGAGATGGCTGGGTGCGAAGACATGGCAGATCTTATGCTCTGTCTTATAGGATTAATAGCTTTGACTTTCAGTTTAGAAAAGCTCTGATTAGCCTGTCGAGCAATTTCTCGCAGTATCATATTTTCTATCTGAGCATCAGACTCTAATATTTTAAAAGATGGAACAAAAGACATTATGAAGTCCTTTGCCAAAATGTGACTGCATACTTTTCGGGATTTTGTTTAAATCCTTGTGGGTAAGAAGATCCAGATCTAACATATCTCATAGTATGATAGTTATCTATATTTCCATAGCTTTTGGGTATAAGATATTTAGCTCTTTCTAGCTTTGGCAAATCTTGCATATTGCATATGGTTTGTATTGAACCTTCTGGTAGATCAACAGCAAAACCAACATTATACCACTTTGACGGCTCCCAATATATGCGAAGTTCAATCTCTTCTTCGGTCTCTATTGCCTTGTATCCAAGTCCATCACAAGACGGACACGGCATACCTCTACCGAAAGGATAAGGACCGCCCGGCTTATAAACACTAACTGATCTAGTTCGCGTACCCATAGTGTCTAAGTAGCAGTTTGGACACTGCTCTTTTTTTTCTGGATAAACAAGCCTGACAGTTCTTTCAAAAAGCCCAACAGCCTCATTATATATATTAAATACCCCTGTGGGAATTACAATAGGCATATTACACCGTTATAAAAAATACCTTTGAACTACTACCGCTTGCTGCTCTAACGTAAATTGTTGATGGGTCTATAACAGGAACTACAACACTTTCTCCTGCAGCCAAAGGAAATCCATCTGTGGTATCTGCAGAGTCTGCTGTTACTGTAGATATTCCAACATACACGGCAACGCTATTTCCGGAGGCCGCTACAATTTGAACGCCTCTCTTAGCATGGACATGTGTTGTTGTAAGTTGGGCTGCACTGGTTCCAATGCTGCTTTTTCTTCCTGTGGCAAAACTTGGTACTGCTGCCATTTTAATCCTCCTTATGCACTATAGGTATTATAATCATCAAACCTGTCTTTTAGGTTATCAAAAATTGTTGTTATTGTTTGATCTATTTTTGCTGAGCTGATAGGTGGATCTAGAGTGTGATTAGAATCAATCTTCTGAGCCGATGTCAAGCCTCTAGCTCCGCCGACACCGACAACACCCCTGCCGCCTTTGGGCTGGTCGTCACCACCTACTACCTTTTGAACTACATCAATCGCCATTTTAAATCTCCTTTATTAGTTTTCAAATATAGTACCAGAACGACTATATCCGTATTGGAACTGTGTATTAACAATAGAGCTTCCGGGGCTGTAAGGTCCAAGAACAGCTTGACCATGAAGGCTATTAGTTGCTTTATATGTATTCATTAAGTCTTCAAACTTAGAACATAAATCTTTATACATTATATTCAAACTTCCTGTTACGCCTCTAAGGTCAATAGCAGAAGGACCATCTTTGAGCATTAGAGAGTTTGCAGCTTCTGTCTTTACTTCACTACCAACAATTATGCAGGCAGCCTGATAAGCTGTCAAAACAGTAAAATCTGTATCAGTGTTTGTCACCGGATCTGGGCTAATGGAACTATCGCCAATATCTACGGTGTAAGTGTAGCTAAAATCTGCTTGGTCATTCACCTTATACGCTGCGACAGCAATGATTTGCTTAAGTCTAGCGTCGGCGTACTTTGAACTATCAAGGTCACCAATCAAGGTTCTGACAAAAAGAACCAAATCTGTTGTCCAAGCCATTTTACTGCCCTTTCATAAAAAATATACTACTACACATACATATACACAAAATCAGGGCGTAAATAGGGAAAATTAAAACACGTCTAAATAAAAGTCACCAAGTTCATGATAATCTTCATACCCTAGACAGAAGTTACGACGATTTTTAATTGAAGTATCCCCAGAATTATTTACGGTTCCATTCTCCGATTCGCTATAAGCGATAGCTGTTATGTTTGGAATACTCATGCTATTCGTGCCACTGACAGAAGATCCAATCGCAGTAGCTACAATATTTGATATAATCTCACTGTTAGATATAGTACCATTGGCGGAAGAGCCTATGGCAGTTGCGACAGCATTTGGAATACTCATAGAGTTTGTTCCGGCAGCAGCAGAACCTATGGCGGTAGCGACAACGTTAGAAATAGGAAGGTTATTACTGAATGTTCCTGCTGCAGCAGATCCTATAGCTGTGGCCTGCACGCTAGGTATACTCATAGAGTTGGTTCCACTAGCGGAAGAACCGATAGCGGTAGCTTCGACATTACTTATAGTAATATCGGATACACCCCCATCATCAGCATAGGTGAGCGATCCTATAGGGCCACCGGAGTAAACCATTTTTTACCTCATTAATCTTCGATAGCCAAAGCACCTTTGACTGTTATGTTTGGATTTGTCGCATCAAACACGGAAAAATCTACACTATAATTTTTAATATCATCTAAAGTGGTTTCTGACTCAAGTGCAGTCTCTGCGGAAATAACCAAAGCAACGACCGTCTTTACCCAAGTGAGAAGTTGATTAATATAATTAAGTCTATTCGTCAACCCTGTGTTTCTGGCCTCCTCAGCAAGTGCTATAAAAAGCTCTCTTCTAAAAGATGGATAGTATCCCTCTATGTAAAAGTTTGCCTGCTGAGATATAGTATTATTTTTATTCTCTCTAGCCGGCTGAAGCAGATAAGCCTCAAGATTAGACATGTAGGTAGCAAGTGCGGCCTCTAAGTCTTCTTGCGAAACGCCATCTACTTGAATTCCCCCATCCCTATATAGGGTAGAAGACATACTGCCACCCGCTATAGCAACTATAGAGTACAAGTTCTGTTCTGGTGAAACTTCTACAAAAGCCATTATCTAATCTCCTCAACTTCTAAAAACGGTTTCCCACCATTGTTTGCAACGAGAGTGACTTCAGAATCTCCGTCGTCTTGGTAGGTATATAATGTAATAACATCATCGACAGCACACTCCTTTATAAAGCTTGTTTTTGGAGCAGGCCTTTTGTCATAAGCAGAGGAACCCATTGTCCAGTTAGCCGCAGTCCCAATTTTGTAATAATCAAGAGCACCTCCGTCCGGCGTTATTCCAATCATAACAACTGCAGCCGAGCAGCAATTGTCCAAGCTAACATACTTGATATACCCAGTTATTCTGTAAAGACCAGCTCTTTTAATTACTATCTTATTATTGCTATGGTCTGCATCAGCGCCTCGCTCAATAGTATCTTCGTCAAAAGTCACTTGTGTTAAAGTTTTATTTGATATTGTTTGCTGACTAGTTTGAGTGATCGTAGCAACATGAGGCTTGATACCTTTGCCTACCTCTGCCCATATATAGTCATTGGCGCTGCTAGGATTTCTCATGCACTGCAGCTCGACGAAATCGCCATACAGGAATAACTTCATTGTAGAAGCAAGCGATCCTCCTTCGCTTACAAAATCACTTCCGCCAGAGGAAATCGTCAAGGCGTTTGCGTCATTCGTCATCTTTTTGATCAAGTATCTAAGACCCAAATACGTTGCTCCTGCAGTAGGCAACGTCAAAGTCCAAGCAGAAGACGTGTCACAAAGAATTGTTGAGTCATTATCATCAGCCGTGTAAGTTCCGCTTTTTATAACGTAATCTGCGCCCTCCATCCTTGAAGGCGAACCACAAAAAACAGTGGATGTACCAGCTAGAGTTATTGCATTATTTGAATTGTTTGAGGAAATTATTGTGGCTCTAGTTAAAGTATCGCTACCCGAATCCGGGTCGGTTACAAGACCAATACCAACTTCCCAATTGTTACCACTCTCAATAACATAGTAAGTATAGTTTCCATCTCCTACTCCTGCTGCAAAAGTTTGGTAGCCATCTTCTGCACCGGCAAGAGTTATTGTGCCAGTTCCAGTAGTGGTGGTAGTCTCCTTGACTCTATCTCCGACTTTGAAATCATAATTATTTGAAGCGGTCGGAGTTTCAAACCAAGCTTCAGAAACAAGATTAGTTTCGCTGGCACTACCTCCACTAGCTCTAACAAACCTAATCCTTAGATCACTATAGTCGGTGATAGCATTGGCTTCAGACGAACTTAGAGTAAAGGTGTAATTAACAAAGGAAGTAGTCAATGAAGAATTGGTGGCCGTAGCTATTTGCGTACTTCCTTGACGTAGGGATACCGTCAGGCTTGGTATACCATAAGAGCCCGATGGATCACTACCCTTTGCTCTATAGTGAACTATATGGCTGCTAGAACTTTGAGGATCGGGAATATCACTTAAGCCAACCTCCATAGTGTCAGACGAGCTAGAGTCATCCGTAGAGATAACATAGTCACTGTCATTCTCTCCGTCAGCCTCGTCTATGCTCTGGTATAAGTTGCTACCGCTTCCGGCTTGGTTTACCCATGAACCGGCTGATACATCTGAATCTGGTCTTGCGTATTGAGTCATAGTTTATCCCTCAAAATTAGCTTTCGGTTATCTTAATCTTAAAACCTGTAAGGGTTAATGTTGCTCCATCTGAAACTGCCTGTGTGCTTCCTAGATCCCAGTAGCACAGAACGTTGTTATTTGCATGCCCACCGCTACCGCCGGCATCATCTGTTATAATTGCATATCTAGCATTTGCTATTGCTGAACCGCTGGCAGTCCATGCGCAGTCTGGCACTGTGATTTGTCCAAAGTTACTGGTATCGTCTTCAGCGATAAGGAAGCCTGTGCCTCTAGCCTTGGTTAATTCTCCATAACTGCCACCAGTAGATTCGGCTGAACTTACATCACTAAACGTGTTTGTGTTATCGCTAAGGCTAGCTGAGCTTGTTAGGAGGTGAACATAAAAATTAGTAGGTTCGTCTTGAGCTCTGAAAGCCATAGACAATATAATCTTTTTGCCTCTATTTGTCATTCCTGCCATAATTATTCTCCATTTGTAGGTAAACTATACTCTATATTATATACACAAAATACATAAAAAAACCGCCTCACTATCGAAATAATGAGACGGCTTATGGATATAGTGCCTAAAATTAGAATGAGCCAGCGATAACTCGTCTATTGTCAAGAACACCAAAGCCAATTTCGGCCCAACCGTAATACCCCTGACGCTGATGTCTGTGAAGAGCTTCGTCTTCATAAACTTCAACTTCTTTCTTAACAGGCATTACAAAGCTGTCGTTGCTTGCTTGGTCGATACCAATAACAAGTTCAACGTCGCCATTAGGTCCGAGGCTACCGCCAAGATCGTCATCAAAGTATGTTTGATACTCTTGATTTGTGCCAAACTCGAACAAGTCGTGTAGGTTGACACCGAATAGGCGAGTAAGAGGGGCACCATCGTCAGCTGCCACGTAGATTTCACGACGTGAAACTTCGTCAAGCTGATCAACACCCCAGTTGCGAATATCTTCAATAGCTTCTGGAGACATGTACAAGTCAGTCAAACGACCATTAGCAGTAACGCTGTTACCGCCGCCGTTTCTTCTCATAACAGTCTTCATGAGCGATACAAGACGCTTAGTGAACTGACCAGCAGCTGCATCAGCATCGTATACCAAGATATTTCTGTCAACAGCAGCGGCTAGCAATGTATGCCATCCGTCGTCATTGATTTTCTTTACAAATGATGCTTCCAAAACTTGCATTGCGCGAGCAATAACGTTCCAGTTAGCTTCACGGGCATACTTCAGCAAGAAGTCAATCGAGCTGGTAATTCCGTAAGTGTTAACCATGACGTAATCGCCTTCGACGCTACGTTCTGGAATACGACCATGACCGGGATTAGTATAAGCAACATGCTCATTTTCTGTCCCCGGAGCAAGTAGGTCGAGAGGAAATTCAGGTGTTGCACCCGGTTCAAGAGGCATAGCTTCATAAATAGAAGTAACCACATCACCAAATAATACACCTTTACGTAGTGGCAATTCTAGCGCTTTAGCGATTTCTCGCTGAGCTTCAATAGCCACTGCTTTATCAGAACTGCCAGATTGTTTTAGCAGAGCGATAAAATCTTCAGAAGGACGTTCTTTCATATTCATCTTTATATTCTCCTTATGAGGTTGTGGTTTATTAGATAATAGTTGTATTACCTGAACCGTACGGTACGTAAGCCTGAGCACTTGGTAGATCAATTTCGACCTTGGCATATCCATCTTCGTCTATTCCAGACAAGAATCGACCAACAATTGGCACCATGTCTTTGAAACTTTCACCTTCAGCGATCGCGCTTTGTGAAACATTACCACTATGAGCTAAAAATGCCGGTCTACCAGCTAAGCTAGTCGTAACACCTTCAATAGCATTAGTAACAACAGTTCCCTTACGAAGAATAGTAACTTTACCACCCTTCTGAACTTCGTCTTTGTGTTGGTTAATATGTTGACGGGTGAGGTCAAGATTAACCATATCATTAAGCAAAATACCCATAGGCACAACTCGTGCTCCTGAAGCAGCGTAAGTAACCAAGGCAGAACCTTGATCCATTGCTGCACCACTACCACCAGTGCTTAAAGAAACCACACCACCTCTAGTAGCAACTTCGTTCATGAAGAAGCTAATATCAGTTTGTACTTCATTTCTATCTGATTTAAGAGCCATTATATCTTTCTCCTTTTAATTACTTATTAAGGTTAGCAGTTGTTTTAAGAAGAGAGCCAAACCATTCACTTGCAGTCGAACGTAATTCCGTAGATGGGTCAAGATCGTCAGAGGCTTCAGCCATTGCGATATCTTCCTGAACTTCTACTTCTTCTAATTCTTCAGCGCTAGCTTCAGCTTCGTCAGTTTCTTCATCAAGAAGTTCTTCTTCGGCTTTGACTTTTTTAGTCATTGCAGCTGGAGCTTCTTCTTCATCTTCTTTTTTATCCTTCTTTGCAAAAGGATTCTCTTTCTCGGCTTTTTTGTACATCTTGGCAACAACAAACTCGAAAGTGCTGTCGTCTAGATTTTCAAACTGAGCTAGAGTTTCTTCAATCTCTTCTTCTTCAATACCAGCTTCTTTAAGGGAAGCAATTCTTCTTTCAAGAGCTGCTGCTTTTTCGATTTCTGCAATCTTAGCAACTGCTTCTTCTTTGGCAACTTCGGCAACAGAAAGAGCTTCTTCAACTTCAGCTAATTTAGCTAAGGCTTCTGTGGCTTCTTCTGATTTTGAGGCAATAGCCTCATCTTTAGCAGAGATGGTCTCTTCAAACTTTTTCAATTGAGCTTCAATTGCTTCGGCCTTTTGAGATTCCATTTCTTGCTTCATAGTTTCGTTGGTAAGACGGGCTTCGCTTAATTCAGCCTTTAGATCTTCCAACTGTTTCTGTAAAACATCGGACATATCAGTCTCCTTTATTGATGAAACAGTAATGAATTCACTTTTACTTTCACTAAAACTTTTGTTGTCATTAAGTATGACACTTCGAGGATTAGCAGGTTTAGAAACCAAGCCCTTGCCAGAGAAAGATATATTTCTTAATAATCTACCTACCGTGTAACCCTCATACTTTCCTGTTCCCCCGTAAGCTCGAAGATGTTTCGACAAAAATGCCGAGGCTTCCTCTCTCTTAACAACCTTGAATTCGCCTTGTGAATCCTTTAAAGCGTAATCAAAGTTTGGGAACAAACATTCCATGGACACAAACCACTTACTTCCTTCTTCTATTTCCTCTACTATTGTGTTCATTCTTTCTCGCAGTGATGGGTCACTCCAAGATTTGTAGAGAACAGCGTTTGTAATTATATTAAATTCTTCAGGACTGCCAGCTTCTTCCCATTCTGCTTGGCTCTCCACTACGTTTCCGTCGAAGTCAACAATATAATTTCCAGTAATGTGGCCAATTATATCAGCCTCATTGTGCATATAGTTGAACTGTTTATCTTCAGGAGTTGAACGAGCGTTCCACATTTCTTGTGCATCAAAAACGTCGTCATTCTTGTTCCAGCCAGTACTGACTAAAACAGAACTAAGATAATACAGGTCTATCTGTTCTTTGTTTTCTGCCTCAGCACCCATAAACGAAAGAGCTACTTTATTATCACTCTCAAGTTCAGATGCAGTAGCTTCGATTAGGTCTTCTTTGGACATAACAGGCGAGCAATACGCAACCGTATTACTATCTTGTATAACATCCTGAAGGCCGTCTTCGATTTCTTGTGCATAAACTTTCATTTTATTATTCTCCTTAGATTTAAATACACAAAAAAGCGGATTAATTACTTTTTTTGCACTAAAACTAAGCAAGCGCTGCAAAGGTCGAAGCATAGATGTACCTCATTTCATCAATGTTTGGTTTTCGTTTTTGGTTTTTTACAAAAGAAGCTACAGCCTCTTGAACATTATTTTTGAAACTAGCTGATGGTTTTGTGTTAGTGTCTATAATAGACTTTATTACAGATTCATCAATATCCATAAACGGCTCCATACCTGTTAATATGCAAAGCTTAAGATATTCCAGTTGGTCAAATTCGTTTTTAGTTAGGCTTCTAGCGTTCTTTTTCTTAAAGTGATTTAAAGCCATTGGAGCAACAAGCTCGGCAATAGTTTTCTGTGATTCATAAGCCCAAAGAGTTACGGCAAGAGAGTCTCCAGATCTAGGCAAAACTCTTTTCTGTTTTCTCGGACGAGTATCTCTAGAATTTAGAGGTCTTCCGCCTTTTGGATCTACTAAATCAGGCTTTTTTTCTTGTGGAGGCTGTTTAGATTTTTCTTCAAGCTTATTAATCTCGTCAACTTCTGACGGAGGTAATCCTAACCCGTTTAGATAAATGTCTTTATCTATTATATCTTTAGTTAGGGCTATCTTGGCGATGTCGTCTTTATGTTGAGGATTATGATAAGGCCCTGCTTTCTTTGGAGATAAGGCATCATTAACTCTAGCTCTTTCTTCTCTTCTCACTCGTATTTTCTCAATAGATGGTAATTCTCTAAATCTTTCAAGAAGTGTCTCATGAGATATGATATCTCTATCCGCTAGCTGAACCAATAGCTGTTTCTGAGCGGCTTCATCCGAAAGAATAATAGAGTCGAAATGTATCTCTGCAGGAAACCTAAATCCCATAGCTTTTTGTACTAGCTTGATTTCGTGTTGCCAGAATTGCTTTAGAACTTCTCTTCCATACTCTAGTCTTTCAATTAGAGTTTTTAATGATACGTAATTATTTGTATATCCTCCACTCGCTCCTGCCGCGCCGGTAAGAGTTGGTGGGATTCCAAGACCGGCATAAACGCTGGTAAGAACTGGTTGGTATTTCTCTGAACCTAAGAACTTGTATACCTGAGTACTACTTTCTTTGAAGTCAATTTCTGGACCCCAAACTAAATCCATTGTACCTCCGCCAACATTGCTAGCCAAGATATCTCTTAGTTTGTTGATCGCCGCCTTGGTAGGAATGATTTTGTGATCTAGATCACCGATCCTCCAAAGTCTTACATTTGAGATTGCTCCGTCTAGTGCCGCCAGATCCGCAAGCTTCATCTTCTCTAGCATAATAATGTCATCAAGAATGGCATAGATCATAGGATTTGCCCACATGTTCCAATCGTCTTTCTTGTAATGGAACATCATTACTTTTTCTCTATCAAGAGGTATTTCTCTTTCCCCTCCACTAAACTTTTTAAGCATTGATGTTGGGAGAGGTTTATTATTACCCTCTCGACCATTATACATTAAAAGAGAGTTGACTGTTGTCTTTGATACTTTGAGCACATACTCTAGGTCACCTGTGAAAGCTGCGGTCTCGCTATTCTTTACCGATACAGCTAGCGGGTTTAGAAAATCATACTTCCATGGAATCTCGCGTTTCGATACAGATATTTCTTCTATCTTCATATCTGCAGCAGCGCTACTTCTTTTTAGCTCGGCTTCTTTTTTCTTGCTAATCTTTGCCGTTCTTCTTTTTGCTATAACGTTGCCGCACCTGTAAAGATAGTTTAAGAATCTTTCGGAGCGATCTAATCCGCCAACCTGCTCAAACCACTTTCGATAAAATCTTTCGATAGATTTATTGGGATGCACTAGTGTGAGGCCCTGAGAAGCAAAGTCTCCCATTAGGTCGATAACGTTTCTTACAATACCAACTCTATCGTAGGCCTGCATACACATCTTCATTATTCTTTTTTGCTGTTTAGGTACAGCTTCGCCCGGACGAAACGCATTGTAGTCATTTCTATAGAAACTTGGGCGAACAGAACGAGATGACTCAACGTCTATAAAAGTTCTATTGTCGTAAGCGTATGATTTTTGTATTCCGTCATAGGCATGAACATTGTCAGAAGACTGTTGATAGGCCTTGCTTTTCTCTAAATCATCAGACCATGTTAAGTAAAGATCGTCGGACATTTGCATTACCTCTCTAAGCAATAGTATTGATAGTTGTATTCATAACAATATACACAGTATTAGTATATATTGTCCATATTTTCAGTAAACCAAGAGGGTCCTCTGTACATTGGACCGTCTTCTTTATTATCAATAGTATTGGACTTTTTAGCAAACCCACCATAATGGTCATACGTTTGTACTGTTTTCTCTGTTGACATTTGTCTAGCTGACATATTCGCCATAATCAAAGAGGAGTAACGGTCTTTGCGTAATCTTCTCTTCCTCCCCGCCGCAACTTTAACTTCAGGAGTATCCCATCTCTCTCTTCCTGTTCCGGTCTGAGTCATGACTATCATGGATAGTTCGTTCTTTAATTCCTCTATCTCCATAACACAGTCTTCTAGAGTGTCATACACCCTGCCTTCTCTACCATCTTCCTCTGCAGACAAGCCCAGACTAACAGCATCAAAGTCAGGAAACAAGACTAATTTATCTTCAAAATCTTTTCTCAGGCCGTGATTAGCCCCTGCTAGCCAGTCGTACTTCGCAAACTGACACATTCTCAAGATGTGTAGGCCAGCTTCATTGTCTGTGTCTTTAGGTTTATCCCAGTCTATAACAGGCCAAATCTTATGTTCTCCCTCTCTAACCTTGTCTTTGTCGTGGAGAGCTTCCATTACAGCTATACCTCCCCCTTGTGCATCTAAGGCTATTTCAACACAGGGAAACACTCTCATTAGATTTCGTATCTTTCTAGCACAGTATGAATAAAAATCGTCCTCGTCTACCATATGCGATTTTAACTTTTCTCTATGCTGACTTCTATTTGTGGTCCATACATGAACTACTCTACGGTGTGTTTCATTTAATTCTAGAACTACAATACTAAAATTATCAACCTCAGAAGCTGGGTCAACTCCAAAGATATATTTTTTCTCTGGGTTTCCTTTGAGCATTACTTCAAAATGAACATCTTCATTATTAATCTTTATGCTGTTTGATTCTGACGCTACGCAGTTTTCTATTAAAGATCTTTTGAAAAATCCCTGACTATCTGTTGTGAAACATGCTCCATATTCCATTTGGAAAATACCTGCGTGGACTGTAGCTCTAGCTCTAGCTATCTGTCCTTCATCCATGAATCCCTCTGGCAATGTCGTAACAGGCATTCTTATTACGGAGTATTCATCCCAAGCAAAGTCTTCAGGAACGTCTACGCCAAAAACCTCTTGCAGCTTGAATCTATCTCCTCCACTATTCACAATAGCTCTGTATCTTTTCCAGTAATCAGCAAAATGATTGAAATCGTAATATGCTGTTCCGGAGAGTATAATTTGGTTTGATTTATCTGTGAGATCATTCCTTGCTTCTGGCGTGTAAATAATCCCTAACTCTTCGGCTTTCTTTTTACTGGCCTTACTCTTGACCTTTTCTATTGGTGACGCTGACACCGCAGCAAAACCAGCGACGACGTTTTCAAATATATCACGGGGTATAGATGCAAACTCGTCAGCTATAATATCGTTAGCACGTTGACCACGAATCTTACTTCCATCACCAAGAGGTAAACATGTTATCGTACTATCTCCGATATGCATTACACATCTATCGACATCTCTTCTTGGTCCACTATTAGAGCCGCACAGATCTCTCAGAACAGGCGCGTTCTTCCAAATAGTGTCCATATACTCAAAAAGCACTTTCGACTGTCTAAACGCCGCACCGACAACGATAATCTTTCTTCTAGGCATAAACAAAGCTCTGAGGAGAGGATACACAGAAAGTATAAATGACTTACCCATACCACGACTACCGACAAGCATTGGAAATTTTTTATTCCATATTTCTTGTAATAATAAAGACTGGAATGGAGATATTTCAATATTCAAGATATATTTGCATGCGAAAGAAAAATATTCAGGCTGCATAAAAAGCCAAGCAATTCTTTCTAATATTCTATCATTGTCTCCATCGTGAAATATAAAATCAATTGGATTGAATAGATCTTCTTCTTTTACACTTATGCCAAGCCATGCATCTTGTAGTGTTTTTTCTATGTTTTCTTTTTTCATCACAGTCTCTTTAGTATATTTTCTATTGAGTTGTTTTGACCTTTGCCAAACAAAATATCAGCAAACCCATACTCGACAGCCTGCTGACCATTGAGTATCCAGTCTTCTTTTACATTTAGCCGGCGCTTCAAGATTGCTTTTATTTCTACAGGCTTCTTACCTTTAAATGCTACGCCCTTTTTGCATGCGGTAACATATATGTCATACATTAGTTCTTTTGATCTTTTGAGGGCCTCAGCGTTCGATATAAACTGCTTTGTTGTTCCACTGGACTCGCAAGACCCTTCATGTATTAACCACTCTGTATGAGGATGTGTGACCCTTAGACCTTTACCTATGACTGCTTGCGGTATAATACTACCCATAGAAGATGCTGATCCATAACACAAAAACAAGAATTTGGATTTACTTGCCCTTATTGCATCATATATCGCAAAGCCAGCATTCTGGTCTCCGCCAATATTATATTGATGAATAATTATTGGGTTATTATTCAGCGACTCAAGCATTGCTAGGTTTTTGATAAACTCTACAGCATGTTTCGATCCCAGCCCATCATCTCCCGACTCAAGAAATATTTCCCTTGTCTGCGACAATAAGCCATAGTCGTGCCAATTTGATAAGGCTGAATATATTTGTGATCTATTCGGTCGGTTCATGGAACATCTCATTCAACCTCTTAAAAATACTGTTAGCTACCAAGAAGGCGTTTTCTTTGTTATCACAGAAAAGAATATGTATGCCATACCAGTTTTGGTATTCCATTAAAGATCTAAGCAAATACTTACCTGTTATACGTCGCTTTTTTATTTGTGCCTCAACATAGGCCGGTCTGGTTTGCTTCATATAATCAGAAAAAATAGAATTCGGGTAATCTACTAAGTCTGACATAGAAAATTCACAGATAATGTACTTAAATGCGAAGTCCTTCATTCTCTGCATCTCTTTGTCAAAGGCTTTTTTCTTTTTCCCAAGATTGTTCGCTATTTCTTCTACAGAAAACTTTCTCTCAATGCAAACCATTTCCTCAAAACCCTTGAGCGTATAGTCTCCAGTTTTAAGAGTTTCTTTCTGCATGCCTGCGCACTTATCGTATTCACCAAAGTACCAGCCCTTTTGTTCTCTGGTATCTTGCAATACTGTATATTTAGGAATAGTTTTTTTAGCCATCTATTAACCCCAATAAATAACCTTCGTAATGCCCTTCATTGCCTGTTACTTCTTTGTGACAATTATAACATAAAGTTATGCCATTATTGACATCAAACCTCAGAGAAGAGGCGCTAGCCCACTTTCTAATGTGGTGAACATACAATTTCTTCTTTTTGCCATTCATCTTGCACATCTTGCAAGTAAACTTATCTCGCTTCAAGACATCCATCCGAAACTTCTTGTAAGCTGGATCGTCGTAATTCCTCATCTATGTCTGCCTCCGTCATTAACTCTGCTAGTCTTCTGAATTTGATTTCGGGTTCCCATCCAAGCTCTTCTCTTGCTTTGGCCGGGTTACCAAGTAGGTAATCAACTTCAGCGGGTCTAAAGAATTCAGGGTCAATGTACACGTACTCACTCCAATTATCAATGCCAGCGTACCCAAAAGAGCATTCCAGAAACTCCTCAACACTGTGTGTCTCTCCAGTAGCAATGACATAATCGTCTGGTTCTTCTTCTTGCAGCATGAGCCACATTCCTCGTACATAGTCTTTTGCATGTCCCCAGTCTCTCCTTGCTTTTAGGTTTCCAAGTCTTAGTTTTGGATAACTTTCGTCTTTTCCGGAAGCGACAAATCTTCCAATCCATTTTGTTATTTTGCGAGTAACAAAGTTTTCTCCCCGTCGCTCACTCTCGTGGTTAAACAAAATACCGCTAGAGGCGTGTATACCATAACTATCTCGATAATTTCTAACTAGGTGATGTGCAGCTAGCTTAGCTATAGCGTATGGAGACTGAGGCATAAATGCCGTGTCTTCGTCTTGATATTTCTTATATGTGGTTGTGGAACCTTCAGTAATGCCAACAATAAGACTATCACCTACGCTTTCTTCTGTTTCAGCAATAACGGTAAAGTTTTTGCCAAACATTTCGCTAGAAGACGCTTGATAAAATCTAATATCTTTAACTCTTGGAGAAACTCTAATCGCCTCTAGAATATTCAGGCATCCTCCGGCGGTCACATCCCAAGTAAGAGTCGGTTGCTTAAAAGACGTGCCAACATGAGATTGAGCAGCAAGGTTATAAACTTCGTCTGGCTCGTATTTATTAATAATGTCGGAAACACAAAATCCGTCAGTAATGTCTCCCTCAACTAGAATGAAGTTTTCATTTTTTTGGTGTTCGCCAATTCTTTCGGTTGTGTCTACGCTACTCCTTCTAGCGACCCCAACTACTGTATAATTTTTTGATATTAGCAAGTCAGTTAAGTAACTTCCGTCTTGGCCTGTAACTCCAAAAACAATCGCTGTTTTCATATTATTCACCTTTAAAAGTATCACTTGTTAGAAACGGTTGGTCTAATTGACCATCTTCATATTTAATGTATTCCGATAAACGCTCTTTCTCTGCGAGTGTGGCTAATCGCATTTTTTCCATGTCTATGCCTATCTTGGTTCTAAAAGTAGGATCTGATGCAATCTTTTTCACCAAAGACGCAAACGTTAGCTTAGAGTCTTCTATAGCTTTGATTCTTTGCTCACGAGTACCTTTTAGATCCTTGAGCATTGTTGCTTTTCGTGCTTGAAGATCCTTGTAATCCTTGGATAGCGTCTCTTGCGCGGCCCTATGCATGGCTATTTGCCGTTCTAACGACGAGATGTAGTCACGGTCCTGATCTTCTTTATCTCTTTGTTTCTCGGCTATGATGAGAGCCTGAACGCCCTCAATGTCATCTAGATTTTCTTGCTGTGTCGTTAAGATCCTATTCATTAGAATCTCAAGCTTAATTGTATCCACGATTTGGATTTCTTCTGTGTGAAACACGTCGTCTTTGAACTGCGCCCACATTTTAGCGAAGTGGAACTGAAAAAGCTCTAATTCGGAACTCGAGAACTGAGTTAAAAGCTCCTTGAAGTATGGTTTACTTTTTAATTCCTGATGAGCCTCTATTTCCTTCTTCTGACTTTTAGACAGCCCAATATTCGTTTCGATCCAGCTTTTAACCGACGATACATTTCTGTCTAGCTGATCCGCTATGTGCTCAGGAGAAAGAGCCTCGCAGTTCTGCTCGATAAATTCAATCTCTTCTACCGAGAACCGCCCCTTCTTCTTGTCTTTGCTAGTTTCAGACATAATTATTCCCCTTCAACAATCTTTTTAATTATACTCTCTATTTCAAGCCTTCTCTTTTTAGATATAGATACACCCGAACACAGTCTGAGATAATCAGCCCTCATATTCGCTGGTATGTTGTTTTTTACTAGCTCTTTTATTTCTAGATCAGAGATTCTGGACAAAACATCTTGATCTTCTCTCATTATACTAAAGTTCTCGATACTATGTGCTTCAAGAAGATTCTTTTTTCTTCTCTGGACATTTTCTGCCTTGCCTTCGTCCTGTCGATAATAATTGTCTCTCTTAAAGTTCTTAAGCCTGTTGGCTATATGTACAAACAAGAAATTTTCTAGTGGTCTAGATTCATTATATCTTTCAAGAGCTTCCATACCTATAATAAAAGCCTCCTGCTTAATGTCTTCTATCGAATAAAACGCAAACGTATATTTATTAGACAACTTGTCGGCAACTTTAGTAATAACGTCAACAACTTCCTGTTCTGACATATTACTAGGTATCTTCATTAACTGTCGCCGCCCTCTTCTTCTATAATAACATTAACAGTTAGTTCCTCAATGATAGCTGCAGCTTCTTCAGTCGCCGGGTCTTCAATTTCTAATTCAGAAGCCACAGACTCCTCTAGCTCCCCGGAAGCGCGCGCCACGAACTCAGATTCTACCTGTTTCGGTTGATTTTTATCGTGTGACATGTTATCTCCATTGCACTAAAATATAAAATTACCTATAATAATAATAGGCTTTTGTAAAAAACTATACACAAAAAAAGACCTAATTTGAAAAATACAAAACAAATAGGATATTAGCAGAGAAGAATTATGGGCGATTTTGACTGTAATCTGAAACTGGAAATTAAAAGGATGGAGAGTATATATGCATATAACGGAATTAACTAATGAATTGATTGAAGAACTACGTGAATATGTTGAGGTCAACTCGGAGGGTCATATCATAACAAAGAAAATAAGATTTAGTCCTCCACACCTGCTTGGTAATAGTCTTGTTCAGACGAAGGGACGTGCTGTTGTCGGTAAAAGGAGAGGATCTAAGACAAAATATGGTTACAACTTTAATTTTAACTTTCCAGATGCCGGAGAAAAAATTGTGTGTCGAGCTAAAGATGTGGTGTGGGTTCTAAATAATGGTGTATATAATCCAAAGTATAAGGTGTGTCATAAAAATGGAGACATATTTGATGATAGAATAGACAACTTGTATCTTGAAGAGAAGAAAAATGGGCGACCAGTTGGATCAAAGGATAAGAAAAAGAGGCAACGGAGAGATACACTGAATGCAAAACAAGAAAAGAAGGTAGTTGAACTAAGGAAGGGCGGATTAGCCCTGTATCAAATAGCAGAAAAAATGGAAACTACGACTGATGTTATCAAATATGCGTTAAAGAGGGCGGTAGGGGTAAAAAAAATTAAGCCTTTCTTTAATACAGCGACTATTAAAGAGCCAATAAGTAAGGGCGGGTGCCAAGTAGGGGTATATGCTTTGTTGGCTTCGTCCTTAGATGGGAAAAATTCAATAAGTAAAGCTTATATTGGTTCATCTAGAAAAACTTGGTCTAGAATTCAGGCTCATTTTAACATGTTAAGAAAAAATAAACATTATAATACAGAAATGCAGACCGCATACAACTCTGGAAATTACAAATTTGCTGCATTTTGGTTAGAGAGGGGCGATTTTGAGCATGGGTTAGAGCTGGAGCTGGAGACGGAGCACATAAATAAGTATGAAAACGCTTCATTGTTTAACACATGGTCGCAACCAAGCCTTGAGCAGGTTCGGCCATATTTAGATAAGTGTAAACATTACCTAGATGATGAAAGTAGGTACACTGTAGATGAGAACGGATGCTGGAATTGGAACAAACTTCACCGAGGCTATGGAAAAGAAATTCAATGCCGTATTAAGGGCAAGATTAAGCACATAAAACCTCACAGGTTAAGCTACTACAAGACTTACGGCGAATATCCAGAGCTTATCCGCCATATGTGTGACAACAAAGCGTGTGTCAACCCGAAGTGTCTTAAAAAGGGAAGCCATCAACAGAACGGATTAGACAAAAGTAGAGAATTTAGGAAAGAGTTCGAGTACTGGTGGTTTCATTATGGAGGCGATGGCGTAAAATTGACAGAACACTTCGGATGGAAAGCAAATTGTGAACTGGCTGGCAATAGAGCTTTTTCTACTGCTGTATACGAATGGGAAAGGAAATTGGGTCTAAGAAAGAAATATAAGCATCTCTATACACGTAGGCTCGACTCGAAACGATCAAGATGAAGCTAATTTGGAATAAATGGGGGCTGTCTGAAAGGATTGGGTAAGACATACAGAAATATTTTCGACTTAATGTTTGAACCCCCCCGGCCACAACGACAATAGGTACTGCCAACGTGACAGAATAGAAAAGTATAGGGTGCCATTATGACAGTAGATACTGCCAATAAAAAAGATATACTTATCTCGATATTATATTAAAGTAATACTTGACTTATAGCCGATATATGTTATAGTTAAGTAGTTAAGTTAATAAACGAAAACAAAAAAGGAAACGACAATGGTAGATAAAGTAATCGAGATAGTAGGTAAGGTATCATTAACGGTTATTGTTGTATATGCAGTATACTTTTATACAACAGAATTAATTAGAATTATTTCTTAAAATAGTTAAGATTGCTATTGACTTTTGACGATACTTAGTATATACTACTAGTATAACAATTAAACAACGTTCTCGAAAGGAACACAACATGACACGCAACGAAGCTAAACTGGAACTGTTCAAAGTCAACCGCAACATCGAAAAAAAGATCGTTGCACACGCTAACGAACTTGGACAGTTCAATAAGAACTGTTTGGTAAATGATCTACAGCGATTGTGGGACAGGAAAAAAACTTTACAAAATACAATAAATAGTTAATGATACCCCTTGACAAATGCCGATATATATAATATAATAAAGGCATAACAAACAAACAACATTCCAACGAAAGGGAATAACACAATGAGAGTTTCAGAACTACAACCAGCCGCTTACCCACAATCTCCTTCAGTGGAAAAGCCTAACAGTGATGCACATGCACTGTTCACTAACGACTTCAATAAGAATAGCTTCATCGAAGCTAATGGAGATGTTGAGATCGTTTGGAACGAACGGTATAGCTACTGGGCTGTACCAGCATTCGCGGAAGGTCGTGCGGCTTACGGTGAAGCTAAGCAACGATTCTGCGATCAGCACGGTAGTGAATAATTTCTCCCCCCGATAGAGGGGGAAGGAACGGGCCGCCCCGCGCACCCCCCTCGTGGGGGGTAAACGAAAAATAAATCAGATTATTCTGAGAAAATGGTTAAGTATCTATTGCAATGTGTCGATATATATAATATACTTAAAGCATAACAAGCAACACAACAACAACGAAAGCAAAGTTATGACAATCACACTACAAGACATTAAACGATACTCAAACGAAAAGACCGAAAGCTTATACAGTGCCGATAAGAATGAAGCGGCTTATGAGCTGTCACTAATGGGACGGACGGAACGGGGCACGATATGCGAGCGATGGATAGCTGATTACATTACTAAGAACACCGGCTATCGTGCAAGCGTAACAGCACCAACGCATGCTTGGGATATAACAGTAGACCTAGATGACAAGCCAGTAAGGGTAGAGGTTAAGTCGTCACTAGCACAACTGAATAAGTCAACCGGCGCTGTACGTTACCTACATAAAGCAGTATCGCCTGAACACTTTGATTATGTATTCTTTGTATGGGTAAAGCCTGAAGGGATAGCAATTAAATGGGCGCATGGATCAGACCTACAGGCGTTCTGTGATACTAAGAGGAAGCACCCACTAGGCTACGCTATATCCAGCCCACAGGAAGAATGGCACGACTGGATGCATAATATAGAGGATTTCCCCCTGTAAAATAAATAGGATTATTCTGAGAAAATACTCAAGTACCTATTGACAAATGACGATATATAGTATATACTTAGTATATAACAATTAAGGAACTAAAGGAGTCAGACATGACACACAAACGAACAGCATTAGACGCACTGAATGACCAAGACATCAAACAACGCAATCACATGCAGGCTAAGATGGATAATAAGCAGTTCGATGGATTTTGGACACCCGAAAGAGTGCAGGAGTCAATCGACAGCTACCAATTCAGCATTGACTACTATAATGAATTCAAGAGGAAGCAACGGAACGAACAAATGTATGGCTAGAAGGTGCGGCGAATTCCGGACAGGTGTACATCCCAAGCCAGTCCGACACTGGTTAGGGGGGTCAACACTAGGACAGGGGTGACGGAGAAGTTGCCAAATTTCCTAAAGTTTTTAGTTGCAAACGCCGATAAGTATTATATAATAAGAGTATGAAAGGAAACGATATGGATTTTGTAGTATATAAATCAGAAGCAGATAACACAGGCCGATTGGTTGAATTAGTACGCAATAGGCATTGTGAAGTTTACGAGGTAATTGTTGACGGTATACCCGTGTTCAACTGTGACGATTACGGACAAGCAGAACACGAATATAATATGG
>JAAHTH010000216.1_pt1 | contig 56231 bp, 48 predicted proteins | sample 6116091 | NCBI WGS metagenome assembly JAAHTH01 (sample SAMN13939990, study PRJNA603662) | sponge metagenome | isolation source: marine sponge | host: Mycale hentscheli | place: New Zealand | collected 2006 | reverse complement strand
CGGCAGCAAGTAGAGGAGCAGGCAGTGTCACTGCAGCAGAAGTGATGGCATTTAATAAGAGGCTACCAAGATATTGATAAACTTTTATCAGGGGCCCTTTACAAGGACGGAGTTTTAGTAGAAAGTTCATCCAACCAAGAGGGAGTTGCCTAGGCTATGATCCACAACTTTTGGGCGTATCTCGGTGGCCGCATGGGTACGGATACAATGAGCCATGCTGAACCATTTGTTTGGAGCGAGGCTGGGAAAAATACTCCAAGGCTTCAACGTTACTTAGAAAAAGAAATATTCCCACTGCTGCCGTCTGAGGCAAGAGTGTTTATCTTACGAACCGAGCCGGGAAAATCACTCGCTCCGCACATAGATACAAGTCCTGATGAAATGGGTTCAATGCAAGAGAAGTTGCGAGTGGCATTGAGCGGCAAAATTGACGGCTTGTATTTTTTTGATGAGCATTTTGAAAAGGTTTATGTCCTGAATAAATATCGAGTCTACGTATTAGATGGTGGTCATGCGCATGCAGTTGAGTCGTCCCCTGAGGAAAAAATGACTATTTGTATTGGATCACCTTGGCGAGGCCCTCTATCTGAATTTGGTGAACATAAACTCATTGCGAGCGAGGCATTACACCTTTCACGGTCAATGAAGTTGCCTGAGAAATGGGTTGAGGCCAAATACTACGATTAAATTTCTGTATCGCCTCTTACGCTGAAATAGGCTTTATCCATATGCGGACGCAATACTTCATAAAACTCAGGGAACGTTTCTTCTAGTGAAGTGCCGCGAGTTTTATCTAAGAGAGCAATATACTCTTGAAATTCACAAAATCGATTGGACCAATCCTCGCTATACATGAACTTAACCATACTTCGTAAGCGTTTGACTCCGTAATTGTTCTTGAGGAATTCTTTGTTGCCGGCAAATCGTTCCTCTAGCCAAACAATAAACTTCTCCATTTTGTCATGGATCGCATCCTTGACTGGCGTCGGCAGCATTTTTACATTTAAGTTTGCCGGATGGTACACGAAGTGGAAATTAATTAAGCCAGCGCCATGGGGGTAAGCATTAATCTTTTTAAAATCCTGACTAAGCTTCCATTGGATGAATTCAGGCAGATAGTACATATTGAGGGCCTGCACTGCACAGGCCATGGTTACTTCAATATTGCTGGGCGTATTGTCTAATGCTCGCAAATTTTTTTCGATGTCAGCCCACTTCGAAGGGTAACGAATGTAAGAGTTCATAGCCCCAAAGCTATCCAAACTAAACCCAAAGCGGACGTACTTAAATTTTTGCCAAAGCGTAAGCACCTTTTCCGGAATATAAGTACCGTTCGAGTTATAGCGAAGCGTAATGTTTTTTGCGTATCCTTGGCGAATGCACTCTTCCAAGAGTTCAAAATGTTCTTTTAAGATCAGAGGCTCTCCACCGGCAAAATATAGTTGCTGCATATGAGGGATTTGCGACAATAGGTCCGACCAAAATTCAGGGTTCTTGTACCACTCATAGGAAGCACCATCTGCTCGCCCTTCATTGTCCCAGCTCATAATCCCCTGCAAGTGATCATTTTTGATTTGAGGATTAATAGTTTTCCAATCCTTAATCCATGAGCTTGAGTCGTGGGGGCTACACATTGTGCATTTTAAATTACATAAATGACCAAAGCGTAAATCCATATATTGAATTTTCTCTGGCACTGCACCATCTTCTTTAGTGTTAGCGACTAGGTCATTGATGCTTACTTGACGAGACCAATATTCAGTTTCCCAAATTCGTTTTGAATTAACTCCGCTAGCTTCTTCCTTAAAGCATTTTTGGCAAGAGGAGGGGATCTCTCCCTTAAGCATTTGGCTCCGCACGGTCTTCATGTAATCTGAGTTCCAGGACTTCAGTAATCCTGCAGACGCAAGGTTTAATGGGCTTCCTGTGTCACTTCGAAAAACCCCCAGCTTACCACCAAATTTCTTATCGTTTGATTTTCCTGCACTGGATGCAGAAGTAGTGCAACAAAGCCTCATTTCACCGTTGGTTTTTGTGGAGACGTGGATCCATGGCAAAATGCAAAAAGTCTTACTAATTTTATTATTTACAACTTCTTTTTCACTCATTGGAATTGGTCCTTAAAGGGGTCAAAATCTGTGCCACAGGTCTTCGCACAGGTTCGAAGTTTCCCGTCTTCCAAGCATGGCTTCTTCCATGAGTTGGGAAAGGAAAATTGAATCCATGGGCCGTCAATAATTTTTGCAATTGGGTTATCGATAGCAGAAATTTTTTCTTTATCGAAATCGTAATGCTTCATGTGACTCCAAATTTCACCACCACGATCCTTGAAATACCAAGGATACATTTGATTTCCTGTCCAACAACATGGAAAGACCAAGCCTTCGGCACTTATAAAAAGACTTTTCTCTTTTGCCACTTTGCAATTTACAGGAGTGGAATCAAAATAAGATTTCATGTCATCAAATTTTTCGATTAATTTTTGTTCTTTTTCTAGCGCATTGTTTTGGAATTTAGGGTTAATGGGCTTTTCTATACAATACTCAACTTCTCCGTCCTTATTAAAAACTTCTTGCTGCTCTTTTCCTGTGGATTTTATATTTGAAAAAAATCGCCCTGTTTTCTTGATGTGGAATTTTGTAACCCTGAGCTTCTTAGCAAGCTCTTGGGCCTTTTCTAGTTCATCTTCATTGTGCCGAAAAACAATAAAATCCCATTCTGCATGTCCTCCCTGATCAATAAAGGATTTTAGATTTTCAATAATGCGATTCCATGAAGTGCCTCGGCGGTATAGGTGGTTTGTTTCGGCCAGTCCATCAATGGCAAAGCGGGCATGATTCACAATTTTAGCTAGCTTGCCCCACCACTCTGGAGTGCGTATCGATCCATTAGAAAAAATATCTAGCTTAATATTGGGGTTGGAGTTACGAAAATATTCAAAGATCTCCAGTGTGTCTTGAGCAGCAGCCGGGTCACCGTAGTTTCCGCACATATAAATTCGATTTAGTTGTTTTATAAACGCAAGCGGAAAAATTTTCTTGATGTCTGAAAGATGAAGCTCAGTAAGGGGCATTTTAGGGTTAACTTTCCCTCCCTGCACCGTTCTCAAACACATCGGGCAAGCTGCATTACACTTCGTTGTAATCTCCAAATGTACGGTCTTAATTTCACTAGACTTGTACAAACTATCGAGCCTCAAAAGTTTTATCGCCAGGCCAGAGCGGAAGCTTTGTGCCTAGTTTTCGCTTTGGGATCTTTGAATCCGCAGAACTTACGCAATGAGGAGTCATGCATAGCTTCGGAGTCGGAAAAAGATTGAAGCCAGTTTCAATATTGCCTAAAGGTTCGTCATTACAGGAGTACGAGCGCTTGATTGAACCGTCTGGCTCGCGAATGATAATACTCCTATACCCAGCGCTACATTCCCAGCCTTTAAAATTATTGAAATCATAACAGTTGAATCGCTCCGCTTGGTCCATATACCAAGGATTACCCTTGTCATCGATAAATTCCACTTGCATGAGTGGAGGGGCTTGCTTTTTTTTCTTTAGTCTCGCAGTGGTGTAGTCACGTTGAGGCATTCCTTGTTGTAAACGGTCTAGTTGACCTTCGGTGTAGCCCTCAACAATTTTTGTGGCCGTTTTGTTAGATTGTGGTTTAAGAGTTACGTTTAAACCGGCTTCATGAAAAAACAATGCGTCCTCCCAGAGCAACTCGAAGCGCTCCGGCACCATGACCATATTGATTGTAGTCTGCACTTTGTTCTCTTGGAGAAATATTAACTTATCGCGGAATTGCTCCTGGTTGGCGAACTCTTTATGGAAGCTTGCTGTAATGCTAACTCTATGCAGATCCTTTGTTGCGACAACGTATTTTTTAAACCAACCAATGCCGGCAGAGAGGTTTGTTGTCATATGAACGCTCTGGTAATTACAATTTTTAATATCGTCATTATAATGGTGCAAAATTTTTAAGTAACCTGGGTGAAGCGTGGGCTCTCCTCCGGAAAAAGAAAAGTGAAAAGAGTTGAATCCACGATCTCTCGCCTGGCGTTTTATTTCATCCAAAGTACTTAGAACAAGTTCTGTGGGCCGATGGTCCTTTTTGTCCGATCTTCCATAAGGCCAGCAGTAGGTGCAACGGTAATTACAAAACCTCCCAAGCAGCCAAGACACGCAAAAAAGATCTTTGCCTAAAAGCGATCGTTGCCCCACTCGAACCAATCGATCGAATGGAATTTTGGTAAAATCGTAGTCTGAAAAATTTAAATCATCACTCATTGAAGCCCTAGCAATAGGCAATCATAGCCAAACTCTGGAGAGCATGTCGAGGCTTACAGCGCTAAAGGTTGACTATAGCGAGCTGCGCCGTGATTGGAGTGTAAGAAACCAATGGTGACTAGCGCTTCACTTGTTACTTTTTCATTTGGCGCTTGCGTGCGCATAGTGCGGCTTGTAACATGATTTTGACCTCTTCAAGAAGGAATGCCAATGAGCAAAAAAGAAATTGTAAACAATAAAGTTAGTAAGACCTTTTGTATTTTGCCATGGATCCACGTCTCCACAAAAACCAACGGTGAAATGAAGCTTTGTTGCGTTGCTCCTCATCCCCCCCCCCAGCACAGGGAGTCTTTGAGTCTTGCTTCCACAGAATCAGGATTACGTAAATTTTGGAACTCGGACTACATAAAGACCGTACGAGTCCAAATGCTGAAAGGAGAAATGCCTCCTTCTTGCCAAAAATGCTTTAAGGAAGAAACTAGCGGAGTTAATTCAAAACGAATTTGGGAAACTGCATTCTGGTCTCGTCGAGTGAGCATCGATGAGCTAGTCGCTAACACTAAAGAAAATGGTGCAGTGCCGGAGAAAATTCAATATATGGATTTACGCTTTGGTCATTTATGTAATTTGAGGTGCGTGATGTGTAACTCCCACGACTCAAGTTCATGGATTAAGGATTGGAAAATTATTAATCCTCAAATCAAGGACGACCGCTTGCGCGAAACTATGGGCTGGCATAATGAAGGTCGAGTAGGTGGCGCTTCCTACGAGTGGTACAAAAATCCCGAGGTCTGGTCGGATCTGTTGTCACGAATCCCTCATATGCAGCGACTGCATATTGCCGGCGGAGAGCCTCTGATCTTAAAAGAACATTTTGAATTCTTGGAAGAGTGCATTCGCCAAGGATACGCAAAAAACATTATGCTTCGCTATAACTCGAATGGTACTTATATTCCGGAAAAGGTGCTTACGCTTTGGCAAAAATTTAAGTACGTCCGCTTTGGGTTTAGTTTGGATAGCTTTGGGGCTATGAACTCTTATATTCGTTACCCTTCGAAGTGGGCTGATATCGGGGAAAATTTGCGAACATTAGATAATACGCCCAGCAATATTGAAGTAGCCATGGAGTGCTCAGTTCAGGCGCTCAATATGTATTATTTGCCCGAATTCATCCAATGGAAGCTTAGTCAGGATTTCAAAAAAATTAATGCTTACCCTCTTGGCGCTGGTTTAATTAACTTTCACTTTGTGCACAATCCGGCTTACTTGAATGTGAAAACACTGCCGACGCCAGTCAAGAATGCGATTCATGACAAAGTGGAGAAACTTATTGTTTGGCTAGAGGAGCGATTTGCTGGCAATCAAGAATTTCTTGAGCATGATTACGGGATCAAACGCTTACGAAGTATGGTTAAGTTCATGTATAGCGAGGATTGGTCCAAGCGATTTTGTGAATTTCAAGAGTATATCGCTCTCTTAGATAAAACTCGCGGCACTTCACTAGAAGAAACATTCCCTGAATTCTATGAAATATTGTATCCTCATATGGATGAAAGCTCTTAACCATACGTGACAAAGCCTATTTAATTATGAATAACTTGGGAAAGTTGCAGCTCAGCAACTTCGCTTCACAAAAACTACCTGAACTTATTTATTGTAGGCCATGTTGACTTCTAATCGGCTCTGCCTATAATTTAGTTGACGAAGGTGGCGGCCATTAATTTTTTATGAGGTAGGTTGTGATTGAAGTAAAGAGTATTTCAAAGTCATTTGACGATATTAAAGCGGTGTCGGATATTAGTTTTAAAGCCAATCAGGGCGAGGTTCTTGGCTTCTTAGGTCCGAATGGTGCTGGTAAATCAACTACAATGAAAATCGTTACTGGCTTTGTCGAGCCAACGATGGGGGACGTGTCAGTTTGTGGGCACTCTATTGTTTCAGATACGCTTGAAGCCCAAAAAATAATTGGCTATGTGCCAGAAAATGCGCCCTTATACGAAGAAATGTATGTCGTCGAGTTTTTGACTCAAATTGCAAGTTTTAGAGAGGTTCCGCAAGAGGAGATTAAAAATCGAGTGGCTGAAATTATTAAGAAGTGTGCTCTCGAATCTGTGCAGGGCCAGATTATTGATACCTTATCAAAGGGATATAAGCGACGAGTCTCTCTTGCGCAGGCTTTAATTCATGATCCAAAAGTTCTGATCCTCGATGAGCCAACCGATGGTTTGGACCCTAATCAAAAGGCGGAAGTTCGCTCAATGATCAAAGAGCTGGCGAGGGAGAAATTGGTTCTCGTTTCAACCCACATATTGGAAGAGGTTGAGGCTATCTGTGATCGTTGTATCATTATCGGTGAGGGTAAGAAGCTTTTTGAGGGGACTCCTAGTGAGCTGAAGGCAAAGTCAGACAAACAAAGGATTGACGATGTGTTTCGTGTGATCACAACAGGGCGTCCTATAGAGGGGGTGGCGATATGATTAATCGTGTGTGTAAAGAATTGTTTTGGAAGGAGTTTTCTTCCTATTTTAAGACTCCTCTTGGCTATGTTTTTTTAGTAATTTTCCTGTTTGGCACGGGGTATCTTACGTTTGAGCCTGGACGGGGTAGCTTTTTTATTATGCGTGAAGCGTCTCTAACGTCTTTTTTTGCCTATATTCCATGGATGCTTCTATTGTTGGTTCCTGCCGTTGGTATGCGCCTCTGGGCAGAAGAGCGCAAGAGCGGGACTATTGAGTTGATGTTCACTCTCCCTATCACGATTCGGCAAGCAGTGCTGACGAAGTTTTTTGCTTCTTGGGCCTTTATTTCGGTCGCTATATTGGGCACTTTCCCGATTCTCTTCACTGTGGCTTATCTGGGAGATCCTGATTGGGGAGTGATTTTTCTTGGCTACCTTGGGTCATTCCTTGTAGCCGGCAGCTTTCTTGCTGTTGGATGCTTTTTTTCTGCGTTATCTAAGAACCAAGTGATTAGTTTTATTTTATCTATTGTTGCTTGCTCAGTGATACTGATGGCGGCTTCGCCACCAGTTTTGGATTTTATTTCTACGTTTTCGCCTAAGTTTGTGGTGGACGTATTTGAGTCGTTGAGTGTCTTGAATCACTTTGAGTTGATGCAAAGGGGTGTTTTGCAAATGAGCAACATATGGTTTTTCGCGGTCACTATTGGTTGCTGGCTGTATGGTAACATGATTCTTTTAAAAGAGAATCGGGCGAGCTAGAAGGGAGAGCTGAGCGATGACTAAGAAACAAGAAAACTATCTCCGTGCAATATTGAGTCTCTTTTCTATGGTGTTCTTGCTCTATAGTGGTACGACTTTATTAAAGAGGGTGAAGATAGACTTTACTGAAGAGCGGTTGTATGCGCTATCCGATGGTACAAAGTCTATTCTTGCAAAGTTAGACTCCCCGATTAAGTTAAAGCTTTACTATTCAAAGACTGCAGCACAAAAGGGTACAGAGGGGTTAAGGGTTTTTAATAATCACTTTACCTATATTCGGGAGTTGCTGCGTGACTACGTAGCAAATTCACGGAATAATATTGAGCTTGAGGTAATCGACCCTCGTCCGGATACTCCGGAGGAGGAAGACGCTCTAGCCTATGGTCTACGGAAATTTCATCTCACAGAGACAGAGACTTATTTCTTTGGAATAGTCGCTGAGAATGAGTCGGGGACTGAAAAAATTATTGAATTCTTTGATCCTGCTCAAAAGGGTAACACGGAGTATGAGTTAACAAAGCTCATATATTCTGCTTTGAATCCGAAGAAAAAAATAATCGGCGTTTTGTCTTCGTTGGACGTGATTAATGAAGAAGTAAGTCCTTACGTTGCGCAAATTATGCGGATGCAAGGAAAAAGTGTACAAGACTCGTGGCTTGTGACGAACCTTGCCCGTGAGTTTCATGAGGTAAAGAAAATAGCTCTTGATTCGGAGCAAATCTCAGGAACCGATGTATTAGTAGTTATTCATCCCAAAGGGTTTTCCGAGAGACTTAATTACGCTATTGATCAGTACTTGCTAGGAGGTGGTAAGCTTCTAGTATTCGTTGATCCTGCGGCCATCTCTGATCCGTCTGTTGCGACAGCAGGTGGAGTTTCTAGTTCCCCGGATCCAGGGTTTGCAAAGTTGATGGAAAAATGGGGGATTGAATTGAAGCCAAAGACGTTTGCTGGCGACAAGCACTTGAGTGCCTCGGGTAGGTTTGATCCCAATCAGCCCCCTGGTCGCCTGCTGGCGATTATGCGTTGTAATCAAGCTTGCACTCAGGGAAATGATAGTCCGATTACGGGGGGGTTGAACAATCTCACCATGGTGTTTCCAGGGGCTCTGGTCAAAAAAGATGTTGAAGGCATAAAACATAGCGCGCTGCTTGCAACAACAGATCGCGGCAACTCCTATACAGCAAGCGGGTTTCAGCTTAATCGCCCACAAATACTTTGGCGCAAGTTTTCTGAGGGCACTGAGCCAGTTGTGATGGCCTATAAATCAGTGGGTAAATTTAAAACGGCATATCCTGACGGGATTCCTCCTGACGGGAAGAAAGAAAAGAAAGGGAAAAAAGCTAAGGCAGCTAAAGCGCAAAAGAAGAAAGCAGAGCACCTAATGGAATCAAAGAAGGAGTCAGCGGTAGTGATAGTTGCTGATGTAGATATTATCAATGATCAGTTTGCGTTTAAGCGGAGTTTCCTGGGGCCAGCAATCGCTAATCAGAATTCTACGCTGTTCTTGAATGCAGTGGAAGCGCTAATCGGTAGTGTTGATCTTCTTTCAGTTCGAACAAAGGGGATGGTGTCTAGACCATTTAATGCAATTACTGCGATTGAACTTGAAGCAGAAAAAGGGACAAAAGATAAAGTTCGAGAAATTAACGCTAGCATTGCCAAGGTTCAGGCGGAGTTAAGTCAATTGGGAAGAAAAGCGAATGAGGGAAATATTGCTATTTTGCAGAATGTTGGCCTGAAAAAGAAGAAACAATTGGCAAAGCAGATCGCTGGACTAAAGAGGGAGCTGCGTGAGGTGAAGCGATCTGGCCGAGAGCGCATTGAGGGCATAGGTAAGTTTTTCCAACTCTTAAATACAGTTTTTATACCCATAATCGTTATTATTCTGGGCATATGGTATTCCAACCGTCGGAAGTGGAGAATGAGCCAGTTTGGCGCTCCTCAGGAAGAAAAGCCAGTAGAGAATAAGGTACTAAAAAGTGTAGGGGGTGAAGTATGAATATAAAAACACTTAGCATCAGCACTGGTGTCTTGTTTATTATCGCGCTCACTGTTTTTGTGTTTGAAAACAGAAGAGGCACGGATCTTGTGGCTGGGAGTGATTTTATAAAAGGGATGGATGCTGAAAAAATCCATAAAATCTCCCTGTCTTTTAGTGGCGACAAGAACATTGTTTTGGTGCGTGATTCCGAACATTTTGTACTTGAAAACCACAAGTCATATCCGGCTGCGACGGAAAAAGTGAATAATTTAATTTATAAAATTGCCAGCATTCAAGTGAAAGAAAAAGTTTCAGGAGGGCCCAGTGAGGTAGCAAAGGAAAAGTTTGGACTTAACAAATCAAGCAGAAAATTTTTTGTCGAGGTGTTTGATGGTGAAGACAAACGAACGGTGGCTTTTACAGTTGGCAATGCAAGTAAGGGGGGGCGTGGGAACTATTTGTACAAGGAAGACGGAAAGGCCGTGTACCTTTCTGGCGATTCGTTATTGTTGAATTCATCTTATAAGGATTTTATTGATACAGTTCTGCTTAAGGTCAATGAAAAGAAAATAGAGAAAATCACGGTTAAGGGTAGGTCAGATATTGAATTTGAAAAAGAGGGCGAAAAATATATCATAGCTACCCCTAAAGTAAAGAAATATAAAGAAGAGAAAGTGAAACAATACTTCCATTCTTTCCGTGTAATTCGATTTCAAGACTATTTTTCATCAGCCGACCCGGAAGTGGCAGGGCTGAACTTTTCTGATGAAATCAAAGTTAATTTAGAAAATCAGATTCGCTATCAACTTTCCCTGGCAAAAAGGAAAGACAAGCATTTTTTAAAAGTTAGTGCTCTGGCAGACTCAATGCCACGTCGAGTAGTGGTTAAACGAGATGACAGCAAAGAAGACTTAGAGAAGATTGAGGCCATGGCCAAAGCTCAAGATAGAGCGCAAAGATTTAACCTAATGCGTGGAACATGGGTTTATAAAATTGATGAAAAAACCTACACAAAACTTGTGAAGGATAAGGCAGAGTTTTTATAACTGCGACTTTGGCGGCCGCTACTGCTTCGGATTATTTTTTAGTTGATAGCTGCGAAGTGCCATCCATGATTTTAGACCAATTGCGAGAGTGGCGGATTCCTTTGCGATGTAGGAAATAAGAGAATGTGGAAATCAAAACCTTCATTCCATAGTCCCATATATTCACATAGTTCTCTTCATCCCCGTAATGAGTAGGGATCGGCATTTCTTTGATCTTGAGCTTCTGGTCAACAAACAAAATAATAATTTCTGTATCAAAGTGGTAGTCAGAAGAAAATCTCTCAAACGGTATTTTCTTCAATGCGTCGACCGAAAAAATTCGATAGCCGGAGTGAAACTCACTAAGGTTAGTGCTGAGGAAGATATTTTGTAGCGTCGTTAAAACCCTATTTCCTAGATAGCGAATAATCGGCATTCCACCCTTAAGTGGATTCCCATCCATGCGCGAACCAAAAACCATATCCGCCTCACCATCCATAACTGGGCGAATAAGCGTACTCAACAGCTCTGGGGCGTACTGAGCATCTCCATGAAGCATGGCGACCGCGTCGTAGCCTTTATCAATACAGCGTAGGTAAGCAATTTTTTGACTGCCACCATAACCCATGTTCTTTGGGTTTTTAATGACCTCCAGGTTGTGGATGCCGCGAGTTTTTTTGTAGTTGACCGCCACTATCGAGGTGTCGTCTGTGGAATCATTGTCGATCACAAAAATTTCTACGACACTTTCGCACAGGTTATTCGGAATCCGATCCAAAACAGTAGAGATCGTTTTTGCTGCATTAAACGCAGGAATAAAAATTGCTAGGCGCTTATGATTAGCTGTTTTTTCGGCGTCATGCGGATCAATTTCCATTCAAAATCTTCCCTATATTTTCTGCAATATATGTGAGCTCAGCCTCGCCTAGGCCAGGGAAAACCCCCACCCAGAATGTGTGGTTCATAATTCTATCTGCATTTGTTAAATCGCCGATAATTTTATGATTCATTTTATTATAAGCAGGCTGCCGTACCAAATTGCCTGCAAACAAGAGGCGTGTAGCAATTTTTTGTCGCTCCAAGGACTGCACCATATCGTTGCGAGTTACCTTAGAAAACTCTTTCATTGTGATTGGGAAGCCAAACCAGGATGGATCTGCTTTTTCCGTTGCCTCTGGCAAAATTAAGTCGTTCTTAAAGTCTTGCAAGCAAGACCTAAGGAATTTGAAATTTTCTTTCCGCTTTTTTACAAGCGCAGGTAACTTTTCTAGCTGCGAAACGCCGACTGCAGCCTGCATGTCCGTAGCTTTCAAATTATAGCCGATATGTCCGTAGGTATATTTGTGGTCATAGCCACAAGGTAGATCACCCAGTTGCCACTCATAGCGTTTCTGGCAGGTGTTGGATACTCCCGGAGCGCACCAACAGTCGCGCCCCCAGTCTCGAAAGCTTTCCAATAGGACTTTGAGCTTATCGTCATTGCATAGAACAGCCCCACCTTCGCCCATTGTTATATGGTGGGCAGGGTAGAAAGAAACCGTTGCAATATCCCCAAAGGAACCGGCTAGCTTTTCATCATAGATGGAGCCGACGGCATCACAGCAGTCTTCAATCAACCAAAGATTATTTTTCTTGGCGACTTGTGTAACCTCGTCGAGGTTAAATGGGTTTCCCAAGGTGTGAGCAAGAATAATCGCCTTCGTTTTAGGGGAGACAGCCTTTTTGAGTTGCTCGACATTCACGTTATACGTTGGAATGTCCATGTCTACGAACACAGGTTGTAATTGGTTTTGATATAGAGGGTTCACTGTTGTTGGGAATCCAGCCGCTGCGGTGATTACTTCATCACCGGGCTTTAATTGTCGATCACCTAGGCTTTCCGACGTTAATGCAGATATGGCTAGTAAATTTGCAGAAGAGCCAGAATTTGCTAGCAGGCAATGCTTGCGGTCCATATATTTTGCAAATCGCCTTTCAAATTTATTGGCAAATCGTCCAGCAGTCAGCCAAAAATCTAAAGATGAGTCGATTAAGGAGCAGAGATCTTTTTCGTCAAAGACCTTTCCACTGACCTGGACATGCGTTTTGCCAGGCTCAAATTCTTTTTCTGGCCACTTCGCTGCAAAATATTTTTCAGCAAGGGCTTTAATTTCATTGCGTATCGTATTGGCGTTGGCATTTTCGCTTGCGCTCATAGAATATTCCTAACCGTGGGAGGTTGCGCTGATATAGTCTGTCTTCCATTTATACGGGATGGATTTATCGAAAGCGTCCATTCGAGAAATTTCTTCAGGGTCGTGAGGCAAATCTGCGCAATTGGCAATGAGTGCGGGCATGTTACCTTTGCACACAAACCCATTCCAGACTCCCGGTGGTACGGTCACTAAGGAATAGTTTTCATCTCCAAGATCAATCTCCATTAACTCTCCTTTAGTAGGGGAGTCATTACGACTATCATAGAGAACCATAGTAATGCGACCAACGGGCACTGCGTAATTGAGGGTCATCTCTTTATGGATATGCCAAGCTTTAATACGGCCGGGGAAAACCTGGGAAAAATATATTTCACCAAATTTGGAGAAATGATCCACGTCATTGCGGAGCATGTGCATGATTTGTCCGCGGTCATCCTTGATGACCTTGAGCGGACGAATTGCTACACTATCAATCATACTTTCGTCTCTTTCAAATTTTTCAAAAATTTTTCATACCAAGGGATCGTTGATTTAATGCCGTCATCCAAAGAATATTTTGGTTTCCAACCTAGAGTCTCTGTAGCCATTTTTGAATCCAAGTGCTGGTCGCGAATTTCTGCTTGTGCAGAGTCTAGAATTTTTGGTCCGATATCCATCTTATTCATTGCTTTGCGAATTCCATCGACCACTTCAATTACGGAGTACGGGTTGTTTGGCCCAAAATTAAATGCCTTTCCCACTACCTTCGGGTTTTCTAATTGTTCGGCAAGCATCATGTAGGAGCTTATGACGTCTTTTACGTAGATATAATCGCGCGTAAATTTCCCATCGGAGCGAATAATCGGTTGTTCATTATTGCAAAGGCTACGAATTGTACCCGGAATAATACGGCTCCAGTTAATATCACCTTCACCGTAAATATTTCCGCAACGAGCGACGACTGTAGGCAACTCATATGTTTCGTAATAGGAGCGACTCAATAAATCTGTGCAGGATTTTGAAACATCATATGGGAAGCGACCCATTGGAGGCATTTTTTCTGTGTACGGCAATGCGTCTACATCACCGTAAGCCTTATCTGAAGAAGCAACTACAATGCGCTTTACGAATGGCTGGTGGACGCGGCAAGCCTCCAATAAATTATAAGTGCCGCGAATATTGGATTCAAAAGTCAAAAGCGGGCTGCGATACGCAACTGTAACGATTGCTTGCGCGCCCAAATGAAAAACAGTGTCGATTTCATACTCAGAGATAGCGCGCTCTAGGCAAACGTAGTCTTCCAAGCGACCGTTTACTACAGTGATCTTATTAGCAGTGCCATTGCGATACATCTCTGAGTTTGGATTTACATCACTCACTAGCGCGACAACAAAAGCCTTTTGATGGATCAATTTCTTTACTAGGCTCGAGCCGACGAGGCCGGTAGCTCCAGTAATAAAAACTCTTTTATCTTTCCAAAAATTCATATAATCCTTCGATTATTATCGACTGCTGTTAATCCCAAAGCTTCCAAGGAGCTTTCCCAGAGCTCCATAGATCTTCGAGCATGCGCTTTTCTCGGAGTGTGTCCATGCACTGCCAGAAGCCGTTATGTTGGTAAGACATTAACTGTCCGTCCTTAACAAGCTGCTCAAGAGGCTCACGCTCCCAAATGCAATCATCATCAGTAATAAGGTCAAAAATTTTTGGTTCGAGTACAAAGAAACCGCCGTTAATCCAGCCCTGCTCCGTTTGTGGCTTTTCTTTAAATTCTTTTACTTGCCCGTCTTCAATTCCCAGCTCACCAAAGCGAGCTGACGGTCGCACCGCTGCAATCGTTGCTAGTTTTCCGTGGCTCTTATGAAACTTGTACGCTTTTTTAATATTAATGTCGGAAACGCCATCCCCATAAGTCATAAAAAAAGTTTCATTATTCACCCAATCGCGCAAGCGCCCGAGACGTCCACCGGTTTGCGTTAGCTCACCTGTATCTACAAGGTCCACGGCCCAGTCTACTTTATGCTCACCTTCGTGAACGGTAGTTTTGCCGGTAGCAAGGTCTATAGAGAGGTTGTGATTTAAGCGGTAGAAGTTTTCAAAATAAGCCTTAATGACTTCGCCTCTATAGCCGAGTGCTACAATAAATTCTTTGAATCCGTGGGAAGCATAAATATTCATGATATGCCAAAGAATAGGTTTGCCACCAATTTCAATCATTGGTTTGGGCTTCACGGAAGTTTCTTCCGCAAGTCGTGTGCCTAGTCCGCCAGCGAGTAGAATTGCCTTTGGCATTACAACCTCTTTTTGTGCCCCGAATTATCGACGAGGCTTGAAGAATTTATTGGCTTATTTAGGTGTATTGGAGTGCTGTAAATTAGTCAAGCCATGCTATTTTTATAAGACGAGTTCATTACAAAGGGCGAGCGTTGAATCGACTAAGAGAGATTTTTTTACTTGCTTATCGAGCAATGGTATTTCCCTGGCTACTGACATTTGTCATAGGTTGTTTGGCTGTTCCACAGAACGGTGGCCAATTGGAGTTACCGCGAATGTTGACGATGCGGGCGATGTCAGAGCACCAAACCTTTCAAATCGGCCGTTATCTGGATTGGACCGACGAATGGGCGAAGACTCCTGACGGTCGCTACTATAATAACCGCGCTCCTGGCCCGGTATTGTTGCCTTTTCCACTGTTCTGGTCCGTCGATAAAATCTTAAAGTGGACCGAAGGTGGAAAAGTTGATGTACATGGACGAAGGTCTTGGCCTGGTCGCGAGTTGCGCTCCAGCTTGTCCTTCTTTTTACAGGTGTTGCCGCTCTGCTTTCTTGTTTGGGTTGCCTCACTTTGGTTGCTCACCCATGGAGCATCAGCACTAGCCATACATTTTTTTGCGCTTGCTGCGCTTTGGGGAAATACCTCTTCAATTTTCATGAATAATTGGTCGGGCCATGGGTTTACGGCCTGCTTTGTATTCGCCGCATTTTTCGCATTGCTACAAAGGCATTGGGTAATATTCGGTTTTGCCCTGGGTTGTGGGTTGCTCTGCGACTATGTGGTCGCCGTGCTTTTTCCTCTTTTTTTTGTCGTGTTCTTTTGGCGGGAGGGCTTTAGCTTTATTAGCTTCAAAGGATCTGGGCAAACATTCAAAGTATTCGGACAGATATTATTGGGCGCATTGGTCCCGGCTATTCTTTGGTGTTGGTACCACTACGTCGCCTTCGGCGGTATTTTTACAGTCGCTAATAAATATCAGAATCCAATATATGTGGACGTAAAGGAACAGGGAAATTATCTGGGTATATTTCGTTCCTTTCCGACTCCATCCATTGTTTGGAAGCTCTTATTTGGAGCGGAGCGAGGCGTTTTATTTACACAGGCCTGGGTACTTGTAGGGTTTCCAGTTGGGATTTATTTGTGGCTGTGCAACCGGCTTTCGACCGATCAAGTGCAAATTCTATCAATCGCGCTCTTTGGCTTTCTCCTATTATTGTTATTGAACTCTGCCTATGGTGGTTGGTTTGCTGGAAACACAGCCGGACCAAGATACCTTTCCAGTATATTCATTCCTTGCGCATTTTCGATCGCCTTCTTGCTTGATAAATTTCCGAATTGGTTGCAATGGACGACTTGGCTGGCGTTAGGGTCAGCACTATTTTTCCGAGCCATGGTTTTTGCGGTCAATCCAATGGCACCAAGGGCTCCGCTTTGGCAATATCATTGGGTGCAAATTGCAGAGCAAGAGAAGCTCTCCAACTGGGGGCGCTTCACTCTATGCCTGGCGCTTTATGGATTAGCTGCATTTTGGGTCTATCGTCGACGTAAGTTGTCTAAGTCTTAGACTCAGTCTTTCTTTTAGTCCTTTAGCTTGTCAAAAAGTTGACGTGCGGCTGACTCAACTTCTCTACGCTTGAGGCGTGAGCTGTCGAATTCGTTGCGTACCGCAAATGCTATAACTCCTGGAGCAACTTTTTTCAGATGAACTGTGCCCACCCAGTGCTTAAGCAGGTTTGTTCCACTGTGTTTGCCGTACTCAATGATAACTTCAGAGACCCTCAATTCTTTCCAGAACTTCAATCTACAGGCGAACCACTAACATAGCTGAAGGAAATAGCAAGAAGTAGACGCGTCCTATTGGTAAATGATTTCGGCCTTGGCGCTATAACAACAGAAGGATTGAAAGCTGCGAATCAAATTATCGATTCGTGTGTCAGATGCGTCATCCAAAAAAGATAGTCCGTCCGCCGCTAGCTTTTCATTCACCTTCGGGAGAATCACGTATTGATTGAATTGAATGGCATTTCGATATTGGAAGACCATCTGTAGCTGCTCTACCGAACGCAAAGAACCAAACACACCGGCAGAAATGCCAACGAAACAAGACGGTTTGCCTTGCAAGCTTTCTGGGAACTTCAATAAATCGATAAAGAATTTTAAGGCGCCGGGATAGGAACCATTATATTCCGGAACGACGGTAAGGATTCCGTCTGTATGAGTAATCGCATCTTGGAATGGAGCAAAAGAAGTCGGAGTGTCGCCATAGCTCTCAGGTCCAAATAGCTCTGAAGGCATATCGACTAAATCGAGTAGCTTAACTTCATCGCCAGAGTTCTCGACTTTTTCTTTAATGATGCGAGCAATTTTTCCAGAGTTAGAATTCTTACGATTCGTTCCTGCAATAATAGTAATAATCATTTCGGTTCCTATTCCTAACAAATTCAAATTAGCGGAAGGCAAGCAGATATTTGATATCTTGGTCGTTGAAGAAGAGTCCAGCGCCAAAGAAATAAGGGGTTTCTCCGTTGGACTCCTTAACGTCATCCATTCCGGCCTTAAGGTAAAGACCAGAGTAGACATGGGCTCTAGCAAAGATGCGGTAACGAATTGGGTCGAGTTTCGATGCTTTATAAATTTCGGAGTGAATGCCAATACGGTGTTCTGGATTGAACCAGAAGCCGATACCTAGGGTTCCAGCGTTGTCAATTAAACCAATTTTTAAGTCAAGTGGGCCAAAATATTTACCCAAAGCAACCGTGAACTTTAAACCTTTTTCTTTCGTTTCGATCTTTTCCACGACCGTGGAGTTTCCACCCACAATGGTCTCTGTAGTCGTGCGCTCTTGCGTACCTCGTGGATCCGTTGAGACACCGATCAAGTAGTAGCGGGAAGGATTCGGTTCAATATGCAACAGGAAATGTGATTTTGTACCGTTGTAGGCAGGCACTTGATAGGCGTTCAAGTCGATATAGATCTGTAGTTTTCCTGCCTTACCCAAAAGAAGGTTGATGCCGTGAAGAGCAGCCTTTGCTTGTTCATAAAGATCGTCGTCATTAACTAGTTTTCCAATGGAGCCTTCTCCACGGCGGACCTTGTCCATTACTTCTTCCGCGTGAGAGAGAGTATCTTTTAATTTCGCCATGGACTGACGCAGGTCGCGAGTGAGCTGACTCTCTGGCGCCAAAAGATCAGACATATTTTTAAATGCACTATTGATGTTAGAAATTAACTCTTCGAATTCAGCCTTGGCAGTTGTTTTATGGAAGTCCTTAACGAGCAGAGTAAGTTGATCGACGAGCTTACCAATTTTTTTCATTGTGTCCGAGAGCTCTGCTTCCCTCGACGCAGTAAGAGTCTTTGGTGTTTGCGCATATGCAGAGTTCGCGTTTGCAGAGCTAATGACCGAGGATGCATGCGCTTCGGCTGCATTAGCTGAAGGAGTCAGTATATTCATTACAGATTGAATTATCTTCTGAACTGGCTTCTGGATTGGCTTCTGGGTTGGCTTCTGGGTTGGCTTCTGGGTTGGCTTCTGGATTGGCTTTTGGATTGGCTTTTGGATTGGCTTTTGGATTGGCTTCTGAGCGCCGGGGACTTTTTTCGCGTGCGGGCTTTCGCCTATAATCTTTACAGGCTTGAGCTCTAAGAAACGATCACCCAAAAAACCAATTGTTCGTACGTATGCGCGGGTATCATCGCGCAAACGAACAGGAGCTGTAATGCAAGCAGAAACTACTACGTGTTCCCCAGCCAGACTTACGTGCTTAATGTAGCCGATATCGAGGCCGAGCGTTTTCACTGGAGATTTACGGCGCAGACCTGTTGCGTCATTCACTGCGATGTCTATGTCATTACAGGTGCGGTACCAAAACGGTTGGTCGTTCACATAAAAACTAAATCCAACGATTATAGCAACACCAATCGCAGTGAAAATTCCAAGGCGAATTAGATACTGTTCCATTGTATTTTCCACAACAGTGCTCCCTACAGTTTTAAGCGCTTTCTTCCTGAAGCGAAGAACTCTCGTACGTCCGGATTCTGATCCGAAAATACCCCTTTGGGTTCACCGACATATTGAACGATCCCATCTTTCAGGAACGCCAGCTCCTCGGCTACATCCAAAGCCACATTCGTATCGTGAGAGATCACGATACTCGTCAAATTGTATTGATCGTTAGTCTCTCTAATTAGTTTTGTTACCATGTCTGTCGTCAGTGGATCAAGGCCCGTAGTGGGCTCGTCGTACATCATTATCGATGGTTTCATAGCGATCGCTCGGGCTAAAGCGATTCGCTTTCTTTGCCCACCGGAGAGCTGAGCAGGCATTTTCTTCGAATGTTCGAAGGTAAGCCCCACAGATTCGAGGAGGGACTTAACGCGGGCATCTAGCTCAGATTTAGGCAAATGTAGCTGCTCTTTTAAAGTGAATGAGACGTTGTCATAGACGCTTAAGGAGTCAAAAAGAGCTCCATTTTGGAATAAAACTCCCATGCTATGGCGGATTCGTTTTGTATCGCGCATACTCGCTTCGTGAATACTTTCCCCATTCACAATCACTTTTCCAGCGTCCGGACGAATAAACCCCATAATCTGCTTTAACAGGACGGACTTACCAACTCCGGATCCACCCATGATATAAGTGATTGTTCCCTTGCGAACCTTTAAGTTAATGCCTTGATGCACATGAAATGGACCAAAGCTCTTTTGTAAACCATTAATTTCAACGGCATATTCGCCGTTGAATCGTTCGCCTACGTTGTCCGAGCTGCCCGCTTTAGTCGCCATTATAAATTAAATTACTCGGGTCATAGGGTAAATAAGCCGTTAGTACATAATCGCTAAATAGGATTAGTAGGCTTGTGATTACAACCGCACGATTCGTAGCAATCCCCACACCTTGCGCATTATTATTGGCATTGAAGCCATAAAAACATCCCATCAGACTTAAGAAGAAACCAAAAATCGCAGCCTTAATTGAGCCTTGGAAAATATCATTAATGTCAACGGCCCAAGCGAGACGGTACCAAAAAATACTACCATCTGCATCTAAGATGACGACTCCCACAAAATACCCAGCCAAGCATCCGACCAAAAGAAAATAGCCATAAAGAAGCGGCAGGGAAAATACGCCGGCAATTAACCGCGGCGTGATTAAATAATCATAAGGGTCTGTCCCTAAAGCATCGAGTGCATCGATTTGTTCAGTCACTCGCATGGTTGCAATTTCGGCGGCAATGGCAGCTCCCGCGCGTCCGGCCACCATGATTCCGGCAAACACTGGAGCTAATTCTCTAGAAAGTGCGAGCCCTACGGAAGCACCTAAAAAAGATTCCATCCCAAATAAATCGAGCGCGACATAGGTCTGAAAGGACATTACAGCGCCGATAAAAATTCCACTAAAAGTGAGAATAGTGAGTGATTGAATTCCAATAAAATCAATTTGTTGAACAATGAGGGGGAAACGACGGTAGACCATCTTTAGCCCCGTAAGTGTCTGCCAGAGGAAGCTGGCAAGCTCACCCCAAAATCGTAAATAGCGAATAACAGGGGCGAGCATCACGGGAAACAAACCGAGGTTAGTAGCTGCGGGCGTGTTTTTACGGTACCGGCGGACATCGTGCCTAGTCTGGCATGGCGCATTTTATTTGTCACCGAAAAGTTAAAAACTTGAGGAAATCTCGCACCATATGATACTCAGCGCCAGTACTATACTATGGACCCAAAAAAGATCCGAAATTTCTCGATAATCGCGCATATTGATCACGGCAAATCGACCTTGGCCGATCGATTGATTGAGCTGACTGGCTCAGTGAGTGGGCGCGAAATGGCTGATCAGCTCCTCGATTCTATGGATTTAGAGAGGGAGCGGGGGATTACGATTAAGGCGCAAACCGTACGCATGGTCTACAAAGCAAAAGACGGTGAAGAATATATTCTCAACATGATCGATACTCCGGGACATGTGGACTTCTCCTACGAGGTTTCTCGTTCGCTTTCTGCCTGTGAGGGAGCACTTTTAGTGGTGGATGCGGCTCAGGGTGTAGAGGCCCAAACGGTTGCGAATGTCTACTTAGCTTTGGAAAATGACCTCGAAGTCTTTCCGATTTTAAATAAAATTGATTTACCTAGTGCGGAGCCAGAGCGGCGTGCAGAAGAGATTGAAGAAATCATTGGTTTAGATGCAACAGATTGTCCGAAAGTTTCTGCCAAGACTGGTTTGAATATTTCGGACGTCTTGGAAGTCATCGTAAAAAATGTCCCTGAGCCCAAGCATGATGTGGATTATTCTAAAGAGTTTCCGACTCGCGCTTTAATTTTTGACTCTTGGTTTGACTCCTATCTAGGTGTGGTGGCCTTGGTGAGGGTCGTAAGTGGAGAGTTGAAAAAAGGTAAAAAGATCAAAATGATGAACACGTCGGCCGAAGCCGACATTCTTAAGGTCGTCTATTTCACGCCGTCCATGGTGCAGGCTCAAGCCTTAGGGCCAGGAGAAGTGGGTGCGGTCATCACTGGGCTAAAGAGTCTTAAGGAAATGCAGGTTGGCGACACTATCACTGGCGCCGACAATGCTGCCACTGAGCCCCTTTCTGGATTCCAAGAAGTAAAACCAATGGTTTTTAGTGGTATCTATCCGGTGGTTTCCGATGATTACACCGCACTTCGAGAGGCGTTAGAAAAGCTTCAGTTGAATGACTCAGCTTTTTCCTTTGAGCCAGAAACTTCGACGGCGCTTGGCTTTGGGTTCCGTTGCGGATTTCTTGGTCTGCTGCATATGGACGTGGTTCAAGAGCGCCTAGAGCGTGAATACAAGATGAGCCTCATCACGACAGCACCTTCTGTGATTTATAAAGTTATCAAAAATGACGGAGATATCGTCATGGTTGATAATCCAAGCAAACTTCCGGATGCGGGCGAGATTGAGCAAATCGAAGAGCCATATATTAAATGCACGGTACATGTGCCAAGTGATTATGTTGGCCAGGTATTCGGTCTCTTTCAGGATCGACGAGGAATTCAGCAGGGCATGGATTATATTACGAGTGATCGCGTGTCGATCACCTATGAACTTCCACTTTGCGAAATGGTTTTTGATTTCTACGACAAGCTGAAGAGCGCGACTCGTGGCTATGCTTCGATGGACTATGAGCCAATGGAATATCGTGCAGGTGACTTAGTGAAGCTAGACATGATGCTAAACGGAGACGCCGTTGATGCGTTGTCAGTGATCACCCATCGGTCAAACGCACAGTACCGAGGGCGGGAACTGGCAAAAAAGCTTCGGGAAATCATTCCCCGGCAAATGTATGAAGTTGCGATTCAGGCGGCGATCGGTTCCCGTATTGTAGCGCGGGAAAGTCTTAAAGCGCTCCGAAAGAACGTAACTGCCAAATGTTACGGTGGGGATATCACCCGAAAACGAAAGCTTTTGGAAAAGCAGAAAGAGGGTAAGAAACGTATGAAGCAAGTGGGCTCTGTAGAGGTTCCACAAGAAGCGTTTCTCGCTGTGTTGAAAGTGGAATAGTTGAGGGCAGAATAAGTGTCGTTAATTTTGAAGAAAATTCTTTTTGCATTCATACTTGCGCTCGGATTGCGAGCCTGTGTGTTTGAGACTTTTTCTGTGAGTGGTACAGCGATGGTTCCGGCTGTATTTCCGGGGGATACGGTAATTGCCTCGAAGGTTTCTTATGGTTTGCGAGTGCCAGGCTCTGGCGCACTGCTGGTGCAGTGGAGCGATGTTAAACCTGGTGACCTCGTCGTGTTGAACGGAGTAGGCGAACCGCCTATGATCCTTTTGCGGCGGGTAGTTGCGATTGGTAATGAAAAGAAACGAGAAATTACAGTCAACGGGGAGGAAGTAAAAATTATTGATTTGGCTGTAAAAAAAGCCAGCCTAGGCGCCAAAGATGCGGGAGAAGTGGATATTCCATGTCCAATCGAAGACAGCACGACTCCCCATTGTCGGCAAACTATCGACGGAGTATCTTTCCTCGTGCGTCCTTTGAAGCAAAAGGAGAATAATGACACAGACATAGGCAGAAGTACGTTGGAGTCCGAATTTGTCTATGTTGTAGCCGACGATCGTTGGGACGGCCCAGATTCTCGTCACTTTGGCCCTGTGCATATCAATAAAATTGTCGGAAAAGTTTCCAGATTGTGGATTCCTGTTAGGGATTTTCCCAAAATTGAGGTAAATGAGTCTGTTAAGGCCTCAGCATTAGAGCGTAATTATTTTGGCCGACTCTAGGTAACTATGGCGGACGCACAGAAACTAGAGCATCTTCTCGGAATTGAGGATTTAGAAGTTTCCTCGATTCGTCGCCTGTTAGATCGAGGCAAAAAATTCAAATCCGACTTGGAAAAGGGCAAGAAGAAATTTATTCATTTGCGTGAGCGCACAGTGGTAAATTTATTTTTTGAGCCGTCTTCTCGAACTCGCAGCTCTTTTGAAATGGCTGCAAAGCGCTTGGATGCTGACAACATCAACTTTATGGCAGATAGTTCGACTTCCGTTGTAAAAGGGGAGACCCTTATCGATACAGCGAAGATCCTGGAAGCTATGAGCCCGGACTTTCTAGTGCTACGCCACGGGTCTGCGGGCGCACCTCAGCTTTTGTCAAAGAAATTAGAAATTCCAGTGATCAATGCGGGCGATGGATTCCATGAGCATCCGTCTCAAGCGTTACTGGATGCATTGACAATCGAGACCACCAAAGGATCTATTGAAGGTCTCAAAGTGGCCATAATCGGCGATATTGCCCACTCGCGGGTAGCACGATCAAATATTTATTTGCTGAACAAAATGGGGGCTACAGTAACGGTCTGTGGACCGCCGACATTGCTTCCTCCACATGTAGGGCGCCTCAAGGTGCGGGAAACGTATTCTGTGCAGGAAGCAATTGAGGATGCAGATGTTGTCATGATATTACGAATCCAATTTGAGCGTCAGAACACAAAGCAGATTCCAAGTAATGCTGAATATTACCGCCTCTACGGTTTGAACAACAATACAGCTCGGCAGTTAAAAGGGGGCGCAATCATTATGCACCCAGGACCGATGAATCGTGGAGTGGAGATTTCCCCTCAGGTTGCGGATGGATCGAATTCAGTAATCTTAAACCAAGTAACTAATGGTGTGGCCATTCGAATGGCGATCCTTGCTTGTTTAGAAGAAGACCGAAATCGAGGTAGAGTATGAAGCGAGTAGTGCAAGGCACTTCCTCGAGTAAACTCTTGAAAGGAGGTCACCTGATCGACCCGTTGCATGGGCGGAATGAGCCTAGCGATCTTTTATTGGAAGATGGCAAGGTCTTTGCGGTTGCTAAGCCAGGCGAGTTGGACACAAAAGCAAGCAGACTTAAGGCGGAAAAGATCGATATAAAAGGGGCATATATTGCTCCGGGCTTTATTGATTTGAACGCCAGAATGGGGGAGCCTGGAGCCGATCCGCGGGAAGCGTTGAATAGGGGAGCGAAGTCGGCTGCTGCTGGTGGGTTTACATCGATTGCCTGTATGCCGAGTTTTTCAGAATATAACGATAATGCTTTTGTCACAGATTTTATTTCTCGCCAAGCACATGAAGAATCCTGCGTGCGAGTTTTCCCAATCGGCTCCCTGACCACCAAGGGTAAGGGTGAGTATTTGGCTGAGATCGGTACGATGGTTCATACTGGAGTGGTGGCTGTTGGTGATGACTCGACTTGTATTAAAAATTCCTATTTAATGCGAAAAGCGATCGAGTATACGAAAGCCTTCAATGTTCCAGTTTTTTCTTTTCCGCAGGACCCAGCTCTTGTTGGTCGCGGTGTAATGGATGAAGGTTTAAATTCTTGTCGGCTGGGATTGCGGGGAATACCTGCGGCTGCTGAGGAAGTCATAGTCGCTAGAGATATTACCCTTACGCAACATGCTTGTGGGCGGTTACATTTTTCCTCAATTTCGACAAAGGGGTCGTTAGAGTTAATTCGTACGGCGAAATCAGAAGGGGTTCAGATTACAGCGGAAACTAACCCTCAGTATTTCTCATTAACTTCCGATATGATTCGCACTTATGATTCTAATTTTAAGTGTTTTCCGCCACTTCGTGGTGAAGATCATGTGGAGGCAATCACTACAGCGCTTGGCGATGGCACATTAGATGCGATCGCATCGATGCACATGCCACAAAGCCCATCGGCAAAAGATCTAGTTTTTGAAGATGCAGCAGCTGGTATGATTGCATTTGAAACCGTACTGCCTCTAGTCTTAGAATTGGTTCGTAAGGAGAGAATTTCCTTAGAGCGAATGGTTTATCTACTTAGCACTGGCCCAGCAAAGGTCATTGGCCTTCATGAAAAAGGTTTGGGCTCGCTGAAAGTTGGAGCGCCTGCGGATATTGTCATATTTGACACAGACAAACAGTACAAATATACAAGTGATCGAGTCTGTAGCTCGGCGAAGAATAGCCCATTTATTGGTAAGACCTTGCAGGGTGTAGTGCTAATGACGATTGTCGGCGGGGAGATTGTAAATAAAGGAACTGGAAATGATGAAAGCTAATAGTTTTCTGAGTCCAAAGCGAAAAACAGCGGCTTTGCTTCTTGAAGATGGGGCAGTTTTTTACGGTTACTCATTTGGTGCTGAGCCCGAGAATTATCACGACGGTATACTGGGTGAAGTAATTTTTAATACAGCGATGTCAGGCTATCAAGAGGTACTTACGGATCCATCCTACACTGGTCAGATTGTAGCAATGACATATCCGATGATTGGTAATTATGGAATTAACGATGGAGACTGGGAGTCAAAATCAGTCGCTGTCTCCGGTTTTGTTGTGCATGAATATGTGAAAGACCACTCCAATTTTCGGGCGAAAAAAAGTCTTGGCGACTATTTGAAAGAGCACAATATTCCTGGACTATGCGGGATTGATACACGGTCTTTGACTCGTCATATTCGCTCTAAAGGTGTGATGAACGCAATGATCTTTAGTCCAGCGCCCCCCGAACCTTCATTGAAAGATATGACGGCAAAGCTAAAGAAGATGCCTCCGTTTGGCTTGGCTAATTTAGTTGGCCAAGTTTCCACTAGTGATAATTATGAATGGGACGAGAAGTTTACCGAGTTCCATGGCCAATGGAGAAAGGATGCATTGATTGAGGATCCATCGAATCCGTTAGTTGCTGTGCTTGATTTAGGAGTTAAGCATAATATTTTACGAAATTTCCGTGCGCGCGGCTGTCGCTTAAAGGTCTTTTCTGTGACAGCGAAGTCGGAAGAAATTTTGGCAGCGAGACCTAAAGGGGTATTTTTGAGTAATGGCCCAGGCGACCCTGATCAGGTAGAGCATGCGGTGGATACTGTGAAGCAATTACTTGGTAAAGTACCGATCTTTGGAATTTGCATGGGCCACCAGATTCTTGCCGAAGCAGTCGGTGCTCGAACATTTAAAATGAAATTTGGCCATCATGGTGCGAACCAACCAGTTCTAGATAAAAAATCGGGACGCGTAATGATAACTTCCCAGAACCACGGCTATGCGGTGGATCCGGAGTCACTACCGGAAGGTGCCGAAATTACCCAGGTGCATCTTAATGATAATACAGTTGCAGGTATGGCTATCCCTAAATATCAAGCATTTTCGACTCAGTATCACCCAGAAGCAAATCCGGGTCCGCGAGATGCAGAAATACACTTTGAAGAGTTTTTGTCGCTTGTTAAGAGCTTCTTTAATTGACCTGAGCTACGTCTCGTTCGACAATAATATGTGCGATGAACGAGTACCAAGAATGTCTCGAGCTCCTAACTGAAGAATTTTCTACTGGTGAATTTTACCGCGAATTATTCGAAGCTAAGCAAGAGTACTTTTTAGAGTCTGGTGTGGTGAGTGAGGACGATCCCGATTTTGAAAATCAGATGGATATTTTTATGGGTTGGTATCTATTTGATCGCCCACTTTCAAGCCATGATCTTTCACCAGTGAAGCTCTACTTTCGCCGCAACCGCGAAAATATGAGTGAGGAACAATTTTCGAAATTCTCGGCTCTCACTGAAACCATTCATTCCATTTTTGAAGTATTGAAGCAAAGGGGTGATAGGTTGACATTGCGTGAATATTGTACCCGAAAAAAAATGGAAGTTGAGGATTCACGCTATAGCTACGGATTTTCCAAAGGCGATGTATTTGAAGCACGGGTTATTCCAGTGGGGAAAAATGCCTATTGTTTTGTTTCTGGATTTTGTTTTCACCCACGAGAGTCGGTGAAGTTCATAGACAGCCAAATTAAAAAAATTCGCTACCAAGATTTGGAGCAGCGTAACCAGCTTCTTTTGAAGCTTAATCAGATGAAAATGAAACACCTTCGCTACCCTCATATAGCTGTGACTCATATTTATACGCTAGATCCTAAGTTCTAGATAAAAATAAATCACTCTAGTTAATGGTGACCTGGCGAATTAGTTCTGGGTCCTGTACGACTGTGCCAGAGCCGCGCACTACACAAGTTAACGGATCTTCTGCAAGTGCGACGGGCAGGCCTGTTTTCTCTTTAATAAGGATGTCTAGGTTTGCTAATAGTGAACCACCGCCAGTTAAGATAACCCCGTTGTCTACAATATCTGCGGCAAGTTCTGGTGGAGTTCTTTCGAGCGCAATCTTAATGGCGTCCGCAACCGCAGAGACTGGATCGGCAAGGGCGTCGCGAATTTCTTCCGAATTGACTTCGATTGTTTTGGGTGCGCCTGCAATGAGGTCACGACCTTTCACTTCGTAAACACGTTCTTCTTCGAACGGGTATGCATTACCGATTGCAACTTTTATTTCTTCTGCTGTGCGCTCACCAATGAGAAGAGAGTATTTTCGTTTAATATAATTCAAAATCGCTTCATCAAATTTATCACCTGCAACTCGAACTGACTTCGAGAACACGATACCACCAAGAGAAATGACCGCGACTTCTGTAGTGCCCCCACCAATATCGACAATCATATTGCCGATGGGCTCCATAATCGGAAGTCCAGCGCCGATAGCTGCGGCCATTGGCTCTTCGATGAGATGCACTTCTCTTGCGCCCGCCATTTGAGCAGACTCTTTAACCGCACGCTTTTCCACCTGTGTGATGCCGAAAGGAATGCAGATAATAATTCGTGGGCGGAAAATAGAATGCTCGCGATTGGCTTTCTTGATGAAGTGACGAAGCATTTCTTGAGTTACTTCAAAATCGGCAATAACACCGTCGCGCATTGGGCGAATCGCTGTGATGGAGCCCGGCGTGCGTCCAAGCATCTCTTTTGCTTCTTTTCCAACGGCTAAAACTTTGGTCTGTCCGCGCGAGTTTTTTTGAACGGCTACAACGGAAGGCTCGTTGATTACAATACCTCGGTCTCGAGCCACAACAAGCGTGTTGGCCGTGCCTAGGTCGATTGCAAGGTCGTTTGAGAATAGGTTAAAAAATTTTTTGAACATAAATCTAGAGCCCCATGCTTTTGAGCATTCTTATTCTACCATTTTTATTCTATCGTTTTTACCATTTATAGTGACGGATTGGATCACCTTTATCGTCCACCTCAGATATCGCCTGGATGCCGATATTCAAGTGCAGGTCAGTGTATTTCTGAAATACTGACTTACCAGATTTTTTTATACCATCTTTTCTCAGTGGAAGGTCACTAACTAGCAATAACGCTCCGACAGGAACCTTGGAAACAAAACCGACGGTGAAGACGGCGGCGGTCTCCATTTCAATTCCAATTACGCGCTGCGTGTGCAACTTCTGTTTAAAATTTTCGGAGAACTCCCAAAAACGATAGTCAGTTGTGTGGATAACTCCCGTCCGATACTCCAAGCCTTTTTCGACGAGCTTTTGTGAGACGTATTTCTGAATTTTAAAGGTTGGAAGCGCCGGCACTTCAGGCGGCATGAAATGTGGGGAAACGCCCTCTCCTCGAATAGCTGCCGTGGGAATAATAAAATCTCCGACCATTAGAGAGCGGTGGAGGCCGCCACACATGCCGAGTAGTAAGACAGCATGCGGGTGCACGACAGAAAGGGTTTCGATAATAAGCGCTGCAGTTGGTGCACCGATATTGAAGTTTATGAGGGAGACGCCGTATTTCTTGGAATGGGCGGCGGCCATGGCAGAGCCTCTAGAGTGCTTAGCATCACCTAATTTAGTGAATTGGTCTAAATAATAATCAAAATTAGTCAGCAATATTCTTGGGTAGAACTCCTCGTGTTTGGAGCCGGTGTATCGCTCAAGGATGGCCCAAGCAATGTCTCGTTTTTCCTTATTGGAAAAAATTCGATTTGGGTTAAACCCTGGAGTCTTCTGCATAGTAATATCCCTTTTGACGCAAATTTAAGCTAAGTAACTATGGAAACGCAAAGGAAAATCTAAAAATTTTTAGAATCACCGCTGGTTAAGAAGCCCTTGCATGGATTGAGTTCGAATGCGAGAATGACGCTCGATGTTTGTAGATGAGCGACAATTCCGCAGCTTCCTGTCTCCGGGAGAAGTTCGTGAGACGATCCTCTCTATCGCCGAGCAGATCAACAAAGATTACGAAATGAATGACAAGATTGTTCTGGTCGGGGTGCTGAAGGGCGCCTTTATGGTGATGGCAGATCTTGTGCGTGAGTTGCACTCAGATGTACGCGTTGATTTTGTGCGCACGAAAAACTATGGCAAAAGCCTGAGTACGGTGGGAACAGTAACGTTGCTTCAAGACATTTCCATGGATATTCGTGACAAGCACATAATCATTGTGGAAGAGATCATTGACTCTGGTCGCGCATTAAAGTTTTTGTACGATCGCCTGCAGGCGGCAGGCCCACTTTCCCTCAGAATTGCTACTTTATTGGATAAGCGTTCACGACGCTTGGTTGACGTGCATGTCGATTATGTGGGCAAGATTGTGGATGAGCAATTCCTGATTGGTTACGGATTAGACTTAGAAGAAACCTATCGTAACTTGCCAGGAATCCATGCCCTACGCTATCCTAACTAGGAGATGCGATTTTTTAAAATTTGGGAAGACCGCCTTTTATCTTGGCTCTTCACACCCGTTTCGGGTGCACATGTTTCCGTATTTCGCGTGCTTTGGGGAGCTGTCTTTGTTTGGGAAGCTTGCCGCTACTTCTATTACGATAAAATTTTTCATTATTTTATCAAGCGTACTTTTCATTTTCACTATTATCTATTTGATTGGGTAGAGCCCTTGCCTGGAGATGGGATGTATTACCTTTTTGGGGTAATGGCGATAGCGGCGTTTTGTTTTATGATTGGTTTTGCCTATCGTATTTCGGCGATCGTACTTTTCATTACCTATACATGGCAATTCCTTGTCGATAAGACGGATTATAATAATCACTATTATTTAATGTCGATCGTGTGTGGGGTGTGGGTATTTATGAGTCCGCACCGACACTTCTCGGTAGATTCCTATTTGGGTTGGGTGAGGCGGAGCCCAGTGGTGCCACGTTGGAATCATTGGGTGTTAAAATTTCAAATCGCGATTGTTTATTTCTATGGAGGTATAGCCAAACTTAACTGGGATTGGCTGCAAGGGGAGCCATTGCGCAACTGGTTATATCGCCGAAGCAATACACCGTTACTGGGGGAATTTTATAAAACAGAAGTTGGAGTTTATTTTTTCTCCTATGGCGGGTTGATTTTTGATCTAGTGATTCCGTTTATGCTTTGGTATCGCAAGACACGTTTATTGGCGATACCAGTAGTATTATTCTTCCATGGTTCGAATCATTTTATGTATTCGATAGGTGTGTTTCCAGTTTTGATGATTTGTACGACGGTTTTGTTTTTGGAGCGAGAGACGGTTGTGTGGGCAATTCGAAAAATCTCTCGCTATGATTTAGAGCGAGGTTTAGAACAAGGTTTAGTCGAAGCAGTGAGTTCGATTGAGTCTAGCCGTAGCCATAACTATAAGTCCTGGCAGTTGAGGGGAATAGGATATTTTGTGGCCATTTACGTGGCCTTACAGGTGTTACTGCCCTTTCGGCATCACTTTTATGACAATTATGTATCTTGGTCGGAAGAGGCACATAATTTCTCTTGGCATATGAAGCTTCGAGATAAGAAAGCTTTTGTGAAGTTAACGGTGATTGATCCGAATACGGGATTGACGTGGCCGGTGCCGATAGATGAGCATTTGATGCCGCGACAGGTGCGCAAGATGGGGGGGCGGCCGCATATGTTGTATGAGTATGTTCAATATGTGGCCAATGATATTCGTAAGCGCTTGCATATTCGATATCCAGTGATTAAAGCGGAGGTTTTAGCATCACTTAATTTTCGTCCATTTCGACATCTAGTGAATCCGGATGTGAACATGGCAGCAGTTTATTACTCACCATTTGCCAATAATGATTGGATTACTCCATTTGATTCGTCTCTGAAACCGTTGCCTTTAGAAAAGCATCCGAAGGATACATTGCGCGAAGCTCTAGAAATCAAGAGCGATTAATTCGCGGCGCAAGCTTTTCGAGCTAAGCCTTTAATGCAGCCAAGGATTCTTCGAGGGATTTCAATTTTGTTGAAAGCTTGGATTGTTCCTTCTCTGTTTTTTCTACAACAGCTGGGTTGGCGCGTTCGAGGAAGCTGCGATTGGAAAGCCTTTTATTTAAGCCTTCGAGTTCTTTGGAGATTTTATTAATTTGCGTATTGAGGCGCTTTGACTCAGCTTCAAAGTCGACAAGTCCATCGAGTGGAATTGCAATATCGAAGTTTGCTGTGGAGACCTTACCGGTGGATTTGCCTTCGAGATCGCTCTCATTCAGGCTCAGTTTCAGTCTGGCGAGGGGTTCGACAAATTTTGCAATCATTGGCCATGTGGCTTCGTCTCGTTTGAGTAGACAAGCGAAGATTTCTTTTTTCGGAGAAATGGTGTTCTCCGTGCGGAAATTTCTAAGTCCTTCAACTAGCTCCTTCAGGTTGCTGAAGGTTTTCATATCGTCAACATTGCCGAGGGTACTTGAGTCATATTCTTCTGGATAGGGTTGCATCATCAGGGCTTTATCTGCGTTGCCCGGTAGTGCGCGGTAAATTTCTTCCGTAATGAACGGTGCGATTGGGTGTAACAGGTGTAGGATTTGGTTGATACAGAAAGCAAGGGTTTGCTTGTCTGTTTTTGATTTATCTGAGCTTTTAAAGCATTCAAGGTACCAATCGCAGAATTCGTACCAGACGAACTGATAAGTTGTATTGAAGGCCATATCGAAGCGGTAGTCTTGGAAGTACTTGTTTACTTCTTGAATTGTTTCGTTGAGTCGGCTGAGGATCCAACGGTTTACAAAATTTGACTCTCTTAGCTCAGCTTCGCTTGGGAGTTTGTAAGGGATAGATTTACCACCACCAGATTCACCATTGACTTCACTGTCGCTTAAATTCGGCATTGTGAAGCGAACGGCATTCCATAGTTTATTCAAGAAGGCTTTATAGCCTTCGAGTCGTTTAATGTTGAAGTTTACATTACGTCCACCGCCGGATAGCACGAGCAAGGTTAAGCGGAGAGCGTCAGCGCCGTGTTCATTAATAATGTCCATTGGGTCGACGACGTTGCCTTTGGTTTTGGACATTTTCTGCCCTTTTTCGTCGCGGACCATGGCGTGCAAGTAGACGTCTTCGAATGGGATACGTCCATCCATGAGTTCGGTACACATCATTAGCATACGCGATACCCAGAAGAAGATGATATCAGAGCCTGTTTCCATAAGAGAGTAGAGCTCTTTAGGCTCTCGCTCGTCGGAGTATTTCGTTTTTGGGTAGTAGAAATTGAGGTCAGCAGAATCATTGGGCCAGCCGAGGGTGGTGATGGGCCATAAGCCAGAGCTATACCAAGTGTCTAAGACATCAGTTTCTTGGGTAATTTTTTCGGATCCACAGTGGATGCATTTTGTAGGCTCACCGTCACTCATTGTTTTTGGAACGGTAATTTGTAGGCAGTCGGAGCAGTGCCAGGCTGGGATTTGGTGTCCCCACCAGAGTTGACGTGAGATGCACCAGTCTTGGATATTCTCAAGCCATTCGAAATAGGTTTTATCCCAGAACTCTGGAAAGTAGCGAAGGGCACGCTTTTCTTGATTCGAGGTTTTGGCTGCAGCGAGAGCATTTTTCGCCATGCTATCCATTTTCATGAACCATTGAGTGGAGATTAGAGGTTCGATAGCTACGCCGGAGCGGTCGCAGTGGCCGACCTCGTGGGTGTGAGGTTCTTTTTTAAGCAGCAGGCCCTGTTCTTCAAGTTTTGCAATAGTGGCTTTTCGTGCGTCTTTAACTTTCATGCCTTTGAATTCGCCGGCTGGTTTCATCATGAGGCCATTGCGATCGATGGTGGAAAGGGATTCGAGATTATGGCGTTGCCCGATTTTCCAGTCATTATGGTCGTGGCCTGGGGTTACTTTTAGTGCACCTGTTCCAAATTCTGTATCGACGTATTCGTCGGCAATAATAGGAATGGTACGATCGGTGAGCGGTAGTTTAATTTTTTTGCCCTCGTAGTCTTTGTAGCGATCGTCCTTTGGGTTGATGGCGACGGCGGTATCGGCAAATAGAGTTTCTGGACGAGTGGTGGCGACAGTCAGGGAGCCGGAGTAGTCTTCTAGGTCGTAGCGAATATGGTAGAGATTACTGTTTACGGTTTTTTTTACGACTTCTAGGTCGGAGACAGCGGTGTCTAATCCGGTAGACCAGTTTACGAGTCGCTCGCCGCGGTAGATAAGTCCTTTATGGTAGAAGCGCAGGAAGGATTCTTTCACGGCAATATTGGACTCGTCGTCCATGGTGAAGCGTTCGCGGGACCAGTCGCAGCTGGAGCCAAGAGCGCGGAGTTGTTTTTGGATGATTCCGCCGTGCTCTTCTTTCCATTGCCAAGTGCGCTTGAGGAATTCTTCGCGTCCGACTTTGACTCGGGAAGTGCCCTCACTTTCGAGAAGGCGCTCGACCATGAGTTGAGTGGCGATCCCAGCGTGGTCGGTACCGGGGAGCCAGAGCACTTTAAATCCGAGCATTCGCTTCCAGCGAGCGTAGGCGTCTTCAATGGATGCGAAAAGGGCGTGACCTTGGTGGAGCACTCCGGTGACGTTTGGCGGCGGCATCGTGATAAGAAAGGGTTTATCTTTGTTGGGGTTATCGGTTGCGGCTTGGGAGTTGTCGGGGTTGAAATATCCCTTAGATTCCCAGTTTTGGTAAATTTTATTTTCAAAGCTATTAGGGTTATACGTTTTTTCCACAAAGGCTCCTGGAGTTTGAGGCTCAGTTTAAGCTGTTTAGCTTACTCTGTGAATAATTTAAGAAGCGCTAATGAATTCTTATACCCGCCGAAGTACAAAAATGTACCGGTCAGGGTAAGCAAACAAAAAGAGACGAAAAAGGCGGCACTGGCTTTGGTCGTCTCTCTACGCACGCGACTACGATTGCCGATTTCGATGAAAGTAAGGGCAAGGGGGATAGCCCAAAAAGGGAGGGAGCTGGCTAGGTAGTACATTTTGTCTTCCATTATTTGCCAAGATTCTTTAACTCGTCGAGCATGTCAGTCTTTTCCCAAGTGAAGCTTTCACCAGCTGGGCGACCAAAGTGGCCGTAGGCGGCGGTTGGAGAGAAAATTGGACGAAGTAGGTCTAATTTTTTGATCAGGTCGGCCGGCTTGAATGGGAAGACTTCCCGAACAGCAGCTGAAATTTTTTCTGGGTCTACGGTTTCTGTGCCGTAAGTGTCTACGAGCAAGCTAACTGGCTCAGCAACGCCGATGGCATACCCAACTTGTACAAGGCAGCGTTGGGCCAGGCCAGCGGCCACGACGTTTTTTGCAGCATAGCGAGCCATATAGCAAGCTGAGCGGTCTACTTTTGATGGATCTTTGCCGGAGAAGGCGCCACCACCGTGGGCTCCATGTCCGCCGTATGTATCTACGATGATTTTACGACCAGTTAGACCACAGTCGCCTTGCGGTCCGCCGATTACAAAGCGTCCAGTTGGGTTGATGTGAAATTTTGTGTTGCTGTCGATTAAGCTTGGGTCGATGATCTTTTTGACCACTTCTTCGCGGATACCTTCTTCGAGAGTGGAAGTAGTTACTTCTTCAGAATGTTGAGAAGAGACGACCACCGCGTCCACGCGAGCCGCCTTGCCATCGCGATATTCCATAGTCACTTGAGTCTTGCCGTCTGGGCGAAGGAACTCGAGAGACCCGTTATTGCGAGCTTCTGTTAAGCGCTCTGCTATACGGTGAGATAGAGCGATTGACCATGGCATGAGCTCAGGGCCCTCATCGATAGCGTAGCCAAACATGATACCTTGGTCACCGGCGCCTTGCTCTTTCGAAGAATCAGAGTCAACGCCTTGGGCGATGTCTGGGGATTGCTTGTCAAGAGAAACCAGGACTGCACATGTATCGTGGCAGAAACCCTTTGATGAATCGTCGTAGCCGATTTTTTTGATTGTGTCGCGAGCGACGTGTTGAATATCTACAACAGCCTTACTAGTAACCTCACCAGCAATCACAGCAACACCGGTAGTCAGCATTGTTTCACATGCAACGCGGGAGCTTGGGTCTTGCGCAAGCATTGCATCCAAAACAGCGTCAGATATCTGGTCACACATTTTGTCTGGATGACCCTCTGTGACTGACTCCGAGGTAAATAGATAGTTCTTAAGCATTTCAACCCCACCTTTCAGTTAAATTAAATAAAATAAATAAAAAATTGAGACTAAGAAATTGTACAAGCTGTAAAAAACGGTTCAAGAGTGGAACCAATAGTATGTCGAATAAATTCTTACTGTTTGTGGATAGCAAACTTGGGAGTAGTCCCTTTTGTGCGGTTTTGCGCTTTACGCTTCTTGCCCGCCTTTCCCTTACGGATCTTTCTTCGAACTTTTGTAACGCCAGTAATTGATGCCATAGTTGCCTCTTTCCGCACATTATCAAGGACTTACGTATATCGAACAGAGCAGGAAAAATCAACGTGAAAGGGGGAAATTACCGGTTATTTCACCGTGAACATGAGGAGCAGGTAATGCATACGAGAGATGGGGGATGAATGCGAGAGTGGGCACTGCTTGGCGCAAGACTTGCTCCATGTGCAGCTGATTGAGGAGTTCATATGATGAAAAAATCCATATTTTCCATCGGTTGCCTGATAGTCTTTCCATGTCTGATGGCTTTTCCAATATCCGCAGAGACGAGCTTTAAGGGGACAAACTCTAAGCAGGTGCAGCTAGCAAAGGGAGAGCAGTACAAACTACCAGTAGCTCAAGGGAGTCGATTTTCTATCGGCAACCCAGAGGTCATAAGAGTTAAGCCGACGACCGGCGCTAACGGCCGCTCGATGCTTCTTGTGCAAGGGAGGAGCTTGGGGTTTTCGGATCTTGTGGTCTTCTCCGGGAAAAATGAAAAAATTTATAAATTTCGAGTCTTTGCAAAGAGATCTGCTGCGTTTGCCAAGGACGTTCAAGGGCTTCTGAGGGGTATGCCGGGAGTTAGGGTTGAGCAAAATGGAAATAACTGGATCATTAGCGGGGAGGCTCATAGTGTTGAGGACTTTGAGAAAATTCAGACACTTAGTGCGAACGCCCCAAAGAAAATAAAATTTCTGGGCGGTTTGTCTTCGTCTGCAAAAAATGTAGTTTTCCACAAACTACAGGAACTATTTGAAGATGCAGGTATCGAGGGGGTCAGTGTTCGAACTGTTGGAAAGGCAATTTGGCTGGAAGGAAAAGTAACGAGTAAACGAGACAAAACAGTTGCAGAAACAATTGCGCGCTCAGTCTATCCAAGCATTGATTCTCATATCGAAGTTGCGTTTGAGTCGGGAGAAGTTCTACGCTTTGAAATAAAGATGTTAGAGGCTCTAAGAGCCGATAAAGATCGAGTGGGATTTAGCTGGTCTACAAACATTCCCAAAATTTTCCAGATTCATAAACACTTCACAAAAGGAAATTTCTCACTCGATTCAAGTCTCGATATTCTCGCAAATAAGGGGTTAGTAAAGGTTCTCTCAAAGCCAATGATTTATGTAAATGAACGTGGCAAGGCAGAGCTCAGAGTTGGTGGAGAGATTCCATTAAAAATTCAAACTCGATATCGGCAAAATATTTCTTGGAAGTCCTATGGACTGCTGCTGCAGATTCAGGTGCCTGGACATGCTAACGGTTTAACCAGGGCAAAAATAAAAATCGAAATTTCTGATTTAGATTTTTCAAACGCAATTGATGGTCTGCCAGGTCTGCGAGTGAATAAAATGGAAACGGAAGTAGATTTAAGTGATGGAAAGACAGTGTTTCTGTCCGGGCTATTGCAAACGCAAAAGCAAAAGAATGAGCAGGGTATAGCCTTGCTTAAGGATATTCCTATCTTGGGGGAGCTTTTTAAATCTCGTTCGTTCTTGGAGCGAAAGTCAGAACTCTTGATAGCTGTTGCAGCAGTGCCTGGAGGCGCAAGATGATTTTTTGGCAGGTTCATTATCAGAACAAGATCTTGGATGTTGAGCAAAGTAAGCCATTGATCTTGGGGAAAAAATGTATAGATGGGCTGCTAATCGATAATCCTGCCGTTTCTCGTGAACATATCCAATTTAAGGTAGATGGTGATTTGCTAATCGCCAGCGACTTAGGTTCAAAAAATGGATCAGTTCTAAACGGGGAAAAAATGGTGTCGTATAAGGACTATGTTGTTAAGGCCACGTCGACACTAATTATAGCGGGAAAGGAAAGTATTGAGCTGCATAAATGCGAAGATGCCCAGGGGTATTTAAATAAAAGTGATAGTAGCGAAAATAATGAAGAGAGCGAAGCGGATTCAGAGGAAATTCGAAAAATCTGTCTTTTGGCGTTGAGTATTGCAAAGGACCTAATGCTTAGCAATGTAGACTTAGATCTTGGTTTGGCCATAGAAAAGGTTATTGAAGAAAACTCAGCAATTTTTGGGTACCGAGATAAAGTCATAAATGAATTCGTGAAATTTGCTCACGTCGAAAAATTACTTGGCGATCTTAGTGTAAGCGAAATTCTTTTTAATGGACCTACCGAAATTTGGACTGAGCGCTCAGGAAGCCTTTTTCTGGAGAAATCCAAATTCTATACGGATGAGGGCCTTAGATTTTTTGTTGAAGAAAAATTAAGGCCTATAGGTAGAAAAATTGATCGCTTAAATCCCTACGTTTGCGCACGGATTAAAGATGGTTCGAGAATTACTGTCATGTCTGGATCAATTGTTCATGCTGGCATGCATGTAAGCATCAGAAAATTTAACTCCCACCTGCGTACGCTTCATCATCTTGTTTGTATGGGAAGTTTTGGAGTTGAAGTGGAGAAAGAGCTAAGACAAATCGTCCACGAACGAAAAAACATTATTGTATGTGGCGGCACCGGCTCAGGGAAAACTACTCTAATCAATGCTTTGCTATGCGAGGTTCCAAAAAATCAGAGAATAATTTGTATCGAAGATACTTCAGAAATTTTCGTAGATCGCAGGAATTTTTTGCGATGTGAGGCGCGCATGGAGAATTCAGAAGGCATTGGGTCTGTAGGAATTAGAGATTTAGTTCGACAATCGTTGAGAATGCGGCCGGATAGACTAGTGCTTGGTGAGTGTCGGGGAGAAGAGACTATTGACTTATTGCAGGCATTGAACACTGGGCATGACGGATCTATGAGTACGGTACATTCAAACTCTACGAGAGAAGCGATCGATAGACTCGAACTACTTTGCTTGATGGCCAAAGAGCGGATGGATCCAGTAGTGGCAAGAAAGTTTATATCAAATTCACTGAATTACATTGTTCATATGGGAAGAATAAATGGGGTTCGTAGGCTACAGACGATTGCAAAAGTTTCTGGAGTAGAAGAAGGACAAATTTTACTAAATACGGTGTACGATGCAAAGACTAATCGATGATATTGTTAGGCTGACCTTCTCTCAGCATATTTCTGTGGTTGCAGACGTCAAAGTGTCCGTCGATCTATTTTGTAGAACGGACAATAGAGTAAGCCATAATTGGGTGTGTGGTATTTCATTACGTGAAATTCTTGATAATCCTTCGTTGAGAAATCAGCTAAGGCATGAATTTGCAGAGGTTTTGCGTGCAGTAAGTAGGATTCATAACCATAACCCAACAATTCTACATGGAGATATTTCTCCAGGAAACCTTATCAGAAGTTATGGTGAGTCTAATAGGGTTCATTATCGATTGATTGATTGGTCAGAGTATTCAATTGAAGGGTATGAAAAATATCTGAAGAGACGGAAACGGTTTAGAGCTAAACCCTCGTATCTTTCACCTCGACGCGCTAATTCTGGGGTAAATACAGTGGATGATGAGATCTATGCACTAGGTTCGATTCTATTTGAGTGGGTAACGGGGCAACCACTCTTAGGGCATGAGGCAGCCAGTCTAGCTCTTCTTAGTTCCTCAAGTTTTCTCAAGCGGAAAATTGCAATTGCACCGACTTGGGTTCATGATCTGCTTCGCCGCTCATTATTTATGGAAGAAACGGATAGCTTTCACTCAGTTTCGGAGTTCCTGGACTCTTTTGAGAGCACCTTTGATGATTGATTTTGTTTGCATTCTGAGTTGTTTGAATTTTTTGGAGTGACATGAGTTACAGATTCCTATCGACTCTTTTGCGTTCAAAAGCGAAATTTTTGGGAATGACTGCTGCAGAGCATAGGATAGCAAAAACAACCGGTATGCATAACGATATTGAATCTCATCACAGGTTGGGTGCTTGGAGAAAATCCCCTTGCATCGAGGAAAAGGGTTTTTTATTTCGTTTATTGTTTTCTTATTGAGTTCGCGTAAACAAGTGAGTGCTTGAGATTTAATGATTGGATTAACTAATTTCTGAGGAGAGGTGAAGGGTTTAGTTTTCTTTCTAGTCCTGTTGGTAATGCTCTCTGCAGCTATGGTGTTTGACGAGACTGGCAGATTTGATGGGCTTGATGCTGAAGGCGGTAGCATTTTCAGCGAGGAACTTGACTTTCCAGGGATTACCGGCGTCCCAACGTAGATAGCTGCTACAAGCGTTGCAAGAAGAGCCATTTTTATAAGTGGGAATTCATTAGCATCATTATGGTTTTTATCGGTATCGATTTCAATTGTGGTTTCTTCATTTTCCATTTCAAAAGTCCATTGCCTTTAACGCGAGTGGGATTATAGGAGCGATAATTGTGAGGATCGCAGCAGGAAGTATTGTAGTTGATATGGGTAATAGTAATTTGAGCGGTAGAAGTTGTACGCGCTCCAATAATTTATTCTCTAGATACTCGTTAAACTCTAGTATTAGCTCATCAATATGCTCGCCAATTGGAGCACCCAGTTGTTGGGATGAGTTAATTGCCTGTTGAAGCTCATCAAATATGGAAACGAGCTGGTTCGGTAGCTTCTTTGTGAGCCTACGAGATTGCATTAACTCCTTGTAGCTTGGTTCATTGGACGAGCTATTTGGCACCTCTCCGGCGGAAAGTTCGCTTTGAATTCTAAAGAGAGTGTAGTGAAGTTTTTTCTCAAATGTTTGTGTGCCTTTTGGCCTACCGTGGATGACTGATTTGATAATTTTTTGCATCCAGCTAAAGCCTAAAATCGTGAGTGTAAGAGCAAGTGCAATGGAAGCTAGCATGATTGGTGATTCGATTGATTTGGCAAAAAGAACTGGAGAGGCTAGAGATTGAGCGATTAGAAGAGCCCATGGCAGGAGGCACATTGTTACAGCTTGGGCTCTGCATTGCAAAGAAGCCGCCTTAGCTTTTCTCTCGGCATGGATTCTTTGTTGGATGTTTTTTTTAGTTCTTCGTAGAGGATTGAGGCATTTTCCACCCGAGACTATCCCATTCCTTAAGATTATGCCGATAGCGCACTCTGTGCTCTGTTTGTCTATAATAGCTTTTATGGTCGCTGTTTGCCGGGTAGTCAATTTAATCGATTCGATAGACTGAAGTAGAGCGTCTTGGGCAGCGTAACCAGAACGAATTCTACTGATTAAAAAATTAACCCACCGGACATTGGCTTCTTCCTCGGTTTCCTGCTGGTTTCTTAGGGTTTTTAATTTTTGGGCTACCTCGAGAATATATTGGTCAACTTTGTTTCTAACCTTAGGGATAAAAAGGAGCAGAGCGGAGAGCAATAGAGTGTTTGTCATGCCGACTCAACTGCAATCAAAGTGCCAGCGTTGCTTTGAATTTCGTCGTTATTTCCTAAAATTCTAGTCCACATATTGGGATGGTGGTAGGGTTGCTAAACCGATCGGAAGGACCAACAGGGTATGAAAGGACCAATGGGACGTGACTAAAAAACTTACCAAATATGGGGTTGTATCGAAAGAGACCGGCAAAATTATGGATGGCCTGAAGGTCAATAAGTATAAATTTAAAAATGGGTTGACGCTTACTTTTGTGCCGCGGAAAGTGGCTCCGGTTTTCTCCTACCAGACTTGGTACAACGTGGGTGCCCGCGACGAAGAAATCAACCATACCGGGATGGCCCATTTTTTTGAACACCTGATGTTTAAACGCATCAAGGGGCGGAAAGCTGGTGAGTTTGATCAGATTATGGAGTCGAGTGGCGCTCGTGATTTAAATGCTTTCACGAGTTCTGACTACACTGCTTACGTTCAAAGTCTACCTATCGAAGCTTTTTCAACCGTGGCGCATCTGGAGTCGGAAAGGATGACGAAGCTTATGCTTTCGAAGAGTGAAGTCGACTCCGAGAGAGAAGTAGTGCACAACGAACGCAAGGAGCGTTCAGAGAATAGCCCGGAAGGTGTTATCTTCGATAAACTATTGGCCATTGCATTTAAGAAGCACCCCTATCGCTGGCCTGTCATTGGCTACAGGGAGGATCTTGACCGTATGAAGATGAAGGATCTCCTGAAATTTTATAAGCAATACTACGCCCCAAATAACGCTGTGATTGTAATTGTTGGCGACCTTAAGGAAGAAGGGGTTCTAAAAGTCATTCATCAGAAATATGGAAAAATTCCAGCATCAGAGATTATTTTCCCAAAGATAGAACAGGAGCCAGACCAAACCGAGGAGCGCCGCGAAGACTTAACTCTCGACCTAATGGTGCCGAAAGTTTATATAGGTTATAAAATTCCTCCCGCCGGCCACCCGGATGTTTTGCGACTCGGGCTTTTTTGCTCGCTATTGAGTTCCGGTCGATCCTCCAAATTGTACAGGGCACTCGTGGATGAAGGTATTTCTGTGGATGCGGGCGCCGTGACTGGAGAATCCAAAGACACAGCGCTTCTGTATTTGACAGCGACAGCGCAAATGGGAAAAACTTCCGATGAATTAATTGATGCAATCGATGCAACTTTGGAAAGAGTTGAAAAGGATGGCATTAATCAAGAAGAACTCAACCGAGCTAAAAATAAAACGAAAGTCGATTTTTATCAGGCGTTCAAGACGAATTCCTCGATCGCAAACTTCATTGGTCATAGCGAGATTCTTTATAAAGACTATCAGCAAGAGATTAGGGAGTTTGCTGAAATCGATTCAATAACCGGTAAGGAATTATTAAACTGCGCCAGGAAATATATTCGAAAAACCAATCGCAACATCGTTGTGGGTAATCCAAAAGAACAAGCAGTCTCTGCGTAGGTGGAATTTTAATGACTAAGAAAAAAGGCAAACTCAGGGCAAAGAAGGTTAAGAAAATTGTTATTTCTGACCCAAGTTCCCCATTAGTATTTGTGGACATTGCGCTGAAAGCCGGATCCACTATGGATCCAGAAGGAAAAGAAGGTGTTTCTTCCCTTACTGCATCCATGTTGCTCCGAGGGACAAAAAATTTAACGGCAGAAAAATTCCACGAGAAACTAGATGATATCGGTGGTGAATTGTTCCTTGGCCGCTATATGGAGAGTACTCGCTTGGTCGGTGAATGCCTTGCGGAAAATGCAGATAAATTTTTTGATCTAATCGAGCAAGTTCTTGCCGAACCGAGTTTTGAGGAAAGTGAATTTAAAAAACTAAAGAATCAATCACTTTCTCGCCTAAAGGATGAGCTCTCCGATGATGATGCAATCGCTGACCGCCGTTTTCAAGAATATTCGTTAGCCGGCCATAAATATGGGCGCTTAACAGGTGGAAGCCTTGAGTCAGTAGAGAACATTTCTCCAGACGATCTTAAGAGCTATTACGACAAATTCTACGGCTCGGCCAACACTATTTTCTCGGCCACCGGTGGCCTCAGTAAAAAAAATTTGGAATTGAAGCTCGACCGTCTAAGCAAAGCGTTTAATAATGACGTGCAAGAAATTGATTCTGTCGAAGCGCCTAAGTTTCCTAAAGGAAGGCAACTGCATATCATAGAGAAGCCCAACCGCACCCAAAGCCAAATCGTGATCGGTGCGCAAGGCATTGGCTACGAAAACCCGAATTATCACGAAATCATCATGGCAAATCACATTCTGGGTGGGTCCTCTTTTTCCGCTTGGTTAATGAAAGAAGTCAGAGAAAAACGCGGTTGGTCTTACGGGGCTTACTCTTTTTACCGAAACGCCAAAAACCCACTCTATTTTATGGCTTCCACAACTCCTTCTAATAAGGACACCGTCGGAGCGGTAGAACTAATTTTGAAGCTGCTGAAGAAATTTTCCAAAGGTAAAATTTCCAAATCTGAGTTCGATTTTGCCAAGAAAAGTCTCGTAAACCAAAGTGCATTCCTTCAAGACACGATCAAAAAACGTCTTGGAAATAAAGTCTCTGAAGACCTTCTCGACCTAAAGAAAGGCTTTTTTGATGACTACCAAGCTCGACTCAAGAAAGTCACTTATAAGGGCATGCTGAAAGCAATCGAAAGACACCTGAATTTTGATGATTTATATTTGTTAGTGTTAGGCACGCCAGATGAGTGGAGCAGTGAACTCGAAAAGCTACCAAAGCTGAAAGAAGTCACGCGTACTAAGTTTGATGAGCAACCGTGAAGGTCCATACACGGTGGGCAGTACGCTTCTAAGACGGGGTGAATTTTATCTCAGTCGACCGTGCTTGGTAAAGACAAGGCAAATCATTTCTAAAAATTATCTCAGGACACAAAAATTTACCTCTTACAAGTTGGAGCACCCGGTACGATTGTTTAACTTTACTCTTAATTCCCTATAGCTAGGTCCTCCCAAAAAATAGTAAAATTTAGGTTCAAGGAGGATCATATGTCTGAAGAGAATAAGAGCGATCAGGTAAAGGAGTTGCCCGGTGAAGTGCTAGTTGTACCTCTACTCCCACTTCGAGAGGTTATTATTTTTCCACACATGGTAGTCCCACTTTTTGTGGGTCGAGAAAAGTCGATAGCCGCACTTGAGGCTGCTATTCAAAATAAACTTGATTTATTTTTATGTGCACAAAAGGATGCCTCAGTTGTTAGTCCGAGGCAGGAGGATATCTATCAAATTGGAACGCTCGGCACGATCGTTCAATTGGTAAAACTTCCAGACAATACAGTTAAGGTGCTAGTGGAAGGCAAGCGCCGTGCTCGCACTAAAGAGATCATTCCAAATGACCAGTTTATGCAAGTGGAAGTGAATGAACTTATAGAACCAGATCCAGATACGGTGAAACAAGAAGCACTCATTCGTGGAACGAAAGCCGTCTTTGAGAGTTACGTGAAATTCAATAAGCGCATCCCACCGGAAGTGGTGATGAATATCTCATCTATCGATGAGCCTTCAAGGCTAGCGGATGTGATTGTTGCTCATTTAACACTTAAGCTAGAAGACAAACAGATGGTGCTTGAACTAGTCGATCCATCACTTCGATTAGAAAAAATTCTTTCGCTCATGCAAGGTGAAATTGAAATCCTGCAGGTGGAACGAAAAATTCGTTCGCGTGTCAAAAAACAAATGGAGCGAAATCAGAAAGAATACTATCTTAATGAGCAGATGAACGCGATTCAGAAAGAGCTTGGCGAGAAGGATGAATTCAAAGTAGAGCTCAAAGAAATCGAAAAGAAAATTAAGAAGACGAAGCTTTCTAAAGAAGCTAAAGAAAAGGTGGAGAAAGAGTTTAGAAAACTTAAGTCAATGTCGCCAATGTCAGCTGAAGCGACTGTAGTCCGTAACTATATTGATTGGGTCCTTACGCTACCGTGGGCAAAATTCTCTGAAGACAATTGGGACTTAAATCATGCTGACGAAACGCTAAAGTCTGACCACTATGGGCTAGAAGAAGTTCGGGAGCGAATCACCGAATTTCTATCGGTTCGCACTCTTACAGAAGATAGAAAGGGTTCAATCCTTTGCTTGGTTGGCCCCCCGGGAGTTGGGAAGACCTCTCTAGCGCGCTCCATTTCAAAAGCAGTTGGAAAAGAATTTGTGCGTGCTTCTCTAGGCGGTGTAAGAGACGAAGCTGAGATTCGCGGGCACCGGAGAACATACGTTGGAGCTCTGCCAGGCAAAATCATCCAGTCACTAAAGAAAGCCGGAACGCAAAATCCAGTTTTTCTTCTGGATGAAATTGACAAAATGAGTTCTGACTTCCGCGGCGATCCAGCGTCAGCACTTCTAGAAGTGTTGGACCCGGAACAAAATACTTCATTTATGGATCACTACCTAGAAGTCGAGTTCGATCTTTCGAAAGTCTTATTCGTTCTGACGGCAAACTCGTTGCATACGATTCCGAAGCCACTCCTTGATCGTATGGAAGTGATTTGTATTCCTGGATACACCATTAATGAGAAAATTCATATCGCTTCGAAACACTTGATTCCGAAGCAAATCAAACAGCATGGCCTTAAAGAAGAATCCATGAGCTGGAATGAGAAATCAGTTCGTCATTTAATTCACGGCTATACTCGTGAAGCTGGTGTGCGTAACCTTGAAAGAGAAGTTGGTGGTATCTGCCGTAAAGCAGCTCATCAAGTGGTGACGAAGCTTTCCGATGTAATTGCCAAAAATTCCAAAGGTAAGATTAAGAAAGACGCGACTTATACAGCAAAGCTGCAAGAAGTACTTGCAGAAACAATTTCGGTCTCACCAAAACTGATCGAGAAGTACTTGGGGCCAGTGAAATACACTCTCTCTAAGACTGATGAGAAGTCAATCATTGGGCTTTCCAATGGTCTTGCATGGACGGAAGTCGGTGGCGACATGCTGCAGATTGAAGTTGCCGTATTACCAGGAAAAGGAAACCTAAAGGTTACCGGAAAACTTGGTGATGTAATGCAAGAGTCAGCGCAAGCAGCAATGAGCTACGTGCGCTCTCGCGCCGAGTCTATGGGGCTGAAGCCAGGCTTTTATGACAAGATAGACGTGCATATCCATGTTCCGGAAGGTGCTGTTCCTAAGGACGGTCCATCGGCGGGTGTCACAATGGCTGCAGCACTTGCTTCGGCATTCTTAGAAGTTCCAGTGAAGCGCAATGTTGCTATGACCGGTGAGATTACTCTCCGTGGTCGAGTCCTTGCTATTGGTGGGCTCAAAGAGAAGCTCATTGCAGCTAAAATGGGCGGTACCGACAATGTGATCTTCCCGAAAGAAAACGAAAAGGAATTGCAAAAAATTTCTGCCGAGATTCTTAAAGGACTTACGCTTCACCCAGTGGAGCACGCCGATGAGGTTTTACGAATTGCTCTTGATATTGAGAGCCCCGAACGCTTTATGGTGAACGAGAAAAAAGGCCGTAAACCAGTCGCAGCCACTCAAAAAGCTACGATCCCGCCAAAAGGTCGAAAGAAGCATAAAGGGGGAGGCGTCCCGGACGTCGCACACTAAGGGTTCTTCAGGGGTTTTTGGGCTCTTCACGGTTAAATGGTGGGCAGTGAGGGATTCGAACCCCCGGCATCCTCCTTGTAAGGGAGGCGCTCTACCGACTGAGCTAACTGCCCGACAGTTAGAAAACAATTTAGAGTTACCCTAAACAGGCGCTCCTTCCAAAATGGGACCTCTTTCTAAACCTGTTCAAGGAAAAGGTCAATCATCTTGCATCTTTTTGGGTAGTGCCTCATAAGTAAGAAAGTATGGATTTCAGAAATATTGCAATTATTGCTCACGTCGACCACGGCAAGACTACTCTTGTGGACGCTATATTGAAACAAAGTGGAATCTTTCGGGAAAACGAAGTGGTTGAAGAGCGGGTAATGGATAGTATTGATCAGGAAAAAGAGCGTGGTATCACGATTGAGGCTAAAAATACCTCCTTCACCTATCGCGATTCAAAATTTAATATTGTCGATACTCCTGGCCATGCTGATTTTGGTGGGGAAGTGGAGCGGATACTTGGCATGGTCGATGCGGCCTGCCTGCTGGTGGATGCCGCCGAGGGGCCGCTGCCGCAAACTCGTTTTGTTTTACAGAAAGCAATTGAGAAGAATTTAAAATTGCTCGTGATCATCAATAAGATTGATCGCTCCGATGCACGCGTCCAAGAAGTGGAAAACGAAATTTTTGATCTTTTCATTGATTTGGGAGCAGACGAGATGCAAATGGAGTACCCAACAATTTATGCAATTGCACGTTCAGGCTATGCAACACTCGATAGGCCCGATGCCACTGTGCGAGCAGATTCAGTAGAACCAAGTCTGAAGCCGCTGTTTGAATTGCTGTATAAAACCGTGCCAAAGGGGGAAATGTCAGTGGACTCCACGCTCTCCATTCTAATTTCTAATATCGCCTACTCCGATTATTTGGGACGAATGGCGGTAGGTAGAATCGCACAAGGCAAAATTAATAAAGGCGACTTTGTTGGCCTTTTTGGTAAGGATGGCAAAGGAAGAGGCTTCCGTGTGCAGCAGGTCTTACAATATGTAGGGCTGGAGCAAAAGCCAGTGGAAGAAGCCTTTGCCGGTGACATTGTTATTCTTACAGGCGTACCGGAGTTTACCATTGGCGACACGATTTCCACGATAGATGCCTCGGTAATTCAAAAGCGATTAGAAGTGGAGCCCCCGACTGTACGCATGACTTTTTTTGTGAATACTTCTCCTCTAGCTTCCAAAGATGGAAAACCACTCTTATCTAGAGAGCTTGGGGATCGTTTGTGTAAGGAAGCACTTCGCAACGTTGCCATTCGTGTGGAGGAAGGTGAGACTTCGGACTCTTTCGAAGTTGTGGGCAGGGGAGAGTTGCAGCTTTCTGTGATTATTGAAAAAATTCGTCGCGAAGGTTTTGAGCTCGCTGTTGGCAAGCCACAGGTGATTATGCGCGAGGTCAATGGCATCCAGCATGAGCCCTTTGAAGAGGTATTGATCGATACGCCTTCAGATTACGTCGGTGCCATTTCTGAATATATGCTGCAACGGAAAGGCGTAATGCAAGGAATGGAAACGCGGGATGATGGCCGAAATCGAATTACTTTCGAAATTCCATCGCGTGGGCTAATTGGTTTTCGTGGTTATTTTATGACGGAGACTCGAGGCATGGGCATTTTAAATGCTCGCTTCTTAGAATTTCGTCCATATGCGGGAGAGATTCCTATGCGAGTGAATGGCGCGCTTGTGGCAGACCGCCCGGGGAAGTCGGTTGCCTATGCCTTGTTTCATTTGCAAGCTCGCGGACGTTTGTTCGTACCAGCCGGAATAGATGTGTATGAGGGCATGGTGATTGGGGAGCACCATCGTGATAATGATTTGCCGGTGAACGTGTTGAAAGAAAAGAAACTTACCAATATTCGTGCCTCCGGAAAAGATGAGATGATTCAGTTATCTACGTACACAAACTTATCTCTTGAGCGGGCGTTGGAGTGGATCGATACCGATGAAATTGTGGAAGTGACCCCGAAGCATTTGCGAATTCGGAAGAAATCTTTGAAAGTGCCTGGACGCTAAATCAACACTTCTCCTTTGAGCATAATAGATTTTGTGTGGATAGTATCCTTATAGATGGGCTTATTTAGACATTTTCGCTCACAAACGATTGGTGCAGTATCTAAGTCAGCCCAGCGCAGCTCAATCTCCTTCCAGATTGGGTCCATTAAAATATCCGCAAGACTGCGCGTATGCAGGGAGAGGCGAGGTTTGTATTGCCCAAAACATTCGTCATAATTTTCTATCTTGCCTGCAACATACTCAGAGTGTTTTTCCTTAAAGGGGTGGGCCACCCAGGAGCAAGGATAATAGAACCCTTCGACATCGACAAAAGCACCTCGATAGCCAAACTTGCAAGTTGGCAGAATAGCATTCTGCCCATACCGAGTTTCAGTATCTTTAGTGTGCTTCTCTAGAGCTGCGTCAATTTTTTGGTAAATAATGCGGCTCTTTTTCTTCTTGCCCTTTCCTTGGTCAAACTCTTCTTTCAGACGAAGCGTTCTTGATATCGGTGATTGGAGTTCTTTGGAAGGTGCAAGAGGGTCTTCATTGCCGTATCTATAGAACTTTGATCCAAATCGCTCGGAAAGAACAGTATGAAATTGATCAACACCTTTTACTTTTGCAAGGTCTCGAATTTTAGCCAGATGGTCTTGATTGAAACGAAAGACAAGCGTGCTCCAACGAATAAAAGCAAGGCTATTTGTCATGACATCCATTCCAGTCATGATGCTCTCCCAGTCCGAATTAATTCGATATTGGATATTTGATTCATGGTTCCAGCCGTCGATTGAAAAGATGACTTCATCCAAATGGTTCATTTTAGCGGCGAGCTTTGTCCACCAATCGCGAGATTTATAGGAACCGTTGGTGACAATAACCAGCTGGAAATCGGGGTGGGCAGTTTTCAAATAGTCCACGATCTCAATTAGCTGAGAGTTGTAAATTGAGTCCCCGAGACCGCCAGAAAAAGTAATTCGTAAAACGTTGTCGCGCAAAAATTCAGGCGTAAAATTTCTTTGGAAGAATGCTAGGGATAGTTCCTTCTGTGTGAAGGAGCCAGGCTCTTCTTCTCGCACGCAACGTGGGCAACGAAGGGCGCATTTTGAGGAAATTTCAAAGTGCCAGTTATAAGTCTGGTGAAATGGACTGTTCATATCTTGAAACAGATGTTCATACTCTGTGAAAAGGGTAGCAAAACAGGTTTAAGGGTTCAATGCTAAAAATTCCCATTTCGGAAGAACTCGCGTTCTTCAAACTCCAAAAATAACTGGTATTGGGATTCGCCTAGTCTTTTTTTAAGCCAGTCGTCGCGTTGGTCATTTATTTTGACAATTTTTTCAAGTGATTTTGAATCGAGCCCGGCAGGATCGTGGTCCATAACTATTTCAGAAATTCTGTTTGAGTACCGGCGATTTACGTATTCGAAGGCGTTCGCTTCTAAATTAGTCATACCCAAATGTGTAATTAAAAAAGTATGTCGAGATTGATCATGGGAGCTTGGAGCTCTTACATTGTTCACTGATTTTATTCCACGGTAGGGCTGCAAATCGATAAAGCGCCTGGTTTTAGGATGATTACTGGCTGCAGCGCGGGCGTTGTCGGTCGGAGCCTGTACGCGCTCCCCTGCTCGGAGACTTTGCGGACAGTACAAAACCCCGATAACGAATAAGAGAGCTGCCCAGATGTACCTCAGATGCGACACTCACGCCCCCTGGGATTTTCATTCGTAATATCTGACTGTATTTATATGTTAATTGAACTGAATAAATGATGCAACAAAAAATGCTCAATTAAGTATTTGAAATAACTGCTGATCTGAAATCAGTCGGCCTTAGATGATAAATATGCTAATGCCTCTTCACTATGGCAAAAGAAAAGGAATCGATGAAATCGAAGACAGAACCTAAATTCGAGGAGCAGCTAGATCGGCTGAAATTTATTGTAAAGAGTCTTGAGTCCGATGAGGTCTTGCTCGAAGAATCAATTACGCTGTTTGAAGAGGGAGTAAAGCTTGCAAAGACTTGTCAGGATCGACTTCAATCTGCGGAGCAGAAAATTGAAGAGTTAATAACCGTCGACGATAATGGCGTAAAAACTAAACCCTTCATCGAGGAATGATACGTTTAGATCTCTATCTTGTGAGAGAGGGGTTGGCAGAAAGCCGAACCCAGGCGCAAGAGCTAATTACGAGTGGTCGTATTCAGGTCGAGAGGAAAGTTTGTCTAAAGCCAAGTTTCAAGGTTTCTACAAAAAATGAAGTTATCAGTTCTGGCGCTTTACATCCATATGTTTCACGTGGCGGGCTAAAGCTGGAAGGCGCACTCGAGGAGTTCTCTGTTGATGTACACGGTTGCGTAGCGTTGGATGTCGGCGCGGGTACTGGAGGGTTTACAGATTGCCTTCTACAAAATGGAGCAAAACAAATTTATTGTGTAGACGTAGGCTCAGGGCAACTTCATGAAAGATTGCGAAATGATCCAAGGGTTACGTTTCGTGAAAACTGTCATATAAAGGATTTCTCACCGGCGGAAATTAGTGACAAAATTGATATCATTGTTATAGATCTTTCCTTTATTTCTTTGATGAAAATTATAAAATATATCAAGGGCTTTGCCGTTGATGGGACACAATTAATTGCATTATTTAAGCCGCAATTTGAAGTTGGAAAAGAGTATGTCGGCAAGCACGGAATAGTTAAGAGAGGCGCACCAATAGAAAAACACCTTAATGAGGTGTCCAAACGTATGAGAGAATATGGTTTCTGTGTAAAAGGAAGCGCACTTGCCAAAATTAGCGGCGGAGACGGAAACCAAGAATTTTTATTGTATGCACAGCATGAGTAATAAAATTTTCGCCTCAATAATAATTGCAATAGTTTCAATAACTGCAAGTCTCGGGCTGAGCGCTTGTGCAAGCAAGCGAGCTAAGCCAGGTAAGCCAGGTAAGGGACCCTTCCCAGCCATCGAAGATCCAGTTGTTAATATCGAAGAAATCGAATTTGATGAAGGTGCCTCGGACGATGAAGATGCCTCGAAAGAATGGTCAGATGACTTGCGACTGTGTTTGGTGCTAGGTCCGGGTATGGCGCGGGGAATGGCTCACGTTGGCGTTTTAGAAATTATTGAAAAAGAAAAGCTGCCGATTCATTGTATTATTGGTGTGGAGGTGGGAGCGTTAGTGGGTGTACTCTATTCCATGAACCGCAATTTAAACAAAGTGCAGTGGCAGGTCTTTAAAATTAAGAAAAATGTTTATTTAGACTACCCACTCTTTTCAGCGATTCGCTCCTCTAAAGCGCGCACAAAAAAATTGAGGTCAGTATTAAAAGAATACTTAGGCTACACACATTTGGATGATTATCAGATTCCAGTTGCGATTGGTGTGACATCTCTGCCGGGAGGTAGCCCAGAGGTCTTACAAAACGGCCCCGGGGTGGACACGATTTTAGCATCGATTGCTTTGCCAGAGGTGTTTGAGAGCCAGAAAATTGAAAATACTGGGGAGTTTCTCAGTGGGATAGCGTCGACGCCTTACCCAGTGCGCAAGGCCTTTGAACTTGGCGCGACCCATGTCTTAGTGGTTGACCTCTTATCCGATTCGTTTTCAAGCAAGGGACTAGAGGAGCGAGATGCAGCTATTTGGAAGCAGTTCTTGCTGGCGAAAAATATTGGTCGCTATCAACTGCAGAATGCGAGTTATGTTCTGCGTCCTAAGCTAAAAAATTTTCGATTCACTGATTTTAATCGTCGTGTAGAGATAATAGAGCAGGGTAAGTTGGCGATGCAGGAATTGATTAACCGCATGCGAGATGATCTCTCGTATGGAGAAGCGCTTTAGGTAGTAAAAGGTTTAGAATTTTATGAGAATCTTAAAAAGTATTTTTTTAGGACTTGTCGTCACAGGTATTGTGGGTACGCTTAGTATGGCCTTTCTCCTGTTCATTATGACTAAGGATCTTCCCGAACTTAAAACCCTAGAAGACTATAATCCTGCACTCGTAACTGAGATCTATGCGAACGATGGCCGAAAGATTGGTGAGTTTTTTAAGGAAAGGCGCTATATTAAGCCGTCTACAGAGCTTTCCCAGCTAGTCAAAGACGCATTTATCTCAGCCGAGGACGATCGTTTTTTTGAACATATTGGCATTGACTTCCAAGGTGTTTTACGTGCGGCTATTGCAAATATTAAAGCTGGTCGCGTGGTGCAAGGGGGCTCAACTATTACCCAACAGGTTGCGAAGTCAATTCTCCTTAGCTCAGAACGATCCTTTGAGCGTAAGTTCAAGGAAGCAATTTTAGCCAGCCGAATGGAGCAATATCTCAAGAAGGAAGATATCCTCTTCCTTTATCTGAGCCAAATTTATCTGGGGCACGGTGCTTACGGCGTTGCTGCGGCTGCTCAAAATTATTTTCGCAAGGAGGTGCGAGAGTTGACAGTTGCAGAATGTGCTCTATTAGCTGGTCTTGCGCAAGCACCATCCAAGTATTCTCCTTTGAATAACTCGCCTGCGGCGAAGAAGCGCCAGATATATGTATTGAATCGAATGCTACAGACAGGGAAAATTAACCGAGAGCAGTTTGAAAAAGCAAAAATAGAAGAGATTAAACTTTTCCAGCGGAAAGATATGAATCTAGATATTGCTCCTTATTACGTAGAGACAGTCCGTCAAGAACTGATTGCTAAATACGGGCAAGAGCAATTATATCGTGGTGGCTTAAAGGTTACGGTTGCTGCTGACTACAATCTATCGATTAAGGCTCGTAAGTCGGTTCGTGACGGTCTTTATGATTTAAGTAAGCGTCAAGGCTATAAGGGCCCGATTGAGCAGATTAAGGTTAGAGATAAAGAAAAGATGCTTGAACTTTTGAGGGAAGTTCGGCTTAACCTGTTTAAGAAGAAATTCGAATTTGTATATCTACCAAGAACTGCAGACGAGCATTACCGCGGCGAGGATTGGAAACAGCATACCTATGAGCGCTCAAAAAAGTTAGGGCTTTTTAAAGATGATCGCGAACTCCTACAAATCGGCGAAGTGTATAAGGGTATTGTCACAAAGATAGAGAAAAATAAAAAATCTGCCCGAGTATTGGTTGGCCCGATTCAGACAAGAATTTCTGTAGAGCCCATGCGTTGGGCGAAGCGCGTTCGAGATGGTGAGTTTGCATATCGTCAGAAGATCAAAAATATCACGGAAGCAATTAGAGTTGGTGATGTGATCAACGTAAAAGTATTGCGCATTCCAGTAGTGAAAGAACTTGCGGCAGGTAAACAGAAAACAAAGAAGCAACAAGAAGCAGAACTAGTTCGTGTTACTCTGGACCAAAAATGGACAGCACAAAGTGCGCTTATCAGTATGGAGGTGGATACTGGCAAAGTAGTCGCTATGGTCGGTGGCCGTGATTTTGAAGAGAGTGAATATAATCGTGTCTTACAAGGGGCGCGGCAGCCCGGGTCTGCATTTAAGCCTTTCTTGTATGCCGCAGCCCTCGATAAAGGCTATACTCCTGGATCGATCATTATTGATTCGCCCATCATCTTCGAGAACCAAGGTAAACAAGACTTGAAATGGATCCCCGAAAACCATGGTGGACGCTATTACGGTGATACGACTTTGAGGATGGCCTTTATTAAATCTAGGAACGTCCCTACAGTTAAATTACTGCAAGATATTCAGATTCCATACTTGATTGACTACTCTAAGAATATCGGGATTACGGAAGGCCTTAACCGAGACCTTTCTTTAGCACTAGGTTCGAATGCGATTTCGTTGATTGATTTGACGAAGACCTATGCAATTTTTCCACGTAATGGGTTACGAATTGAGCCAATTTACATTCTCTCTGTAAAAAATCGTGAGGGCCAAATCCTTTTTGAGCATAAGCAGGGAGATATGGAAGCTGCGGTGGCAGCGAAGTGGTTGGCACTAAGAGAGGCTCAGAGAGAAAAGGAGCGCTTAGAGGCGGCTAAAGGTATTACTAATCAGGAAAAAAAGCTTGCGAAGCCAGGGGCAGCAGCTATAGCAAAGAAAGGTGTGAGGGGTGTGCGCAAGAAGCACATCAAAGCTCAAACATTTGAAAATCCAATGCGTGCAATGGACGAAAAGACTGCATATATTATGACTGACTTATTACAGCAGGTCGTTCATGATCCAGGTGGGACTGGCCGCCGTGCGGCCACGATCAAAAAGCGGGTAGGCGGTAAAACGGGCACGACCAATGACTTTGTGGATGCTTGGTTTGTAGGGTTTTCGCCTGAGTTAGTTACAGGCGTTTGGACTGGATATGACACCCCAAAAACTTTGGGGCCAGGTGAAACTGGGTCGAAAGCTTCGCTTCCATCTTGGACAGAATTCATGCAGGAGGCCACCAAAGCCTATAGTCGCGACGAGTACTCTGTGCCAAAAGGCATTGTATTTGTTCGAATAAACCCGAAGGATGGCTCTTTAGCCTCGGCTGGTGATTCTCGAGCGGTAAAGGTCGCTTTTGTAGAAGGAACCGAACCAAGCGTGAAAATGAAAAGCTCTCAAGTACCTGATTCAAGCGATTTTTTTAAGGAAGACTTTTAACCTAAATTTCACATGTACCATTAGTGGTGATTATCGTTAATGATGACGGCTTGTTTGACGATGAATAGGTAGGAGGTCGGTTCGTGACCAATAGGCGCGAAAAGCAAGGAAGCAAACGTCGTTTTCCTACTATATTTCTAACAGCATCTATCTTGTTGCATCTTTTCGTCTTCCTTATCTATCCACATATTGATTTCTCTCATCACAGCTCCGGTTTATTCAACAAAGAAGAGACAACTATTGATATCGATCCTGCTTTACTCGATATGATTGATGAGAAACAGCTGCAGCAAATTGTGCAAACGGAAGAAGTGCAAGAGGCGAAGGAGTCCCCAGACGCGAAGCTTCTAGGTAAGAAGACGCAGGCAGTGGAAAAGGAAACAAAAGTCGCACGTGTCGATATCTTTCGTAAAGGGCAGTTGAAATCAGGTCAAAAGCTTAGCTTGAAGCAACTTGCACCAAAACAGGAGTTTCAGCCACTGGATCCAGGTGATTTTGCCTTCAGAAAGCCCCCAAAGAAGCGGCCCAGAAATGTGGGTGAGCGTGGCAGTATGCAACCGGCGAATAATGATTATCTGGAAGATGTAAAAGAAGGCAGTCGAACATTACTCAATACTAAGGAGTTTGTTTATTACGGCTATTATCACCGTATTCGTCAAAAACTCGAACAGTCTTGGAATTCGGAGCTTCGTTCTGTGTTTCTTTCTTATTACCGGCAGGGTAGAAAACTTGCAAAGGAGTCTAAATACGTAACTCGTCTGGTAGTAGTTCTGAATAAAAATGGAAAAATTACTAGGATTCAGGTTTTAGATGACTCAGGTGCGGAAGAGCTTGACGAAGCGGCAGTGGAAGCGTTCAATCGCGCAGGTCCATTTCCAAATCCACCATCTGGACTGATTGAAAAAGATGGACTTATCAAAATTCGGTGGGATTTTGTTCTTCAGTCTTGAATTAAATCTGTTTACGAATTACGAATTACGA
>JAAHTH010000215.1_pt1 | contig 56243 bp, 47 predicted proteins | sample 6116091 | NCBI WGS metagenome assembly JAAHTH01 (sample SAMN13939990, study PRJNA603662) | sponge metagenome | isolation source: marine sponge | host: Mycale hentscheli | place: New Zealand | collected 2006 | reverse complement strand
GTTGAAGTGCTATCCGCAAGCCCAAACACAGAAAGGGTGTCGCGGACTCCATTTAAAACACCATCGAATATCCCTAAAGTAGAAAGTAACTTTATTACAATGGCACCTAATATAAGAAAAGCACCAGCAATAGCAGCAACGGGGCCTCCGAAAAGAATCAATCCCGCACCAACGAGTGAAAGACCAATCAAAAACTTGTTTAAGCCTTTGGCGTTTTTGCTTCTTAGGGATGCTTCCCCAGCCAACTCTACGTTTCCGTCTTCGATAGCCTTTGTAGCCTTGATGTGAACACCTGTGTAGGCATCTATAACATCTGTTGCTATCTTTGTTGCAAACCCCACCGCCAGAAACGTCCCAGCCGCTATAGCTATGGGAGCAGCAAGTGCTGCTATTTGCCCACCAAAGGTAGTGATCGCAGGGCCAAGCTCGGACAATACTCCCCCAAGATTTTTTGATGCGTTCCTTACTAGCAGCGAAGCTTTATCGCCTGCTTTGCCACCAATGCTTCCACCTTTTAACCCCCTAAACAAACCTGTTGGACCCTGCCCTTTACCCGTTGTACCGATCCTCAGTGCATTGCTCGGTGCTTGACCGAGTCGGGCTGGACCACCAAAGCTTTTAAGTTTGCCACCAATGTCTCCCACTGATTTTCCTAATTTTCCAAACCCTTTTGCAATGTTTGCTGCGGAAAAAGAACTTAGCTGAATGTTAAAAGCTAACATCGCAGTGCTAAGGGCAAGGGCGGTAGTAATTAAAAACTGTAAAGCATCAATTGTTTTTGCGATTGCTCGATCAAAACCAGAACTGTTTTCGTCGATTGTAGGCTTTAGACTAGACAGTGCAGTCTGAACAAGTCCAGCAGCGACACCTAGACCAAGTAATTTATTGGTTGTGTTTGTTGCGTCTTTCTGTGATACTTGCCCAGCGGCAGTTGCGGCTCCATTATTTGGTCCGGTCTTTAGTCCACCTCCTGATACAGCTACAGCGGTTCCGGGCGAAGTAGTAGTTAGACTGCGATTATTAGAAACGGGAACACCGGGACCACCAACAGGTGTCGGTTGCGGTACCGTGGTGAGGGCGGTGGTCTGCTGCTTTTGGACTATAGGAGTATTGTTACTATCTAGCAACTCTCCCGTTACCGGCTTTGATTTTTTTGCATCGGCGGCTTTCTGTGAAAAGTCTGGAGCGGGTTTGGAGTTGTTTAATTTCCCCTGCTCTCCGTTACCACCTTGAGGTTTGGTCGCCTTAGATGCCGCATTTACAGAATCTTCAAATTTGTCTGCACCTTTTGTTGCGTCTGCAACACCTTTGATGAATTTTTCTATACCCTTAGCTAACTTTTTAAAGAAATCTACAACCGCTTTAATAACCTGTTTAAGACCGTCAAAAGTGCTACCATCTGGTCTAGGTCCGCTAGAAGCAGCCCCAGCGGGTATTAACTGTCCGCTGACACCATTCCCAGTGGTGCCTGCGTTAAAGTATTGTATACCAACAGCACCGCCGTTAGCAAACTTAGCAACACCCTTTTTATTCATAGTGTTAAGATTGCCGTAACCAATTCTTTGTGCGGCATTTCTATTTACAACAAACTCGCCCGGAGTCAACATAGCAGGAACGGTATCGGTTCCTACATTACCACCTTGATTGAACCCTTTTACGCCTAAGTCGCTTTTAACTTTACCTCTAATACTATCTAAAGCAGATTTAGTAGAAGCAACCTTTGCGTCGGTTGTAACATTTCGTAACGCAAGACCGTCTGGGCCAAACGCACCGGCCACCTTACCAAGTCCACCAAAGAAATCAAAAGTTCTGTTGTCGTCTGCGTCTAATGATAGTGCAGAACCAGAAACCTTGGCGAGTCCAGCCTCGAATATACTACCAACAATAGCTTGCAGGTTTGGAATCTTTTTGTTTGGAACAGTTTTTTCACCAACCAGACTACCTAAGAATGAGCTAGTTTTATCTATAGCTCCTTGAACCTCTTTAGACACGATGTCCTTTTTAATCTTTCGGCCATCGGCGGGGTCTAAGAAAGCTGACTTAAAGTTGTAGCCAAACTTTTTGCCGTCCTTGCTGAATGATTTTCGACCGCTTGGGGCACCCGTTACTTTTTCCAAGAAAGCAGCACCGTAAGTTTGACCAGTATCAATGATACCATTTTGAGACTTTTTATTTCTTAATGTGGATTGGGCAACTGCGGCTGTTCCGAGTCTTGCATCCACCGCACTTTTGCCAAACCCAGACGACAACTTAGACCTTGAAAGCCCCGCAGCAATAGCCTGATCTAGAGTAAGATCCTTAGTGGCACCAGTGCGACCAAGAGTTACGCCACTTCCAGTAGACCCATCACCAAGAAATTGAACGGGAACCCTACCGCCGGTAGCAAATTTTCGAATTCTACCCCCAAGATTGGCAAGTACGGCCTTTCGGATCAGTGTTGGTTCGTTGGCTGCCTTTTTGAGAATTTCACTGGGATTTTGTGGCGACCTTTTAGCATCAACAAATCTAGGAATCGTTTCCTGTTCTGCGTACCTACCGAGTCTAGACTTGTTTAAGCCTTGAAAGTCAAACGGCTCTTGTTCTCCACCCGCTGCAATCCCAGAAAGTCCAGATAGAAAACTTTCGAAAATAAAACCACCAATCGTTCTCTTGGCGTTTCCATCGTCGATCAACTTGCTTTTTGCTCTGAATCTTCCATCTACACCTTTGAGTTCTTTCGAGATAATTCTGTCACCAGAAGCGAACATTTTTTTAATTATTCTGGCCTCTCCAAATACGCTCTCGTTTTCTTCTCTTTTAAGTGCTAAGTTTTGAACCTTTCCAGTCAAGTTAACAGGAGTATTTCTAGATTGGCCGGGAGCTTTGTTTACGCCTGTTTGATCTCTAATCGCACCAAGAGTTGTTGATATTGATGTTGACCTTGGTGCAACTGTCTTCGCTTCTTGTCCATCCTTCCCAGTAGCAGTAATCTGCCCCACCGTCTCTGGGATTCTGTAATTTAAAGGTTTTGGTTGTCCCGACTTATCTTTGCCTGCTTTGCCACCTTCAGCAAATTTATTATTGTTCATTGCCTCAAGATTAGCAGCACCTATACTAGCAACGCTACTTTTCTTGATAACAAACTCGCCGGGAGTAAGCATGGCAGGAACGGTATCTCTGTTTCCTTGACCCGGAACAGAACCGCCCCTAGCAAACTGTAGAATCTTGCCGCCCTTGTTACGCCTCTGAGGGTCAAACGACTGAACCCCTCTGATAGCAGAACCAGCACCTCCAAAGAAGCTACCTAACCCCTGAGAGAACTTGATTGCGGCTAAGGTGGCAATAAGAGGAATGAGTGGCTTGATAGCGTCTGCCACTTTGATAAGATTACTTGCTATACTTAAAGCTGTTCTAGCAAATAGTTGAAAAGAGCTACTTTCGGAAATACCACGAACTAGAGCTAAGAATTCTTCTTTAACTTTAGTTATTTGAACAGAAAGTGCTTGTTGTGCTGTGGCAGCATCCTTGGTTAAAGAGCTTCCACCCGCAATAGCGGCCTGTCTAGCTCGCTCTGCGGTTTCAAACTGTTGAAGCAAAGGAATAACTTTACCAATTTGTCGGAAACCACCAAGTTCTTCTGCGACTCGAACAAATGTAAGATCACCCTCGCCCAAACCTTTGAGTGCTTGACTTAACTTCTTTGCTGCCTCGAATGGCCCAACAAAAGTACCGTCTAGGTTTTGAAGCTCGATACCAAATTGACGCAAAAACTGAATCGTTTCTGGACGCTGAATACGAGTAAAGATAGTACGCAAACCAGTTGCAATACTTTCAGAAGATTCACGAGTCGTAGCACGAACGGCAGTAAAGACACCAAGAAGTTCTTCTAGCTCACCACCGGCAGCTTTAAAGACACCACCAAACCTACGAACCGCACCAATAAGGTCACCAGACTCAACAGCAAACTGACCAGCAACAGCATTGATAGCACCAAGCTGTTTTTCTAAAGCACCAACACCCTGTCCGAACTGAGAGATAATAGCAACAGCACCCTCTGCTGTTTGCTCAATATCTTCAAAAGTTGGAGCAAGAGTTGTCTTAGCCAAAGAATCAAGTGCAGTTTCTAGCTCATTGGCTTTGATACCAGCTTGAGAAAGAATTCTTGTAACAGCAAGAAGGTCTTTACTAGATGTCCCAAGCCCAATAGACAACTTGGTAATTGTCTGCTGTAGACCTTGAAGCTCTTTTACAGTTTTACCTGTAACTTGAGCGATCTTAACGACCTCTCTTTGAAAGTCAATAGCTTCATCGACAGCACTAGCCAAGCTATTAGTAAATAGACTAACTGCTCTACTAGCTACAGTAAAGGCCGCGAACCTTTTGATAGCCAAGCCAAAAATTCTTCCCATAGCGGTAGCTGCGTTCCCAGCCCGCTGAGTTGAGTTCGTGATTTGGTCTATCTGTTTTTTAGCCTGTGCAGCACCCTTAACCTCAACGGGGATTGTAACCCCCTTGAGTTGCTTTCTAACGTCGTTTAAGACCCTAGTAGTGTTTGATGGTGCTTGTAGCTTTAGCTGTGCAGTCAGTACAAATTTTGACATCGTAAACCTTATTAGTGGTGAAACTAACTACACTATCCGTTTAGCTTTCCGATGCTGTTGTTGTTTTCGTCTTTCGCGTAGTCTTCTTTTTAGCGGGAACTAGATCGTTGACATATGCTGCCAACTCATACTCCCCCTCATCTGTAATTTTATTACCTAGCTGGTCGACCCTTTGTCCATTATCGTCAAGAAGGTACCCTTCTTTTCCGTTTGTTTCTCCTGGTGGGTCGTTGGTCTGATCTGGATTTGTTGGGTCAATTAGACTTAGGTCTTCATTTATTAGATTAAATTTTTGCAAGAACTTGTTTTCAGGCAAATTCTTTTCAAACCCTGAATCTAGATTATAGAGCATTTGACCAAGTAGTTCAGCAGCAGCAAAGGCTATTGCGTCAGCACTCTTAGAGTCATAGTCCTCAAAAGAATTATACACATTTTTACCATCTTTATAGAAGGTACAGTGGGCGACTAAGTAATCAAACCTAGCGTTATCCGCTAAGTTATCTGCCGTATTTTCTTCTAGGTTGATTCTTTCTGCGATCAAATCCCTAAGCAGCAACCTTTGTTTTCTGATTTCGACGGCAATATCACGCCCCTCAGAAACCTTTGGCTTTACTTTTTTGCCTTTAACTTCCTTGCCGTGATAAAGCTCTCTTTCTAACCTAATAATCTCTTTGGTAATGTCTTCTTCTTCTTGATCTTTAGCTTCATCCCAGATTCCACGCTTTTTCATCAAGACAGCAAGTTCCTTCTTTGTGAGACATTCATCCTGAATACATTGGTTCCAAATCTTAGATTTGTATCTTTCGGCTAGTTTTACCACACTGTTAGGCGGTTGCTTAACGACGATTTCAACATCTTTTGCCTCGTCGCCTTCGCCCACCTTAACCACTTTTGATAATTCTTTTTTAATCATTCTTTATCTCCTAAAGTTTCCTTGTTTCTTACCGGCATGATAGCCTGATACCTTAACCACTTAACCTCGTACTGAGCCAATTCAGCATCGACATTTCTAGACTGAGTATTACCTTTGTCTAAAATTTCCGATCTAACCTTTTGAAAAGCATCGTACAAAACCTTTTGTTCGGGAGAAAGTGCTTCTCCGTCAGTAACGTTCCACAAAAACGCAAAATGTTCCTCGATTGAGCTTAACGCTCCTATCATGGTTGTTTCGACCTTCTTTTTTAGAATCTTAGATAGTCGATCTCTTGAGTCTTGCTTGTACTTATCTTCTCTGGCAGCCTTGTATTCCGACTGCCTTCTAACCAGTTCATTAAAATTGTCTTCCATTATTTTCCTCTCGCTCTGTTTATAGTAGCTTCTTTAACCTGTCTTCTTACGTCCAACTGAACATCCCTAAACTCTAAATCAGACTTTACACCACCCTGTGCCTTAACCTGAGCCAAGCGTTGTTTTCTGATTGTGTCTGCACCAAAACTGTTCATGCTATGAATTTTGTCTGCTTCCTTTTGAGAGTCAGCCACAACCATAACCTCATCAGCGTTAGCTATTTTGTCGTTTTTGGTTCTTGCTTCTAATTCTGATTTTGCCCTCTCGGACTCTTGTTTTTTCTTCTGAACTAAAAACCATCCATCCAACATATCATCATCGTCGATAACGTCCTCTGTCGGACAATCCATAGACTCTTGAATATTGTCATACATTTTAGACCATATCAACAGACCTTTTTGATCGTTTGTTAGTTGTCTACCTTCGTGTTTAACAAAAAGTGGCTGATGTTCTTTTAGTGTCCAAACCAGTCTCCAAGGCTCATTTCTAGCTATTTCTCTCAAAGATTTCTCGTCGAGCGTCATTCTAGAGTAGTCCGAATACAAAGAATGAAGATCAATATACTCAACGTCTGCACGTTCTTTCCCAATATACAAACATCGACCAAGCATAGCTAGGTTTTTTTCTTCTGCTGCTATTCCTTCGCACGTTTTTGAAAACCAAGAGTTTTTTTCATCTTGTACTTCTTTTAGTGATTTTTCCGTAGCCCTAATGTAAAGCCTAATCTTTTCCCTCATCATTGACTTGCTTCTGTTGTTAAAAATCTCTACTTTTAACTTGTCAATGTCTTTATTTAGAAGCTCTATCTTTTCTTCTTTCTCGTCAGACCACACCCCTCTCTCAATAGCCCAAGCTATAGCGTGTTCCTCTGTCATTATATCATCATACAAAGCTTCTTCGTAAGCCTTGACGTATGCCTCGTTTCCATAACATTCGTCCTCAACGGTTGGGGAATGTATGGTAACTAGAACATCTTCTAACTTAACTTGGTAAGTTCCTGATCTAATCCTAGACACAAAATACTCCCGCTCATAGAGTTTCATACGAACCTCTAGACAAACGGGAGTAATGATGTTTCATAATTTATCCTTTCCTTGTTCGACCCAGATTCACTTGCTATCCTAGACGCTATCGCAAATGGGTCGATCCCTTGGTGAATATAGCTCACCAAGACTTCACTAAAATTAGATTACTAGAGTTGATGGGAAGGCATCGTGTGCGTTTGGGGCAGGACCAAGATTTGCCAAGCCGTTAACATCAAAGCCTAAACCTTTTGTGATTCCACCAAAACCAATCAGTTCTTGATCATTGTAAGCCTGAACGTCAAACTGGTTAAAGTTCGAGTAGCTGTATGAGCAGGTTGCGTTTCCACCACCAGCGTCACCACCACCGTAAGAAATACTCGACAACTTGTTTTTGTTGCCCATATCAAAAGCGTATCCTGCTCTGAGCAACATAAAGATGTTTTCATCATTAAGGTTGTTTCCAGAGGCTTCTGTCGTATACAAAGCTGAATCACCAAACTCGTAAGCACTAACAAAGTCACCAGAAGTAGTAATAGCTTCAAACTCGCAGGTTACTTCTACTGGGAAGTTAGCAGGACGGAAGTAAGGAGTCTTTCTTCCAAGCTCCAAAATGTCTTCTCGTCCAAGATCAACACTACAAGTAAAGTTCTGAATATGAACAATTGGAGTTCCGTCACCGGCAAGTGCGTTACCGTAGTTGGTTCCAACTACTCCGTTGATGCTAGTAGGAAGAATACATCCAGCAAGAAGAACATCTTCTCGTCTTTGAACACCACCACCAGAGCTTGCGTCTTGATCTAGCCCTTGGGGTAAAGCCTTTGGTCTATCTGTTCCGTCAAACGATCCAACTTCTAGCGTAGTGATATTGGTATTTGCTCCAGTCAACCACTGCTTGTTGTTTCCAACCAAGGTGATCGACTCTGTTGAGTTTCCATCGACCGGAATTGTGTAACTCACGTTGGACACAAACATTCCAGAGCAATAAACTTCAACCTCTGCATCCGTTGCTGCACCAGCAACGTTGTTTGCACTAGCATCGTAGATGGCAAGGTGAACATCACACTTAACATCTGATCGTGCAGCTAGTCCCGATTGTGAGGTTCCAACAACTCCCGTTGTCGCCATATGGTACATCAGGGGGTAACCATCGAGAAGCTTCTCCATAGTTACTTCTACATCTGGTGTACCTTCGATGTTTTCGTAAATCTCGATCTGAGAAAGCTCAAAAGCCTGCTCAAGATTAAAGTTTGTTGTTAGTCCGATACTTTGGGCACCATGAACCATGTTTCCACTGTCGATGGCTGACGCAGTACCTTCGTTAGCGATTGCCACAGCTTGGCAAGCGTAAAAGATTCTTTGATTGTTAGCTACTGTCATTATCTCTCTCCTGTATGAAATTGAAAGATTTCTATTGAATTATACACAAAAAGTCCTAAATATTCGTTTTTATCCCTTCAGCGGTGAACCTTACGATACCCCCAAATACATTAGGGGAAACCATATCCATTCCTTCCGTTTTCATGTTTATCATCGTGAAGCAATCACCGCTTGCAAAATGTTCGATAATTTGCGGGTAAAGCAGGGCACTAGGTGTAGGACTTCCGTTTTGATCCAAAGGGTAAAGAGAATCTTCACTCAGGCCATCGCTATCAATATAATACACACTTTTGTCGTTTTGTAACGAAATAATGTCAACAAGTTTATTTCTTGTCATCTCATCTTCCGCTATACAGTGAGCAATAACGTCCGTATATACCCACTGACCACCACCAAGTTGGTATCCCTTAAACCTTCTGCCGGAAACAACCTCAAACGCAATCGCTGGAAGTTGCAACCTAGACTCAGGTGGAACATCCCACTCGCCGGTGCTTGTACTGTAAAATCTGCTGTTTGGCTTTGATGTATCCGTTTGAATCTCCCTTAACCAAGGAACATTGTTGGCATACACCACGTTAATATACTTGTAGCTATACTCTGCTTGTACCACGCTTCCTGTGGGAATTGGGTTGTCAAAAATCACCCTACCGCTAAAGTAGTCAATAAAGTGAGAGAATTCACCCACACCAGACGTTGGTTCAAACTGGTCGTTAACGTACACGCCAGAAATCCCCGGGTTGTCTTGGTCGCTTCCAACTATGGGTGCTGGCATGTTTACGCCGCTTACGCCGCTTTGCCACACCCAGTTTGCCCTAAACCCCTCCCAAGCCTGTCCAGATGTAAAAGCGTCGTTAGACGACAATCTGAGCCTGCTCATGTCCTGACCGTTTGGGGAAAGCTCCCCTTTTTCCACGTTAAAATAATTGCCCTTTTCGAGTAAACCCCAATCAAAAAACTCTACCAAAGAGTCTTGAAGTTGGTTGTTTACAAACGAAGTTTGATCATGTATGCTTTCGAAGCCTTTAAGAGAATAATACTTAGCCATTAAAAATTCCTTCTAGTATCTTTCGTATCTCTCTTTGTTTACCATCAAGCGTTCTTGTTACAAAGTTATCGTCTATTGTACCAGCGAATCGAGGTGGAACACGCCAACTGCCACCACTCTCCATTCTACCACCACCCGACCTGCCGTCTACCGCTGGCTTGTAGGAAAATCCGAACACAACTGTAGAGGTTCCTAAAAGTATAAGCCACTTCAACCACTCTAGGGTGGTTCCATTTTCTGTAATTATTACTCCCGCTGGTATCTCTAGCACGTTCAACATGTCGCTTGGCTGAATGTTTATCGTTAGGGAGATTTTTCTTATGTCTTGTTTATCTGAGTTTAAATTTACCTGAATCGAACTTAGTACAGCTTTCTTGATTTGAGCTACTGCGAGATCGCCTTGTCCGGGTGCTAACCCAAGCTGTGCGTTTAAACTGTTTGGTATTCCCTCTGTGCTTAAAGACTTAAACTCGCTTGAGCTAGAAATCCAACGATCTACCGAATTTTTTAAGTCTGTCCGAACCTTCTTGATGTTTGAGCGTAAAATTCTGTTGATTTCCTTTAACATCGCCCTATCTAGATCCCTTTTGATCTTAGCGTTGTTGTCAACTAATTCTAAAAATATTTCGCCCTTTTTTACCATCTAATTAGCTCGCTGCCAAAAGCAACCAAAGTATCTATTCTGTCTCAAACCCATTGGAAAAGGTTCACCAAATTTTGTAAACTTGTAATCTCTTAGTTCTTCTATGTTCTTGTGTACGTGTAGATAATTTGCTCTCATAATTTTATCTAGGTCTGTAGCAAAGAAGATTGTCTGTATACTGTTGTCAGGAACCACAATGTCGCCACCTAGCTTTACCCAACTCTTGCTATCCCAGTAGACCTTTAGCCTTATCGTCTCTCTTTTCTCCACCTCTTTGAAGGTTTTTTCTCCCCTCTTATAATCGGTGTTGTTTCGCCTGTGTGCATTGATAGACCTATTGTGAGGAATATTATCAAAGTCATCAGAGATTTCTTCTACCTTCTCTGTAAACACAAGCTCACAATCAATACCAAAAATATTAGTGATCGTTGAATCAATAATATCGTAGTATTTATCGAATACGCTTTCTGGAATGTTAATGGGCATAATAAAGCTCCGCTATTAGGATGCACCGCCGCCATAATGCTCATCAAATCTACCGCTAGTTCTAACGTTCATAACGCCAGAATCGACAAATTGATTTACATCGGGATCGCGACGTTGCACAGATACAGTTCCAGTTTCAAAAACCAAAGTGACCAACGATCCATTTTGGATAGTTCCACCACTAGCTTTCGCTGGCTGAACCGAGTATGGGTGTGACATTGTTTTCTCTCCGAGTATAAATTTAACTATCTAAATGATTAACTTGTTAATGGGGTGCCTACGACAGCTACGTACCAGTAAACACCGTCTGAAAACGCTTGTATTGGATTGGGTTGGCCGCTAAGTATTCCACCTTCAAGTATTGCAACTGCTCCTGCTGTCTTTCCAATAACCTCACCTCTAGCATCTAACAGTTGGTAATTGAGTCCTGCCCCAATCGTTTCGGTACAGAACGGCATGGTAAGGAAACCATACTTGTTTACAATAGCTGTATTATCGCTATGTTTTACGGGGCTGGCTAAGACGATTCCGTTAATGTTGCTCACATCCGTCCATGTTTCAGAAACCATTGCTGGTGCCATCGAACCGGGTGTAATATCAAAGTCGTCACTAGCGTCTGTGTAAAGTTTTAACCTAAGTGCATGGTCTTGATCTCTAGACTTAGTAATATTGAGAGCAGCACCCTCAATTCTTTGTTCTATGCTTCCATCGCCATTTGTATCAGTAGGAAGTGGCTCTCCGATGTGCATATACACATAAGGCTCTGACAATCCTTGCACAACACTAGCTAGATCAATAACAGCATTGGTATGTCGTAATGACCAGTCTGCGTCATACGAAGCGGGTAGGGTTGACCTATTAGAAATAATTAGGCTGTTTCTGCTCATGGTGTCGTTAAACGGACTACCTACATCATCTGTGTATGCTCCACCTCTTTTGTATCCAGCACCACGGCCAATAAATACACTGTGTCTACAGCCAGAGGCTTGGTAGCCAGCGTCCGAACCAATCGCTGTCATCTGTCTAGACGATTTTGCTTCGAAGGCGGCGTTGTTTCCGATTGCTGTCATCTGACCAATATCATCGCCATCGTACACGCCAGAGGCATTTCTTGCAGAGTCTTGGCCGATTGCAATAGTGTTAGAAACACCACTAGCACTTCTCAAAGCATTATAACCTAAACCCACAGAGTTATCAATATCTTTAGAGCCAAGAAAGGCGTTAGTGCCGATAGCTGTGGATTCAGAAATGTCAGCCCCGTCTGATGCGGCCAGTTCTCCAAAAGCAATAGCGTTTTGTACAGAGTGCGAATCTGCCATTGCTTGGTAACCGATGGCAATATTCTTTGCGGAAGGCTGACCGCTACCCATCTGGAAGGCGGCTTTTTGACCAACAGCAATTAGGTTGTTGTGAGAGCCTGTATCTATACCGAACAATGAGCCATAGCCAGCCTCTTTACCAACAAGAACCTGCCCAGTACCTCCCACCTGATTACCACCAGCACCCATCCCAAGAGCAACACCATCGGCAAATCCTCCAGTAGTACCAGTTCTCACATATGCTGCGTCCGCACCTACAATTACACTTCTGTCTAAGTCGTCAGTGGTCGAACCTACAGCAGCAGCATTGTGACCAACAATAATCGCTTTAGAGGTTGCGGTTAAAGCGGTGCTTGCAGCATTACCGCTACCGATAAGGATACTTTGCTCGAAAGTACCTTCGGGGTTGTCGTTGGTGTCTCCAACGTTGCCGCCTCTGATGTCGATATTTCCACCATCACCCTTTGTAAAGTAAAGGGTTGATAATGCACCTGAGCCAGCTTCGTCTAAAATAAAGTTCGAATCTTGTTTGATAATACCGCTGGTTCCATCCGTCTCCGAAAGACCGGCTCTAGCAAACTCGCCCGATGCCCACTCAGCAATACCACTAATTGAAACACCACTGGTTGTATTCTCTAAAACCTGACCCTGTAGAAAGTTTCCAGATTGAATTATTGTCTGGCTTAAAACGCCCGAAAGCTCATTGGCTCCTAGACGGAAGAAATTATTAGCTGGGTCGTATTCTGCACGAACACCAGAAACTCCACTGATCGTGACCGATTGTCCATCAAGAATTGCATCGTCAGCAAAGTCGCCATTTGTAAAGTTAAAGGAGTAACTAGCATCAGGATTGTAACCAATAACAAAAATGCCAGAGTTGTTTGTTCCATCATCTAGTTGGAAAGAGTCAATGTTAACACCGCTAATTCCAGACATTACAACAAGTGGTGGAACAGATACGTCCGTTTGATCCATCAAGAAAGGATCGTTGTTGTTGCTTCCTTCTTGACCACTAGAGCTAACTCTGAAAGCAAAGTCGTTTGCAGAAATCTGAGGTTGAAGAACACCAGATAATTCTAAAGCACCAAACTTAAAGAATCTACCTACCTGAGTTACTTCGCAACCGTCAACACCACTAAACGTAGCCAACTGCCCGTCTGTCCAACTGGTTGCAGCATCAGCGTAAATCTCTGTATCGTTTGCGACCTTTAATGTTGTAGAACCGGCTGTGTCCACAAGAGAGCCGTTCCAGTACAAAGACCCACCATCGTTGTATAACTTGTTGGATACAGCGGAAGGAACCTTGTCTGGAAGATTAACACCACCACTAGGAGATACACAACCGCTAGTAATAATGTCTCCACTATTGTTTATGTGCATAAATGTCGTGTAGTCGCCGGACTGCAAGGCAAAGTATGGAGATGCCGAGCCAGAACCTTGATGTCTAATAATCATTGCTGGTTCGTCAGCATTTGCAGTTTCGACGTAAAGGGTTGCACTTGGGCTTACACTTTCTGGACTACCCAAACCAATACGGTTGGAGTACACATCCCCAACAATAACGTTGCCAATGTTTACCTTGCCACTTGCTTCGTGCCCAAGGAAACTAGTCAAGCCACCGGAGGCGATGATTTCAATGTTCTCGTGACCTGAGACTGCAACACCAGCGTTGTTTCCTAGGTAAACACTGAAACTTCCGCTTGTTTCTATAGCGGCACCATTTCCAAATGCGAATATTTTGTCAGATAGGATGCCAGACTTTCCAGCGGCAGTACCTATATAGTATGAGTTGTCTATTCCCGAAACGTAAAGTCCAGCGTCTTGACCGATTGCTACGGACTGTGAAACTTCAAAAGCCTCTTTGAAACTAGAGCTTCCGATTCCTACGGCCTGAATAAATCCAGCGGAACCGCTACCCGCTGTTGTTCCTAGCATATAGCAAGTTTCCATGTCTTCCGCACCAAACATGGTGTTTACACCAAGTGCGGCAGACGTTGTAATATCATCGCCAAGAGTAGCTGCACCAGAACCAATAGCTATTAAGTAAGAGGAATTAGTGAGTCCGCTTCCAGCCTTAAAACCTTGCAGATCACAGAACTCAATTCCAGAAGCGTTTGCACCAGCCAACACTCCAAAAACGTTAGAGTTTTCTACACCGCTTGCATTAGCACCAGCAAACGTACCCATAAAAATATCATTAAAGTTCAGGGTTCCAGAGGTGAGTGTTTGGTCACCGACTGCAATAACTCCTGAGTTTTGTGCAGAGTATGAACCAGCTTGGTTTCCGATGGATACGTTAGAAAACTCACCTGACGCTTGCGAACCTGCGTGATAGCCAACGCTAACCGAATAATAGTTCTCGGCCTCAGAGCGTTCAACCCTGCCAGTTCTGTCACCAATCCTAATAAGGTTATCCTGAAATAGCAACTGGTTGAAATTTCCAGATGCAGCACGTAAGTCACCAAGTTTAATATCTAAACTATAACTTGGGCTTTGAATGTTAGGATCGCCGTTAATCATCAGCCTGTTTAAAGCCGTATCGAAAAATAGGCCGCTATCGTAAGTTATTTCTCCACTTGTAGAATATAGAGAAACCATTCCGGCAGCAAAAAGACCCTGACCTTCGATGTTTGCACTCTCACCATCAAGCCCGATGTTGTTCTGAATTACAAATCCGTACTTCTGTAGAAAATCATCTGCTGGTGGAAGGTCGCTTACGAGCAATTGTCTAAACGTTGGGGCATCTGAGGCACAGGGTGGAGTTCCGCAGTAGCCACTTGCTGGGCCAGAAAAAACAGTGGCGGGTGGCTGGTCTGCAAAATCTATGATCTCATCAACAAGGCCACTAAGTGCAATAACTCCGTTTGCCGCAGTACCTTGCCTGTTTCTAAGGAAGGGTTCTAGCTGTTGGCCGCCAGAAGCAACCAACAGTGTATTGGTAAGTTGACCACCAGAAAACGCAATTCCAGAGCCACCGTCAATAAACCCAGAAGCTCTAATTAAAGAGTCCGCAACGAGTCCACCAACGTCAATTGGAAATTCGGGTGCTTTTCCGATACCAAGTCTGCCGTTTTCGTCGTCCCAAATTAGCTCAGACGAATAGTTGAGCATGTTTTCGTTTTGCCAAAACGCTACACCGCTTTGCTTTGGTTCTTTAATATTAGCATCTAAACCATAACCGTTAAACACAGAGGTTTTGCCGGGATATGTAACAAAAACTTCCTTTAGTCCAGCGGAGAACTCTACTGGGTCTGCGGCATCACCAAAGTCGGCACCGCTTGGTGGGGATGCGTCAACAACTCCCAATGCGGCATACTCTGTAATATGATAAAAGGTTTGACCGGGATGTTCGTCAAAAGAAAGACCACTAACAGCAGTATAAGGGCCGTCATTAAACCCTACTCCACTAAGTGCAGCAGAGCGAGAAAGCCACAGTGGGTAAAACTTTCCAGCTTGTCCGTCTGTTGGGCCACTATTACTAGTTCCGTCAACATACCAAGGGCCAACATTTATGTCAGAACTTCTGATAGGATTTCTTGTAATACTGTCGCTTGACCCGTCTGGTTGAAAAACACCAGAACCGATCTCATATTTTATATTGTCCGTGATGGCATAAAAAACGACATCGCCAGAAGCGTAAAAATCACCGAAAGAACTAAAACCGTTTACCGCACCGTCCAACGCAATGTCGACAGAGCCTACGATTCTAGAAGTTTCTTTGATCCTATCTGCTAGGAAAAAGTTTGACATTTCATCCCTTTATGATAATTATATTGGATACGATGGATTCTGTGTCATAGTAGGAACTACGCCGGAAGTTTCTGATGGACTGTAGCCATAGAAAACAAGGTCGATTCGTTCCGAGTCTACGTATTCAGCCGCCTGATTCACAATGGAAACAGAGCAGGTTCTACCCGTTGGGCCAGAACTGGTTCCTTGTCTCTCTACAATTCCAACCGTATTGATTTCGAAGTCGTCTGCTGAAGATTTTGAGTTTCTAGCGTTGGCAGTACCAATAGCAACATACTCATTGTTTTCCCAAGTTCCGGGAACAAAAGTAATCGTGAACTTTCCGGGTGCGTCTCTTTGGACACCACTGATATTGTGGTATGATCTAACAACTGGAAGATTTTCTACTCCATTGTAAGTTCCACTAGCGTCAAAGTTCAACCAAGCCTTGGCTACGCCCTTAGCTGTTCTTTGGATGGAATTATCTTCTACGAACCTTTGGACTCCCGAAATATGAATCTCTTGTTCTAAAGCATCAGGGCTAGTCTGAACGAACTTAATTCCGACATTCTCTATGCCAGAGCAGTTAATCCAGTTTTCTTTAGAGCTACTGTTTGTAGCCATATTTCCTAGAAGGGAGTTAGGTCGAACAGGATCGACATCAACACCAAGTCGGTTGAAATACTGTGGGTGGTCGTCGTCTGCAAGACCTTGGATACTTCCATGGTCAATACTTTCGTCTCCAAGCCAAGGTTCTGTTTGACGTTTGGTGTCTAGTGGTGAGTCAGCAGAAGCAAAGAAAATACCGGACTCTACAACCACATCTCCGTGATCAGCACCAGCACTATCCGCAACCGAATCTGACGCACTAACCCTTAGTACGTTGAAAAATGGAAATTCTTCATCCGTGTCACCACTTGCCACAATTTTGTTAACGGAAAACGCAATGTCTTCCAGATTGTGACGCACATCATATGCAGAAATAAGGCCAGCGTTATTGTCCGCTAGTTCGTTACTAATGTTTTCAATTAGTTCGCCAGAGTTTAACTGATTAGGCATTTAAGTTCTCTCCTGTTAATAAAAATATCCACCGGCTCTGTGACCGCCATGATTATTCCTAGAAATGTAATCTGATCCCGGACTGTATGGCCCAAGGATGGCTTGACCACCAACGCTGTTTCCAGCCCTGTAATCAAGCACTGCTTGTTCGTACTTTTCACATAAATCTTTGTATAGTGTCATCAGAGTACCTGTTACACCTCTGAGGTCAATCGCTGATGGGCCATCCTTAATGGAGATAGCATTTCCCGACTCACTTCTAACAGCACTCCCTACTATTATACACGCTGCACGTAAACAAATCAAAGTTATGAAGGCTTTGTCTTCTGTCTCCGTAGTAGGGTCTGGATCAAGAGTACAGTTTTCTACGTTAATATCGTAAGCCTTATTGAAGTCTACGCTCATCTGGGTCAATTGACCCGCAACCAAAATGGTTGTTTCAATTCTATGATCTGAATATGAGTAATTTGAGGGATCAACGTCGTCTATTAAATACCTGACTATTGTTCCCATTTGACCTTGCCATGACATGTTTCACACCCCTATAGGTTACAGTGTACTTTAAAGGTTGCCGTACTTGTATAATAACTACCAGAAGGGAGTACAACCTGCCCTTGAATCTTATAGCTTCCCGCTGCGTCCAAGTCTCCAGCCACAGTAATGTAGTACATTTTACCGTCTGTTCCGTCCGTTTCCAAAGTTCCAATTCTGGTAAGAATTGTTCCGTTGGGCTTTCTAATAAAAATAGACAGAGCAGAAGCGGTGGAAATATCTACAACCGCACCGTCGTCGGTCACGGTGACAAGTAGCTTTGTCCCAATATCCCCCTCGTGAATTTCGCTTGCCATTTTTACACCTCTAGGATAAATTCCAAGTATTTCGTTCATCTATTGATAAAGTGAAGTTGAACTGACTGTTTATTGATAGGCCGTTATCTAACACTTCAGTAATATCTACACCAAAACTAGGTATTTTGCAAATTGAGAGAGTTAGGCTTTTAACCGCCTGAACTTCTAAACTTAACTGCAAAGCCTCGTCAAGTAAAAAGTTGTATTCAAAACATTCGCCATTTTGCTCTTGTTCTTTTGAGGTCGAAATTGGCAGTTCAGACCAAGCAACCCCTCCGTACAACATAGTTTTACCTTATTAATTTAATGTCAAATAACTGCGTAATCTCAAAGTTTCCAACCTCTTGTATTCTTGTAATAGACCAGTCTTCGATTTCGTGTATCTGCTCTATCTCTACACCCATCTCGTGAAATCGGTCGATTATCAACCCAAAGTCAACTGTTGGGAACTTTTGTATTAAATCTTTTAGGGTTACGCCGTACCAACCGTTAGTTGATACAGACGTTAAGAAATCTATGTTCTCTGTGCTTTCTTCCCCAAACCAACCCTGAGTAGTTATGGTTGTCAAACCAAAAGTCGAACTACCACCAAATTCTTCACCACTCACGATCTTAGCCTCTGATTACCAGACTTAGTTAATGTGTAAAGTACAGTATTGTTGTCTTGTGCATAAAATTCAAAAACGCCTGAGTTTGCTTCTTCAATTTTCCCCTGAGCCATTGACAGTAAAATAGCCATGATGTCAGCGTAAGGAACACCGTCATACTCTGTACTATTTAATTGTGTTGCTACTCCTGATGGAACACCGTCAATTGCATTGGTTAAAGTGTTGGTCTGATCGTTGATGCTTGAGGTTAAAATGTTAGTTTGATTAGTTATGTCTGATTCTATTACGGTCGTTTGACTATCTATACTTGATGTTGTCGCTATTCCTGCTGTAATCAAATCGTCTGAATTGATTTGAACAGAGTCAACCAAGTTAGAAAACTGTGATCTAGCAACCTTTGTACCTTCCGCTGTAATAAAAGGAGTTTCAAAGTTGTCAGAAAAAAGGTTTCCGTTAAACACTGTGCTATCGCTAAGTACAATCTGCCAATTATTAATCGTGAAAAATGTAGCTCCGAGAAAAGCACCGCCAACCGTAGGGTCACCACCCACACTACGCATAGCGGGTAAGTATTTCAAGTGATCTCGTTGTGCCGCCCATTCCTTCCAGTCTGAGTATAGGTCAACCTGAACGTCAATGTCCAACTCACCATCGTTTACGATGATTTTTCGGTTCTCACCATCAAACGTGACCTTATGGTACAGTGTCCAAAGGTCATCTCCCCATACCTGCCATAATAACATTATATATGCTCGATAAAGTTAATAGAAGCGGTTGCACTGATAGATTTAGGTTCGGTGCTTTGCGACTCTATTGTTAATACTTGATTTTGTAAATCTTCTTCGTATGCTGTCAAGTTGAACGCAATATCAAGATCGTCTGTTCTTTCCTGAAAAGCCCATTCTTCCCATTCTCCATAGTGCGTTTTCCACCACCAACCGTGACCCCAAGCTACGGATGTAACAAACACAGCAGCAGAACCCGTAGTGTTAGAGAAACCTACACCATCGGCTTTATGACCCACAGTTGCACCAGTGAACTTACCGTTGTAAGAGCCGTAATTAGCTGTAGTCGCTCCATCTGCTTCTGTTCCGTGAGCGTCAGAAGATGGTGCGATTCTAACCCTTGTGATCGCTCCACCACCGTCTACTTCACAGACTTTCAAAACAGCCTCTCTGTGATTTTTAATACCAGCGTCTAACTCTAGAAGGTCGCCAACCGTATAACCAGTTCCACCAGAACCGATAGTAGGAACCCCACCAATTCGGAAGCCTGTCATACCATCACTCCAGCTTGAACCACTAAGGTTGGCATTATGTGGAGTCCAATTAGCGTCAGCTACTTGAGAATTCTTTCTGATCCTCAGAAGTGCTGGTCCATCAGCCAATCCAGCGATTATGTGGTCGCCAGTACCAGCGGCAATATTGATAGCAGATGCGTCTACAGTCGCACCTGTATATGTTGAAGCAAGTTTGAAATCATCACTGTCGGTAACAATGGCATAGTAAATTCCGTAATCATCAAGACCAGACAACGCAGTATTATCATTAGATTGATAGAATACAGGAGTTCCGGTAGTTAAGCCGTGATTTTTAATTGTGATCGTATCTGTACCAGCATCAACTGCGGTGGCAGAATCAAACGTTCTGCTAATCCTGTCGTTCAACAAAGACACTGCAATATCTGCTAATTGAGTGTATGCCCTATTGGGAACCCCTGTCGGGCCTCTGGTTGTTCTTGCTTGAACACCAAAAATAGGAATCTCACCAGCGGTACTATCAATGTGTCTCACATCTCTCTGAGCATTGCCGTGATGGTAGCTAGGCATATGGTCATCATTGGTTTGTTTGAACACACCAATTTTGTTGATCTTTAGAATAGTCTCTTGACCAGTAGCTCCAGCACCGTTGTTTAGCACTTCTGCCCTAAATGGTAATGCAGAAACAGGGGTTGGGGTAATAGCATCTTTATTATAGAACTTGAATTCGTGACAGATGATTTTCTCACCAGAGTCATTGTAAACGCCAAACCTAGATTTACCAACACCGTTGTTTGGAATTGTGATAAAGTAAACGTTTGTCTTAGTAAAATCTAAAACAAAACCTTGGTTGTCAGAACCGTCAAGCTGATTAACATTAAAGTTATTTTGTGGGATAAAGTCACTAACTACACTGCCAGTCGAGTCACTTCGGTGGGCAACGCAGACAATTGTTTCTCCACCCGTATTTTCTCCACCACTAGCGTCAAAGTCAGTATTTGTACCGTTAGCTTCTAGAATCTCCCAGAAGAAACCATTGTTATCATCATAGAGTCCATACCTTCTGGTGACACCCGGAGTAGCTGCCGTTTGATGAACAGCAAACTGAATTTCCGTGTCTCCACCTCTACAAAGAGGGACATAGAACTGACTGGTCATTTTTGACCCACAACCAGCGATAGTTCCTCCGGTAGTTAGTTGTAAAGCTCTAGTGACCTCATCTGCACCAACAGTCCCGACAGAAGTAATAGCTGCACTTTCTTCTCCATCAATGCTCATATTTCTGATGGTTTCAGCAGTTTGAAACGGAGTTAGGGCAGCATTAACAACATCTCTCAAATACAAAATACTATTAGTCGTATCGGTAGAATGGACTACCCCGTAAGCACCACTGGTGTCACCGCGAACAGTGCTGCCAACAGTAAATCCAGTCCCAACACCAACACCGCTATTGTACTTGATCGCAGCTTCTTCTGAAACATACTCAGGGTCAGTCGCATCAGCCACATAATCAAAGTTAAAGGTAAACTCTGGAACATTATTTAATGTAATAGAGTATGATTGGGTATCAGCAGAAACGCCCGGAAGTGACACTCGTAAGAAGTTTTGGTCGGTAAGCGAAGCTCTAAACTCTGGGTTGTTAGAGTCAACAATAGTGTTGGCTTGATAGAAAATTTCAGTAACCGGCTCTCCTTCACCAGAACTTGTGTTGACATCTGCGGTATAAGTAGCGTCTACAGAAATCTGCTCATTGTCTGTAAATGTACCGGAAACTTCTTTGATAAAAAGTTGACCAGCACTAGCAGAAAAGCCTGCAACATTTACCCCAGTAATAACCGCTGATGCAGAAGAAGTGGTTATTGTATCCCCAACGAAAAACTGCTGCCCTGACTGTAGATTATCATAAAACAAAGACGTTCTCTTGAAAGTACCGAGCTTTTTGCCCGAACTATCAGGAGGTATTTGTATATTGGATGTATTAACGTGGGTCATTGTAATTCCTCTATATGTAACAAAATCCCGCCCCCAAAGTTGGAGGCGGGTTATTTACGACAGCACTAGCTAGGGTTACTATAGTTCCTCTCCAAGCCAGCAACGAGTGATGCGGTCACTTCGTTGGTTCTAGTTAGAGTGGAAGTTGTCTGCACGTACTGACCAGTAGTGTCAGCGATACAAACAATGGTAATCAAGAAGTCTTGACCAACGCCCGGATGAACATACTCAAACGTAACGTCGGCACCTGACTGATCTTCGGCAACCATATCTGCACCAGCAGAGTCGCTTACGATCACAGCACCAGTAGTTCCGAACTCGTCTCCGTCGCCGGGAGTTTCGTTATCGTCACTAAAGAATACAACAATCTTATTGGTGTCTGCGTTCCTAATATTGTTATTAAGAGCGATTTTTAGAGCAACCAAGAAGTTGAAGTTTCTGCTATTACCGGAAACGTCTTGCTGGGTCAAGTTGTTCTTAACGCCTGCGTCAACATTGTCAATAAACAAGTTAAGGGTAGTACCGTTTGGAGAAGCAAAGTTCATCAAAAGGTCGGTGATGTCACCACGGAACAGTGAATCACCAAGATCAATATCTGTGGTTCTTCGCAGTTCTCGTTGTAGGTACTGGAAACATTCTCCCAGATCACCGCCATTACCTTCTAGCTTCCAGTTGAAACTGAAGTTGAAGTCGCCTAGTTTACGAACGAAACCGTACTCTGTAGTAGCGTCTCCCGTACCATTGTCTCCAGAATTGAAAGAGGGAGAGGTTGAAGGGTCAGAAGCGTTCACAACGGTAACGGTCGTACCTGTCACATCTGTGATTAAGTAGGTTCCATCATTGTTTGCAGACCCAGAGATAACAACCGTACCGCCTTTAACGTATGTTGCGTCAACAGCAGCGTCGGTAAACGTGGCACCACTATATGTAGTGATAGTAGAGATAGCTGTACCAACGACTCTCTTGTACTGAAGGCTCATACCAGCCTGAACAACGTCATAAGTAATACCAGAATCACCAGCAAACTCCCCATCCTCTGGAATACCAGAGTCACCACTGTTGCTGCCAAGAGTATTAACCTGTAGAGTTTGAAAGTCAGTAACGGTAACAACCTTGTAGAAACCTTGGTGATTACCAGATTTAATGCGAAGAATATCCCCAGCAACTACACCATCAGTAACAAAGTCGGCACTAGTGCTGCTGAATGTTCCCTGACCAGCAGCACCATCAGCAGTTACACCGTCTGAAGCCTCCTGAGAACGAACCTGAGAAAATGCTTCGTATGTAGCAGCACCAGCCTCAGTAGTAGTAGCACCACGAAGCGGTTCGTCAAACAAAACTACAGTAGATTCGTTGGTTATCGAGGATACTTCGTAAACACCAGTGTTTGAAGCGTTGGACGCAGCACTAATGGATACAGCATCTCCGGGTTGTAAGTTGTTGGTTTGGAAGGAAGCACTACCGTCTACCAACGTAAAGGTTCCATCTGCTTGGTCATTAATGGCTGCTCCTGTGCCAGTTTCAACACTAGAAGTAGATTGGAAGTCATTTCCACCCGTTACTCCACCTTGAAGAACACCATCGTCCTCTGTAATAGCTGGATCGTCTGCTTCTGCCAGAGGGAAACGATTAACAATAGTATTAATCTGAGACACACCAATGTCCGCGATTTCGGACTGAGCATAAGTCTTACCCTTGGTTCTAACACGAAGAACAAGGTAGTCTCTGTTGTCTGTCATTGGAGAGGCTTTAGTAGCAGAACCAGTTTCAGTGGCCGCTACTACAGTCTCAGACACATTAATTTCAGTTGCACTAGCACCAGACGACTCAATTGTGAAAAGACCATTGTTGCTTGCTGTTCCACGAATCTGAATAAGCTCACCAGAAACAAAGCCAGCCGCAAACATATCACTAGAAAAGGTCATATTTGGTGCTGTTGCAGCGAAAGTAACCGTAGCGTCATTGACCTCGTTTACTGGGGTCTTCAAGCCATCGCTTGTGATACCACCGATAGTTTCCAATGTTCTGATCGACTGGTTCACTGGGCCTGTCAACACAAAGTCAATAGGGTTGGTAGTTGCACTTGTCAACTGGTAGTAAACCTGAGAATCTGCCTCCAAAGTACCCAACGTAACAACTGAGGGGTAGTTTTCGATGATCTGCCCTGCGTCGTTGATACTAGCCCATCCACCTGTACGAATTAGGTTACGGCTAGATTCAGAAGCTAGGGCACCATCCCCAGTGTCATCTGCAAATTCCCAGTTGGAGTTAGAAACTCCACCAACCTCGAATTGCTCAGACGTAATAGAAACCATAGGGAAGGTGTATTTAATCAAATCTTCGCCAGAAGCAGAAAGACTATTTACTCGCCATTCTTCTTTAAGGAATGAGTACAAAGCCTGCATTGTCACGCCATCTGCCAAAGTAGGATCAGTAGCAGAAGATGCCCCATCTTTGAAAATTCTGTAAGAAACACCGCTTGTTGCTGAAGCTGTAACGTTTCTATCCAGAGTCAGAATATCGTCTCCAGCATCAACAGACTGAACCACGTAGTGTCCGATGTGACCACCGTCGTTTCCGGGATCACTTACAATAGCTAGAACGTCTCCAGCTACAACATTTTGAAACGCAGTACCGCCAGTATAATCACTGAATGTACCGTCTGCAAGCCCGCTACCTGTGCTGCTTTCTACAGCACCTCCAGTTACCGGACCACCACTGCCACGAATCGAAATAGTTTTATAAACCGGATCAATGGCTACTTGGAACCTGTCCAGATTATCTGGATCGTTGATGATTGTCATTTATAATTCTCCAATAGAAATTTAAACATGTTTATTTTGTTCCTTTTTGATCCTCTCAGCATATTATACACAAATTAGTAATCTAAACCCTTGATAAGTGGAACTTCCATAATTCCAGCTTTCTCCCTTGCTTCTTGTTTTTTCCTAGAGTATCTTTCACTCTTTCCACAGTCTTCACACATTACCACATTATTGTCTATATCAACAAAACATGGTGCATCTGTAGCTATATTCCTAAAACAATCTCTTTGTCCGCATTTCCGATCTTCTGTAGTGAGTTTTGTTTCTAGTAAACCAAATTGAATATCCATTTTTTCTCCTATGGGTTTTGGTAATTTCTGTCAAAAATTTGTTGGATTGGAACCGACTGGTTTGTTGCCTGTAGTGTTAAGGCAGAACCTTGAGACAACAAAAAGTTTACGGGTTGGTAATTAATGTTAAAAAATCTAACGTCTATTTGATTTCCAGCGTCAGCCCCTTCAAAGGAGTAAACAAAGGTTCCGGTAGTTACATTTTCAGAACCATCAAGTTCTGTGGTCGTTCCAGCATCAAAAATTCTAACCTCAGTGTTATCCTCAATACCAGTAAAAGTAAGAGTAACTGACTGATTAACTTCTGTAGTTGAACTAGCAGCATTTCTTACAGAAGGGCTATCTCCACCGGCAACATTGATCGTAACAAGACCGCCACTATTGTTATAAATGGCCGCGTCTTCTGGGCCGCTTGAAGGGGTTAAATTGTCACCGCCAGTACCACCATACCCCTGAAATCCTATGTTTTGATATGAATATGTTCCAGTCGTAGTTATTTCTATAGCATGTCCACCACTAGCTTGAATAAAATCTGTAGAGGTGATTTTAATCATATCTGGATCAGCAATCGTAGCCGTATTAAAAATAGACAATGTATTTATTGTAGCGTTCTCAAATGTGGAACCACCCTGAACAAGCGTCTCAGTACCTACAATTCCACTGCAAGTAACAGCACTTGATAGTTCTATCCTACGGAAATCTTGAAAAGTTCCTTCGATAAGGCATGTTCCAGTTGTTCCAGACGCAGTTAGGAACGGTCTTGTGTCCTCTGCTGCCGCGTTCGAGCCAAGACCCGCAATCAGACCACGAAAATTTATATCTGTAGATGCGTTGTTTAGATCGCAAAGGATGCCAAAACTATCAGCAGAATGGTATCCATCTGGAAAGAAGACAACCTCATCGCTATCAAACGCAAGAGAGCTTGAGCCACCAAGAGTGTGAACGCCACGCAAGAAAAACGCATTACCCACAGCACATGCGTATCCAAAACGATTGTTTACCGTTCCTTGATCGAAATCTATAGCGTCTCCAAATACCCCCGCCGTTCCAAGATATGTTAAACCTCTACCAACATCAATAGCGTCCATAGCTAGGTTTTCATTTTTAGAACCACCAGTTACAAACTGAGCAGCAGTATTATAGTAATCTACAGCGGTCAGGTTTGGAGAACCAGTCGTTGATTCTCTCCAAGCGGCAACCTCTGGGTCAACCGCAACAATAAGATACCCCTCTGCTAATCCACCTTGAGAAGAATAACCATCTGTAAACTGAGGGCTGTTTGCGGTAGAGCCAGCAACGTTATAGCTGTAGAAGGCGTTGTTTTGAGATCCTAAGCCAATCTCTACACCATATGTTGTATTTAAGTCACCGGCATCAGCAACCTTGACCTTGCAAATCCAGAGCTTGTTTCCGCTTGCGGTCATATCAATGGCGTTAGCACCGGGATCGTAATCAACACCACCTCTTGAGGAAGTGTTTGTGACTTTCTTATTAACAGCAGAAGCTCCTTGATACTTTAGTTGCGGTTCTGATGCTGGACCACCACCCGTACTACCGTAGTTGCCCCAGTCAGTATTAGAGTCTGAGTCATTGACCCTAGTATTATCTGCTGTTACAGTCGCCATGTTTCACCTATGGTAGTTGAGGATCGTTAATTTCGGGAGACGTATTGTTTGCAGCTTCTTCTGCCGCAATCCTTTTAGCTTCTTTAACTTCGTATGTTGTAACATTTTGAGAAAGAAACTCGCGAACGATCCGGTTAGCGAACTGGTAGTACGTTTCTGTGTTTGGAATGGTTTCAGGATTTGAAACTGGGTCTATGGGTAAGTTTGAATCAAAGGCTGGATTTGCAATTGATTCTGGTCTTTTGTAATTATAAGCAACCGAAACTAAAACTCTTTCAATGTCCTCGTCTGCTATCTCTATTGAAAATTGTGCCATCTTTTTATCTCCTAATCTATGATTGTCGTGGGCATGTTAAGCTCTCTAAATACGACAATTCTTGAGTCGTCGCAGTCTCCACCGTAACCCCCCGTGCCGGTGGAATTCCAACAGAGTTGGTCTGGTGCTTGATCCCCGTAAAGGGTGCAGGTGTCCGTGATGTATTCTACACGAAATCTGCCTGATTCAGCACCCATGTCGTTTATGATTTTAACCACCTGATATTTGTACCAGCAAAGTTGCTGTTCTGCTGCTGGCACTTCAGGACTTGAGTCATCTTCTGCCATCAGTAAAAAGTCACCAATTTGAACCATTTGAACACCACTATTTGGATGGGCATCTGTGTATAAAAAATCTAGGTCATATAACGGCCCACTTCCCGTAACATTCTCAACACCAAGCTGTTCACTGGTTGGCTGAACACTTGGGTCGCCACTACCGTTCATTATGTCAAAAACTTGATAATTGTGATGAAATAAATCTCTCATATCTGCATCTGATATAAAAGAAACTGGTGGGTTTAGCACCTGTCTTCTAGCCATTATAAATTGTATCCTATAACAAATCCATCATACGTGTCCGTCCCAGTAACAACAAACGAGAAGTAATCGTACTTTCCACCTGTTTCTGTCAATGTAGGCTCTAGTCCTCCGGGCCATTTTATTGTGCTAAACCATGTGACAGTCCTGCTGCCAGTACCATCCTGAATTAGTTTGATTATAAACCTTTGTCCAACAGTCTCGTTAGAGATTGCCAAGGCTCTATTTCCCCCAAGTGTAACCTCGTGTAAGTTTGACTCGTTAAGATCAAAGGTAACCGTAGCCCCGTCTGTGTTAGTTTCTATGCTTGATTTGTACGCCTTGGTGAGCGTTAGAGTATCTGTAGATACAGACGAAGCCAACTCTATGTTGACCTCTGTGTCTGGCGACTCTGTTGCTGTAAAGTTGTTAGAAAAATCCAACGTTACAATATCAGCACCACCAACTTGACTACCGTTTGACTTTACAGTTGTCATTGACCCACCGCCACCGCCACCGCCAACGGCAGAACCGTTAAACTTTAGCGTTCCAGCGTCATTATATAGTTTATTGGTTGTATTCGCTGGAGAGTTATTGCCAAGAACAACGCCCTCGCCAAAATAACCATTTTTAATTTGATTTCCAACACTACCAAGGTCAAACTCAGTATCCTCAAAGGGAAGCAATGACACATGGGTAAACCTCCATCTCTCGGTTGCCGGACTACTGTCAGAAGCAGATGTTGCTATAACTAAAGATGTAGGATTACTTGTAGACTGAAAAGAATTCTCAGCTTCAAAAGATAAACGCCCCACAACCTTGGTGGCAGCACTACCATCTGACTCAGATGAGGCAGCGAATTGAAGCTGCCCTATCGTGTCGCCAGACGTAATTATGCTGTCACTAGATTGTAAGGTTATACTATACATGTTAGATTACCCACCAGTCGGTTCCGTCAGAAATCAATGTGACGGATTCGTATTGAGAATATAGTATGTAGTTAGCAGCGTCGTCTATGTTACCAGTGGCTCCATCAATAGTAACGGTATTTCCACTACTATCTGTTTTCTTTACTCTGACAATTTTACCACTTGAGTGGGCGGCTAGAGTAAAGGTAACACTGGAAACACTTGCGTCAACTAAAGAAACATCTTCTGTAGAAAGCATAGAGGTTATGCTACCATTGTCAGTAACAACTACTCTACTTCGCTTCGCTTCGGTAATACCAGCGTCTTTAACACGAACCGCACCAGCACCGTTGGTATTGTCCAACTCAACGGTAGTATCATCTACTGTAACTTCAATTTCATCAGCATTGGCCGTGATTCCGTCACCACCAACGACATTTACTGTGCTGCCTGTGGATGTTAAACCATTGCCAGCAGTGTCAAAGAAGTTGCTACTAGCGTTCGAGTAGTTAGCTAAGTTGTTATCAACAACCAAGTCAATAGCACCGTCACCAGCATCATCGTAAGTTGCCGTTATTAGGGTGTGAGAACCGTTGGTATCAAGCTGGGCACCAACAATATCTTGAACCTGTTCTGTTGTTAGTGCAGGAACCGTCGTGTCCGACCAAGGAACGTTAACAACGAGCTTGTCGCTACTATCTACCTGAACAGCATAAGTTCTTGAAGCGTCTGTTGTTCTAGAGTTAGCAGAGGTAGTTTGAACTGTGTAATCAACAAGATTGGCGTGAACACCATCGCCAGTAACGGTAATACCGCTTCCTCCCGCGACGGCAAACGATCTGCTGGCAGAAATATCTCCACCACCACTTAAACCATTACCAGCAGTCAGAGTTACAGCAGTGTGGTCGATATGCTCATTGCCAACAAAGTTATTAAGGGCATCGTGGTCAATTTCACTGTCTACGCTATTAACCGTTACGGTGTTTGTAGCAGAGGTAACAAACTCAGCACCAACACCGTCTGCAAAAGTAATAGTTTCTCCATCTTCGACCGTTTGGGGTGTCGTACCATCTGTAATAATGAACGACTCCATCGAGCCAGCACCAAGACCACTAATAAAATTAGTTCTTGAGATTTTCTTAAAGTTGTTACTGTCCTGCGAGTCTATAATAAGAAGAAGGTCAGCACCTACAGCGGCAGCACTTTTCTCGGTCTGATTGGTGATGGCTGTTTCATCAAGGTTGGCAGCGAGTGCAACAGCACCAGTACCATCAAAACCTACAGCGGCAGCCGTTACTTCACCAGTTAAGCTAAAGTTTCGAGAGGTTTCTAAAGCCGTTGCTGTACTAGCATTACCCTCTAAGGCAGCAACCAAAGTAGCAACGGTGTATCCAGCACCCGCCGTATTGACAGTTGTCGTTGGTCTTTCAGTCAAGCTGTGGAAAAGTCTAAACTTCTCGTCCCCAGCATCCCTGAATAAACCACAAAACTCATCCGTTGTGCCGCCATCGTCGCTGTATTCACCAAAGAAACCAAGGTCACTGATGTCGGCGGCGTTTCCGCTACCAAGGTGAATCAACGGGTCTTTGATCGACAGGTTTGTGGTGTTTACTGAGGTTAGTGTTCCATTGACCGTCAGGTCATCTGTGATGGAGACAGAATTGCCAAAAGTAACGTTTCCGTTAGCGGCAAACTGAATTGCGTCTGGGGTGCCATCACTCCCGATCTCTCCACCGTCAGCGACGACAAAGTTAGGTGCTTTAATGTTCCCAGCGGCACCGTCTGTGATTGTAAAGTTTGAATCGGAATAATACGTTGGTTGGGAACCCTGCTCCCCGAAAAACACAATTCCGCTAGTATTTCTGTTGTATGGTTGGTATGACATATAGTTACTCCTAAGATATAAACCAGTTTGTGTTGTCAGATATTAAGCTAACGTTCTCATATGTATTATACACGGGAATCAAAGAATTGCCGTCAATAGTTTCTAGACCACTAGCTTGCAAAACTCCTGAATTGCTTCCTGCCTTTAATTTTACCATTATTTCCTTGCCACCTTGCCCTATTGCGGTGGGTAAATACACGTTGATTGGTCCCGAAGTTGTGTCCATAAATACCACGTCTGAATCGTCAGACATGCTAAAATCTGCTGTAATATTATTGTAAGCCCTATTCCCACCCGTTGACGGGGTTGACCAGTATACAGACGATCCAGTAGATGTTAGAACCTGACCAGCAGAACCGGGATCGCCACTAGCCCTTAGTACCCCACTGACGGATAAATCTCTAAACCATCCAGTTCCCCAAGGAGTAGTTTCTTTTCCAAGCTCCCATGGTGTAGAGCCGTAAGTATATACATCACCATTGAACCTTGTGCTGGTGGCATTGGTTATCATCCTAAGACCATTACCAACTTCTACTCTAAAGAACTGCCTAGTTACTTGTATATAGGTTCGTGCTGTTTTGGTAGAATTATACCACGTTCCAAATATTATCCCGTTGCTGGTGGAGAAGTATTCAGTACCGTCCTCAAAGTCTAACCAAACGCCCGTAACGGTTGCGTCACCAGTCCACTCTTTAGCATCTTCTCCAAACCTAACCCTAAACTCGTCTGTGCCCGATGCGGCCATTACAACATCGTACATTCCACTAGGTTGAATTCTAGCTACGGTAGTTTCTGAGGAATCTTGCCATTCTTGGATTGGTGCTGATTGCAATACGGCAGCAGTAACCATGCTGGTAACTTCTGTTGGGTCATCACCAAATATTCTAAACTTAGCATCATAGGATGTTTGATTGAGGGCACCAACCGCAACGCTTGTGTATGTACTTCCAATGCAAAGACCGCCAACAACTATGTTTGTGTAGGTTGTGACAGAACTTTCACTCGTACCAAACATCCCGAAATTAGCACCCTCAAACGAAAAGGTACGACTACCCGTATTGACTCTAAGGCCAGTAGCTCTAATATTACCACTAACGGTGATCAGGTCTGTGTCTGCATAATTACCCTTGTTTTTGTCCCAATCGTCGTGACCGATAAGTAGCTGGTTTGTGCCGCTATTGTAAACAAACTCATTAACCTGAGATGTCAGAGAGCTATCGTCACCAAAAAATGTAACACCGCTTGGATCGCCCACTGGACTTGAAGCAGCAGAAGTCTGCGTTGTTCCGTCGTCGAATCTAAGACCGCCAGTGTCTAGCTGAACCCTACTGTTTGGTTGGTCGAAGTAGAAGTTTGGGTCACTAGCAAGAATACCAGCATCGCCGTCACTTGTAACACTCTCAAAAAATACTATTCCACTTTGTGCAATGTTTCCTAGGGTCTTTGCGTCACCACCGCCCAGCTTGTGATCTCTGGGTGTTACAAGAATACTACCATTATTTCCAGCAACAACTACGTGTCCAACGCTTGTTTTATAATTAGGTGCAATCGGAGAAGTGTTTGTTAGTTCACCGTCTGTGACAGAAACAAATAACTCATCACCCTCTGTGAAAGCGTTTGTGTTGATGCCACGAACCAAACCAAAGGTAGTAATGTAGCCAAAACTGTTGTTCTCAATGTCGTGAGTTGCTATACCTACTGCTTCTGATTTAAGTTCTTCTGTGGCGGTAGCTAAGTCAACCGTGGTGTGCTGACCTTGTGCCCCAGTAATATAAACTGGAGAGCCGTTGGTTATGGTAGAACCAGTGACATTTCTAATCCTGATATATTCTTCTTGACCAACCTGTAGAGATATTTCTGACTCATCATTGTAGACTGTTACGCAGTGGTTTTCTGCATCGTAAAAAACGCGACCCTCTAAATAGCCGGGATGGTCTGCCTCTACCAAAGGTGTAAAGTTTATTCCTGATAGTTGACCACTCGTGGCAGTAATATCACCACTTGCAAAGAAGTCACCACCAGTAAATATAGAGTTTGTAGTATTGTTACCACGGTCGGTTACACCTTGTAAATCAAACGTTTGATCTGCCCAACCGCTTACTGCATTATCTCCGTTGATAATGGTTGTATTAGCCCAACCAGAAAGGTTGACGAGGCTCGTGTCGGCCCAACCGCTAACGGCAGAATCACGCTCTGACATGGTGAAATCTGCCCAGCCGCTAACAGCAGCGGCAGAGTGATCTTGGCTATCTACATATGTTTGAAAGTAACCGCTAACAACATTGTCGCGGTTCGTCATTGTTTCGTCAGCCCAGCCACTTACCGCGTCAGCGTTTCCAACACCACCTACGATTGCAGAACTTTGAAATGTGCCGTCTTGAAAATAGATACCACTTGTTAGATAAACAGACTCTAATCTACCACTACCACCTACATCAAGATCATAATCTGGATCACCGTTAAGTATACCAAACCTACCACCGCTATCAACTACAGAAAGTGATTGAGAGGTTGAGTCTTGCCAATCTTGTATATTTTCTACTTGTAGTGGGGCACCTTGGAGTGTCAAAACCGTTTCTGTTGGGTAAAGCCCCTCGACTGTCGCACCCGTGTCAGAACTAGCACTAAAGATTACGTGTGATTCGTTGGTTACAGAAAAACCATAACTATCACCTAAAGAAAAGAAGTTTTGATTGTTACTTAGTAGTCCAACTTGACCATCTCTACCAAATATGTAGGCAAAGGTTGGCGGTGAAGTTTCGTCTGAGGGGTTTGATTTTAGTCCGAGTTTCCACAGTGGAGAAACAGCCGAGTCTACATGAAGACTTACGGTTTGCTTTACGCCGTCGTCTTTGTATGCGTGGAAGAAGTTGCCCTCTCCGTTCCTAATCAGCGTCAAGAATCCGCTTGATATAATCTCTCCGGAGGCTACAATGCTGTTTGCTAAGATGTCGCCTATTTCAAGACCACCAGCTATAATGGCGTTTCCGCTTACGGTTATGTCTCCACCAAGCGTAATATCTCCAATTGCGTTATAATCGCCCGAATTAAAGATTTCGTTTGTTGTTAGGCCACTTACGTTTACTTCGCTTAAAGCAACTAGGTCTGCAACAATAACTTGGTCGTTGGGGTCTTTTATAAAAGCCTTGCTCGCTGGCAGCGTACAAAACACAACAGAAATACCTTCTAGTTCTATCTTATTATTATTGTTAGAACTGTCAAAAACAATATCTCTAGATATAGAGTTCGAGCCTTGGTCGAAAACCCCCTGACCAACTTCCCACCTAGAGCCATTCTCTATTGTGTAGTAGGTTGTTTGTCCATCTAAAAACGCGTCGTTAAAAGACTGAAAGGCACCGAAGGCACCATTCAAAATAATAGTGCCTGTGCCAGTAGTCGTAGAGGTTTCTTTTACCCTGTCGTATATTCTAAATGTCATCAAATATACCTATACCTTTTGACCTCGTTGGGAACTGATTCGTCTAGGTCTTGCCAATGCCAAACAAAAAGATCATTGGTGGATGACTCGAATACTTTTTGAACCCAAACGTCTTCGATAAGTTGGTTGGTGGCATTGGTTGGGGCTACTCCGAATGTCGAAATTTGACTCTCCGTCCCCGCCGTGGTGGTCGGCCCAATAAGTGGGGGATAAGGTGAGTAAGAATTAGTGTCTGAAGTTGATGAGGGGTATTCACCTACGAATATATAATTTGTTTTGTCGTATGGGGATTCAAGCCGATTCGAAGTTACTAACGTCACCCACTGCCCATAGCCTATAAATTTATGCGACCTGTTGAATTGTTCCTGCGTTTCGCCGGTTGGAAACTGGTAGTTTAGAAGCTCGTTGGTTTCAAGGTCAAACTCATCATGAACAACTGGGTTGGTCGGATCTAACATGTTGATTTTGATAATCTGGCGATTGGCAGGCCCATCACCCGTGGTATTAAACACACAAAGGAATTGATTGATTTCTAAAACCTCTTGGGTATTTGGATCGCGAACACTGATCGCTGGCCCAAGCAAATGGTCCGAATCAAGGAATTTATCCTCTAGATACGCTGATACGTCAGTAAACTCTGGCAAGAAATTATTCTTGTCGAACGCAAAAAGCAACAGTCCATTTGAGACAATCTCACCGTTCTCAACTCTTGACCCGTTAGTCGCGAGTACGAGCTTTTCTACTGGTTGACTGTTGGGAGTTTGGGTAAAGCGACCAGTAGTCATAACGTACGTGGGATTTTCAAACCCACGACTGTTAATAACATAACCAGCACCCCCGCCAATGTTGATGTTTAAAATCCAAGATTCTACCGTCCCGAGGTCACCCAAAAATGGACTATAGATGCGTTGAACAAGCCTAATGTCGCCAGCGGACGTTCCACACACAACGTAATAGTTCGGGTTGCCGGTAACCGTCGAATCTATTCGAGAATCTCCCTCATGTTCGAAACACCAGTCGATTATTGATGTCATGTCAGGTGGTGCCCCAAAAAACCCACCTTCTCGACCAGCAGGAGATCTTGGTCCAATGTTCGCGTTAGAGTTTGCTAATATGGATCTTTCGGTTTTCCCAACCGTCTGACCATCGGGGTTCGTTTTAAACGCACCAAACCCTGTAGCAATTTTGTCTGCGTATATCGTTCCCACCCCAACATTCAGGTTCACCCCTTCCCCCCAAACTAAAGCTGGAGCGTTAGGGTTACCACCAACGGTATCGATCAAAAGGTATCGTCGACTAGCCATACTGAGGCTGCCGTAGTCGAGAATAAACCCAAGTTCGTACCCCTCCCAATACGGCGGCCGAACGGACTGGTCATAGGGGACATTAGTCTGATAGCCAAGGGGGTGATTCCCGTTGGTGGGGAACTCGATGCTGGTGCCATTGAATGGTGGAAATACTGAATTGCAGATGGCTGGCTGATTTGCGAAATCGCTTTTGATTAACTGAATAAGGTTCAAATCCGGCGAGGCAAGGTCTGTATCTGTGGAGTGAGGGTCAGGATACACATCGGCGTAAAGCTCTGGATTTACAGATTGCTGTTTAATGTTACTAATGTTACAAACAATACTCTGCCAGTATAAGCCATAACCATGAAGTTTTGTTGTGTCAACAGGAATTGTGTACCTAGGTACGGGACCGCCGAACCTCGGGTCCGATCTAACAGGAAACTGATCTATGGGTATTGTACTGTTTTTTTGGTGAGGGTCATCGCCGCAGTCGGACGGAACAGTTAACAGCGTCCAACCATTACCGGAAACATCTTCTAGCGTCCAAAAATAAAGACTAAACTCGTTAGATATAGCTTCTAAGGATGGGTATTCGACACTTTGTGCCTTTATTCTAAACATTCGGTCGTATGTGTTTTTTACACAACCTTGAGTTCCAACGGGGGTAGAACTAAAACTGTTCGAAGTACCTCCTAGCCAGCTTGAACCTAGCGAGCTAACCTGTTGAGGTTCACCACTAAAATCCTCGCCAAAGTCTACTAGAGAGTCAGACCAATTGTCACCATCGTCGTCAGAGTATTGTAGTGTGTATTCTATGGTAGACCACGAGATGTTTTGACCTACAGAATTAAAGGCTGTAGCCCCAAACCTTACGTTATCTATTTGGTCACACTCGTTTGTAACGCATGTTCCATAAACTGCTTCGCCGGGTGCTGGTGGGTCAGCTACACAACCGTAATCCTCATTTGTGCAATCATTAGGCTGAAGCGTAAACTGAATCTGTTCTGGTATGCAGGTAAAGTCGCCGCCACACAAAGACTCAAGTGCGTCTAGGTTTGCATAAGTGCAACACGTTTCACTAACAAAAGGGCAGATAAAATCATCATCTGTAAAAAGTGATCTAGTAAAAGGAATACCTAGGCTTGCGTTTGCATCTTGCACCAACTTCAAAGAGGTTGCTTCAACCTGCTGATCTGTCATGCCGCCATCGTCTGATATAATAACCTCTAAGGCAGAGCAATCATTGTTTAACCAAGTCGTTAGGCTGAGTCTATCAATCATTTCTACAACCCTTGCCCACGGGTCGTTACTGTCTGCTATAGCCTGAACACCTTGATCTCTTTCTAGTTTTTGTATAAGGTTGGTTGCGTCTTGGTCAAATTCATACCTAAGAGATGTTGCTCTAGGAGAATCAAGAAATGGTGCGTTCAAAGATACATTGCCACCGGCAACGTCTAGCACAATCAGTACCCTATTGGGAAAAGTCTGCTCAAACGCAACAAACTTGCTTGCCCAACTAGAACCTCCGGTTTGTTCGTTTTCATCAATAAGGGCGACACACAAAACGTTGTCGCACGATCCTGTCGGTGGATCAGGCGGGTCTACATCCCCACAACAGGGGTTACACTGGCTTGGTCTTCCCATCTTTTTTCCTTTTTAAGAGCAAGCTACCCAAGTTGGTCTGTATTCAGAGCCAATCTTAGAAGCTACAACATAAGTTCCATTGTTTATCGTAAGCGTCGAATCCCTGTTGGTTACGTATACCTCGTTTCCTGTTGCTACACCAGCATTGTATAGTGACAACTTCCCAGAGGTGGGAACCGCCATCGAAGCTGACGACTGCAAGTCCGTGTCGTTAACAAACCCTTCTACCGTAAAGCTACCACCACCATCGCTGGAGAAGTTACCCTCACAATCAAGAGAGGCAACCAAAACATCATCACAGTACCAAGTTTGAATATAAGTATTACCATTGTCCGCATGAATTAAACTATCTCTACGAACCTCAAGAGGTGCTGTAGGAGAAAGTCTAGCGTCACCAATAGAGATGTTTCTTCTGTCTGTTCTACCAGCTATAGAATTCTGAATGTTTAACCTATCAGAAAGGTTTGGGCTTTCGATAACCGTTGGGTGGAAAAGCCTTTGAGTGTTTAATAGTCCAGCTACGATTTCTATGTTACCATTACCGCCTTCTTCTGTGTTGGAGCTTCCCTCTAGTGCGTGTTTACCAATACCTATAGACTTATTGTATGAAGCGTTTAATCCAGCACTGTTTCCAATGAATATAGCGTCTACAGAACTGTCAGAGTTTTTACCGGCACTGTTTCCGATAGCTATGGTGTACGACGTTTCGTTTGAGTCAAAACCAGCAGAAGAACCCAAAAATATGTTTGACCAGTCTATGTTTAGGGCCGGATTTGAGACTGTAGCGTTAGCACCGGCGTTAGAACCAATCATAATAGAGTTGTTCTGACCAATTGCTCCAGCCGCTACATCGCAACCTATCATAACAGACCTTGCATTGGCCGCCGTATTAACGTTAAGCTCGTTTTCTGGATTAGATATTAAAACGTTGCAATTTTCTGCGATGCTAGTCGTTCCACTGCTTACGTAATCTGCCAAACCTTGAAGTGACATTTTGCCAACGTTAGAAGAATCCGTACCATCGACCTGCACAGCCACAAATGTGTTGTCAGTTCTAATGTTGCTAGAAACGTTACCAGCAAGTTGTAGTTGTGAATAATCTAAAACAAAGTAGTTCGTGTTTTCCGAAACCTCAAGAGACTTGCTGATTCCAGAGGTTCCGAGAGTCTGTAGTAGTTCAAACTCAGAAAGTCCAGACAAAGAGGTTCCGTCTTGGAATCTCATTGCACCTCTTAGCTTGAAGTCTCCGTCAAGCCTAGCGAAAGGTCTGTCTTCTAGTGGGTTGGCGTAGTTCGGAACGTTTGTCATCTGTGCTTCGTCTGGGTCAATCTCAAACAAAGGAAGCGACAATCCATCGCCATTTTCAAAGTTAAAACATAGCGGGTTTTCTGGTAGTTGAGAGCCGACCTTTTGTTCGTCAATCACTGAGTGTACTGTTTTAAACCTACTTGTAGCTGATTCAAACTCGTGAGAAATCCTATATAGATATGCATCCGTACTAAAGACTTCTAAGTTACCTTCTTGAATACCAAAGTATTTTGTGCCGCCAGTAAATTTTCCAAGAACGAGGGGTGTCGAACCCTTACCAATTGTTAATGTTCCGTTTTCTGGTTCAGAACCATCATAAAGGTCGTTACCAATGGTGATCGTGTCGTCTGGCCCGTTTCCACCAGCCGTCAAGCTATTAGCACCGATAATTATATTGTCGCTACCAGTTAGATGTGACGAGAAAGAGTCGCACCCAAGAACCGTATTTTTCTCTACAGTGTCTAATGTAGCTAACCCACTGCCTACGTGTCTACCAACAAAAGTATTGCAGGAAGATAAGAACACGTTGTCTACACCAAAACCAGCACCCCATCCGTAAAAGGTGTTGTTTGAATGGTTGACTGTAGGTACTCTAAACTCTGGTGTGTACCAACCACCGTAAGTGTTTCCGTTGTTGCCATATATCAGACCGTCAACGGAATTAGAAGCCTCTAAATCTTGGCTAAGAACAAGGTTTGTTTCATTTCCAGTATCGTCTTTAAAAAAGATGGCTTGGCTACGCCCACCAACAGTATAGGGTTTTACATAAATTTTTCCAAAGCTATCGTGGGTTGTTGGTGCAGAGGCTTGCTCGTGCATAGAGATCGTACCACTATCTTGATGATCATCGCATACGTATGCAATAGTAAGTGGAGCGTTAGCTTCAAAATGTCTTTGCTCGTGAACTCTAGTGAGTCCCATAGAGACGTAACCCCTCTCAGAAATAGAGATGTGAGAAAACTCCATTCCTTCTTGACCGCTTGGTCTGATCAAAGAAAAGTCAGCTACGGTCTTGTCTGCAATACCGGGATTAACACAAGGCTCGTAATACCCATACCCCGTGTCTGAGGCAATTTGAGAATCATCATACTGGGGATCATAAGACAGATGGAGTCCAGAAGCTCTCTCTTTTCCATTGCTAATAAGCTCTATGCTAGACCTATATGCTTTAGAAGGTCCGCTAGAAAACCTTGATACTTGATCTCCGGTGGCGTGAACATGAAAAAGTGTAAGTGGGGTGAATACGGAGTCGCAAGATGCCTCTGGATCGTAGACTGTGTTGGTAACGCCTACAAGTCCAGACTGGGCAGCAGTACCTCCGTTTCGAAGGATGGTTACAGCCTCCCTGATCTCAGCCTCTCCATTTTCTATATGGACGGAAAGCCTGTCTTTTTTATTTAGTTGAGTCATTATTCCCTCTATTAAGGTGCTGGTGCAACTTCTACGTCAAGGCCAAGGTCGTTGTAGCCTAACAAGCCACAGTCAATGCCGCCCGCACTGTCTCTTTCGTCGTGATAAATAAGTCTGAATCCTCTGGCACCATCATCCGATGCAATTCTAGTAAGAAAGGATTGGATAATTTTAACGCCAGAGTCTACAGAGCCGTAGGTAACCCCGTAATTATAACCCGAAGGAGAACCTTCAATAATGTCCGTTCCTGATCTAGCTATAAAGTTTGCGTCAGAAAGACCTTCGTAGGATTGTCCAATGTGTTCTTCTTGCGTAAACGTAACACTTTGTCCAGATAGGGCGACGGGCTGAACAAACATTCCAAAGCATCCACTCTGGATTATGTGAGAAGAAGAATCTCTACCAAGCACTCTATCGGCAATCATTGCGTTGCCGGAAGTTAGCTCCATAGAAACGTTAGACTCCCACCTTGATCTACTAAAGGCGTTGTCTTTGGGGAGACAGTCTAAGGTTGAGTCCGGTTGTTTATAAATGAATCTGTAATCTCTGCGGTATCCTACTCCACTAGAATGAACCTCAAGACCAGCACCGTCTAGGTCAGAATCACTAAGAAAGCCGCAAACGGCAGAGTTGTGAAAACCCTCATCTTCTGGATCACAAAAACCGCTTGTAGCCAAATGTAGAGTTTTGCACTCGTAAAGACATTCGCTAACAGTGTTGTATTCTACGTCATTAGCTTTTAACTGACCAGAGACAACTACATCATTAAAGAAACCATCCCAAGTCAACAGTGGGTGCCCAATAGAGAACCTTCCAGACTCACTAGGGTAAATATCTCCATAAACCGTAAGTGCAGCGTCGTTAGAACCTAAACTGCCTAATACGCCTTGAGCCTCACCAGATGGCATACCTCCGATACCAACAACGCTACCGCTAAAATAAATTTCGTCGTTTATGTTAGAAAATGGATAACGGGTGTTGCCGAGTTTAAAGTCTCCACTGGTTGTAGGGGATATATCACCAGAGACTTGTAACATGCCGTAGTTGTGTAGGAAGTTGGTTCCGATTGCTAACTGATGGTTTGCAACGTCTAGATTTCCGTAGATAAGAGGGGCATCGCCTACATAGACGGGGTTTCCATCTACATCACAAAAATCCTCAACCTGAACTGGATGAGAAGCTACGCAAAACTGATTACTATCGTCTGGCCCAAAATACCAACCTGCGGCATGACCAAGAGCAATGTTGTAATCGCCATTCTTATTGTTGTTTAGGGTGTAACTTCCAACCCCAACATTGTGGGAACCCGTGATGTTTCCTGCTACGGACTGAAACCCCACCGCTGTATTAGCGTAACCATAAAGGTTGCAGCTTTGAGAAAACGCACCAACGGCTGTGTTTCCGCTACCATCATAATTTTGTCTGAGAGAGGCGTATCCGTAAGCAGAGTTGTCAACACTAGACCGTCCAGCAAGAAACATAGAACTTAGGGCAAAGTTTCCACCCTTTGTAGTTCTCGTTTCGGGAGAGTCAAAGTTTAAGGACGTTAAGTTTTTATCCGCAATAAATAAGTGTACTGAGTCTGATAGATTTAACAAGCTGGTTCTTAGGTCAAGCGGAGAAATCTCCTGAGTGGAGTTATCCGGCAGTAGAGCCTGAAGTGAAGCTATAAATTCTGCTTTGGTGAGGATCATAATATCTCTCTACTGAGGTGGTTAGCTAAATTTAATTTGCAGAGTTGATAGATCAAATTTGACTGAATCTCCTTGATAGATCACTCTGGGGTTGTTAAGCTGTGCGTACATAAGCATATTTCCAGTTCCGTAATCGCCAGAGTCAACAATGGCAATTCCAGAAACCCATCCCCAATCGTACAGTGCGGTTCCAAAAAGAATATTGGAAGCATTTTTAATTAGACCACTACCCTCGTCGTGATCGTCTTGGGCGTACAACCAAGAGGCATCCCCCTGAGTAGCAGGGTTGCCAAGGTCATACCTTCTGTAGCCAGTATCCCTATCCATATCGTCACCAGACGGTAGTTCGGGCAGAGGGCCACCATTTTTGTAGTTAGAAACGGCTGTATCAGAGTCTACGGGTACGCCACTACATAGGGCGATAGCCACGTTTAAAGGTTTAGGGAATTCTTGCCCCCTAAAAACGTGGTGAAGTAGCCCTGACTCTAAATAGTCGGATAAAGCTGTCATCTTATATTATCCCCTTGATAAATATTCCTAAATTGTAAAACGCGAGTTACTACCTATTATACACAAAAAAAGAGCCATTCCCAATCTAATGGGAATGACTCTCTGAGTTCAAGGTTGTTAGCCTATCTTAGAATGAGCCAAGGATAATTCTACGGTTATCCAAGACACCAAATCCAAGTTCAGCCCAGCCGTAGTATCCTACTCGCTGCTGACGATGCAGTGCAGGGTCTTCGAATACTTGCAAGGCTTGCTTCATTGGCATGATAAAGCTATCACTAGCTCCCTGATCCAAACCAACTACCAACTCAAGGTCAGATGCTTCGACAGCACCACCAAGACCGTTCAAGAAGAACTCTTGGTACTCTTGGCCTTCTCCAAGCTCGTCAAGGTCACGCAATCTAACACCAAAGATGTTAGTTACAGGAGCTTCGCCCGGAGTGTTATAGATACGCTCACGAGTAGCGTCAGAAACTTCGTCAAGACCCCAGTTACGGACATCTTCAAGTGCTTCTGGCGAAACGTAAACGTCGCTCAAACGGCCACGATTAGCAGAGCCAGTGTTTCCACCAGCGTTACGACGCATAACGGTCTGCATAAGAGAGATCAGACGCTTAGAGAACAAGCCTGCTGTAGCGTCACCGTCGTAAACCAAGATGTTACGATCAACACCGGCAGCGAGCAATGTGTGCCATCCGTCGTCGTTCATCTTCTTGACAAAGCCAGCTTCCATGACTTGTGCTGCACGAGCAGCAACGTCCCAACGAGCCTCACGAGCGTAACGCAACAAGTAGTCAATACTTGATGTGATGCTGTAGGTTGGAATCGTAACGAAGTCACTCTCGACCGCACGCTCTGGGATGCGACCATGACCCGGATTGGTGTAAGCTACATGCTCACCTTCAAGTCCGGGCGAAATCATGTCGAGGGGATACTCGGTAGAGGCTCCCGGCTCAACGTTGATAGTCTCGAAGATGTCTCCGAGAACGTTACCAATCAAAACGCCTTTTCGCAAAGGAAGCTCTAGGGCTTTAGCCATTTGACGCTGTGCAGCGTAGGCGACATTTTGATCATCATTACCAGTCTTTTGCATAAGACTGATGAATTCATCACTAGGTCTTTCAGTGTATGACATTGTGTTATTCTCCTTTTTTAAATGTTAGGCTAACGGGCCGTGGTTAGGAAGGTTGACGTAAACTTTTGCGTATCCGTCAGCATCCTTAGCAGACATAAAGCGTCCGATTGCCAAGTTGCCAGACGCAGTTGCGTCAGCAGCAGTTGTAGCAATCATACCTTCTTGTCCCGCTCCGTCAGAAGCGTAAGCCAAGTCACCGGCGGCTGGTGTTCCATCAACCATGTTGGTAACAACCCAACCACGAGTCAAGACAGTAACCTTACCACCAACTTGGATTTCGTCCTTATACCAATTGATATGAGTACGGGAAAGGTCTTTATCTACAACGTCATTGAGCAAAATTCCAACTGGCACATCCGAAGCGGCTGCCTGTTGGTATGAAACTGTGTTGTCGCCTTGATCCATTGCAGCACCAGAAGCACTGAGAAGGTCTAGGCAAGCAACTCCACCACGGGCTACAGCACCGGCAGTGTAGAAGTAACTGATGTCAGTTGATTCTTCGAATCTATCTGATTTAAGAGCCATTTTTGTAATCTCCTATTTGTTGAGTACGTGATTTGAGAACCAGTCGGCAATACCGGCTTGGGTTTTGTCCTGATCGTCTTGGGGTGGGACGTTAATCTCAGCTTCCGCTGTCTTAACATCGTCAAAAGATGCTTCTGGCAACTCGTTGCCTTTTGCTTCTTTTTCTTTTTTCTTCTTTTCGATAGCTTCCTTGACTTCTGGAGGCATACCCGCTTCTGCTTCTTTGTCATCCTTCTTCTTCTTCTCGTCTTTCTCAGCGTACTTCTTCATAGCCTTCTTCTTCATCATGGCTACAATTGCTTCAAAAGCTTCGTCATCTAGAGCGTCGAATGAAGCGAGAGTCTCAGTGACTTCTTCTTCGTCCAGACCAGCCTCTACAAGACCAGCTTTACGCTTTTCCATTTTCTCTTTTTTCTTCATCTCGTCCATTTCCTTCATGGCAGATGCCAATTCGGTCTGAGATGTAGCTAGTGCATCTTCAAGTTCAGCGACTTTGGCCTGAGTTGATTTAATCGACTCGTTAAGCTCATCAATCTTAGCTTGGCTTGTTTCAGCGGCAGCTTCGAAAGCCTCAACCTTAGTTGCAAACTCTTTATCTTTTGCTTCTTCGATCTTAGCTTTAATCGCCTGATTTTCGGCCTTTGCAGCTTCAAGCTGTGCCTTCGTATCAGCCAATTGTTCTGTCAAAACATCTGACATTTGAAATTCTCCTATAGAAAGTTCAGAATTATTATCTACGTTAAAAGTTGCAATGACTCGTTCCTCAGCCAAGATTACACTTCTAGGATTAGCAGGTTTAGAAACCAAGCCCTTTCCTGAGAAGGAAATGTTACGCAAAGCACGACCAATTTTGTAACCCTCGTATTCTCCGGTTCCCCCGTATGCTCTAAGGTGTTTGGTTAGGAAGGAAGATTCTTCACCCCTAGCCAATACTTTAGAGTTTCCATCTTTATCTTGGAGTGCGTAATCAAATCCAGCAAAAAGACATTCCATTGAAACGTACCATTTGCCCTCCTTGATTTCAGAGAGTATCTTTGTCATTCTCTCTCTGTTTTCTTCTCCCGTCCAACTATTATAAAGTACAGCTTGCGTGATTATGTCAAAATCTTCTGGCATTTCTGAATCGTCAGCTACAGCCTTGCCGTCTTTACCTAAAACATAACTACCAGTAATATGTCCGATGATGTCATTCTCATCGTGCATAAAATTAAACTGTTTATCTTCTGGTGTGTTTCTCGCGTCCCAAGTAGCTTGAGTCTGAAAAACGTCATCGTTTTTATTCCAACCGCAAGAAACCAACACGGACTCTAGGTAGTAGAGATCGTTTTGATCTTTGTTTTCTGCTGTTGCGACCAAGAATGGTTCTTTACCAAGTTCTTGTAATGTTTCTGTTGGTGTCAAAACCTCTTTGGTAACTTTGGCCTCAGAGCAATAAGCAACACTAGCGGTACTCTTTACGAGTTCGCCAATGCCGTCGTTTATTTCGTTTTGGAATATTTTTATTGTCATTTTTAATTACCTCAAAACATTATACACGAAAAAATAAAATTTATCACAAAAGGGGCTTTTTTACCCCCTTGGGGGTTCTAACAGTGACTCAATCCTCCGAGAGATAACCATTTTCTTGTAGTCTGATCTGCTTAGGTTTTGATCTCTAATGTCCTTATAATGATCCCAATGGGCACTGTTTGCCCTTAGTTTAAGGGTCTTGTAGAGATTTTCATTGCTGAGTTCGCTCATAGGTTTTAAGCATAAGAACGAGTTTAGTTTGATGTCTTCAAGTTCTTGCACTTGTGCTTTTGTCATTTGACGCATATTGTTAAGCTGTTTTGAGCCTAAGTAACCTGCTGTCAATTCTTCTGACTTTTCGTAAGCTGACATTACCCACTGAATTATTTCACTTGCTTTTCCCGGCTTGGACTTAGGTGTTTCTACACGTTTTTTCCTTGGTCCCTCATCCTTTTTGGCTGGTGGTCTTCCGTTCTCTTTTGGTTTTTGCTTTTCTTTTTCGATAGAGATTTTCTCATTGATCTCACCCTGCCTGTCTATCTTTTCCATATCGCCACCATGATTGGCGTTGTGGAAAGGACTAGCCTTGGGTGGAAGCTTCTCTTTGTCTCTGGCTTGATCTTCTCTTTGAAGTCTAACCTTCTCGACCGCTGGAATCTCTTTGAATCTTTCCAGTACAGTTTCGTGAGAGATAATATCTCTATCAGCAAGTTGAAGAAGTAGGTTCTTTTCAGAAGATTCGTCTGACAAGCTCATCTGATCGTAAACGATGTGAGCAGACTTTCTGAACCCCATCGCTTTTCTTACGTACTCAACTTCTCTTTCCCAAAATTTGGTAAGTTGGTCACGACCGTACTGCAACCTTTCGACAAGGGTTTTTAATGAGATAAAGTTATTCGTGAATCCTCCGCTTTGACCTGCCATTCCCGTTAGGGTAGGAGGAACACCTAATCCAGCATAAATACTATTTAGGACGGATTGGTATTTTTCAGACCCCAAGAATTTGTATACTTGAGAGTTGCTCTCTGTAAACTTGAGTTCTGGGCCATATACTAGCTCCATAGTGCCGCCGCCGGTGTTGCTGGCAAGAATATTTCTTAATCTATTGATGCCCTCTTTTGTTGGTAATATTTTATTGTCAAAATCTCCTAGGGTCCACAGTCGAATATTAGAGATTGCACCATCCAAAGCAGCAAGGTCGGCAAGCTTCATCTTCTCAAGCATGATAATATCGTCTAGAATGGCGTAAACCAAGGGGTGTGCCCACTGTTGCCAGTCGTCCTTTTTGTAATGAGCTACGTACAACCTATCTGGCTCAAGGTCAACCTTTTTATCTTTGTTTCTGATAGCCTGTTTTACGTTGGCTGGTAGGGTTTCCATAACCTTTGCGGGGATAGAGCCGTCTTTGAAGTTGTCGAAAAACGTGTCCGCTGTTATCTGGTAGTTTTTTCTGCCGATAAACATGCTGACAATGCCATCTTTCATGTCAATCGTCAGAGGGTTGAAGAAGTTGTACCTCCAAGGAACCTGAGCAGTCTCGACCTGTGGAACCTCTAGACGAATGTCGCTGGCTAGTGTCTTGAGATATTTAGAAATCTCTGGTGTAATGTCTGCATAACTTTTGTATACAAATACATTTCCAGTTCTGTAGAGGTTGTTTAGAAACCTCTCTGATCTTTCTTTGCCATCAATACGCTTAAACCACTGCTTGTAGAACTTTTCTACGCTTTTGTTTTCGTGTACGATGTCGATACCTTGGCAACCAAAGTCACCCATGAGGTCAATAACGTTGCGAACCATGCCAACCTTGTCATAGGCATCCATGCACATCTTGATGATTCGCTTTTGGCGACGTGGAACCTGTTCTTCTGGCCTGAACGCATAGTAGTCGTTGGAACCAAAGTGGGGCTTGACAGAACGATTAGGCTCAATGTCTAGAAAGTCTCTGGTGTTTGCCTTTGATACTCCGGTGTATGCCGATCCAGCCTGTGCATACTGTTCGAAAGCTGACTCTCTTTGAGAAGAATCTCCCTCGTTCCAGCTTGCTATTGACCTTTCTGGTGTAGAGTTATCGTTAGATGGCTTGTTCATTTTTTCCTCAGTTGGATTGTAATCGGACTGCTATCTAACTATACACAAAAACTCAGTAAACATCCTTCATATTGTCTGTAAACCATGCTGGCCCTTGGTAGTGATTCTCTTTTGCCGCCTTTGATCTGTCTGCTGCGTTACCTCCCATTGTAGCAAAACCTCCGTATGTTTGATAAACAATTGCCTCGGGCATCCTAGCAAGCGATCTGGCAGCCATATTAGCCATCAACAGAGCAGAGTAGCGGTCTTTTCTTAACTTACCCTTCTTGCCCGTTCCAACGACAGTCTCAGGTGTGTCCCACTTGTCTCTGCCTGCTGGGGTAGAGGTAATTGCAATCATAGCAAGTTCGTCCTTCATGTCCTCTATTTCCATAACGCACTGCTCTAGAGTATCATACACTCTGTTTTTCATGCCGTCTTCTACGTTGGCGATACCAAGACTGATGGAGTCAAACATTGGAAACAGCAAAACCTTATCTTCAAAGTCTTTTCTCATTCCGTGGTTTGCTTCTGCAAGCCAATCGTACTTAGCAAACTGACACATTTCTAAAATATGTAGACCTCTGTGGTCATCTGTGTCTTTTGGCTTGTCTTCGTCTATCACAGGCCATATAGCAAGCTCACCCTCTTTGATCTTGTCCTTGTCGTGTAAGGACTCCATAACGGCTATACCGCCGCCACCAGCGTCCATGGCGATGTGAATACAAGGAAACCTAACCATCAAGTCTCTGATCTTTCTAGCACAGTACGCATAAAAGTCTGTCTCAGCAGAATATCCACTTTTTACCTTGCCCTTGTGTTCTTCTCTGTTTGTTGTCCAGCAATGAACGATTCTTCTATGGTCGGCGTTAGCCTCCAATACAACAATACTAAAATTGTCAACCTCAGAAGCAGGGTCAACACCGTAGATGTACTTCTTTTCTTTGTCTCCAATAAGTTGTGCTTGAAAGTTAATTTCTTCCCCTTGAGAGTTCTTGATTGGGGTTTTATCTTGATACCGTTCTTCTACAACGCACGACTCGATAAGCGACCTCTTGAAAAAGCCCTGAGAGTCTCGTGTAAAGCAAGCTCCAAACTCCATTTGGTAGATACCAGCGTGAACCGTAGCTTTCGACCTAGCGACCTGTGAGGCATCCATAAAGCCCTCTGGAAGTAGCTCATAAGGAACTCGAATGATAGAATAGTCACGCCAGTTAAAGTCTGCTGGTGGGTCTTCGCCAAATATCTCTCTTAGTCTATTTTTCTTGCCCTGACTGTTGATAATAGACTTCCACTTCTTCCAGTATTCAGCAAAGTGGTTAAAGTCGTAGTAAGCAGTACCGCTAAGAATAATTTGGTTGTCTTTCTTTTCAATGATAGAATCGGCGTTGTCTTCTATTTCTATTCCAAGCTCTTTTGCTTTCTTTTTTGCTGCAATCTTTTTAACATTCGAAATTGGATCCGAGCTAACCGCAGCGAAACCAGCAACGACTGTCTCAAAAATCTCTCTGGGTATAGAAGCAAACTCGTCGCCAAGAATGTCGTTAGCACGCTGACCACGAATCTTTTGCCCGTCCCCCAAGGGAAGGCAAGTAACACGAGATTTATTAATACGCATAACGCAACGGTCAACATCACGTCTCGGGCCTGAGTTCGAATCACACATACTCCTTAAAATTGGTGCATTGTTCCAAATGGTTTCCATGTACTCGAAAAGAACCTTAGATTGTCTAAAGGCAGCACCAACGACCACAACCTTTCTTTCGGGTAGCAACAACGCCCTAATCATAGCGTATAAAGATAGAATAAACGACTTACCAAAACCACGACTGGCTATAAGCATAGGAAACTTGCGGTTCCACATCTCACAAAGAAACAGAGATTGGCTGGGTAGTAGGTTTACATTAAACACATACTTGCAAATAAACGAAAAGTATTCTGGCCTAGTCATTAGCCAAGTAAGTCTGTAATGGCCGTCGTCCCCATTGAAGTTGATTAACTCCATAGGGTTGATAATATTCTTTGTGTCTACTCCACCAAGGTTTAACCAAGCGTCCTCGATGGGTTTTAGCTCTACGCTCATTTAAGGCTCTCTATGTTAGGAACTTTTCTTGTATCTAGAACACAATCAGCAAGGCCGTAATAAACAGCCTCGTGAGCGTCTAAGTACCAATCTCCGTCCTTTAGCTTTCTTTTGATGTGGTTTCTAACCTTCTCTAAAGTAGGGTTGGTTACGTTATCCTTAAAGTGTTTTCCTTTTACACATCCACCGGCATAAATGTCGATCATGGTTTCAGTGTTTCTTTTGTCTACCTTTGCATAGTTCTGGGCACTGAGGTGATCGCCTCCACAATCTGTTGACCCATAATGCAGCATAAAGTGAGCATTGGGTGTCATTACCCGCTTGTCTGCTGCTTGAAGAATAATACTACTCATAGAACTAGCTTGACCGTAAGCAATAATGGTTACGTAAGATTGGCATAAACTAATAGCGTCAAATATTGCCATTCCAGCGTCCCATTCTCCACCTTCACTTAGCATGTGAATAATAATGGGGTCTTTACTCATAGAATCTAACATTCTAATGTTTTTATAAAAGCTGGTTGCCATTCTGTACTCTACACCGGGATCCTCATCGGTGTTGCCAACATATCCATGTAAGAATATCTCTCTGCTTTTTACGTCTAGTCCGTAAGCGTGAACGTCGGAAATTGTATCGACACTTAGACTCATTTGTTTCCTCCTGTGGAACATCGTTCGTTGACCCTTTTAAATATACTATTAATCAGATATTTTGCGTTCCTTTTGTTGTCGCAAAAATAAATAGGTATGTTGTGATCCATTTGAATCTCTATTAGCATTTTTAAGATGTACTTGCCAGTAATTTTTACCTTGGACATGTTTCTTTCTGGGATGTCCGCACCTTCTGGAAATTTCAAAACATCGTCTAATGAAAATTCTAAAACAAGGAACCTGAATTCAAATTCCTTCATTCTGTCGATCTCTCTCATAAACCTTGCTTTGTCTTTTCCTAGGTTGATAGCTAGTTCAGAGATTCTACCTTTTCGCTCGATACAAAGCCTGTCTTCTAAACCTTGTAGGGAATAGTCGCCAGTATCCAGCTTTTCTACGACCATACCTTTGCAAGATGTGTACCTACCTGTAAAAGCCTCGAATGTGTACCCGTCTTGCTCTCTGGTGTCTTTGATAACCGTATATGCCGGTGCTTTACTTGCCATTTTTTTTAACTATCTCCATAAATAAAGATTCGTAAATGTGTTCACTGCCGTTGATAGAATCGTGACAGTTGCGGCACAACGTAATGCCGTTATCTACATCGTATCTCAATATGGAAGCTGTTGACCATTTTCTAATATGGTGAGCCTGCAATCTTTTCTTGCATTTGCACTTAGGCATCTGACAAGTATTTTTGTCCCTTCGTCTTACAGCTTGTCTCCAAGCCTTGTACTGAGGGTCGTCATAGTTTCTTCTCATTTTCTGTTTCTTACCTCTACGTTAGAAACCCGTACATCATAAAGAATTTCTTTCAAAAGCTCTGCTGTTTCTTTGCTTTCATCTTGTTTAAGGATCGTGTTCGAAAACATGCAGTAAGCCTCGTACAGTGCTTCGTCGGGATCGTTTGCGTCTACAAACACAACCGGCTCGACACTGTTGAATTCTTTAAGGTCAAAACGTTTTAGTCTAGCCAAAACTAGTAGTAGGTCGAATTTGACTACATAGATTTTCATTAACCGTTCTCTACGTCGTGATCTACCATTTTTCTTACCAAACTTTTGAAGCTATGCTTAGGAGTCCATCCAAGAACCTCGTTTGCTTTGCTGCAATCGCCACGTAAGTCTTCTACTTCTGCTGGTCTGTAGAGCTCAGGGTCTTGAACAACTAAATTAGACCAGTCGTCAATCCCAATATGTCCAAACGCCACGTCTAGGAACTCGCGAATAGTATGAGTCTCGCCGGTGCAGATAACAAAGTCCTGTGGGCTGTCCTGTTGGAGCATCATCCACATCGCTTCCACGTAATCTCCTGCGTACCCCCAATCTCTAAATGCTTCTAAGTTACCTAGACGCAGCTTTGGAAATTCTGGTTTGTTTAGGGGTCTACCATAAATTCTAACCATATCCTCATCTTTTGGCAATTCAATCCCCGTACTACCAAACTCAGCACCCTCACTCCATTTTACAAACTCACCAATCCACTTAGTAATCTTTCTTGTTACGAAGTTCTCACCTCGTCGTTCACCTTCATGGTTGAATAAGATTCCACAGTTTGTGTGCATATCATAAGCATCTCTATACAAAGCCGTCATGTAGTGTGCTGCACATTTAGCAATCGCATACGGGCTTTGCGGCATGAATTTTGTATCCTCGTTCTGATACTTCAACGTCGAACGTGGGTAATACATTTCTGTCTCGTCGTAATTCCTACCAAACATCTCGCTGGAACTAGCCTGATAGAACCTAGCATCAATTCCAAGATCAACCATTGATTGTAAGATATTCAAACAGCCCTTGCCTGTTATATCCCAAGTGAGTGCTGGTTGCTTAAAAGACACCGCCACATGACTTTGTGCAGCTAAATTATAGATTTCATCTACATCTTCATGGTTTTTAAATATATGTATTACAGAATGAGCATCAGTAATGTCGCCTTGAACCAAATCGAACCTTTCGTTTCCTAGGATATGTTTGATTCTTTGGGTGTTGTCTGTACTGGCTCTACGGGAGACTCCAACTACGTTGTAGTCCTTTGAGAGTAGAAGATCGGCAAGGTGAGAGCCGTCCTGTCCAGTTATTCCAAAAACGATAGCTTTTTTCATTTTTACTTGTCCTTTACTGTATCTGGTGTTAGAAACGGCTGGTCAACCATATCATCTGTGTATTTGTGCCATTGGCTTAGTCGAAGTTTTTCCTGCTCCATGGCTAGACGCATTACTTCCATCTCTTTGCCATAACCAATTGCTACATCTGGGTTAGAAATTAAATGTGCAAGCCAAGCAGTAAAATTTTGCTTAGAATCCTCTAAACGCTTGACTCGCTGTTCACGGGTGGCCTTCATGTCCTTGAGCATCTTGTTCTTTTTGTCCTGCATGTCTCGATAGTCACGATTCAGAGACTCTTGTGAGGCTTTCAGAGAGGCTACCTGACGTTCCATTTGAAATATGCCGTCTGGGTCGATGTCCTCTCCGCGTTGTCTCTCTGCAAGGATCAGAGCGTCCAATGCACTGATCTGCTCTAGATTCTCTTTGTTGCCCTTGAGTGCCCTGTTCATAAGCAACTCTAATTTGATAAGGTCAACAACCTGAAGTTCTTCAGTAGGAATAACATCATCACGGAACTGAGAAATGATTCTTGCCCAGTGGTACTTGAAAAGCTTTAGTTCTTCTTCTGTAAACTGCTGCCTTAGCTCAACAAAGTATGGCCTTTCAGAAAGGTCGTACTCTGCTTCTTCTTCTAAGCTACTGCTCATCCAAGCTGGTTTTTCGTACTTGCCCTTTGCAACCTGCTTTTTTATATGCTCAAGCATAGAATTCGGGTCGCGGTCTAATTCTTCTGCAAGTTTCTTGCTGCCACGCTCGATATTTTCAGCTATGTGTGCTTGTTCGCTCTTTGAAAATCTACCCTTCTTCATGGTGGCCGTGATCCTCCAATATTTGTTTAACAGTAGAAATTATTTCTTGTCTTCTTGCCTTTGGAACATAAATATCGTTTACAATCTTTAGGTAATCCATTCTGAAATTAGCAGGAATGTGCTTGTCGATAACATCAATCATATCCTTTGTGTCTAGATCGTCATAGGTTGTAGAGAAAGTATCCTTTTCATCAATGATGTGATCTTCATAATCTAACTGAGCAGGCTGAAACACCTTCTTACGGTTCTCGGAACTCGAACCAGTAAAGTAGTTGTCTCTCATAAATGTCTTGAGACGGTTTGATAGGTTTACACTGAGGAAGTTTTCCAAAGGGCGAATTCCATCATACCTGTTTAATGCCTCAATACAAATAATAAAAGCCTCTTGTTTTATGTCATCAATTGTATATCCGTAAAAGGTATACTTGGGAGCTATTCTATTACATACTAGAGTAATAGTATCAACCACTTGTTCATCTGTCATGCCCTTGGGTGTGTTCATTTTAGTTCCTCCGTAATTATGCGTTCCCAGCCGTTCTTTCCTCGAAACTCTAGCTGGCCTGTTCTTTGATTATAGATAAGGGTTCCCATTGCTGCTCTTGCGGGTCGAGAGCGGGAATTAGAGAATCTGACCTCCTGATAAGAGGGCGAGATTTTAACTTTACGTTTAGAAAAGATAGACAGTACGTCTTCTGGTGTAGTGGAAGTTATCTCACCATTTTTATTTACCAGAAGGTTGTCTTTTTCTAATTCAATAACACCGTCAGATGTATGAATTAGGTTATCGCCATAGAGTTCACCATCGTCTAGTGAGCTAGGGCAATATGACGTAAGAACATAATTACCCGTAGGTGGGTTGCTCTCAAAGAATAAGGGGCTGTAAAAACCAAGTTCGCCACGGTTTTCAGTGTAACATTTTCCTACATAACCAATATTGTTTGGTCCAACTAACTTAAAGTAGAAGTCGTGTCTTGTTGGAATAGATTCTTGGCATACGCAATCATTTTGACAGTGCATAAGGGCGAAGTCAAAACCTTCAAACCCTTCGCTGTCGTGCGGTAGATACCCTACCCTTTCATTCAAACTGTCCCAATTTACTTTTATAAAGGTCTTAGCCTTTAGTATCTTCACCTTGTCCATCTTTTTCATCTTCCTTTTCAAGTAATTCCGATAAGCTCTTGTCTTCCTTGGTCATGTCGTCCGCTAAATCTCTTTTGAGTTGTGCCGTTGCCTTACAGCACACTTTGCTTTCGCACTTCTGGGCTTGCTTCTTGTTCATACTTTACCTTTCTATGATAGAGAAACTTGTTTGCTCTATCTATTATACTCTAGAAACGCAAAAAAGTCAAAAAGGTTTTGGAGAAATTCGTTATTTAGACTATAATACTGTGTGGGAATGGTTGTAAAGTTCCACAATTCACTATAAATTTGTAAAAAAACGTAAGTGGTGCAGTTTAGCGTTCTGACCAAATAGAGAATAGAAAGTTACCGGCGAGTGAACAAGCACTCCAAGATTAAGCAGGACTGTCGTCCATAGACAGCAAGAATCTGAGCAATGACAAACCATGTCAACTCAGTCCTATGAAGGTGGCAAAGCCACAAATTTTAGTAAAGTATAGAAATTAGTAAAACAGTCTTAATTGCTTTCTAACACAACCTATTACCTACGAGGGCAATCTTTGTTCTTCATAGGTATAAATGGTCTTGGTACGCACCTATAGGAGAGAAAAGAATGAAAGATTATGAATTATACGGCAGAATCAAACAGTGTGTTGAAAAGAACATCATGGTTTACGACTCAGATGACTATGACTCGATAACAAAGAGGCTGGTATACTACATGTATGATGTCAGTGTCGATAAGATGGAGAAATTATACATACCTACGGATATTTTTCCAGACTTTGACTTTGCACAGCCTCAGTACGGCGTTGAGATCGTCCGTGATAGACGATTTAACCGCAATGAGAGCGAAAAGCTGATAGAGGACTTCGACATAGACTTATCCCCCATAGGCAAAACGCAACTTGTGCTTGGAGTCTGGGGCGATGAGAGTCTGTTGGGTGCTGTCTAACTAATATGGGCCGACTTATATAGATTAGCTAAGACATCCCTTTTGCCGCCGCCGAGTCGCGAGTGAACCACCCCTGCCATTTTGGCAGTCGCGTAACCGTTTTTTCGTGAAGTTAAAACACCCACCCCATAAAATAATTGGAAAAGTTTTAATTTTAATGCGTTTACCCCTTGACAAATCACAGAATTTATGTATAATGTATGTATAAGAAGTTAAGAGACTTCAAACATTATCCCGATCTTGAAAGGATCAACACAATGAAATTCATCACACTCAAAAAAGACTTCACCACCATCGATCCTAACCACCCGCTTTTCCCTCCTGTGACTATCAAGAAGGGTACACGGTTCGGCAAGCGTCCTGGCAACATGTTTGAGAACGGCGACCACGGTTACAAAGGCCACTTTGTTCGGGTTCACTACTTCGGGGTTTATCAAGACCTAAAAATCCCTTACGAATATCTCACAGATAATTCCGTAAAAACTTTGAAAGAAACTTCAACTTTCCCCTAACTTTTGACCTACCGTGTCACGCCCATAGACGATAATATAAATATAAGAAGTTAACAACAACGTTAACACAACAACACCCGATCTTGAAAGGATCACAAAATTATGACTTACAAAATCATCAACCTCTGCATCGAAGCACTTATCCAAATCGCATCCGGCAAGAACAACAGCGGAAAGTTCAACCGCGACGTTGACGACGCAATTAAATCTTTGCAAAAAGTTAAGAAATACCTCTAAAGGGTATTGACAAATCACCAACTTTATGGTATAATACTAATATGAAAGAAACAACAATGACAAAAGAAGATCAACCAGAATTCGTAGGCTTTCCCTTTATGGGCGACGTTATCGAACATTGCAACGATGTAGATGAAGCCTACCAGTTGGCAATCCTTAACGGATTCAGCGAAAAGCAAGCACAAATTATTTGCGAAGAAGTTGAAAAGAAATCAAAATAGTGACCTAACGTGTCACATACTTGTGCTATAATACTAATATAAGAAGTTAACAGTTAACTTCACAAACTACCCGGTCTTGAAAGGATCAAACATTATGACTAACGAAAAACAATTCGATGTTACCTACATCTGCCCTTGGAATGGTAAGACCATGACAAGCGTTGAGGTTCCAGCCTCTCGCATCTATCAGAATGATAGCGGTGAGATGGTGTTCCGTTACAACCACCATTACACAGCTTGTGAGGTTATCACAGCGTGTGAGGTTCCTCAGTCTAGGCTTGATGCCAAGGCTGCCTACTTCAAGCAGTACGGTACTGCTTGCGAGTAATCATTACTCTAACATGAAAGGATAGCTATCATGGAATTATGTATCATATGCGGATGCGATTGTACTGATCGACGCAATGACGTATGTCAACCCACATGCGATGCTTGTGCATCTGTAGGTTAATTGTATTAGCCCATGCAGTCGCCTAGGCCGCTATATGGGCACACACCTAAACCCTTGATATATAAGGACTTAGGACGGCACGCCCGGCCGCCGGGAGCCGTAAGTCCTTTGGTGGTAACGACTTACGACGATTATAAAAACTTTCTAAAAACTTACCAAATTAAGGCCAACACCCCTTGACAAACGCAGGTATTTATGCTATAATGTTAGTATGACATTTAAGAAATCAAAACAGATGGTCGCCTTTTGGAACATTTACTGCTATGGCGGGAATCAACCACCCTTGGATGTATCCCACGCACGATGGGCAGCAGTTTGCAAATTCTTTCAGAATAACTTCTCAAATTGACCTAACGTGTCACACCTATAGACGATAATAATAATATAACAAGTTAACAACAACTAAGAGAAAAACAACTATGATTCAAATGAATTTCAAAAACTACGACAACGGCCAAACCCGATACGTTATCTGTGACAAGCGTGACTCACGCTGTTTTGATTGGTCTATGAACGATAAAGGGTTCGTTTGGGTATCGACAAATATTCTCTAATTCTTTTGGAATTATCCACTTTACCCCTTGACAAATCACTAACTTTATGGTATAATTACATATATGAAAAAGAAAAATAAAAACATGAAAAAGAAAAATAACAACATGAAAAAAGCCTTCGTCTTCGATTTCGATGATACTCTAGCAACTACCGATTGCCGAGTTTTGGTTCGTCGCAAAACGGGTGGTTTACCTGTTCGCAGATTGACTCCTGCTGAGTTCAACACTGACGTTCTCGCACCGATGGAAGAATATGACTTCCGTCAGTTCCGATCTGCTGATTTTATCCACAATGCAAATCCTACCAAGCTAATGGAATTAGCTCAAGAGGTTCACGACGAAGGGCATAGCGTTTACGTTCTTACTGCAAGAGCAGACAACGTAGCCGATGC
>JAAHTH010000214.1_pt1 | contig 56257 bp, 70 predicted proteins | sample 6116091 | NCBI WGS metagenome assembly JAAHTH01 (sample SAMN13939990, study PRJNA603662) | sponge metagenome | isolation source: marine sponge | host: Mycale hentscheli | place: New Zealand | collected 2006 | reverse complement strand
TCTTGTTCTACTTTATTAAATTCTATCATAATTTTATTTTTTAAAAAAGACTTAACTAATGATAGAGTTGTTATTCGTACTATCGTTGTCATTAGCTTCAGTCTTTATTATATTATCACTTATTAATTTATTTTGTAACGTGTTAATTAAATAATTCTAATTTTCCAGTTTTTCCAGGTGTTAATGTTATTGTTTCAAATTCTTCATTTGTTATTAAATTTTGCATCAAAGCTAAATACTCTTTGGAAACATCTCTACCTGTTATTTTATTTATTATAATCATATTATTTATTTTTTATATATTATTTATTTGTGTTTATAAATCTTTTAAAAATGTTATGTAATTTATAAAAATCTTGTGGTGATAAATCTCCACTATTTAATTCAAAATCATCAACTATTTTATTGAAATCAATATAAGTATCTAAATCAAAGTCATCAACACTTTTTACTTTTGGTTTAATTTTTAAATAATTTTGTCTTGTTGTTTCTTTTATATCGTCTAATTCTGATATGTCTTGAGATTTTAAAAAGTTTAAATCTCTTGTTGAATCATATTTTAAAATAAATTCTATTAACTCATTTCGATCAATTTGTTCTTGTGTCATTTTATTTTTATTTAAATTAATTACATTTATATTATCACTTTTATATTTATTTTGTGACGTATTTATTTATAGTATTGAATAGTATATGTCATTTATATTATAACCTTCATCTTTTAAACTCTCATCTAATAATTCTTCTTCAAATATTCTTGTGAAATCTTCATTATTATTATTTAGATTTATAATATTATTTATATATATAATATCTAATTTATTATCTGTTTCTTGGTCGTAAATTTGAACTGAGAAATTATTTGGTATAATATCTTCATCAATTACATTTGTATTATCAAATTCTATATTCATTTCTTTACCTTTTAAATCTATTTTCATAATTCTATTTCATTTAATTTATTATATATTTTAGTAATTTTATTTTGAATTTCTTTATCATTTTTCCATTTAACATCTATTTTTAAAACTTGTAATTCTCCCAGTATATTACCTATTTTACCTATATTATTAAATTTTTTATTCATGTCTTTATAGTATTTTTCTTCAAATGTATTTGTCATTTTATTTATATTTTATTTATTCATTTCAATTATATTATTATAAATTTCATTTATTTCTTTTTTATTAAAAGTTTTTAAATCTTTAAAATCTTTTTCATTATGTGTATTTTTAATATACTTTTTTATAAATTTTATTTTATTTTTCATATTATTTATTTTATATTATTATCACTTTTTTATAGATTTTGTAACGTACTTTCACTTATATTATTTTCTTTTATAAAACTAAAACCTTTTAAATTAAATTCTATTATATTTGGATTTTTGTGATAAAATTTAAAGTTTAATAAATCTGTTATTTTAAAACCTATATATTTTGATTTTAACAGGGTTAATTTTTTGTGGGAAATTGTTTTAGACTTATAGTGATTAGTAGATAAATTTTTTAAATGTGACATATTATATATTTTTTAATTACACTTATAATATCACATTTTTATAATATTTGCAACGTATTATATATAAATTATTAAATATTCAATACAAAATGTCCCTTTTTAATAATATTGCACTATAATATTATATATACTATTAATAATTTAATAAAATCTTAACTTAACTGAATACATTGTAAAAATTAATATTATATAAAGTATATACTATAAAACATTAATGTAAAATTATTATATATACAGGTATAGTGTGAAATGTCTATACATATGACAGTATATTATACTTATTATTATTAATAATTTAACACATATTACCAATTACTGAATATAATTCAATGAGCTTATACTCAAGTAGTTACGAGTTGCAACGTACCTTGTAACAAACTGAGAATCAACAGGTTACGGATCGCCGTATCGTCGCGAATATGTGAGGTTCATCGCCGATTCTGTAGGAAAAAGCCTGTTTTTTTGCCAATATGGGGTGCAAAAAGTAATAGCTTTCCGTAACTAGCTGGCAATCAAGTACATATGTATAATACATTACTTCTATATATGAAACACTTTTAATCAAATTCAATGAAAACAGAACCTATTCACATTAAGGCTAACGGTATTCGAAATGAACTAAAAGAAATACGTAAGTCGGTGGACAAACTAACAGACGCCATTAAGGCACAAACAAACGCTTATGAAAAATGCAATGCTAGGGGCTATAATTATCGCGACGATGAGCGCGTGTAGCTCTACTAAGAAATTCAATGAACTACAATTTACCAAATTCAAGGAAGCAACCGAAGAGGTGCACCGGGGTAATAAAAATGAAGTGCGTCTCGCACAGATTTTATACATCGAAATGAGGAACAACCAAAAACGGGGCCTCTTTAATAAAGTAAGAAAATAATGGAAGCTAAAGAACTAAGACAAATAGCAAAAGAACTACGTGTTGCCTCGGCTATGCATAAAGGCCAGGCAGTTAAGATAGATAAGATGCTAAAAAAGCTAAAAACTAAAAAATAAGGTGATGCCGGGGAGATTCGTAAAAGACAATTTATCCGTCGTCATCTCTTTTATAGTTGCTGTATTCACAGCCGGCGGGATATTCGCTGAATTCACGGCACTTAAAGATGAAATATCGCTAGTGCATGACAGACTAGACGAAAAGATAGTTGTAATAAATAGACTTGAAGACAGAATACTTACGGTAGAAAAACAATTAGAGTACGAAAGAGGGCTATCAGAAGCTGCAAATAAAAAATAAAAAAAATGAAAGTAGGCTACCCAAACACAATGAACAAACCAGCCGATCTTACAATTGAAATTGTGAGTATTGGGGAGATTTCACCACTTAAGCAAAGAAAAGTTTTGCCAGATCCTAAAACTACTAAAATGAGTACGGCTAGGAGAATGAAAAGAGAAGGCGAAATAACGGATGAAGAATTCCAAACATATAAAAAACAATATAAGGCTAATAATACTAGAAGAAAGCCTGCGCTTACCAGCGGAGATATAGGCGGGCCAAATTCAAAGGGCGACGGCGGACCAAACGAAGATTATATGGTAGCAGTACCTAGAAGAAAATGGGACCGAAAAGTACGCATGGCTAAACGAGGCAGCAAACGAGCTGAAGAATATGATGCTAAATTGCGCGCTTCTTCACCGAGAGCCCGTAAATATGGTAGCAAGGAAACAGATTATAAAGATATAATACTAGACCCAAAAAAAGATAAAAAAGCTGCTAAAAAAAGATACAGAGAATACAAAAGAAATAAATAATTATGGCGTACACATGCGGTTACTCAGATACAATGAACCGGGCAGCAAAAGCCTCTCCGCTTAAAGCAACAGATCCGGATGAAAAAAAACGATTAAAAGAGCTGCAGGCAAGGCTTCAAAGAATGGAGGCCCAATATAAAAAAGATAGTGCTACCGGCCCTAATAAAAGATTCAACACTAAAAACCCAGACGGTTCACAAAAAATGTACGAAGAAGACGGGATGATGATTCCAAGTGATGCTTATGAAAGCCCAAGCGAATATAAAGCTGGCTTATTAGAAGATAAAGGCGTTATAAAATCTATTAGAGAAGATATTCGAAGTATAAAAAGAAAACTAAGAAAAAAATAAATTATGGCATATAGCTGCGGATACCCTGATACAATGAACAGGGCTGAAAAAATTTCTCCATTAAAAGACAGAGTTAAAAGACTCATGCGCAGGAAGGAAAGATTAGATGAGAAAGTAAGTAATGACCCTAATGAATTCTCTAGGGGGAAATCTCGGCTAAGAAAGACTACAAATAAATTAGCCGACGCTATGATAGCCAAAACACCTGGTCTTACAGAAGTGCTCACACTTGGAGTATACGGTAATCGTTTATCTCCTAAAGAAAATAGGAATGCTACTCGAAAATTAAATAAAGAATTAAAGACTTCCGAAAAAAGACAAAAGAAATATGGCAAATCACCTTTTAAAGTAAAAGATGCATGCTATGATAAAGTAGTAAGCAGATATGGCCCTAAAAATTCCGCTTATAGAAGTGGTGCTATGGCTAAATGCAGAAAAGTAGGTGCTGCTAACTGGGGTAATTCTAAGAAGTAATGGGCTTCCAAATGAAAAGTTCACCATTTAAAAAAGTGCGTAAGACATCGAAAGGTGCGGCGCTTAGAAGATGGTTCAAAGAAGACTGGCGAACACCCAAGGGTAAAAAAGGTTATGAAGATGGTGAAAACACATTCAGACCTACAAAAAAAGTTTCAAGCGATACTCCCGCTACTTGGAGTGAACTGACACCAGCACAGAAGGCAAGGGCTAAAAGAGAAAAAAATACTAAAGGCCGAGTAAGTAAATATAAAAAATAAAAAACATTATGGCACAATCATGCGGGTATCCAGATACCATGAATAAGAAAGAGAGCTATTCGCCTCTTAAAAAAACTACAGCAGGTAAGATTATAGACTACGCAGTACTGGGATACGGCGGTAGGAAAATAAGAGATGCTATCACCGGTGCAAACCGAAACGAAACTAAAGAGCAGCGAATGGAAAGGATTAAAAAGAATAATCCTAAAAGAGCTGAACGTATAAAAGGTAGAGAAGCTCGAAAAGAAGCTAGACAAGCAGCCAGAAGCAAAAGAAAAGAAATTAAGTCTAAAGTAACCGAGGCAAGACAAACTAACAGAACAAATAATCAAGAAGTTAGGCTGGCTAAAAGACAAGGTAAAACTGAAGGTAAGAGCGGAAATAAAATTAGAAGAATAGAAGGCAGAAGACCCGAAGGAAAGACTCAAGCACAAAGAGTAGCAGAGGCTAGACAAGAAGGGATTGTTTCAAAATCAAACACAGCTTCAAACAAAAGAATTAAAAAAGCTCTAAAAAATAAAAAATAATATTATGCCAAAATTTCCACCAAACACAGGATTTAAAATGCCGGGTATCGGCTCGAAAGAAATAAACTCACCTAGTAATTTTAGAGACGACCACCATGTAGATAAAATGGGTTACTGCGAAGACACCCCCGATGAAATGTTACCGCTGGGGTCAAGCCCGCTTAAATATACGGCTATCATAGATGACGATCCTTATACATCGGTTAGAGGTTATGATATGAGCGCATTAGGTGAAGCAATTGCTGAATCTACTAAAAGAAAAAAGAAAAAACAACCGGACCCTGAGCCAACGCCAAAAGAAGAATTAAATAAGATTCAAAACGAAGGCACGGGCGAAAATAAACAAGAGCAAGGCCAAATAATTACCGATACTAAAACAACAGGCAAAAAAACTTTAAGACAAGCATACGATGATGCGTTAGACCTAGGATTTAGAGATGCTGACGAAAGCTTTGAAGATTATTCTAAAAGAGCTAAAGCTGATAAAGATTATGGTAAAGGTGGCAAAACTACTACTACTAAAACTTTCGTAGGGCCAAGCGGCAAAAAATTAACTGAAGAAGAATATTTTAAAATATTTAAAAAATAAAATTAAATATTATGGCTAAGAAAAAAACAATATCAGAGATACGGGAAAAACCAGGCATGTCAAATGCTGGAAAATATAAAGGTGTAAAATCTGATGATTTTGCTGGGCCTAATGGTACATATCCCATTAATACACTTAAAAGAGCTAAGTCAGCAATTAAGCTTTCACACTTTGCATCAAATCCTGGGAGTATAGTAAAAAATGTACTTAAAAAATATCCGCAGCTTAAAGAAGAAAAGAAAAATCCTATAACTTACGGAATGAGCCCTATCAAGTTTACAGGAGATAAAGATTCATTATCGCTAAAAGCACAATATGATAAATATAATAAAAGAGAAGGTTTTAAAACTGAAAAAGAAGTTGATAAATTTATTCGAAAAACTGAAAGGCTTATTAAAGTAGCAGATAAGCAAAACAATCGTAAAATGTATAGCAAATTTGTAAGTTTAAACGACGTGCTACATGACGTTAAAATAAATGATTTCGATAATTAAAAAATAAATTATGGCTAAAAAAGATAAAAAATCTGAAAAAAAAGAAGAGGTTAAAGAAGTAAAAGAAGTAATTAACTATATCACCCGTAGAGACGGTGGAAAAACAGTTGACAATACCTCAACTAGCAGAAGATTTAAATGAATTAATAAAATAACTCAGATGATGAACATAAAAAACGGAGTGGCGAAAGATATACGCCATTACATAGGAAGCCTTATTGTCTTTTTTTTAGTTGTTCTAATCTTATATTATTTAACTAAATATACTATCCCGCATGAAAATGCGCAAATCGTTAACACACTAATAGGCATGATAGCGGCTTCAATTGCAATGGTAATAGCGAGCATCACTGGGCGCAATCCCGATGATCTTGAAGCTGCAAAAAAGAAGATCAGCAATTTAGAAATGAAAATTGAAATGTTAATTAATGCTAAAGACACTTTAGAAAGCATGTTAATTAAATTGCAAGACGATACTATAGATAGACTACTACTAAATAAAACACTTGAGTATGACAGGCATTCAAAACGCTCAGGTGATGACAATAACTGTAAATGCCAAAGCACAACTAACTAATAACAACAAAATGGATACAAAAATTACAAAAGGAAATGCTAAAGCAGCAATGAAAGACGATGCCGCTCACATTAGTTACCTAAAAAGAGACGTATTAGACGATCAAAAATACGGAGGTAAGTACAAAGACGAAAACCAAACTGCAGATGAGAAGCACATCTCTAAATTAGCAGGGGATATTAAGCACGATCATAGCTTTTTATCAAAGCATTGGATGCATAACCGATAATTTATCGAAGTCAGGGGAAAGATTACAAAATTAGAGCAGTTACGCTAAATTTTGCAAAAAACTGTGATGACAATTATATCTCTCTGACATTTAACACTAAAAAAAATAGATAAAATGGATAACCCTATTAAAAAAGCTTTAGTCGGTAATCAAGATAAATTACCTGAGCAATTAAAAGAGCAAATATTAGCAGCGCCAGAAGATAGCCCTGTTAAAATGTATGACAGCCCCGTGAAAATGTACGACAGTCCTGTAAAAATGTATGACAGCCCTGTAAAATATATGGTTCCTATGGCACCTGAAGGATCAGGTTTTAAAATGCATATGGGCTCTAAAGAAAAACACAGTGAGGGTAATTTTAGCCAAAAAGATTCTCACTTAATTAGCCAAGCACCAGCGCTTATGAAAGATAATTACGGCGGAGAATCAATAGAGCTAAAAGACCAAGAGCAAAGTCCTATGACATTCAAAGGGCAAACTCAGTTTAAAAAAGAAGCACCATCTCAAGCTGCATGGGCACTTAAAATGGCTGATAAAAGAACTGAGCAAAACGCACAAGGTTTACAAAACGCTTTATCTGTTGCTTCAACAGCCGGTAGTATTGCCGCAGGATTTATGGGCGGCGGTAAAAAAGGATAGTAATGGCTAAGCCTCCTGCACCGTCAAAGAAAAAATCGTTGGGCTACTATAATAAAGCAAACCCAACAGGAACCGGCGGAGCAGCCGGAGGGGGTATGTCCCAAAAGGGTGTTAATAAATATAAAAAAGATAACCCCGGCAGTAAATTAAAAACTGCAGTTACTACACCCCCATCTAAATTAAAACCTGGTAGTAAAGCGGCTAAAAGACGTAAATCATTTTGCGCTCGCTCGGCTAGCTGGTCTTCTGAAAGAGGGAAAGCAGCTAGACGCAGGTGGAATTGTTAAAATAAATTAAATTAAATTAAATCAAATAAAATGGCACAATTTGGAGGGCCAAAACTTGTTAAAGCATTACATTTTAACGAGGAGGCCAAAAATAAATTAATTTTAGGTATAAATAAAATTGCAGATGCCGTTAGCTCTACTTTAGGAGCAAGCGGTAGAACTGTAGTATTAGAAGATGACTTTGGTAATCCTTATGTTACTAAGGATGGGGTTACTGTAGCTAATTCAATATTGCTTTCAAGTCCTGTAGAAAATTTAGGCGTTTCTATGATGAAACAAGCCGCGCAACAAACGGCTAATATGGCCGGTGACGGCACTACTACTTCTATTGTACTTACTCAAGCAATTATTGAAGCATATTATAAATGGAATGGGAAAGACCATTCATTTAGAGATATTAAAGCGGGTATAGAAATGTTTAAATACCATGTTATAGATATTTTAAATGATAAAGCTATTAAAGTTGACAATAAAAAATTAAATAATGTTTCAACTATATCTGCTAATAACGATCCAATACTTGGAGAATTAATATCAAGTGCGTTTGAAGCAGCCGGTGAAAATGGTATTGTAGCGATGGAGACTTCTCCGACAAATGATACATATGTTGATACAGTAGAAGGAACTAAAATAAATTCTACGTATAAATCACACCATTTTTTTACTAATAAAGAAAAAGAAACCGCTGAATTAAATAAGCCACTCATTTTTATTAGTGCATCGGATATATCTAATGTAAGAAAAATTCAAGACATCCTGGAGTATGCTATAAAGTCTAATCGCAGTATACTCCTTATTGCTCCACTTGAATCGCAGCCTTTAACGGCATTGGCGATGAACAAAGTAAAGGGCAATATTAAGGTCAATGTTATAGATCCACCCAGCTTTGGACTTAAGCGAAAGGATATTCTAGACGATCTAGCATTGCTTGTCGGGGCTAAAGTTTTTGACGAAAGCCTTGGGGATTCGATTGATTCGATAACCCCTGACATGTTAGGAGAAGCTGATAAAGCTATCTCGGATAAAGAAGGTACGGTTTTAGTGATCTCTGAAAAAACAGAAGAAGCACAAGAGCGTATCAAATATTTAAAATCTGTTTTAGAAAAAGAAGATCATCATGTAATGACTAAACACTTAAATGATCGACTAGCTCTATTATGTGGAGGCGTATCTATTGTATATGTAGGCGCAGATACAGATGTAGAGCTTAAAGAAAAAAAAGACAGAGTAGATGATGCTATTCATGCTGTTAAAGCTGCCCGCAAAGAAGGTATATTGCCAGGCGGTGGCGCAGCACTTGCTCATGTAGCTAGCCAAGATTGGGAACTAGAACTCAACGCTGGCTCTTTAGCAGGAGTTAATATTTTAAAAGATGCACTTGTAGCACCATTTACCAAAATATTGTCCAACGCAGGATTAAATGCAGAAGATTATTCTTTAACCGATTGGGGACAAGGAATAGACGTAACTTGTGGCTGCCCAAAAGATATGGTCGAACAAGGCATTATTGATCCGTTGCTTGTTACTAAAAGCGCGCTCAACAATGCTGTTTCTGTAGCCACCACAATTTTATCAACTGATTGTGTAATTTCAAATATACGTGAAGAATGAAAGCAATAGGAAATTACATAGTTATAGATGAAATAACAGAGCCTTCTAAAACAACAGATGGTGGCCTAGAACTGGCCGAAAAGCATAGAGAAGATATAAGATATAGAAAAGCAAAAGTTGTGTCTTCAGGGCCTGATATAGTCAAAAAAAACCAAACAATTTTATTTGATAGAGTCGCTGGCTTCCCCACTGAGTTTGAAGAAAAAATATACAAAGTTATAAATGTAAGAGACGTTGTAGCTGTATTATAATGAATAGATCAGACTTTATTACTCGTGGCGAGCTTAAAGTTGATTTTTTAAAATACTATAGATTAGTTTCTAGATGGGCAACCAGAAATAATAATTTAGGTATAGCTGATTTAGAACTTTTATTTTATTTAGATCCTATAGTTTATTTTACTATTCAAGACTTTAAAGACGGCACATTATATTATTCTTGGGATAAAGACCGATTTTATAGATTACAAAAACAGGGCTGGATTGATAAATCACATAAAGGCGTTGGAAGAAGAGGTGACCATAATAAATATAAAGTAAGCCAAAAAGGTAAGCTTTTGCTAAATAAAATATACCGTATTTTAATTGGCGAAGAAGAGTTACCTAGCTCTGCTAAAAGAAATATTATAATGAAACGTGCAACTTACATTGACAAAGTGTATAGCCAAGCAATTAAAAAATTTAACAAACAAAAAAATAAATAAAAATGGCAAAAAGATTAATGACCACTACAGTTAATCCCCAAACAGGAGCTCCTATAAATACATTTGCAATAGCTTCGGGCGCTTTAATAAAAGCTGTAGTTTTAAGGAAAAAAATGTGTGCAGGGGCATATCAAGTAAGACAAGTAGATTTGTCATTAACTGTTCCAGATGGCACTCAATCAACGTTTACTATTCCCAATTCAAATCCTGAACCTATTACAGATATAAGCATCAGACCGGCTGCAACCATGACGGTTCAGCAAGGCGCTGGTGTTGAGGAAGAAAATTGGGTTGAAGGCGTAAACTTTATAATAGATGGATATACTTTAACTTTTCCAGATAATTTTGTAGGAACAAATAAAGTTGCAACTATATCATATACGTATTATGACCCAGCAGCGGCTAATCTTGTATATGACGTACCAGTTTTTCCTTCTAATACAAAGGGAATAATTAATATGGACAGCTTAGATCTTATTCTTTGGAATGAAGGAATTTTAGCACAAGAAGTAAAAGCCTGGGTTACGGCTGGAACAGCTAATGGTGTTATAGAAGCTTTAATAACCGATCAATAAAAAATATAAAAATGAAAACAGGATTAAAACTAAGAACATCGAATTTAATGCCAGGCGTTGATATTCAACAAGCAAAAGTAAAAAACCCTAATCAGTCTATGCCCATCACTGCAAAAGTAAAAATGAGCACGGCTGGAACTAAATTACAAGGATAAGATGGCAAAAATCAGTACATATACAATAGACTCTACTATAGAAGGAGCTGACAAGCTCTTAGGTACTGACTCTGCATCAACTTCAGCACTTGCTACACGAAATTATACAATAGATAGTTTAAAAGCTTATATTCAAACCGGTTCGCCCGCTAATATAACTGATACAATTCCACTTGGTTTTGCATTAACAGTAAATAGAGAAGGCACTGCGTATGAAAGAGCTTTAGTAAGAACCTTAGCCGGGTCTACTCTTAATAATGTTGTTTTAAAAAGTGCTACAGTAAATACAGGTTCAGACATATTTATAAACATACTTGGTTCTGGCCAAGTATTTATAATAATAAGAGATTACAATAATGGCCAATTCGCGGTAGATTATGATTTAGCAGATTTTGCTACTAATTCAGCAACTTGGTCAGGAACGGTAGCAGGCGTTAATCATTCAGGTACGGTAACTGCTTTTAATACACCTGACTTTTCAAACGCTAGCCCAGCGCCTAATGCAACACAATATGTATCATCTGGTGCTAATAAATATACTGATTGGGGATTTAATGTAACATTAGATGCCGGTCAAACATATACAGGTGGGCAAGTAGCATTTACAGAGTTTACTTTTTTAACCGGAGCTACTCAAATTGAAACTCAGGCAATTGGTACTTTAAAAGTAACACGTAATATTGAAGTTCCCGATGGCGATGTAACAATAGGTACATCAAATCCTACAACAGATCCTAGAAATCTTACTGTATACGGCGATATAAAATTGCCAACAACTGAAAGTAGGATTAAATTTGGGGGAGATACCAATAATGTAATAATGAGCACAGACGGTACCGATCTTACTGTTTCAGGTACTGGTACTGGATCGAATATTATTTCTAATAGTACTCGATTTACGCAAGATATTGTAAAAGACACCAATACTTCGTCTACCGACGGTAGAACAATAATGGGCCAAAATACATTCACTGCTATTAACACAGATGGCACAAGAGGTGTATTATCCAATGCAGGAGTCGAACTACAAAATTCAAGTGGTGTTGCTTTGTCAGAACAACAAGTATCTGGTAACGCAGCCCAGGGAAGTTTAACCAATAGAGGAAACCTTACATCTTTAAAAGTAGATAATAATTGGTTTACATTACCGTCTTTAACTTCTGGTGTGGCGGAAGCTCTGCCCGGTCTTAGCGAAACTTTAGCAGGACCACCAACTAATATAACTACAGGCCGTTTATTCTACGGTATTCAAAATGCAGCTGGCGCTTTATTTCAAGCAGCAACTTCTCCGGCTTCATTACCTGCAGGGGAAAGTATTACCGCAGGTGAAACTTCAATAACTATATCGTCTGGTAACAGAACAGATTTTGCTTCTATATTTGCGGCTACGCCAACTGGGCAAAATTTATATTTTGTAGAAGATACTTATACAACACCATTTCCATCACCGGGCGGGCAAATATTGGATGCATCTGTAAATATATATTTAGCAGTAGCCTATGATGTGGGAAGTTATATACTCACCTTTGGAAGACAAGGTTATGGTACGCTAAATATTTCTACTAGCACATTTAATATTGATTCGGAAACTGTTAAGTTAAATAGTATACCGCAAGCCGCTAAATCAGACTTTGTATATTATGATACAGCTACTAACGCTTTATCGCATAATGCTTTAAATATTTTAGCATCAGCAAATGGGGCTACTTATGACTTTGGCGGTAATACCGATGTGCCTGTTGCATCAATTGATTTTGATAATTTCATCATATCGGCTCCAGCCAATGGTGTGGTTACATTAAAACAAGGATATACATTTGGTGGAGTATTAACAGCTAGCGGATCTGCGGCTAATTTTAATTACTATGTGCTTAGCAATATTGCTGCTAATTCAACATTGACTTTACCAGCAGGAGTAGCGGGAAATAGTATTAAAATAAGTAATTTATCCGCATTAGATGCTACAGGGGCTTATTCTGCAGCTGCTTATACATGGACGATTGATCCCAACGGATCAGAAAAAATAATGAGATCTAGCACTTTAGTATTAGATGCTTCTACAGAGTCATTTGAACTTTTGTATACTGATGCTACTAATGGTTGGGTAATAAATTAAAATGATATGGGATTAACAATAGATTTACCAAGTGCAGGACTTTTAGGCATAACCGGTGCAACCGGTGGTGTTATAGCAGTTGATACTACAGCTGTACAAAACGGAATATATATAATAGAAGGAACTACTAATTTAACTCTTACGCTACCTACTACAATAGATGTGGGAGGTACTATATTAGTTAAAAATACTGGGACTGGAACAGTTACTGTTACATCAGCTGCTAATATAGAAAACTCCGCAAGCAACGTAACGATGAATACACAAAACGAATTTATAAGATTTGTATATGTTTCAGCATCATATGGATATTTAAAAGCATAATATAATGGCAAACTTAACAGAAATAATTGGTGGTCAACCTTACGCAGCCGCTGTTACAAACGCTCCAGTAGATACTAGTAATAAACTATTAGATTTTTGGAAAGGTACACAAGCTGAATATGACGGAGCTGATTCTGCTCCTTTAAAAAGAACGGGTGGTGCATTATCAGGAGCCCCCACGGGTGCAACTTCTTTAGTATTTACAGGATTGAATAGTGCAGCAGGGATGGGCTGGAACATAGGCGATACAGTTTATGTTTCAAATTCTTCAGGCTATACTACACGAACGATAGCTGAAATAACAGCAGTTCCTTCGGCCACAGAATTAACAGTATCAATAGCCGCTTACACTTCTGCAGCTACTACTGGGTATCAAATAGATAAATATTACCCAGAAACTTTATTTTTAATAACAGCATAATATGCCAACATATTTAGGGAATGACCCATTATCCGCTTTAAAAGCAGGCAATGATACAGTTACGGCTGCATATGCTGGAACTTCTCAAATTTTTCCTAATGTTTCAGAAATTACATATTGGACAGGGCAAGAAGGCAGATCAAGTTATCCTTCAGGCGGCGCTGCTGTAGGCACTTATACTACTAATGTTACCGGCCCTTTTGGGGCAACATTCAATTTAGTTGGAAGCAATGGAGCAATAGGCCAAACAGGCTTAGTTAAAACAACTGCTACAACTGAAACATTTGGGTATGGCATTAGTAACAATAGTGGGTGTGGTACTACAACTAGAACAGTAAGTTTACAAATTGTTCCTACAGGTACTACTACATTAAATTTAGATACAGCCGGTGGTAGTTTTCCCGCTACAGATACAGGAGCTAATTCAGGAACTACACCTGCATCTCCAAATGCGGCAACTCAAAGCGGTTCGGGCCAGGTTAACTGGACAATGAGTGCCCCTTCTGTTAGTGGAACATTAGTTTGTAACAATCCTGCTACGGCTAAAGTAACTATAGGTGGACAAGTATTTTGGACACCAGGCGCGCAATTTACTGGAACTTATACTGTAAGTGGTTGGCAGGTAAGTCCTAACACCGGAAGTTATCTTTCTTTTACTGCTATTACATCTGGTACAACGCTACGAGGAACATTACAAAGTGGTTTGGCAGTTGGAAATGCTGTTACAACTGTACAATCAGGGGCGGGCCCTGCAGGAAGTAATTTAACGCATAATACATTTAGCGCATGGACGGGAGGCTTTGGAAGCCCGATAAATATGAATGGTACTTGGACTGTAACCATGACATTAGGAGGATCTAATAACTATCAAAATTTAAGGTGGCCTTTATTCGGGGCTACTATTATATCACCCACTGGTGATCCTTGCGTAAATTTATCTAATTGGAATGTTACTGGCAATTCCACTCCTTATTATAGTAGTATTATATATCCTTAACATATGGCAAGAATAAAATTATATCCAAATGATACAACCATACAAGGTGGTGATAAATTAGTTGGAACAGATATAAACGGTAATGCAACAAAAAATTACCAGATTGAAGAACTTGCCCAATACTTCGAACAAACCGGTAACTCATTATTTCAATATAATTTTGCAGGCACATACTCAAATGAAGTAATAAACTCAGGAGAATATAGGTATCAAGTAGACCCAACAGCGCCAGCAAATTATGGTTGGTCACAAATTACAGGAATTGCAATAAGTCGGTATAATAGGAATGGGGAAGATGTAACCCCTATGATTCCTTTGCTTATAAACCAAACAATAAAAATAACGGACATAAGTACATCTCAAAGTTTAGGTTATGGCTTATTTCAAATTACAACAAGCACCACACTTAGTTCTGGTGGTGCATTTTTATTAACTTTTAATTTTAAAGGTGGATCAAGTGCCGTAGGAAACGATATTATATCTTTAGCTCCTTTTGGGATTGGATCATCCGAATACATATTCACTCAAAATGCAGCGGCGGCTACTTGGCCTATTGTGCATAACTTAGGAAGATTTCCAAGCGTTACAACAGTAGATTCTGCTGGCAGTATAATAAACGGAGCAATAACATATAACGATGAAAACTCTATAACCGTGGTGTTTACATCGGCCACAAGTGGTAAAGCATACTTAAACTAATAAAAAATGGCAATAAAATATTTAAACAATCTTGATTTAAACAAGAATCAGCTACAAAATGCTGTAATACAAGTACTTGGCACCGCACCATCTAGTCCAGTATCCGGTCAAATATATTATGACTCTTCGGATAACCAAGTGTATTATTATAATGGTACTGCATGGACATCTTTTTCTGGTGACATAACAGAAATAACAACATCTACAGCTAATCAATTAACCGTTACTAATGGTACTGGTCCGGTTGCGCAATTGGCTATCATAACTGCAACTGTTGCAAATAACAGTACAGGCCTTGCAACTGGAGATCAAATTTATGATTTTGTAATAGGCACACCTATAAGTTCTTTAGCGGCTGCAAATGCTAATGTAGATTTGGGTAGTAATAAAATTGTAAGTGTATTAGATCCTACAAATGCTCAAGATGCTGCAACTAAAGCTTATGTTGATGCAGCAGTAGTCGGTGGATTAACTTATAAAGGCGGCTATGATGCGGCAACAAACACACCTGACTTAGACAGTGGAACTAATATAGCAATATCAATAGGTGACACATATACCGTTACAGTAGATGGTTTATTTTTTACAGAACAAGTAAGAATAGGTGATTTTTTAATTGCTGAAGAAAACATGGCCGCTACAGGTGGCAGTGCTTTATCTAAATGGACTGTTGTACAAAGTAATATAGACTTAGCAACAGCAGCAGCAACAGACGGTGCAGCTGTAAAAGGTATATCAGGTTATGACTCAGCTAGTTTTTCTGTAACGGCTAATGGCTGGGTACAATTAACAGCAAAACAATATGTAACATCAATTGGTAATGGAAGTGCAACGTCTTATACAGTAACACACAATTTAAATTCAAATGATGTAATGGTGCAATTATATGATGTATCTTCTTTAGATACAGTAATAGCTGATGTTGTAAGAACCTCAGTAAATGTTGTAACTGTAGATTTTTCAACAGCTCCAGCAACAAATGATATAAGAGTATTAGTACAGAAAATAGAATAATAAAAATAATATATGGCTACGAAGTTTAAAAGTTCGGTAGAAATTGATGGCTATCTATCACTGACAAGCGGTAATTGGGTGCAAGTACCAGATGGTACTACAGCTCAAAGACCAGGTTCACCCACAGTTGGTATGTTTAGATACAATACCAGTACTAATGAATTTGAAGGCTATTTTGGGGCAACTCCAGCTTGGGGCGCTATAGGCGGCGGCGGTGGCGGTTCCGTAACAGAAGTTACCTCTGCTGATACTAATACATTAACAGTCGCTAACGGCACTAGTACTCCTGCGATCACCGCCGTAACAACCGGTGGTGTTGGATCAGGTAATGCTAATCTTGTTACAGGCGATCAGGTAAATAGTGCTATACAATCTAACCTGGGAGTAACTTCATTTACAGCTACATCGGGTACAGGAATAACTTTAGCACCTACAACATCTCAAACAGGGGCTGCTACACTAGCAGCAAGCTTAGATAATACAAGTGTATCTGCAGGGTCTTATACTAATGCTAGCATTACAGTTGACCAGCAAGGAAGACTTACATCTGCGTCTAGCGGTACAGCAGGCTCAATGAGCTCTTTTGCTTTAACTGGAGATAGCGGTACGGCTCAAACAATATCTGACAGTGATACAGTAGATATAGCAGGCGGGACAGGTGTATCTACAGTGGCCGGTGCTACAGATACAGTAACAGTTAATTTAGATGATACCGCAGTAACACCGGGCAGTTATACAACTGCAGATATTACTGTTGATCAACAAGGTAGAATTACCGCTGCATCTTCAGGAGCTGGTGGTGGAGTAACTGGTAGTGGTACTACAAATAAAATTCCTAAGTTTACGGGATCAACAGCTATTGGTGATTCTATAATTGATCAGCCAAATGCTACAGATATAACAATAGCTAATTCAACAACCGATAAAGTCGGTATAAGAACTGCATTTCCAAGATCAGCTTTCCATGTGGTAGGGAATGTACAAACTACATCGGTTAATGCAAGTGAGCAAGGCTTTTTTGCGTCAAATTCGAATCCTTCTATAAGACAGGCTGGATACGGTAAAGGTAAATTTTTTGGTGTTGAGGGTGATGCAAATATACCTACGATGTATGGTGCCTACGGAACCAAAGGTAAAATGGTGGAAGGGCGTAAAGCAACTGTTGTAAGAGTACCACCAAGTGCTTGGCCTCAAAACGCAGGACAAGGAGCAAACGTACGAAACTCAATACAGCTAGTTTCATTTGAAACAGGAACAATTGTATTAGATGTAAGGGTGACTGCAATGTGGAAGCCTGGACTAATATCTGGTACTGGCGCAACTTGGGGTACTGATCAATTTCCAATAAGATTAATAATGGTAGGATCCCCCAATACTGCTACTCAAGCCGGAAAAAGTGGAGTACCTCCTTTTTGCACATTATCAGGCTTACCAAGAGACGGTTTAGTTGCTGGTAGTGATTTCAGTTGGGATCAAAGAGGATATAGATTTTATCAATTTCCTATAGGAGTACAAGGGAAATTTGTGAATCCTAGTGATGTTGCTCAAGGCTGGTCTAGCCTGGCTGGTGGTTCGCAATATTTTCAAAGTGGGCTTAGCTTTTGGCAAACTACTGATCCGCCAAATTATAGCTCAGGGGCACCTACAAATACATTCCCTAATGCTGTTAGCTTAAGATTAATGCTGGGGCCGGGAGTTTCTAGTATAAATACAAAAGTTAAATATGATTACTTTTTTTATGTTGAGTACGTAGCTATGACTCAAAGTACATTGATAGGTAATGCTAATCAAAGTGCAATTAGTGTGTTTAGCGCTGCGCCTGCTACTAACCCAACATATCAAAGAAAATCATTTTATTCAAGTCAAAGATTCCCCGACCCAACACCACCTGGTGGAACAAATGATATTTGTAGTCTACAATATGTACCTGCTACAGATACAAAAAAGTGGCATAATGGTAGAAAAACATTTCCTGTAGTTGGTGATAGAGTATTTAATGCTGATCCAGTTACCGGTTATAATTCTAGTGCTGCAGCAGGAAATGGATATTATTATTTGTATTCTGCAGGAGGCAAAAGATATTGGATGAATATATATGGCCTTAGCACGACTGCTGGAACAATCCGTAGTATGGGAAGCTGCTCAATACCAGCGCCTGTTCAAACTACTGATATATTCTATTTAGTTGTTGCCGGTGGCGGTAGCGGAGGTCGACCAGTTGAAAATCGGACGGGTTATCCGCCTGCCGGCGGTGGTGGCGGCGCAGGTGGCTTAAGAACAAACTTTGGAGGAAACGCATTACGAGTTGCTGGTAAGGTTTATTTACGAGTAGGTGCAGGAGGAGCAGCAGTTACAAGCGGCACAGTTGATAAAAATGGAAATAATGGAGGTGATTCTACTTTCCAAACAATAGTTTCAATTGGCGGCGGTGGCGGCGGCGGAGTTTTTGGCACTGGAACCCAATCAGAAAGAGCACCAAATGGTGGTTCTGGGGGTGGTGGAATGTCTGAAACCGGCGGTACAGTAACTTATACAAACAGTGGATTAGGTGCAGCAGGTCAAGGTAACAGAGGCGGTAGAGGAACTCCATTTGCTCAACTTCAAGCCGGTGGTGGTGGTGGTGCCGGTAGCATTGGTATTCCTGGTAACAATAGCTACACTTCAGGTAATACACCCCCTGACCCAACAGGAGGCGAAGGTGGTACTGGATTACAAAATAATATTGACGGGCTAAACTCATTCTATGCCGGAGGTGGTGGTGGAGGTCAACGCTTTTCTTCCCCTCCAGCTGTTGGAGGCTCAAGCATAGGCGGAACTGGTCAAGGTATTACATTGGCCGGAACACATACCACAGCAACTGCGGGAACGGCAAATACAGGATCCGGTGGTGGAGGCGGTGGAAGCAATGGTCATACCGGTTCAAACCCACTAGCTAGTGCGGCTGGAGGATCTGGAATAATTATACTAAGATGTTCAACATCAAGCTTAGTGTTTAGTTCTGGTGTAACCGTAAACGGTACAACCGGAGGAGGAACAATAAGTGGAGACACAACAAATATGCCTTCAGGAGAATATTTTTATAAAATAACAGCAACTTCTACAGCAGTTGAAACAGTAACATTTTAATTAAAAATGGCAAAGAAAAGATTTAAAGACACTGGCGTTGGGAAATTTCTATTGGAAAAAATTCCTAACGTCGTTGGTGCCATAGCAGGAGATACACCAGTGGGCTCTGTAATACAAGCTATTATAGGCGGTTCAGATATGAGTGCGGAAGATAAAGCTATTGCACTTAAAAAATTAGATATTGAAAGAGCTGAAATAGATGGTACTACAAGGCGTTGGGTTGCAGATGCAACATCAGGTTCATGGCTTGCGGCTAATGTGCGCCCTTTAACTTTAGTATTTTTAACAGTTAGTTATGTGGCCGGTTGGTATATGGGTTATCCATTAGATTCTATAACCGGTCTTCTTACGATCGTGATTGGAGGATATTTTGGATCTCGCGGAGTAGAAAAAGTATTTGGAAATAGTAAACATAAATAATGAATGATTTAAAAATTTACGGAATATCCGTAAGCGGAATAACATTTTCTTTTCTGCCGGATATAAACCCAATTCTTCAAACAATAGTATTAGTTTTAACTATTGTTTATACTACAATTGGCATAACACAAAAATTAAGAAAATAAAATGAAAAAGTTTATAGATAAATTACAAAAAGCATGGAATAGCCTTTTGTATAAATTAATGTTCAAAAAATACAAATGAAATATTTTAATGAATCTGAATTTAGTAATTTTGAAATGATGGATCAAAAGCTTTTATCTATGTTAGATGAGATGAGGGCTTTATATGGGCATCCTATTAAAATTACATCTAGTTATAGAAGTCCCGATCATCCTATAGAAGCAGCTAAAAAACAACCGGGCGAGCATGCATACGGGGCGGCTGTTGATATTGAAAGTGTTGGTGGAGGAAAAACTTTTAGGCTAGTTAAAGCTGCTATTGAAACAGGGTTTACACGGATAGGCATTAGTAGAAAAAGAGGATTTATACATTTGGGTATTGGTTATCCAGATGCTCCAGACAAAACAATATGGACATATTAAATTAAATTAAATGGCTAAATTAATAAGAAAAATAAGCATTGGCTCTGATTATAAAAATGAAGCAATGCACTACTCAGTAGGACAAGAAGTTTATGGTGGACATACAATTTCTGATATTTTAGAAGAAAACGGATCTTATAAAATATACATTACAAAAAATAAAGAAATATTACCATGGAAGCATTTTAATGCAAACATGGCTGTATCAGTTGAATACAATTTAGATTACTAAATGCGATCTTTATTTAATTATATTATATCTACTAAAAATCGTTACAATAATAAAGTTAACATCGGAGACAAAGAATTAATAATTAATACTGAAGTTACCGAAAGAGATTATGTTTTTGTTAATAGAATTGGCACTGTAGTTAATACACCAGCCGCACTTGAATCTGTAATAAAAAAAGATGACGAAGTGATCGTACACCATAATGTTTTTAGAAGATGGATTGATCAACAAGGAATAGAAAAAAATTCTAGTAGCTTTATAGAAGAAAATAAATATTTTGTAAGTGAAGATCAAATCTTTGCTTATAAAAGAAATAACAAATGGGAATGTTTACCAAATTTTTGCTTTGTTGAACCTTTATATGGTAAAGATCAATGGAGCCTCCATTCGGACGAAAATTTAAAAGGTATACTTACCTATAGCAACAGTAAGTTAAGTAAGATAGGTGCTTCTATAGGCGACACAGTAGGGTTTACACCTGATTCTGAATATGAGTTTAATATAGATGGGCAAAAGCTTTATAGAATTTTATCAAATCATATAACAATTAATTATGGATCGAAGAAAAAAAATTATAGCAGCATCTGAAAAAGCTTTAGTAGAACTTGAAAAAGTTATTAGACAAACTATTGATTTAGTAGAGCTAGATCCTGAAAAAGCTAAAACAGCTGCACAAGCTAAATGGGTTGCTATTGATGATTCTTTAAAAATTATTGATAAGATTGAAGAACTGTCAAATGAAACAAAAAGCAATAAAAACAAAAAAACTTTTTTGGGTGTTGAAAATCATATTAAATAATGTATAAACAAACTCTATATAAAATTTATAATGACCATCTTTTAAATAAAAGCATTATAAAACAAAATAAAAATAAAAAGTTTATTTATGGATATAATGAAGAACTGGATTGTGTCGTAATAAGTAAAAATGGTACTATAGGCGATATATATGAAATCCAAGGCCTTAAGGTAGCAATACCTAAAAACCCTGATAAAATATATGGATCTAAAATTAAAAAAGAAAACCAAGTATTTGCACAAAGGGAAAGGCCTGAATCTTTAAATAGAATAAAAAGTATATATGATTTCAAACTCAGTTCAGAAAATGTTAAAGAAGAATATTATAAATATATTAACGAGGAGTTTGATCGTCGTAATGATGGTTACTGGTTTATGTGTAATGGCGCAGAAACCTACCTTACAGGGTCGCACTATATGTATCTTAATTGGACAAAAATTGATGTGGGTGCACCCGACTTTAGACAAGCCAACAAAATATTCTTTTATTTTTGGGAAGCCTGTAAAGCAGATTCCCGATGTTATGGAATGTGCTACCTTAAAAACAGACGGTCTGGTTTTTCCTTTATGGCAAGTTCAGAAGCGGTTAACATTGCAACGACTACTAAAGATTCAAGATTTGGTGTGTTGTCAAAAACAGGAGCAGACGCTAAAAAAATGTTTACGGATAAGATTGTACCAATATCCACAAACTACCCGTTCTTTTTCAAACCCATACAAGACGGTATGGAAAGACCAAAAACAGAAATCTCTTATAAAGTACCATCAAGAAAGCTTACAAGGAATTCACTCCAAAGCACCAATACAGAGGAAATTGAAATTGGGAAAGGGCTTGACACTACTATTGACTGGAAAAACACTGGAGATAACTCATATGACGGAGAAAAACTTAAACTTTTGGTACACGATGAATCCGGGAAGTGGGAGCGTCCGGATAATATTTTAAATAACTGGAGAGTAACTAAAACGTGTTTACGATTAGGTTCAAAAATTGTAGGTAAATGCATGATGGGTTCAACGTCTAATGCTTTAAATAAAGGCGGAGATAATTTTAAAAAACTTTATTATGATTCAGACGTTACAAAAAGAAATCGCAATGGTCAGACTTCAAGCGGATTATATGCTTTGTTCTTACCTATGGAATGGGGATACGAAGGATTTATTGACAAGTATGGTTATCCTGTCTTCGACACCCCATCAGAAGAGATTGAGGGAATTGATGGTGAAAAAATTTTCACAGGAGTTATTAAGCATTGGGAAAACGAAGTTGAGGGTTTAAAAAATGACTCGGATAGTTTAAATGAATATTACAGACAATTTCCACGCTCAGAAAAACATGCTTTTAGAGATGAAACATTAAATTCTTTATTTAATCTGACTAAGATTTATGAGCAGATTGATTTTAATGAAGAAATGGTTATGAGCGGCCGTGTGGTACGAGGTACTTTTTCTTGGAAAAATGGCATTAAAGACACGGAAGTATTATGGACACCTACTACGAACGGAAGATTTAGAGTTTCTTGGATACCACCAAACAACTTAAAAAATAATATTATTTTAAAAAATAATTTAAAATATCCTGGTAATAATGGATTAGGAGCTTTTGGCTGTGATTCATATGATATTTCAGGAACTGTTGGTGGAGGCGGATCAAATGGCGCATTGCATGGGTTAACTACTTTTTCAATGGTATCTGATGTACCTAACACTAGATTTTTTTTAGAGTATATTGCAAGACCTCAAACGGCAGAAATATTTTTTGAAGATGTATTAATGGCTTGTGTTTTTTATGGAATGCCTATTTTAGCAGAAAATAATAAGCCGCGATTATTATATCATTTAAAAAGGCGCGGGTATAGAAATTATTCAATGAATCGCCCCGATAAGCTAATTGGTAATTTATCAAAAACAGAAAAAGAACTAGGGGGTATACCTAATACTTCGGAAGACATTAAACAAGCTCATGCTTCGGCGATTGAATCCTATATAGAAGAGTATGTAGGTAGAATGGAAGAAAATCATGGGGATATGTATTTTCAAAGAACCTTAGAAGATTGGGCAAGATTTGACATATCAAGAAGAACGTCCCATGATGCCTCTATTAGTAGTGGTTTAGCTATAATGGCATGCAGAAAACATATGTATCGTCCAAAACCTGAAAAAATAATTAAAAAAATTGATTTTAAATTTTCTAAATATAGAAATAAAGGATCAAGAAGCGAGTTAATAAAATAAATATGGCAAAAGTAGAAGCTCAAAATTACACATTTCCTAACCAAGCAGTATCAGATGCTGTGAAAAAAACCAAAGAATATGGTTTATCTGTTGGTAGAGCTATTGAACAAGAATGGTTTAATAAAGACAACAATGGTGTTGGAAAATTTTTTAACTCTCGAGAAGAGTGTCATAGACTAAGACTGTACGCAAGAGGAGAACAATCTATTAGAAAATATAAAGATGAATTTGCAATAAATGGTGATTTATCATATTTAAATTTAGATTGGAAACCTGTACCTATTGTACCTAAATTTATAGATATTGTGGTAAACGGTATGCAAGATAGAACGTTCTCTATCAAAGCAATAGGCCAAGATCAAATATCAACAGGCAAACGTACAAAATTTGTAAATGATGTACAGCAAGATTTAAATACAGCAAAGCTATTATTAAATATTGAAAAAGAATTACAGGTTTCTGCTAGAAATTTTGATACTACAGAATTGCCCGCTAATACTGAAGAGCTGGAACTATACATGCAATTAAACTACAAGCAAGGTATTGAACTAGCTGAAGAACAAGCTATTGAAAATATATTTAAAATCAACGACTACGAAGCAACTAAAAGAAGAATTGATTATGATATAGCCACTATAGGTATTGGCTGCGCAAAGCATAGTTTTAATAATACAGATGGTGTAGTTGTTGAATATGTAGATCCTGCTAATCTTGTTTGGTCTTATACTGAAGATCCTAATTTTTCTGATTGTTATTATTTTGGAGAAGTTAAAAATATAAATGTTAATGAACTTAAAAAAAGATTCCCAGATTTAAGTAATGAAACAATTGAGGAACTTACAAAAAAAGGTTCTAACTGGAATATATATAACACATACAATCCTCAAAATTATTACGGTAATGATTCTTTAATGTATAATAATACAGTTACGGTATTAAACTTTAACTGGAAAACATGGGAGCACGACGTTTATAAAATAAAGGAAGTACCTTCAGGCGGCAAAAAAGCTATTGAAAAAGATGATAGTTTTGATCCTCCAAAAGAGCAGTCAATGCGATTTGAAAAAGTAAAGCAAACTAGAGAAGTTGTATACGAAGGAGTAATGATATTAGGAACTTCTGAATTACTTAAATGGGAAAAAGCATCTAATATGGTTAGGCCAACTGCTAACCTTAATAAAGTAATGATGAATTATGTTGCTTCTGCTCCTAGAATGTATAAAGGAAATATAAATTCTTTAGTTGCTAAAATGACTCCTTATGCAGATTTAATTCAATTAACACATTTAAAACTGCAACAAGCTATTCAAAGAATGACCCCTTCGGGTGTATATTTAGATGCTGATGGATTAGCCGAAATTGATTTAGGCAATGGTAATAATTATAACCCTCAAGAGGCATTAAATATGTATTTTCAAACGGGTTCGGTTATTGGAAGATCTTTGACTGTTGAAGGAGATCAAAATTTAGGTAAAGTGCCTATTACCGAATTGCCAGGTAGCGGTGGTCAACAAATACAAGTTTTAGTTGGTGCATATAATCAATATTTGCAAATGCTACGTGATGTGACAGGATTAAATGAAGCTAGAGATGGTTCTGACCCTGATCCTAATGCATTGGTTGGAGTTCAAAAATTAGCAGCAGCCAATAGTAATGTTGCAACTAGACATATATTATATAGTAGTTTATATATTACTACACATTTAGCTGAAGCTATATCTCTAAGGTTTAAAGATGTATTAGAATTTCACCCTACAAAAGAGGCATTTATTGATTCTTTAGGCCAGTTTTCGGTAGCTTCATTACAGGAAGTTCAAAACCTTAGTTTGCATGATTTTGGTATATTTTTAGAATTAGAACCAGACGCCGACGAAAAAGCTATTTTAGAAAGTAATATTCAAATGGCGTTGTCAAATGGAAATATATTTTTAGAAGATGCTATTGACGTTAGAGAAGTAAAAAATATAAAACTAGCAAATCAGTTATTAAAATTTAGAAGAATAGCTAAACAACAAGCTGACCAGGCTCAAGCTCAAGCCGCTAGCGCTGCACAAGCCAAAGCTCAAGGTGAAGCACAAATAGCTATGGAGGCAGCAAAAGCTGATGCGGAACAAATAAAAACAACTTCAAAAATACAATTATCCACTGCGGAAAACGAAATGGATATTAAAAAAATGGAGTTAGAAACAAGAGCAAAAAAAGAACTCATGCAATATGAGTTTAATTTAAATGTTCAATTAAAAGAATTAGAATTAAAATCAAGAATGGAACTTGCTCAAACAAATAATTCTTCTATGCTACAGCGTGAAGAAATACGGGAAACTGCAAAGGTGCCATCGGGTAAAATATCTGGTGCTCCAAATACAGATAACCCTGTAAAAGATTTTGAATCTAAAGGTAACGATACTTTAGGTGGGTTCGACATGGGCCGATTTGAAGCATCATAATGTTAAACAATTATTATATTTTATATTATTATGGAAAACGAAGTGCAAGAAAATGTAGAAGTAAAAGCAGTGGAGGAGACTCCTGCTGAAACTCTACCTCAAAACAAAGAAGCTGCTGTGCTTGAAAAAGCTATTGAAGTAGGAGATGTAAAACCAGAATACGGTTTACAAGACGATGGGGTTTACAAAATAAATGTAGACAAGCCCCCAGCGCCTAAACAAGAAACTAAAGAAGAACCTCAAAAAGAAGAACAAAATGCCGTTCAAGAATCAGAGCCAAAGGAAAGCGTGCTACGCGATGAACGACCCGAAGTGGGATTGCAAGAAGTGGGACCAGAAGTACGGGACGAACCCAATCAAGAAAATATTACAGAAAAGGAGCAAGAGCCTGTAAGTAAAGAAGTATCGGAATCACCTTTAGAATTAATTAGTGATGAAGATAATAATGAACCTGCTAAACCAACACCGGCTGTTGAAGAACCTGCTGCTGTTGCTGAACCCACAAATATATTACAGGAAGAAAAAAAACAAGAACTTCCTGAAGGGGTAAGTAAACTTATGAAATTTATAGAAGATACAGGCGGAACTGTTGAAGACTATGCAAAACTAAATAGAGATTATTCTAAAATGGATAATCTAGCTTTATTGCGTGAATATTACGAGTTTACAAAACCACATTTAGACAAAGGAGATATTGATTTTTTAATGGATAAAAACTTTGCCTATGATAAAGAATTGGACGATCCGTCCGATATAAAAGCTAAGCAATTAGCTTTTAAAGAAGAGTTATATAATGCTCAAAATGCATTGAATGATGCTAAAGAAAAATATTATTCTGATCTTAAGTTAAGAAAAAAGAATGATATTCCTAAAGAGTATCAAGAAGCATTGGTGTATTATAATAAGACTCAGCAATTACTCAAAGAAGAAGCTCAAGTAGCGGATAATTTTTTAGAGCAAACGAAAAATGTTTTTAACAATGATTTCAAAGGTTTTGATTTTAAGGTTGGAGAAAGCAAATATCGTGTTAAAGTAGAAAATACTAAAAAAGTCCAGGAGTTTCAATCAGATATTAATAACTTCTTAAATCAATTTGTAGATAATAAGGGGAATACTGATATGGGAAAATACCATAAAGCTTTATACACTGCGCAAAATGCAGATAAAATAGCAAATCATTTTTATGAGCAAGGCCGTGCCGACGCTATAAAAGAATCTGCTAAAAAAGCTAAAAATATAAATATGGACCCCCGATCAGATGCGTCTTCTGTTGTTACAAAATCTGGTGATAGAATAAGAGTTGTATCAGGTGATTCTTCTGATAAATTGCGAATTAAATGGAAATAACACTAATAACTTAAAATCAAAACATTATGGCTTTTACTAGTGGCGTACCTGCCGCTTTACAACCAACTCAGACTAAAACACTTTATTCTGGGAACTATATTGACTTTACAGCCACAGGCTTTAGTCAATGGACACAACAATTTTTACCCGACGTATACGAAAAAGAAGTTGAAAGATATGGAAACAGATCAATCGGTTCTTTTCTTCGTATGGTATCTGCGGAGATGCCTTCAACTTCAGATCAAATAATTTGGACTGAACAAGGAAGGTTACATACTAGATATGCAAACTGTTTACCTCAAGGAAATGCTGGCGCTATGCCTGCTGCTGGAGCTGCTGCTGCAATTGCTGCCGCCGGTGCTGCTGGTGGTGTACTTAACTTTAATGTACCTGCTGCAACACAACCTTCTAGCCTAGGTGTAAGCCCAGCTGCTCAAACAGCAGCAGTTAATTTTAGAGCTGGCCAAACTATTATGGTTCAGATCCAAACTAATGCTACATCAGCTGTTGGTGACCCAACTAAAGAGGTTATCAAAGGTGTTTGTACTGCTGTTGGTATTGGTGGTGGTGCTGCCGGAGGCGGACAACAATTTCAAATGCAAGCCTACACTGCTCACGGAGGAGTATTAGCTGCTGAAAGAGTTACTGCTATTGCATACGGTTCTGAATTTGCTAAAGGTACTGGAAACTTTACTGAAAGCTTAGACCCAGGATATGCTACTTTTACAACCTCTCCTTTAATATTAAAAGAAAACTATCAAATTAATGGTTCTGACACTGCTCAGATCGGTTGGATTGAAGTTACTTCTGAAAATGGAGCAGGTGGTTACTTATGGTACATTAAATCAGAGCATGAAAATAGACTTCGATGGGAAGACTATATGGAAATGTCCATGATTGAAGGTGTCAAAAAAGTGGCTGGTGGTGCTGCTATTCCTCTTGGAACTTATGGAGGAAGTTTATCAGCTCAAAACGCTAGAGGTACTGAAGGTTTCTTTGAAGCTTTAGAATCTCGTGGAAATGTTTATTCAGGATTTGGTGGACAAGCTGCTGCTCAAGCTGGTGGTGGTGCGTTAACTGATTTTGATAACGTTCTTAAACAATTAGACAAGCAAGGGTCAATTGAAGAAAATATGCTATTCTTAAACAGAGAGCTTTCTTTAGAGATTGATGACATACTTGCAATGCAAAATGGTAATTATGCTGGTGCGGCTGGATATGCTCACGGTACATCTTACGGTGTATTCAATAACAGCTCTGACATGGCTCTTAATTTAGGATTTACTGGTTACAGAAGAGGTTCTTATGACTTCTACAAAACTGACTGGAAATACTTAAATGATTGGTCAACAAGAGGTGGCTTTGGAGGTGTAGAAGGTGTATTAGTACCTGCTGGAACTTCTACTGTTTATGATCAACAATTAGGTCAAAACATTAAAAGACCATTCTTACATATTCGCTATAGAGCTTCAGAAACAGAGAACAGAAAAAACAAATCTTGGATTACAGGATCTGTTGGAACTGGCGCTCCTACTTCTGATATTGATGAAATGAAAATCAATTACTTAAGTGAAAGATGTCTTGTTACTCAAGCTGCTAATAATTTTGTATTATTTAAAGCTTAATTTTTTTAACCATAGGATGCGGGCTCTTCGGGGCCCGTCATTCTTATTTTATATTATTTTATTATGACAACAAAAGAAAAAGTACAAAGTAGCGCAGCAATTATAGATGCTGCATGGGAATATAAGGATAGAACTTATATTTTAAAAGGTGAAAATTCACCCGTATCATACACTATACAAGGTAAGCATACTCCTAGAAAACCATTATTATGGTGGGATGAAGGCTTAAAAATAAATAGAGAAATAAGATTAGCTACAAATCAAGATTCTATATTTGCGGATGCTCAAGATGGCTATGCAACTTTAACTCATATTATGTTTCAAGATGGGATTATTCAAGTGCCCAGGCATGAAGTTAATATGCAAAAACTTTTATCTGTATATCATCCTCAGGTAGATAAATTATGGGAAGAAGTTAATATTGCTAAAGAAGCGGCCGATGAGATAGACATGCTAGAGCAAGAAATGGAAGCATTAAATTTAGTTCAACAACTTGATATTGAACATTTAGAAGCTATAATGAGAACAGAACTAGGTAGTTCAGTTTCTACAATGACATCAAAAGAAATTAAAAGAGATGCATACAGATTTGCAAAAAGCAATCCAGCTTTATTTATAGAAATATCTACCGATGAAGATATTAAATTGCGAAATTTAGCTAATAGAGCTGTAGAGCAAAGCATTATAATGTTAACCGATGATAACACGGTATTTAAATTTGCTAATGGCAAAAAAATACTTACTGTTCCATTTGATCAACATCCATATAGTGCTTTATCTCAATACTTTAAAACTGATGAAGGCGTTGATTTAATGAAATCATTAATGAAAAAGCTTGCATAAGTTACCTGATATGGAGTGAGAAATCAACTCCATATCAACAAATTAAAAATAAAAATTAATAAATGGTCAATATAAACAATGTATATCAAACAGTTCTTGTTATAGCCAACAAAGATAATAGAGGATATATAACACCTGAAGAATTTAACAGATTAGCAGACCAATCTCAAAACGAGATATTTGAGGCTTATTTTACAAAACAAGCTAATTATGAAGGTGGGTCCGAAATACAAAGTGATTTTTCTGACCCTGAATTAAATGGTTCTGAAAAGATTAATGAATTTTATAAAAACGATTCTTTAACTAAAGCAGGAAATATTTTTACTTATCCTGCTGATTTAAGATCATTAGGGGTTGTTAATGTAAATGATATAGTTGCAGATAAAGCTTCTCATGAAGAAATAAAATATATTAATTTATCTCCTTTAACATACCCTGTAGCAACTCAGCCCGTATTTACTTTAAGCTCTACAGGTGTACGTTTGTATCCAGATAGTATTACAACTGGTGTTTCAATAGATTATCTTAAAAATCCTGCAAGACCCAAGTGGGGTTATGTAATGCCTACTCCTGCTCAAATAGCAGCGGGTGTGCCAAATGAACCTATTTATGATCCTACTGTATTTGACCCTGCAACTGATAGCTATGATACGCCGGCTAAGTCGCTTAATTTTGAATTGCATGATTCAGAGTTTAATGAGCTAGTAGTAACAATATTAGCATATGCAGGTGTAGTAATAAAACAACCTGATGTAACACAATTTGCATCTTCAAAAGAAGCACAATTTCAACAAACTGAACAATAATGGCAATATCAAGAAGACCTTTAGACGTAGATAATTATTCCGCTTTAGACGGTGGAACAGGGTTAGCAATACCCGGATATTATAGAAGGACTAATCTTAATGATATAATTAATAATTTTAAGATTGCCTATATAGGAAATGGTAAATTACTTTCTGCAGTACCTAGATATGAAGTAGCTTTTTGGGCTCAGCGGGCAATTCAAGAATTTAGCTATGATGTATTTCATTCAGAAAAATCAATGGAAATACAGCTAAGCTCCACTTTGCAAATGTCTTTGCCATCGGATTATGTTAATTACGTAAGATTATCATACACAGATAATTACGGTGTACAAAGAACTATTTTGCCTAGTAATGTAACCCAAGCGAATAAAGGTGTTGCGCAAGATGATGAGTATAAATATTTATATGATCAAGATGGTAATATATTATATGCGGAAGAATCAGAAACTTTACAAAGATTTCAAACGGCTAATAATTTAGTTAGCACACAAGAAACTTTGGATTATTATAATGGGTATTATTATGATGCAGACTTTTCTTATTTTGGAAGAAGATATGGATCAACTCCTGAATTTCAAAATACTAATGGTTCTTTTGTTTTAGATTTAAACGCAGGTCAAATATATTTTAGTTCTGAATTTACACAAGATACTTATGTTACTTTAACATATATTTCAGATGGTCTTGGGGAAAATGGAAACTTTGATAATGTGCTGGTTCCTAAATTGGCTGAGGACGCAGTGTATGCCAGCATCTTATATAACTTGGCTAAGCTTAGAGTTTCTGCCGCCCCAGCGGCTGCTCTTTATAAAAAAGAAGCTTATGCAAAAATGCAAAATGCAAAAATTAGAATTGCGAATATGAAAATAGCCGAAATGACTAATATATTTAGGAATAAAGCCAAGTGGATTAAACATTAATAAAATTCTATGCCAGAAATTAAAAGAACGTTTAATGGCGGTAAAATGAACCGTGATTTAGATGATAGAATATTACCTCCGGGCGATTACCGAGAAGCTTTTAATGTTAATATAGGAAAATCAGAAGCTTCAGATGTAGGTTCAATTGAAAATTTGTTAGGTAATGAATTAGTAGCACAAAATCCAATTGCTAACGGCAAATGTATTGGATATGTTACGGATAGCAAAACTGAAAAAATATATTTTTTTGTTACTAACAATTCTACATATAACGAAGTTAACAGCGGTCAACATGGGTTATTCGAGTATGACCAAAAAAATAAACAATTAACTACTCTAATTATATCTACTCAGCTTAACTTACATCAAGATTATGCCATTACAGGTATTAATATTGTAGATGATTTATTGTTTTGGACGGACGATAGAAACTATCCTAGAAAAATTAATGTTGTAACTGCAAGAAACGATACAACGTATTATACTTCAACGCCTAACATTGACAATTTAATTTCAGTATGTAAATTTGCGCCTTATGAATCATTAACGTTAGTAGAGGCTACTAAAGAAGCTAGTATCACATCTACATTTATGCAAGATAAACTAATTAGGTTTTCTTATAGATGGCAATTTGAAGATAGCGAATATAGTACTTTAGCACCTTTTACCCCAGTTTGTTTTTCAAGATTGAATGAAACAGATACAATAAATGCTGCATTAGGTAATTTTGGAGAAATTGAAACTTTTACAAATGCAATCAACCAATTAAAATTGCAGGTACCAACTCCCGTTGGATATGGTATTACAAGTGTAGAGTTAATTTATAAAGAGTCCGGTACAGCCGGCGCTATGTATGTAGTTAGCGATCAAGAGGTTACAACAGAATCTTTTGTTAATTTTACTTATTCTTCAACAGATCCATTTCGAACTTTGCCCCCTGATCAACTTAGTAGAGTTTATGATGCGGTGCCTTTAAAAGCAAAAGCTCAAGATGTAGCCGGAGGAAGATTAGTATATGGCAATTTTTTACAAAATTTTAATTTACCTCAAATTTCTTTTTCAGTAGCTAGAACAGGAGAAACCTCTGCTAGAAATGCTGTATTAGAAAATCAATCTGTTAAATCAAGAAGAACATATCAGGTAGGTATTGTATTAGCTGACAAATTTGGAAGACAGTCGCCTGTAATTTTATCGAGCTCGGGTACAGATACTGTGTTTATTGATCCAGGCTATGGTGATGCGGCATCAACTACAGCTTTTAACGCATTAAGAATTACTTTTACTGATACTACCCAAATTCCTAGCTGGGCATATTCTTATCGCGTTGTTGTAAAGCAAAGAGAACAAGAATATTATAATTGGATTTCTACAATCACCGGGGCTAATACTGTTGAACGCAAGGGTGATAGTATAAACAAAGTTCCTAGAGATCAAGACGCGGTTATACCTCCAAGTACATCACCAACAATATCTCCTTGTGATGTATCTGTATTCCCTAAATATTTAAATGGTGGAAATGTATATACATCACCGCAGGCTAATTTAACAAAAGTACAATCTATTTCAAATCCTTCTGGAGATGCACTTGTAACAACATTAGATAATTCAGGAGCTTCTGTATCAAGTGGCTTATGTGTTTTTGAAACTGAGCCTGTTAGTTCAGAATTAGATATATTTTATGAAACCTCAACAGGAGGACTAATTTCAGATATACCAGCTACTGCAATTGATATTGATTTTTTTAATTGTATATTGTTAACATTCGATCCAGGAGGAACTGGTAATGATCATATTGAAATAAATAGAATACGCGCTGGTTTTAATGAACCATTTTTTGATGTAGGAGTAAGAGCTTATGTCGTCCAAGAAAATTTTACAGAAGAAAGAAGAAATAATACATTAATACATTCAAGTGGATTATTAAATTCTAGAACTGGTATTAATTACATAAATCAATTTAATGAGGCTGAGGGTGGATTAACAATATCTTTAGACCCACAAGATGGATCAGTGCAAAAATTGTTTACAGATGACACTGCTATTATAATTTTTCAAGAAGACAAAGTATCTAGGTCTCCAATTGATAAAGATTTTATTTATTCAGCTGAAGGTGGCGCCGTGCCTGTAACAAGTAATACTCAGTTTCTGGGCACTATAGCTCCGGTTCCCGGGCAATTCGGGATAGCTAAAAATCCAAAATCATTTGCAACATATGGTTTTTCTCAGTACTTTACGGATTCCAATAGAGGAGTCGTTTTAAGACTTGTGCAGGGTCAATTACAAGAAATTTCTAGTGTTGGAATGGGTGATTTTTTTAGAGATGCATTAAAAGCGTCTACTGATGTTATAGGCTCGTTTGACGAGTACAGTCGTTTATACGAGTTAACTATGATTGGGCAAGGGTTTGATGGCAATCAAGATACTAATGTGGGAAGTGCTTCCGATGGATACTTAACTATTTGTTTTGATGACCGCTCTCAAGGTTGGACTTCTTATAGAGGATTTAAACAAGAAGGAGGGTTTTCTTTAAATAATACATATTATACTTTTGGAGGAGGAAGCTTATGGCAACATCATAGTCCTAATGTTACAAGAAATAATTTTTATAATACGGGTACACAAGAATCTTATGTTATACCTATTTTTAACGATGCTCCTTCTTTAGTTAAACAATTTAATACTTTAGCATATGAAGGTGATAGCAAGTGGAAAGTAGGTTATATAGAAAGTGATTTAAGCTCAATTGGAGTAATCCCAACAGAAGCTACTACCTTTACAACTTCATTACAATTAAGTGGAGCTGCGCCTAATTCTGTTTTTAATGGAACGAATACAGTTACAGCTCAAGAAAATGAAACTATAAGTTGGGCAATTTTTGTTAGGCCTTTAAGCTCGCAATTTGAATTTACAAATGTTGCAGATATTACACTTGTACAACAAGCAGGAAGCGCTTTAATTGTAACTAATCCTACGGCGATTGTTAATGGGGAGTTAATCTTTTTAGTACAGCATGTGGTAGGAAATCAAAACTCTATACAAACTTTAGTAGTTGGAGGAGCGGGCGCTTCTTTAGCATTTACAGTTTCTTTATTAACCGTGAACACTATAGATACAATTGCTTTCTCCGCACTAACGCCTGCTTCGCAAAGCTTTAATACCGCAGGGGGTAATAATGTCGTATTTTCAACAGCAGCATTTAGTAATTATTATGTAGATAATAACGACATAACTATTAACACTAGCGGAATGCCAGCTAGCACAAATGTAGGAGCTGTTTCTAATGCTAGAATTCCCGATGCTAGCGGTGATAATATACAATATACAATTCCTATAACCGTTCCAACAACAGCTACGTCTGGTATTATTACAGCGACCGGTACTGCTACTATAAAACCTACTTTAACGTGGGGCGTAGTTCCTGGCCCTGGGGTATTAGCATTACCGACAGGAGTTATAGCTAATTCAGCTTATTATATTTCTCCATTTGAACCAGCAACTCAAAGATTTGCTACTATTACTTATACATGTGCTGCTAACGAAGTGGTTAGCACTTCATCTCAAACAGTTTCTTATAGTGTTGCTGGTACGGTTATTACACCTGTTTTAAGCAATCAAGACGGAATTTTAACTTTTGGTATTCAATTGCCTATAATCACCACCAACACTATAGCTGCAGCGACCGTAGGCACCTTCACACCTGCTACAGCAGTACTTGGTACTATAGCTAGTCCGCAAAATTTGGTAAATGCAGGAACAGCTATTACTATTACGTCTACATGGAATGTAAATATTACAGTAACTCCACAAGATACTGGAGATGGTGCTAGTTGGATTAAATTTAATGGTAGTAATGGAACAGCTGCTGTAGAGCCAGGTGCAGATTTTACCATATCTGCAGATGTAAATAATACAGGAGCATCAAGACAAGTTAACATGCTAATCGCAACTACTAACACAAGGATTACACCTCCTTTAGCAGATCAAACAATAACAATAATACAAGCTTAATAATATGAGCACATTAATAGATTTCCCGTTTCAAGATAAAGAAGGTAAATATTTTGTACCAATTGTTTCACAAGAAGACACTTATAAGGTTTCAGGCGGTGCTGTTGTTACAGATTCTACTAAATTAGTAGCGGGAATTAAAGGAGCGTTTGTAAAAATAAAATTTGTATTACCTGCGGCGGATGCTGAAACAAAAAAAGAATTGTTTGCTACAAATACTGAATCAGTTTATTCATCAAATTAAATTAAATTATATTATATGTTACAAGTACGAAAATTAATAGAATCCGATTGGGAAATTATGCCCAAATGGTGGGATGGTTGGGATCAAGAGCCATGGATACACACGGAAAATTTTAGGGACATGCTCCCGGGCTCTTTTCAAATTGGAGAATACGATGAAAAAAGAGTTGGCCTGGGCGGATTTATGGTATGTAAAGATGAACATCCAATTGCTGCAATGTGGCTTAATTTAACAAACTCACATACTGCATTTCTTTCAGCCGCTATATCAGACCCTGATTATAAAGATTCTGATAGAAAAGAAGCAATACAACTTTTACTTAATTTTGTAACAGATTTTGCTAAAGACTTAGGGTTCAAATATGCTTTTGGTTGGGCTCAAGTAAATTATATGTTAGATTACTATTTAAAAGCAGATTACGAAAAATTTGACAGAGCTTCATATGAGCTCATAAAAAAATTATAAATGGGAGGAAAAAAAAGAAGAAATAGGCGAGCAGCTGCAATCGCTTTAGAAAATCAAGGTGATATTTTAGCTAAGCAAACTGCAGCTCAAGATGCATACGATGCTGATCTAGCCGCATTAAGAGGGATGGAGGCTACAGACTTTTATAAAGACTTAAGTTACCAAGGCTATGCAGATAACGTACAAGGCGTTCAAGCTACCCCTATGGGGCAATTATTTACTGGTGAAGTAGCTACTTTAGACGACGCTAAAGGATATAGAGATAACTTGAAAACTGCTTCGGCCTTTACAACTGATGTAGCGGGATTAGCAAGAGGAGCAGATACAGGACTTAGTAATGTATTTAATAATCTGCAAGTGTCTACTGCGGGTGCTGAATTTGCAGCACAAGAAGCTGACCAATCATTAGCAGCCTCCCAAAACTTAATTGCTCAAACAGGCGGTGGGGGTGCAACTGCACTTGCTGCGGCAGCTTCTAAATCTAAAGCTGGGATTGCTGCAGATATTGACAGACAAGTAAAACAAAATGAAATGCTAAGAGCACAAGGCGAACAAGGTTTACAAAGAGATTTATTAGCTCAAGGTAATTTAGCCTCTCAATTTGATCTAGGGCAACAACAATTTAATCAAAGCGCTAGACAACAAGCTGGTATGTTCAATGCTCAGGCCATTAATCAAGCAGAAAGATTTGCGGCAGAATCAGCTAATCAATTTGCTTTAGCAGATTTTGGCGCACAAAATAATATGGAACAGTTTAATAAATCTGCTTCTAATACACAGTCTTTAGCTGATTTTCAAACTAGAGCTAATGTAAATTCTCAGAATGCAACCGCTACAAATGCAGCTTTAGCGGAAGATGCTAAAAGCACTGCTGCAATGGACTTAGCAAAAGCAGCTGGTGCAACTGACGCTCAAAGTAACCAGTACGATATACAGGCTAACTTACTTGATATCTCTACAAATGCATTAAGTGAGATTGATGCAGTTGCTGCTGAAAATCAAGCGGTTATAGACTTAGGTAGAATGTCTAAACGAAGTGGTATTAGTAAATTTTTTAGCAAAGGGGGTGGCGGTCTTAAAGCACTAGGCACTGCAACTGGTTTTGCTTTTGGCGGCGCTGGTGGAGCCGCATTAGGAAATAAATTAGCAAGTTAATATGAAAGATTATAATCCCGGATTAGCGGCTCAAAAAAATAATCCTGAACAAAAAATTATCAGAGATGCTCGGAATATGGAGTATGATAGGCAATTTAAAAAGACTTCAGAACAAAGGTTAAATCAGGAATATCCAAATCCAACGGGTATTTTTGATGCTGAAGTTCAAGGTATAGCTAGAGCCATAGTAGAAAAAGCAAGTGACTTAACTAATGAGAAGAAAAAAGGTGATATTGGTAATGCGGAATATGCTGCTCAAATGGCTAATATTCAGCAAATGGTTGGTAATTTAAAATCTTTTAAAGCTAATATTAATACTAATATAAGGGCATATAATGAAGCTTTAAAAAATGGTGTGCTTTCTTACGGTATGGACCAAAATGATGAAGCTGTATTAATTGGTTTAAATAAAGGCGAAATTAATTTAGATTTAGACGAAAACAATCGTGTTAAATTAACGGGCAAAGCGAATAATCCTGTAACTGGCGAATTTGATGTTAATATATACGATGCTATTAATATCCCCGGTCCTGTTACTAAAATTGCTCCGATTAATTTATTACTTGATCCTATAGCTAAATCATTAGGATTAGATGGTAATGGCCAGCCACAAGTGAAAATTGATGAATTTGGTAGAAAAATATTAGACACTGGAGATATCAGCGAGCATAAACAAGATATAATAGAATTTTCACAAGATGCTTTAGACGAAGTTGGGCCTAGAGGTATTAGGTCTTATTTAGGAGATCATATGAATTTATCTAATCAAGAGATTAAAAACTTAATGGAACATCTTAATTTTAATGATGGTGACCATGAGTGGGAAAACGCTGGGCAAGCCAAAGTATTCCAAAGCTTAAATGATTACATAGGTAATAAATACCAAAGACAAAGAAGGCCGCACCCAGATACCTTAGCAGCGCAGGTTTCAAATCAAGCTTCACAAATAGCAGCTGGTAAACAAGTACAGCTAGCATCAGATGACGTTACACAACCTATGCCCGGAGGAGGTACGTTACAAACCGATGCAATGGTTATGAATGATCCATCAGCTGGTGTTCAAGAAATGGGTGTAATGCAGGAATTAGTACCCTCTCCTGCAATGTCACCTTTAAGAAAAACTAAAAAAAGTAACAAAGCACTCGAATTAATTAAAAAATACTCTGCATGACTTTAGAAACAATTGTAAATAATATGATAGCGGCTAATGAGCCAGAATCAAATATTGCAATGGTTATAAAAGCTTTTAAAAAAGTAAAAGACTCAAAAAATAAAAAAAGTCCGTTAAAGCAAACTGACCCAAATCCAGAAGAAGAATTTATAAAATGGATTCAAAGTTCTTCCACAGTTCCAGATCAAGCTGATCAAGACAATAAAAGAAGAGAGCTAGGTTTACCAATTGACAACAGTCTTGAAGCAATACGTAGAAGACAAAAAGATCCTGATGCACCTGAGATACAGCTTGAAGAAGTTACTGTTACAGCAGGCGATCCGGCGGAGCCCTCTGCAGAAGATGATCCTGATTTAAGAGATTCTCAACAGGTAGAAGCAGAAACAGAAATAACAGAAAGACAACAAAATAGAATACCAGAAATTAGAAAGGCAGCTAATTCTGAAGGATTTTTTTCTAGGTTTCCTACATTGGATACTAATAACTTTAATCAAGAATTTGATTTTTATAGAAATACTACTCTTCCTAATGCTGTACAAGCTGTGGCTGGGCCTGTTTTGCAAAAGAAAAGATCGGATTATTTACAGCGTAATAAATCTATTTTAGACCAATTTAAAACCGACACACAAGATAAATATAATGTGCTCGAGTTACAAAATACTATTTACAATAATACAGTTGAAAAAAATAAAGATTTAATTAATAGTTTTAGATTTCAACTTCTTAAAAATTCAGGCATTCCTACTGTATTTTCGGATGGCAAAATATTTTTACAAAAAGATATAGATCTTAATTCTCCGCAGTATAAGCAAAGAATGCAAGTAATTGATAATGAATTAACTAAATATGTTAATAGCTTAAATTCAATAGAGCTTAAAAATAATCAAGAGTACAACGATGCAATAAAAAATTATACAGCTGAAGTTACCGCTTTTGAAAATGAAGGTTTTAATAAAGAGCTTGCTAAAGATAAAGATTACCAATCTTTTATGGCCCAAGTTGATGATGAAGTAAAAGGCCAAATTGAGGAAGTGCGTGATACCCGTTTAAAAAATGAATACGGAACCGGTATTACAGGAGAACTTTTTAAGTTTGGAAAAATTACCGCTCCAGCTTTACTCAATGATATAAACGGAGGAGTTTTAAAAAATGAAAACGAAAATTTAAAAAAAGAATATCTTAGAATATCTAAAGCTCCTGAAGGAAGCATGGTTGAAAGAAACCCTACATCTTTTGGGGCGAGCGGAGCAATTGGCTTAGGAGGGCAAACCTCTTTTACACGTTCAATAGAAAAAGGAGTTCGCGAAGATATCCTACAGCAAATTAATTCTGAAATTGACGCTAATGATAAAAAATTATTTGATGCTTATGTAAATACTGCTGATTTTCAAAAAGAATTAGCTTTATTTGATCAGCCGGAATTATTTGATGAAGATGGTATAACATTAGATGATGTAGGCCGAATAATGACCGAACAAGGTTTAAATTTTTTAGGCACTTTAGCCACAATTGGTCTTTATGGGGGAGCTAGAGAAGGTGCTGCTGTAATGAATGAAATATTAGGTAAAAAAGCAGCTAAAAATTTAAACATAACATTAGATAAATTTTATAGCTTAAGCTCTGCCGAACAAGCGGAGGCAATGGCTAATGTTGAAGATGCTGAATTAAATACTGCTATCGCGGTAGGACTAGCCGCAGGCGCCGCTGAATTAGGCGGTGCATTTATTGGGGCTAAAGCCATATTAGGAAAAATGCCAACAGGCATATGGCGCGCATTAATAAGAGATGGTAAATTAACACCTATAATAAATAGACAAATTAAAGGAACTGCTAGAGACGTGGGTATGGCTACGCTTGGTGAAACTGGAACCGAAATATTACAAGAGGTTTCTGGTAAAACTGGAGTAGCATTAGGGTTAGATGAAGATGTAGATTGGGGAGATTCAAAAGAATGGGCAGAATTATTAGGCCAAACTGTTATAGCTACTGTAGGTTTAACTGGCGTTGGTAAAAGTGGTGTTGGCTTGACTAAAGCATTTAAAAATAACCCTGAATATTATCAGCAATCTTTAGATGCTTTAGATGTAAATTATAATCAATTATACAAAGGCATTGAATCATCAAGTTTATCGTCTCAAGAGAAAAGTAAATTATTTAAAAATTTAGAAAAAGCATATCAAGAAAATTTAGATGCGACTACAGCTGCTTTTGCTATACAACAGAGTAATAACTTAAAAGATATAGAGGGGCCTCAGCAAGAAGTTGTTTTTGAAAAGCTGAAAGAAGCCGTAGTATTACAAAGACAAGAGATTGATTTAGAAAAACAAATTGCTGACGGTGATACTTCTAAGCAAGATTTACTAGATAACAATCGAATGAAGCAAGGCATTCTTAATAAAGAAATACTTGCTGAAAAAGCTATAGATTTAGGTAACAAACAGCAAAAAGCTTTAGAAAATAATATAGTTTTTAATTCTGAAAATACGCATGATAAAGCGGTTTTTACACATAAAGAAACTAATAAAGAAGCAAAAGCTTATTTACAAGAAAATTACCCAAATGCATTTGATAAAGAAGGTAATCCTGTAGATACTCAGCAAGGCCAAATGATCAAACAATTTTTAGCCGGTGAAAATACTGGTCTAATGCTAACTAGGCCCGATGGTACCACCTTAGAATCTATTGGTACGTCTGAAAATGTTCGTAATAATATAATGTTTGGGCGTGATGAGGATTATTCTCCAGCAAATTATAGGATGCATGAAACTATGCATATGGGCCTTGCAGCTCAAAGTTACGCTGAACTAAATGCTATAAGGAATAAAGCTATTAAAGATTTGGAAGCTGCTACAAACCCTGAAATGCAAAACGCTTTAAAAGAATTAAAGAAAAGAAAAAAAGCATATCAAGGCTCATACAAAGGTAAAGGTAGAAATCTTGCATTAGCCAATGAATTTATGTCTGCCTTATCTGATACTATGTTTAATATTCAAGTAAAAGATTTAAGCATAAAAGATAAAGGTATTTTAATTGAAATTGGAAATTTATTTAAATCTGGCGTTGAAAGCGTTTCTAATATTGATTTTGAAGATCTTACTCCAGAAAATGTTTTAGATTTTATAAAAACTTTTAACGAATTCGAAGGCGGAGAAATTAAAGTTGTACAACCAAAAAGCGCCGACGTAATAAAAACTGAAAAACCTACTCTTGCATCTAAGCCTTTAACTCAAGAACAAATAAGCGCGCAAGTTAAAGACATTAAGGTAGGCGAAATGCCACAAGAACTTGCTACACAAATAGCTTATGCTTACGAACCATTAGCACAAAAGATAGCTTCGGAAATATTTAGGAATTACCAAGGTGAAGTAGGCTATACGCAAGGAGACTTTGCAATGGATATTGCATTTGGTGATCCTAAAGCAATTGGTGGTAAAAATAGTTTATTAGAAATTGCCAAGCAATATGACCCTAATAATAAAGAAGGTAAATCTTTAGGAGGTTGGCTTGGTGATATTGGAAGACAGCGAGCTAAAAGAATTGCAGAAAAAAGAATTGGTTCGCAACAAACTACAGGGGCTACTAAAATAGATGCACCTGAAAGTATTGAAATTGAAGCGGAAGTAACACCTGAAGTAACAATTGAAAGACCAGCAACTACAGCGCTAGCTCTGCCTGAATCTATGCGCAAAGCCGGTAAAGAAGCAGCCCAACTAGCAGCAGCTAAAGCTAAAAGCGATATTCTTAAAAACCCTAAAGCTACTTTAAAACAAAAAACAGCTATTCGTGATAAAGCTCTTACTCAAGTAATGAATAGAGCAGCCGGTAAAGAAATAAAAAGTTTAATTAAAAACTTAGGTGTAGACGCTGCAAATGATTATATATCTAATAATTATAAAGCTGTAGCGGAGGCTTTTGTTAAAGACAAAAACATTAATAAAATACGTGATGTTAAAACTAAAGAGCTATTACAAGGCTGGAAAGATGGCAATATTACTAAAGAATCTGTAACAGGATATTTTAATGACCCTAATGTAAAAAGCAATACTAGATCTGATAGAAGAAATAGAGCTTTAACAGATGTTATATCTTCTATAATTATGAAAGAGTCTGTAAAAGATTTAAAAACTTCTGATCCAAAAATTGCCGATGACTTTCAAGAAGATACCGGAATAGTATTAGCAAGTAAACCTTCATATAATATTAAAACTAAAGAAGGCACAGAAAAATTTGTAAAAGAAATTATAGAAATGATGGAAAGTCCTGATTATAAACCGGGGCTGTTCAATCTTAGTAGCTTTTCTGCAGGAAATGCCATTTTTTACCCAAGGTTTAGACAGGTTATTGCAGGAAATAAAAAGCCCGATGTTTATGATATCACTAAATTTCCGGAAGAAGGTTTGTTTGATAAGTTTAAAGCTAATTTTGGGAAAACAACAAAAGATTTTTCTAAAACAAAAGCAAGCATATCTATTGGAGGTTCTATTAAAGCAATTAAAGAAAAAGATAAAAAAGAAGGCAAAACAACCGAACAAAGAATCAATATATTCAATAACCAAAAACAGATTGTATTTGATGAAACAATTGATTTTTTGAAAAAAATGTCTGAAGTGGACAATGGGAAATATGAAACAACTATTTCTCACATGTTACAAATTGCCGGAGATGAAAGAAGCTCTTGGTTAGGAGTAGGCGCTCCAATATATTCTTATGATCCAAATGCGGTAGGCCAAATAGTTTGGGAGCATGCTGTGCCGGTAAGATATGCCGCGCAAGTTATATTGGATGCTTTATTTAAGCCTTCTAGGTTTAAAGACAAGACTTTTGATGAAGTAATGGCTGCTTTAAAAAGAAATTACAAGCAAGTAGGTTTTGAAAAAACTACGTTAAATAGTGCGAATTTAACAAGAGATGCAATGCCTGAAGGCTGGAATTTATTTAATGATAGTTGGACTGCTAGATATGCTGGTTTTAAAAATGAGTTAAATTTAAAAAATCAAAAATTAGTATCTCCCGGGAATCAACAAAATGTTTTAGCTTCAAGGCCTTTAAGCAAAGAGTTTAATCAAATGATTGAAAGGAATAAGGGAGTTCCCGCTCGGGCTACTTATTCTATACAACGAGCAAATAGATTAGGCGATAAAGCAAGCCGTGGCTGGAAACCTTTTGTGCCATATTCAAATGAAGATTATCTAGGGTTAGTTTATGCGACACTTGGTAAAGGCAAGCAAGGCGAAAAAGATTTGCAATGGTGGAAAGATAATGTAATGAATCCTTATAATGAAGGAATGACTGCTTTTGAAACCGCTAAGCAAGCTGCAATGCTTGAATGGAAACAGATACAAAAGAAAATTAAAAATACTCCTAACAATTTAAATAGAGAAGCAATTAGTGATTTTACTAATCAAGATGCTGTAAGAGTATATTTGTGGAATAAACAAGATGTTTTACCTGATTCTAAAGATTTGTCTAAAAAAGATGTAAAAGCTTTAGTGAAGCATGTAAATAGTAATCCTAAACTAAAAGAATTTGCGGAAGAGCTGCAAGGTTTAAGCGAAGATGGTTATCCTTCTCCAACAGAAAACTGGGGCTCTGGAACTATTACTACTGATTTAGTAAATTATGTAAACACTGAAACTAGAACACAATATTTGCAACCTTGGCAAGAGGCTGTTGATGCAATTTATACGCCAGATAACATCCGTAAATTAAAAGCACAATATGGAACTGCTTATGTTGAAGCTTTAGAAGATACTTTATATAGAATGAAAGCCGGGCGTAACCGTCCAACTGGTGCTAATAAACAAACAAATCTTTGGTTAGATTGGGTAAATGATTCTGTTGGAACCATTATGTTCTTTAATATGAGATCTGCTTTATTACAAACTATTTCATCTATTAACTTTGTAAATTGGTCGGATAATAATCCAGCTAGAGCTGCGGCAGCTTTCGCAAATCAAAAACAATATTGGAATGATTTTTCAACATTGTTTAATTCAGATTTTTTAAAGCAAAGACGTTCAGGTTTAAAAACAGATGTTAATGCAGATGAAATTGCTGCGTCAGCAGCGGGATCTACTAATAAAGCAAGAGCAGCTTTATCTTATATTTTAAAGAAAGGATTTTTACCAACACAAATTGCAGATAGTTTTGCTATTGCATCTGGTGGCTCAACATTTTATAGAAATAGAATAAGATCTTTAATGAAAGAAGGCATGAGTAAAGCTGATGCGGAAGCTCAAGCATTTCAAGATTTTAGGAACTTAGCTAACGAATCGCAACAATCGTCGGATCCATCTAGAATTAGTATGGAACAAGCAAGCTCATTGGGGCGTGTTATATTAGCTTTTGCAAATACTCCAATACAATACACTAGATTAACTAAAAGAGCTATCCAGGACCTTGCAAATGGCCGTGGTGATTGGAAAACTAACGTATCAAAAATTGTATATTATGGGTTCGCACAAAATGTTATTTTTACAGGCCTTCAACAAGCAATGTTTGGTTTATTATTTACCGATGATGATGAAGACTTAGGCAACAACGAACGTAAATTTAGAGAAGAACAACGATCTAATAGCGCATTTAATATTGCTAATAGTACAGCTGATATGTTTTTAAGAGGCTCTGGAGTTGGCGGCGCTTTTATAGCAATGTTTAAAAATTTAGCTTTAGAAATTAAACGCCAATCTGAAAAACCTAGAACAGATTACGAAAGAGTTGCTGATAGAATATTTACTCTTTCACCGGCTATTGATTCTAAATTTAAAAAGCTTCAAGATGTTGGAAGAAAGTTTACTTATAGACAAGAGTTAGAAAAAATGCGCGAGCGAGGGCTTGCGATTGATAACCCTGCGTTAGAAGCAGCTGCTAAAACAATTTCTGCTTTAGGCAATGTGCCAGCAGACAGACTTGTTAAGAAGCTCAATAATATTAAAACAGCTACAGACGAAGAAACTAAACTTTGGCAATCAATTGCTCTTTTAATGGGCTGGGGTGAATGGGAACTTGGTATTCAAGCTAGAAAAAGAGATGAAGCTAATATTATCAATAAAGAAAAAAAGGAAGAAAGTAAAAAAACAAAAACATTACAAAAGAATATAGATAAAATTGATAAGTCTAAAAATCCAATTAAAGCCGCATTACCAGAAGGTACTTTAGGCCAAGCTAATAAAGATGGTAGTATTGATATTGCTGACGGATTGCCAGAAAAAAAGAAGAAAGAAGTTATAGCTCATGAAAAACGACACCAAAAAGAAATAAAATCTGGTAAATTAAATTATGATGATAACTTTATTTATTATGGCAATAAAAAATTTGAAAGAAAAAATGGAATGATTGCACATAATGGGAATTGGAAACAAGAAGGCGATGATACACTGCCTTGGGAAAAATTTGCTAATAATTATAAATCAAAAACTGCATGAAAGATACAGACAAATATGAACGTAAAAATCCATTAGGATCAACGGCTATTCAAAATGCATTAGAAGAAAGAAAACAAACTTCAACTGACGCATTAATAGCTGGCGCAAAACAAAACTATAGAGCTGTTAGTGATGCTAATGATAATTCACAGCTTAATAAATATTTATATCCACCGTTTACAAACGAGAGTAGAAATAAAGCATAAAAAAAAGGGATAGCCGCTAATTTGGTTATCCCTTATTTTTTTTACCCATCACACGACAAGCAATCAGGATCCATAGCATTTGCAGCTATATCCCCTCTTAGTACCGATTCTGTTCGTGTATAATATAATGTTTTAATACCTCGTTTCCAAGCTTCAAAATGCACTTGGTTGATCCATCGAGGCTCAGCCTCTGAAGGAAAAGCTAAATTTAAACTTACTGATTGATCTATATAGTCTTGCCGTATTCCAGCTTGTCTAACAAGTTCCAGTTGATTAATTTCTTTAAAAGTTTTAAATACATTTTTAACCGGTTCATTATCTTCAGATGTTTCAGTTAATCTACCTAGATGGTCATAATACCATTTATCAAGCTCTTTTATATCTTGTACAGACCCACCATCTTTAAGTATTTTATCCCATGTTTCTTTATTGTCAATACCTATTTTCTTTAATACTTTTTTAAGATCATCATTTTTCCTTATAAAAGTACCTTTTGCTGATTGATCAGTAAAAACATTTGCTGCCCACGGCTCAATACCCGGTGATAAATTCCCGGCTAGTTTACTGTTAGATACCGTTGGCGCTATTGCTCTTAAATGAGTGTTACGCATTCCTGTACCTGCACACCATAAAGGCTCGCCATATACTTCTGCTAAGCTTCTGGAGGCTCGTTCAGTTTCTATTTTTAGTTTTGAAAATATTTCGCGCGTTTTGAATTGCGCTAGCATACTTTCGAAAGATATTCCATTTTTTTGGAGTAGGGTGTGCCACCCAAGGACACCAAGTCCAAGTGCCCTCCCTTTGTCCGCACTGCGTACAGAGTTCTCGAATCCTTTCATATTCTTGGCCCTTTGAATAAATTCTTCTAGCACACCGTCCAGGAACCATGTCGCGTCGTATATTAAATTCGTATTCTTCCATTCATTATATTTACCTAAATTCAAAGATGATAAACAGCATACAAAGCTATGTGATTCATCTGTATGTAGTACAATTTCACTACATATATTGGTCATATGTACTTTTAGACTGTTTTTTTTGTAAGCTTCTGGGTTATTTTTATTTGTATTACCTTTAAATAATATATAAGGTTCTCCAGTTGCTTTACGTTTTTGTAATAATTTTGCCCATTTTTGCCTGGCCTCAGGATCTCCTGACTCAAGACTCCTCATAAATTTATCGCCTACTACCGCACATTGATGCAGGTTAAGTGATTGTCTATTAACATCTCCTTTAGGTTCTCTAATTTCAAGCCATTCTTCAAAATCAGGGTGATTTATATTAATATTAACACTTGCGGCACCTCTTCTTACAGAGCCTTGGTTGGTAGCCAAAATAGTTGAGTCATAAATTTTACAAAACGGTACTACCCCGTCGCTTGTTCCATTGCCGGTAATTCTAGCGCCAGAGGGTCTTATCATATTAATACCTATACCAACTCCTCCCCCATGCTTTGCAAGTAGCATCATTTCTAAATTTTTAGTACCTATTTCAGAAATACTATCCCCCACATCAATACCAAAACAACTTATAGGCAATCCTCTATCAGTGCCTGTATTCGCTAGCACTGGAGAAGCTAAACATAACCAGCCTTTCCATATATAATCAAAAAATGTTTCGGCAAGTTCCGGCTTATAAAGGCGTCTAGCAACAGTTTTAGCTACGCGGTGATATGCATCTTTAGGTGATTCACCATTAACTAAATAACCTCCTGAAATTGTTTTTTTATAAACTTCGGTATCCCCCCAATAAGGATAATCTTTTCCTCGTACCCATTTGTTATTCCAACTCATAATAAATAAATTATATATCCTAAAATAAGATTTATATTAATTATAACTAAATTCCATTGTTTAGCAATCCAAACTTGCGGCGTTAATAATATTCCCCCTAATATATAAGTTATAGCGCCTATATAGCCATAATTTAAAATATACGGAGATAGCATTATAAATGCAGAACCCATGTAGCCTAATCGGCTTGCTATTCTCTCTTGTGCGGTAAGACGTCTGTCATGAACTAATAATCTTAAAAAAGAGGTTTTCCATCTAAATTCACATGAAATACAGGTTTTTTTATTTTCGTGTTTAAACTTAGAATCTTTTTTTTCTTTTTGACAAACGTTACATACCCTCATTTTAATTTCTGCCATAACCAAGCTTTGGTTGATCGAGGTCTACATATAACCATTGTTTCATTTCCTATATAGTAGCATAAGCTATATACGTCGGCGGTATCTGATCTTAAAATTCTTAATTCTTTTTCTATATATTTTATAGTTCCTCTAGCTAAAATTCTTTTCTTTTTACTGCCGGGTATAACAATAAATCTATTAAAAGCATCGTTGTAATCAATTTCTACAAATTCTCCTTCTTGATTATACCACAATCCATATATTTCGGGCGGTTGAGAAAAAGCCTGCACACTTATTAATAATAATAATAATAGTAATTTCATTTTTTGTATATTTTTTTTGATTGTTTCTCAGCTAATGCGCGTTTGCTATCAAAACCGCTTGCTGAAAGATAAGGATAAAAATGTACTTTTTCCCAATGTGCTCTATATTCAAAACCTCCGGGGAATTCTTCGTCGCATTGACTACATTTTATTATGTTTTTTTTTACCATATATCTTGGAAATCTTCACCTTCATTTGCTTTAGAGTAATCAGTAGGCCTGATTGCAAAAAAGTCAGTATGAGTATGACCCCCAGTAAGATGATAAAACCAATCGAGATTGGCTGCTGCGATTTCATCATATTTAAAGTGTTTCCGTCCGTTGCTGTAACCGAGCTCAACGATTTTTTCATTGAGTCGCTTTCTAATAAATTGTTTAAGGTCGTAGGCTTTGAGGTTTTCAATATCTCCTTGCTCAAACATTTTATCGATATATTTTTCTTCTGCTCCAAGCATTGCATCTGCTGCTTCAATAACATCTTTATAACATTTATTTTGTAATTCAGGAACTTCAGCGCACATATGCCTAAATAATTGACAGCCCATTTTACTATGGAGTGATTCATCTCTTACACTCCATTTCATTTGTTGTCCTATTCCTTTGAGGAGATTGCGTAGCTGAAAAGAATACAGCACAGCAAAAGCAGAGTACAAGCTAACCCCCTCAGCAAAGGCACTAAAGATGGCGAGGCTTCTACCAATTCCGGTATGGTTATTTCCATCATAACTAATTAAATTATTGAAGCGGTTCATTGTAGCTTCGTCTTGTAAAAATGCTTCAAAATTTTCAAGACCTAATGTTTCATTTAAATAACTGTAAGCAACCGCATGAATAGTTTCTTGAGAACCAAACATCATAGCCATTTGTTGAATTTCGTGCTTAGGAAACCATTTAACTACTTTTTGGGTCCAATAATCTGAAACTGCACATTCGGTTTGAGCAAAGCCTAATAATATATTGCCTACTAAATTTTTTTCAGCCGCGGTTAATTTTTCTTTCCAATCTTTTACGTCACCTTGCATTGGTATTTCAGTATGCAACCAAAATGCTTGTGCTTGTTTTAACCACCCTTCTGTATAATATTCTGGATATTCAAAAGGTTTATATGCTATTCTTTCAGTAAATAATCCCATTTATTTTATAGTTTTTCTAATATCATCAATTGCTTGTTTTTCTTTTTCAGTGGCATCGGGCGGATAATCTGTTTCTTGTTTTTTAGCAATAACATCATCTTTAAGCGTTTGTAAAGCTTTTTCATAATCCGGTAAACACTTTACTAACTCCATAGTTCCTACTGACAAATCTTTTAAATTCGTAAGTTCGTGTACTACTCTATTCATTGCATTAGCTAAGGTTTCTACCTTATTATGCATTTCTACTAATTTACTTTCTTTCATTAAAATAATTTTTTAGCGTTTTAATTCTATCATCTGCATCGACTAACATTTGTAATGCTTGTTCAGCGTTTTTATAAAAATCATCTGTTGAATGATCTCCTATACCACTAGCTTTATTACTTAATAGATCTAAACTAAGTAATGCTTTTGTTCTATCTGCTTCTGCAGATTTTAATAACATTTCATATAATTGTAAGTACATCTTTACTAAGTATTATTGGACTTGCGTCTTTGTTATATTTTACTAAAATAAATTTTTCTTTATCCTCTATAATAACAGGTTTGTTTTTAAACATTTTAGGATAACGTTTCCTAATATATTCTTCTAAGGCATCTTCATTCATAGTGCACAGTTAAACATAATTCAATAAATGGAAAATATAGCACGTGTTCAATAAAGTTTTGCTCTATATAGCTTCGCCCTCCAATAAGTACACCGGGATAAAATCCAGCGCTAAGTTCCCAGCCTTTCATATTTTTCTTGTTTTAAATAATAACGTAGCATTTGCATGTGAAAATTTATTCTCTCTCTGTAATGTTCAGGTAATGTAAATTCCGTGTTTTCTGTGAATTCGTTCAATCTCTATATATTTTATTATTTTATTATTTAATATATTTTTTATTTCTTTTTCTAATGCTCGCTTAGCATACATTAACCGCGCTTTCTTTTTCTCTGATTCTTTATTAGAGTTATTGTCAAATCCACTTCTTTTTGATTTTGCGGCTTGTAAAGCGTCTTTCCAATTTTGTTTTTCGTGAGCCATAATTTAAATAGTTTCCAGCGTAAAGGAAAAGATTCATTTGCTCTCCCTTTACATTCAATTATATAATCTTTGCCAACAAAATCTGGTGTATATTTTATACCTAATATTTTTTTTTGTCCTCTATCTTTATACTCACCTTTCCCGTTTGCTTGTTTTTCGTATGATATATTTTTAAAATTAAAATTATCTATCAGTTGAAAAAATTCATTTTCATATCCTTCAAATAATTTTGCTTTTTTTAATGCCATATAAGTATATCTTTCAAGGCCCGATGCAAAATTTATCCCGTCATAAGATATTTTTTTTGCGGTGACCGGTCCTCGCTTTTTACTTTTTTTATATTTCATTACTATGATTAGTTGTCCAATATTCTGTTTCAGGATATATTGAAATTGATTTAGGATCTTTTACTTCTAAATCTTTTACATAACATTCTTCAATTTCTTCACGTAAAGACATTCTGGCTTTTTCTATATAATTAACAGCATCCATTAATTCTTCTTGAATGTGGTTTAGCCAAGCATCTAAAGGTTGGTCGTCATCATTGAGCGTAACGCCATATTTTTTAAATCCAACATCTGAACGACTTTGTATTTTTTTTATTACTTGTTGTATAATCTTATCTCTCATCTTTAACGAATGTTCCATTAATCATTTTTCCCGTTCTATTTTGTATTTCATTGTATGCATAATCAATACAATCTTCTATTTTAAAATCTTTTAAAGAAGCAAGATTGGTTAATACAATTACCATATCCCCTATCGCATCTTTTATTTCTTTATTATTGTTTTTTAATAATGCTTGGGCTAATTCACCAGCTTCTTCCATCAATTTTACATATTGAGTTTTGCTGTCTCCTTTTTCTATAATATTTCTTTCACTAGCCCAATTCCGTATGTTATCAAAATTATTTTCAGATTCACATTTTTGAAAAGCTCCAGCTTCAGACATTGCTTTATTATAAGTATAACAAGTTGAAGGTCCATATTGACTTTGTTGAATATTGCTTAATATCCATTCAATTTTATCTTGTGAGTCTAATATAAATTTACCATAAGGCGTTTCAATTTCTAAATCAGCTAAAAAAGTAGCATTAATTTGATCCGCAGGAATTTTATAAGTTGTAGTAGCTTCTGAAGAAGTGTGTTTGTTCATAGCTTTTTTAAATAAATCTTTATATAATTTTAAATCCTCTTTATATCCTAAATCTTTTTGTAACAGCTTTTCTACTTTAGAGGCTTCGCCTATATTATCTGTTTCATATAAAATTTCATATTCCCCAGGTTTATAACCTTGATCTTGCTCAACTCGCTTTTTAATATTAGTTGTACAGCCAATTTTTTTATTTGGTATATGATATATTTTATATTTACCCGTTTTAATATTTACTTCCATTTTATTAAGTATTTAATTCTGCTGGTATTAAATTTGAATGTTTATAACCTGATAATTTAATATCTCCGTGTTCGGGTATAATTAGTTTGTTGTTCTCCAAAGATATACCTTTATTTAATTTTAAAGTAGGTAATTTAAATTTTTTTCTTTTTAATAGGGTTTGAGCTTGGCTTAAATGATTTTTATATAAATGGCAATCCCCAAAAGAGCCAATTAATCTGCCGGCTTTTAAATTGCAACCTTTAGCTAATAATTCAAGCAATAAACCATAAATAGATATATCATAAGGCAATCCTAAAAAAACATCTACAGATCTTTGCTGCCACATTAAATCTATTTTGCCATCATTACAATAAATTTGAAAAGAATAATGACATGGAGGTAATACCATATCCCCAAGCTCAGCAGGGTTCCACGCAGATACCAAGAGTCTACGAGAGGTGGGATTTTTTTTAATGTCTGTAACCAGTCTTGTAAACTGATCAACGCCAAAGAAATTGCGCCACTGCTTGCCATATACAGGTCCCAATTCTCCATCTGATCTTCCGGATCGAGCATAGTCCTTATCCCAATACTTAACACCGTGGTTGTGCAAATAATTAAGATCTGTGCGACCGTTGATAATCCATAATAATTCCGTGATAACATGATTTACATTTATCTTTTTAGTTGTTAATATTGGAAATCCTAAAGCCATGTCATGATAAATCATTCTGCCAAAAGCACTTAGTGTGCCAGTGCCAGTGCGATCTTCTTTAAACTTCCCCCCATGAAGAATGCCACTTAATAACCCTATATATTCTTCTTCAATATTTATCATTTTTTATTTTTTTTATCATAATAATATTTACACATTAAAAAGTATTCTGGCCAAATTTGTTTTCTGTCATATACATTTGGAGAAACATAACCTTTTTCACCTTTAGTATAGGGACCAAGTCTTACTTCAATATGCCAGTTATTCGGGTCTTGATAAATGCCTTTAGGTGATATTCTTATATTGTTTCTAATACAATAATCTCTATATTCTATTTCTTTTACAGTAGGATTATAACTAGGCATCCATTTATTTTTTCTTTTATTTTTTAATCCGCTTCCCATGGCATTATTTCATTATTTAAATCTTGTATAGGTAAATAATTACCGCTTTCAGCATCCCATTTAAAATGTACTTCTGCTTGATTTTCACCTAAGTTTTGAAATTTAACTTTTAAAACTTTAACTTTTACGGTTTTTCTTTCGTAGTCTCGATGAACTAACAATCCATGATAGCTAGCATCGTACCATTCACCCCCGCCTTTTATATTATACATATTAGGTTCATCTAATGTGCCATCATCTTTTTTATACATTTTAGTTGGGTGAGCAACAACAATAACTAAAACATCATACTTTTTTGCAAACGCTTCTACTCTAGTCAAATATTCCATAGTAGCATCAGGAATACTCATAGCTGTGGCCCCATCCATTTTTACTTTATTATAAGGATCTATAACTAAACATTTAATTCCTTTTCTTTTAACAAGTTGTGCTCCTTTATCTAATACAGAATCTAAATCATAGCGCTCGTTTTCTATAAAGAAAAAATTATCATCTACTACGCTAGTTACGTCTTTCCATTTAGTTGAATTAATATCACTGTGGTGAGGCATCCAATTACCTATTTTTCTAATAAGCTTATGTGCGTGTAAAAAAGTAGGTTTATTTTCTGGTGACGCAAATGCTGTTTTCCACCCATAATTCATTTGGTATCCCACCACCATTCTATCAACAAAATCAGACTTGCCAGAACTAGGCACACCTGTAACGGTGATGAATTGCCCTGTGTAAGTACTGAATATGCTATCAAAGTTATTAAGACCGATTTGATAGCCTGGCTTAAAGCCTTCTTTAATAAATTCTTGTAGTTCTTCATTTACATCATTTAAAGTTACAACGTTCTCTATAGGAACTGGAACAGCTTGATCAATAACATTAGCGAGCTCCCAATTGCCATTATGTAACAAAAATTCATTAGCGTCTTTGTGAACTCCGAAACTACACGTATAACACGCTTCTGCTCCAAGTCTTCGAATAAGTTCCTGCTTAAGATTTTGTCCTGCCTCATCTTGATCAACTGCGAGTATGATCTTTTCTTTGTCTTCGAAATAGTCAATGCAACTATCAAGGTAATCAAGATTATTGTTGCCAATTGTAGCTCCGTTTGGTACGGATACAACTGAAGATACGCCAACTTCAATAAAAGATAAAGCGTCCATTTCACCCTCGACAATAACAACAGAGTTGTGCCCAATAGTAGAATCGATATTATAAAATATTTTTTCTGCTCCTTTAACGAGCTTAAAGTTTTTCTTTCCATCTCTATACTTTATGTTAATTAGTTCATTATTAATAAAGTAATTAAATTGGATTGTATTTTCTTCTTTACTTGTTTGTGGCATAAATTCTTTGCCCTCTGTAATTTTCATTTTTACAAGAGTGCTTTCTGAAATGCCCCTACTCTCAAACCATTTTATTACTTTATCACTTAATAATGGATTGGCTATTTTTTTTGGTTTATTATAAATTTTATTAGTTTTTGTTTTTCTTTGAAATGTATGCAATTGAAATGTTTCATTACAATTCATACACGTACCGAGCCCACGCTCCCAATCGTACATTGCACATTTTGCTTTGCGGTTTTCTGGTTTTCGATTAGAAGAACAAAGAGGGCATACACCCTCTTTCTTTCCTACATTCAAATCGTATTGATTGAATTTATCAATTTGAAAACCGTTGATCTCGGTTGTATTCATAGTTAAAATGGTAAATCGGGTTCTTCAGTTTGTATTGGTTGCTGCGCAGCAGTTGAAACATTTTCGCCATCAGTCCAAATAACTTTAACATTACCTAAATAGCTTTTAGCTTCTTTAGCTTCGCGCTGCTCTTTGGTTTGTTCAGTCATAACATAGCCTGAATCTCCATATTCACCAATCTCGTTGTTTATAACAACGGTAATAGGGTAATACTTTCCTTTTTTACCCTCGTAAATTTTGGATTTATCTAACTTTGATAAATTAATATTTCCGGATATAATACTAGCCATTAGTATGTTGCTATTTGGTTAAACATTCTTCGTAGCTGGTCTTTTTTAACACCGGTAGCTCTTCTAAAATTATCAACAGCTTTTACATGCTTGTGATTAGAATAGAAGTTGTTCATGTTAGTTGTAACGCCTGATACATCACACGTCATTTTTTTAGTTCTAGGCATAATAATTAAATTTAAATTAAAGAGTTTTATTTATATAATATTGGCTAAGATCAATTCCATCACCTACAAAAAATTCGTTGTAAGCTTGAACAGCTTTTGCCACTTTATTTTGTCCTGATTGCAAAAACTCCTCACTACAATCGAACAATCCTAATTGATGTGTATTTTTATCTATAACAACAAATATAAGTTCGTAACCAAACATTTTTGAATATATATAAGCTTGACTGTCATAATTAAATTTATAAGCTGAACTATGGAAAGAATTAATATTCCCTGTAGTTTTTAAATCTACTAAAAGCTGATTTGTATGGTTTATAATATCAGCTTTGCCTTTCCATAATAAGCCCTCTAAATCAATTATTCCTGGCTTTTCATATTCTATGTTACCTTCTTGTATAAGATCTTTAAATAAATCTACACTCAAAACTTTTTCTCTCATTAGTTGTATTTCGTCTGCTTCTTTCTCTAACAAACAAATATCTCCACCTGAAAGTTCTTTATACATTTTAGTATTTCTAGTTGATGATTCTATAATTTTATATTTATCTAACTTGTTAGGTTCTAATATACAAGTATGAAAATAACCTCCAATCACTAATGCCGGACTGGGTTTTAACGG